>Ga0222429_100201_pt1 | contig 82371 bp, 66 predicted proteins | sample 1B50Ametagenome_FD_182475 | JGI IMG/M metagenome (GOLD analysis project Ga0222429, IMG submission 182475) | Enriched microbial communities from leaf-cutter ant dump, University of Wisconsin, Madison, United States - 1B50A (version 2) | ecosystem: Environmental > Terrestrial > Nest > Insects nest...
CGGACCGCCGCTTACCGTAGCGTTCGCGTCCGTTATGGTAATATTGTTGAGCGTAACGTTGCCCGTGTTGCGCACCGTGAACGTGTAGTCGATACGGTCGCCGGCATTCGCCACGCCGTCACCGTTCACGTCAACCCACTCGCCGTCCTTCAAGACTTCCAGTCCCGGATTTTCCGGAAGCGGAACGATCGTACAGTCAGGACAGTTCGGATCAGGCGTACAGTCGGTACACTCGGTCGGATCTTCCGATTCGTCCGTCACCGTGCTACCGCCCGGGGTCGTGCCCTCGGCTAGCGCAAGGTTATATACCGCACCTGCATCAACATCCGGTTGCGTGATCACATGGACCGCCGTGAAGGTGGTTGCGTCTTCCGCTCCTACAGCCAATGTGGCCAACGGACCGCCGCTTACCGTAGCGTTCGCGTCCGTTATGGTAATATTGTTGAGCGTAACGTTGCCCGTGTTGCGCACCGTGAACGTGTAGTCGATACGGTCGCCGGCATTCGCCACGCCGTCGCCGTTCACGTCAACCCACTCGCCGTCCTTCAAGACTTCCAGTCCCGGATTTTCCGGAAGCGGAACGATCGTACAGTCAGGACAGTTCGGGTCAGGCGTACAGTCGGTACACTCGGTCGGATCTTCCGATTCGTCCGTCACCGTGCTGCCACCCGGGGTCGTGCCCTCGGCTAGCGCAAGGTTGTACACATAGCCCGCATCCACATCCGGCTGCGTGATCACGTGGACAGCCGTGAAGCTGTCCGTATCTTCAGCGCCAGGAGCCAGGCTGATCGGACCGCCGCTTACCGTAGCGTTGTCGTCCGTTATGGTAATATTGTTGAGCGTAACGTTGCCCGTGTTGCGCACCGTGAACGTGTAGTCGATACGGTCGCCAGCGTTCGCAACGCCGTCGCCGTTCACGTCAACCCACTCGCCGTCCTTCAAGATCTCCAGTCCCGGATTTTCCGGAAGCGGAACGATCGTCTCGGGACAGTCGGCGCAAGGCTCGTTAGGATCGCCGGGTGAAGGGCATGTCGCGCACGGAGTAGGGTCTTCAGACTCGTCCGTTACCGTGCTGCCACCCGGGGTCGTACCCTCGGCTAGCGCAAGGTTGTACACATAGCCCGCATCCACATCCGGCTGCGTGATCACGTGGACAGCCGTGAAGCTGTCCGTATCTTCAGCGCCAGGAGCCAGGCTGATCGGACCGCCGCTTACCGTAGCGTTGTCGTCCGTTATGGTAATATTGTTGAGCGTAACGTTGCCCGTGTTGCGCACCGTGAACGTGTAGTCGATACGGTCGCCAGCGTTCGCAACGCCGTCGCCGTTCACGTCTACCCACTCGCCGTCCTTCAAAACAGCTATACCAGGTGCCTCCAACGGCGTATAGGTACAGTCCGGACATTCCTCGCTGTAGCCCGGGTCTCCAGGCTCTAAAGGCTCTGGATCTTCCGACTCATCGGTGACTTCTGCGCCTCCCGGAGTCTCCCCCCTAACGATAGCTAGGTTCCATACACCCGCTGCTTCGATGTCCGAAGATTGGATAGCATAGGTATATGTTGCTGTTCCTACTTCCGTTGGTTGCAACGTTGCAGGATCAACTGCTAAATTGGTTACATTAATATCCGTATCATTGATAACTAGACTACCTACTTCTACGTCACCTACATTGGTAACGGTAAAGTCATAGCGGATATGGTCACCAACATTCACGACACCATCATTATTTGTGTCAATATAAGTACCAACTTTCTCTAGCTTGAGTTCAGGGGTTCCTCCATTGACAAAGACCACATTATTACTTAAGATATTATTACAAGGAGCTGTAACACCTGCATCTCTGTTCGTACACTCATAATGTGCATCGAAAGGTGGCACATATTCGTTATCGATATCCAAGTTATCCGGATCATTGACATCGCCCAACGGATTTGCAGGATTACTCCTATTTGTCGCATTTGGATCAGTTACGTCATTCGGACGTAATATCGTAGCTTCTGCTGTTAAAGTATTACCCGCAGGATTATTGGTGGTCACGTTACCCGTAAAAGCAAAAGTAACCTCACATCCATTAGGCAAATCCAACATCGATGTAAAAGTTCCATCTGCTGCATTCCAGGTAATCGCCGTAGTCGTACCACAACCATCTCCCTCGAATGTCGGCGTGAACCCATCCGGATCAAATCCAGAAGGTACCGTAAAGGTAAACGGCGCCCCCTCTACATCACTTGGGCCATTATTACGAACTTTAACGGTATAGGTCAATTCGTCGCCTGAATTTAAAGTTGTTTTATCAGGTGTTACTTCTGTTACTTGAAGATCAGCGATTTTGACGGCAACAGTGGTCGTCGTTTCTACCGCTTGGCTCCGGATAAACCCCCAAGTATCGATGGTTCTATTGTCACCATACTGATTACTACTACCGCTTCCTCCTGCACCCCATTTGTGGCCATTGACCCTACTGTCGATACCCACACTCGGTGGGTTAGCCAAGTGGCTATTGACCTTAGGGGAGGTATTACTTCCGTTAGCTCGATCTGAGAGCGGTGTATCATCCCAGTAGACATCGAATCTATTCGGATCAGTTGCTCCTCCCGGACCGTTAGTCAACTCGATAATCACACCATTGACATTATACTCCGTATCAATATACGGGAAGTGCACTTCGCCACCCTGTAACTGTACGATAACTTTGGCCGGAACATCGCCATGTGACAATGGATCCCCATCACCATCTCTACCATCCCAAAAAATATTATTCGTTCCTGCTGCTGCTGTTCCCGTAAATGTCCTTGTCGGAAACCAAAGAGGTGAGGTGGATGGTTCTGTACTTTCGATGCTGACCGTATACGAACTTTGTACATTGGCTGTAAATCGTATATGCCCTCCTTTATTACCTACCTGTGCAGGTGTACCATCCACGCCAAAAACACCAACACTGTTTACCGTAGGTGATTGTGGCATTGTTTTCAACCAAGTTGTTCCACCCGGAACAGCTCCGCTCGCCGTTGGCGGCATATTGGGGTCGGGGGTGGTGTAAAATAACTTATGCGTAATTAAGTTATCCGTGTCGGAATCGGCACTGTTCGGATTATGCACCCTTCCTGTAAAACCACTGCCCGAAGAAGCATTCAAACTTTGATAAGTTGCTTCTTTAGTCGTCGGATTAATAATCCCTTTGTTATTAGCAAAGAAGGCAAAATATATACCGTTGTTCCCATTGTTATCCACATTGTAGATATAGCCGTCATTAGTAAGCACTTTGACGACCCCATAGAAACCTGCATCATATGGCGTTCCAACGGACATATTGAGTATATTGGCCCAGACACGCCCCCTAACGATAGTACCGGCAGTATTGAATACAGACGCATCCCACGCCGCGATAAGTCTATTATTCGAATTAAATAGATCACCGCTGGCATTGGCCATGACGTTGTTACCGGGATTAGCGTCACTCGCTCCAGCATTACGAGGCCTGAACTCGATCCGGTAGATACCAGTTTGGGTAACCGGATACTCAATCGCTTTGTATTGGTTTCCCGTAGGGGTCGTACCAGGCGTTGCTGGTCCGGCAAGCTCATTAGCTCGTGTGACGATACGCCCGTCTCCAGGCGTATAGTATGGTGTTAGATTAATCTGGCTGTTATCCAAGCCATACAAACGAATGTCAGGCGTATTGCCCGATGTCGCTGCACTCGATGCCATCGTTATCGTTTCTCCTGCTTCAGCATACACATAGTGTGTGCCCCAATTGGGAAAAGGATATTGTACAGGTGATTGATCCGAGGATCGCAGTCCTGCTCTCGCACCACTCACTCCACTCGGATACAAATCCTTGGAACCATCGGCATAGGCATTTTCCATAAAGAGAAAACTCAATGCCAATAGAAAGGTAAATAAATAGGTCAATCTCTTCATGTTCGGCTTGGTTTAATGGATTTAACAAAAATGCCATCATCCACAAAACGGGCAAGATCCGTGAAGGACCAGACCTGTTGTCGATGTCGTGTGACCACGCTTGGCATCATTTCCAACTCCCGCGGCAGCCCTTTCTCTTGTTGCATGCCATGCGTTTTTGTGCGCAGGTCCGTTCGATACCGCTTCCAGGGGACACGGTCGAACAACAACAGAAAATGGAAACCACTTAAAATGCACTTCTGAAGAGCTTTTAAAGGTGTAACTGATTCCATAGTATCGTTCATAATTCTCTAAACAGTATTAGCAGTAATTTTTTCATTTGTGTACGACGTATTTAAATGGCACACGCCGTGTATTGTCGTTGTTAGACTTGCCCAAAAGTACCTTCGTGACACCATTTTTAAAACTGTCTCAAAAACGAAAAATTTCACTTTTTTTAATTTTTTGAGACAATTGTTAAACATTTAAAATTCTTATATTCAGTTAATTATATAAAAAAACAAATTTTAACATTTCATTAACATTTTGATTGTCGGATTTTGGAAAATCTTGCTTCACTTTAAAAATGAAGCAAGCATACTACAAGGAAACGCGACAGAATTCGGGGATTTGTAGCGTTTCCGCCACAAAAGTTTGTCATATCATTTTTTAAGAAAAGTTTTGTCGATTTTGACTAATGCATAACGAATACCAGCCTTTATGGTCACACAGCCCGTGTACCGTTTCCCGTATGTCGTCAGAAAGAGGAAACACGCAACACCATGAAAGATAGCGCAAGGGAGAATGGTTAATGGTTAATGATTAATGGTTAATGATTAATGAATCTGTAGGAATTAACATTTCAGCTCTCAGCTCTTCGAGCTATTAGCGAAGCGCATCTCGAAGGGAAAATAAAACAGGATTTATAATCCTGTACAGCAAGCTAACATCCTTAACAGCAAACGCATGATGTATGTTTCAACTATCTTACACGCATATGGCAACAAAGCGTACACAAACGACTATATGGCACACGCAGCCAAACGGAACATAAAGCCAATGCACTATGTCACGAGCGCACTTGCTTCAGGGATAAAGCCATATGCTTTTACCGTGAGTCAGTCCAAATTCAAGCACACGCGTGTCGCGTGCGTTAGTAAAGGGCATAACTGCATAAAGCACGGAAGGCTCGGTAAGGAAAACGCAGATGCATCTATCGCACAGTCAGCTGACAACAGCATAAACAGCACCACGCACAGCGCATTGTTACGTAACATGCTTTTAAAGAAACAAGAGTTAAACCAAAAATCAACAATGTTTAATTTAAAGAAAACCACGTGGCTGGCAAAGCGTTTCCGCAAAGGAACATGCAGCAACCGGAAAATCATACAGACACAGGAGGATGTCACATCGCGCCCCCGTTCTGTCTTAAACACACCTGCGCGTGCAAAAAAGCAGGTGCTGTTTGTGTTTCGTGCAAATCTGTTTAAGGAAAACGACAGGTGAATGTCAAAAAAAGCAATTGCATCCGAGACAAACGCATGTGCGTTTATGTTAAAAGCAGTTGCGTTTGTAACGATGTTACGTAGAAAAATGCACAGCGCAACGTCTTTTCCCACCGCACAACCTTTCCGCCACTCGCCGTGGCAAGGCATTCGCTATGCATGATTGCTTCGCGGTTTTTGCAACTAAAAAATCGTTTTGTCACATTTTTTGTTCCCGTCGGACAAAAAATCCGCCAAAACGAGCTGTTGCCGTAATCCTATCGCTACAAAAATAGCACCCCTCTGGTATGCGGTAGGCGAATTCGGTATGCCCGGTGAACAAGCATTTAGCCATATGAAGGCTATCCTCTTTGGCAAAAGAGAACAGAAGGCGAACACAGCCCTGCATCTTGGCTTTGCTATTGCGCGCCGGCCTTGTGTGACAGGATGCCTAGGGAGAGTGAAAAGGCCTTGCTTACTTGCCTGTCTCGTTTGAAACGAGGGGCCTATTCCAAGTAAGAGCCTGCCCGGCTTGAGGGCAAACAACGTATCTAATTTAATCCTCCGTTTATTTTAACGAATTAAATGCGTTGACCCTGCCTTATCCCGCACGAATGTTAGGTGATTTGCTAATTATTTTTAACTTAGCCGTTGCAAACACCTTCAATTAAACGTTTCATGTTTTACGGTGTTTAATATAATAAAGGAGTTTATCATGTATATAGGCGAAATTCTGGCAAAAAATTTTTATGATGTAAAACCAGAGGATTCTGTTCTTTACGTTGTTGACCGAATGAATGAACTGCATGTTCCTCAACTCCCTGTCATCGACAGCAACGATTATTTAGGCTTGGTTTCCAAGAATGATCTGTTAACTGCCCACGATAATACACGCCCAATCAACAGTATCTTAACCTCCCTCAAGTTTGTATACCTGTACGAATACCAACACATATATGATGCTCTACAGTATATGAGCACCAACAATCTGACCGTGTTGGCCGTGTTGGATAAAGAAAACAGCTATATAGGTGTAGTGACTCAGGAAGATCTGTTAAATGCTGTCAACAATAACATGGGGAACACTCGTAACGGCGCTATCATTGTGCTGGAAGTAGGGCAAAAGGACCTTTCCTTTTCCCATATCGCCCATATCGTGGAAGCCGAGAATATACGCCTGCTGAGCATGTCTGTTCACGAGATTCCCGAGAGCACCAAGCTAGAAGTGACTATCAAAGTTGATAAACAGCATATCGATGGCTTAGTGGCTTCCCTGTGGCGTTTCGATTATATCGTCAAAGCAACGTTCAACGATGGAAGTCGGGATACAGATATCAAAGAGCGCTACGATATCTTAATGAATTATTTAAATTTATAAGATATAGTCTATTTTTTATCATCTTTGCATAATTTTTTGACCAAAGCAGGATTCCATGCAACGACATACCATAGCGATATACGGAAGAGCGTTCAATGCTTCTGTCGTCCCCCATGTAGCGCAATTATTCACCTACTTGCAGGAGAAAAACGTCCTTGTCTACATCCATTCCGATTTTTACAGCTTCCTGAAGCAACAGTTCGATTGTCCGGACAACGTCTTGCTTTATTATCATCATCGCGATCTTCCCCAAGACATTTTGTTTCTCTTGAGTTTGGGTGGCGACGGCACCATGCTTTCTGCCGTGTCACAGGTACACGATTCAGGCATACCTATCGCAGGCATCAACTTTGGACGCTTAGGGTTTTTGGCTTCCATTCATAAAAGCCAGATCGTGAAAGCTTTGGACAACATCTTTGCCGGCAACTATACCTTGCAACCCCGGACACTCCTTCAGGTCAACAGCAATGACACAAAAGTATTCGACGACAACAATTTTGCACTAAACGACATCACCGTCTTTCGTCATGACAGCTCGGCTATGATCAACGTCAATGCGGTTTTAAACGGTGAGTTGCTGAACGATTATTGGGCAGATGGCATCATTATCGCCACCCCCACCGGTTCTACGGCCTATTCGTTGAGTTGTGGCGGACCAATTATCATGCCCGGCAGCAACAATTTTGTTATTACCCCCATTTCACCACACAATCTGAACGTGAGGCCCATTGTCATTTCGGCTGACAGCATATTGGAATTAGAAATCGAGAGCCGAACAGAAAAATACATCCTTAGTTGTGATTCCAAAACGGAAACATTGTCCACTACAACGAAACTGATCATCCAAAAGGCGCCTTTTCAGATCAATCTTATCCGTCTGCCTTCCGACAGCTATTTTAGTACGCTACGCGAAAAATTGCTATGGGGGTTGGATGTTCGGAATTATTGATGGACTTCTTATCTAGAAACGTTAAATCTCTATGGGATTTTAGCACATGGTCTGCATTTAACACAAATTAATACATCCATATTGTTCCAAAACCACTATCTTTACACCTAAAATTTAGAATTTGGCACACAGATTATACATATTTGCCATCATTTTCACGGCTTTATTCCCAACGCGCACATCCTATGCGCAACAATGGGAAATGGGGGCTAGTTTTGCCAGCACCGGATTTATGGGCGACATCAATCCCACAAACCCGTTTTATTTTAAAAGCGGTGGCGGTGGTATACAGGCAAAATATAATTTCAATCCGACTTGGGGTGTGCAGGCTTCACTGAGCTATTTGCATCTGAATGCTACAGATTTAGATTCGAAAGACCCCTATCGCTATGCCAGAGGACGTCATTTCAAAAACCATATTGGAGAGTTTGGGCTTCGTGGAGAGTTTAATTTTTTTAAGTTCATCGCCGGGCGAGAAACCACCAAGCACACGCCTTATTTATTTGCCGGGTTAGCAGGCCTTATACATAATCCTTATGTCACGTTATCCAACGGAAATCAGCAATCTTTGGAGACCTTAAAATTGCAGGCGGATGAAAGACCTTTGCAAAAAATGGCCATCAGCATTCCCTTCGGCATAGGATTTAAATACAATATAAGAGGCCCTTGGTCGGTTGGTGCCGAAATGGGCTATCGATGGGCTCTGAGTGACCAACTAGATAATATTTACGATTTTTACCCTACGACAGATACCGCTCCGTCGGGGAATTTTCCGTATACGTCCGATGAATGGCGGAACATGGCTTTTCCCCAAGGAAACTATGCAGATTACTACGGCAGAGCCATTGGCGACACACGGTCTTTTGATGGATATATGACTGCGGGCGTAACGTTGACCTACACCATCATCAGCAAAAAATGCTATTGGTGGAATTAACTGTCTATTTAGGAGAAAGCAACACATGAGCTATAAAGACAAATTAGACAAGAAAAATTTACCCCAACATGTGGCCATCATTATGGATGGAAACGGGCGTTGGGCCAAGGGAATCGGCAAATTGCGCATTTTCGGACATCAGAATGGTGTCAGCGCCGTACGGGAAGCAATGGAAGGTTGTGTGGAAATTGGTGTCAAATACCTAACGCTTTATGCCTTTTCATCAGAAAATTGGAAACGGCCAAAACTGGAAGTACAGGCACTTATGGAGCTTTTGGTCAATACCTTGGCCAAGGAAACCCAAACCTTTATGGCGAACGGCATTCGCTTGAACACCATAGGCAGTATCAGCGACCTACCAAAAAACTGCCAAGAAAAACTCAGGGAATCCATGGAACTGACCAAGAACAATAACGCCTGCGTCCTTACCTTAGCCCTGTCTTACGGTTCGCGTACCGAAATTGTCGAAGCGACCAAATCCATCGTTCGCCAAGTCGTTGAGGGTAAGCTCAATATCACCGATATTAACGAAAAAACCATCAGTGACAATCTGTTTACATCCGACCTACCAGACCCCGATCTCATGATCCGGACCAGTGGCGAACTGCGCATTAGCAATTACCTACTTTACCAAATGGCCTATACAGAATTTTGTTTCTTGGAAAAAATGTGGCCGGAATTCAAGAGAGAAGACCTTTTTGAAGCCATATACCATTACCAACAAAGAGAAAGAAGATTTGGCAAAACCAGTGAACAATTATAATATTTACGTACCTTTGCACCGTCCATGAAATACCTGTTTAATTGATTGACAGATAATAATTTTCTTTTAACAAAAATTAACAAGAGATTGGTGTACTTTAGCACCGAGAAAATTGAATAAATGAAGCGCATTTTATATTTAATAACATTTACTTTACTTTGTGGAGGGCAACAATTATTCGCTCAAATAGGCAACAATCCTATTAACCTGAACGACCCCGACGAAATAACCTATTTGGATCCCAAAAACTATATTATCGGTGGTGTTCGCGTAACAGGTGCACAGTATTTAGACACCGAAGTACTGATCACCATCTCCAAATTGGTAGTCGGCCAATATATTGAAGTACCAAGCGAGCAGACAGCCAATGTCATTAAAACACTGATGGCGCAAAATTTATTCGATGACGTACAACTGTATGCAGAACGCGTTCAAGACGACAACATTTTCTTGGAAATACGTGTACGGGAAAGACCCCGTTTGACCAGAATCGACATCAACGGACTAAAAAAGAGCGAAACAGAAGAGGTTCGCAAAAGGCTCAACACAGCAGCGGGCAGGATTGTAAACGACAACCTGATTAAAACCACTCAAGCAACCGTTCAAAAGTTCTTAAGGGAAAAATCATACCTCTATCCGGACATAAAAATCAGAACCGAGAAAGATACGGCTCAAGCTAATAATGAAATTGTTATTGTAGAGGTTGATAAAAACAAAAAGATCAAGGTTCACCGGGTACATTTTGACGGACATTCCGAATTTAAATATGGTCAATTGCGCAAATGGTTAAAAGGTGTCAAACCACGCCGTTGGTTCCGTGTATTTGGGCCCGGTAAATTCAAGGACGACAAGTACAAAGAGGCTAAAGAAAAGCTTATTGCTAAAATGCAAGATAAAGGCTATAGAGATGCCGAAATTATTTCTGATAGTGTGGTTCGCTATGATGAAAACGAAGTGGATATTTACCTGAGCCTATATGAAGGCCCTCGGTATTACGTAGGGGATATCACATGGTCCGGCAATTCCAAATACAGCGATTCAATATTGAACATCATTCTTGGCATTGAAAAAGGCGATGTCTATAGTGAAGAAAAATTGCACACGAAGCTATCTGGACCGACACGAAACAGCGATGACATTAACTCGCTGTATCAAAATGATGGTTACTTGACCTCCAATATCCAGCCTATCATTAAGAAAATTTACAACGACACCATTGATGTGGAGATTGTGGTGAGCGAAGGAAAGCAGTTCACGATCAACAACGTGATTGTTAAGGGAAATGATGTGACCAACGATCGCGTAGTACTGCGTTCTATTTATACCAAACCCGGGCAGAAGTACTCCCGTGAGCTCATCATGCGTAGCGTACGGGAAATTTCCCAGCTGGGCATGTTCGACGAACAAAAAATCGCACCTGATATTCCCCAATCTTCCATGAACTATGATGAAGGAACCACGGATGTCGTTTTTAACTTAGTAGAAAAACCTTCCGATCAAGTCGAGCTCTCCGGAGGGTATGGTGCAGGGCAAGTTATCGGGACATTAGGGCTTAGCTTTAATAACTTTTCGACCAGTAATTTCTTTAAGAAAGATGCATGGAAACCACTTCCCCGGGGCGATGGACAGAAATTGAGCATTCGTGGCCAAACATCTGGCAAGCGCTATCAGTCCTATAGCTTTTCTTTTTCGGAGCCTTGGCTAGGTGGAAAAAAACCGATCTATTTTGGTTTGAGTGCGTATACCTCCAATTCATCTTATGGTGGTTTCAACTATTACACCGGCGAACAAATGGTAAGGGACTCCGAACTGAACCGTATCTGGATGACGGGCGTGACAGCCACCTTGGGTAAACGCCTGGAATGGCCTGACAATTATTTCCAAATGAATACCTCTTTGTCGTTTCAACGTTATAAACTGCAGAACTACGGCAACTATTTCTTGTTCTCGGACGGTACGGCGTACAACATGAACATCACGCAGGAAATCAGCCGAAATTCGGTAGATGCACCTATCTATCCTACTTCGGGATCAAATTTCCGCTTCTCGGTGCAATTAACGCCTCCATACTCCTCTTGGAACAATATTGATTACCAAAATGCACCAGACAACGTAAAATACAAATGGACAGAATACCATAAATGGAAATTCGATAGCCAATGGTATACGAAAGTCGTAGGAAAACTTGTGGTAAAAGCACAAGCACAGTTTGGTTATCTAGGCAATTATACGACCAAAACGCCAACTTCCACATTTGAACGATTCAAATTAGGAGGTGATGGTATGCAAGGGTTTGACTTCCTGCAGGGGTCGGAAATATTGGCTATGCGCGGTTATTCTAATGGCACCATTATTCCCGAATCCACCGGTCGTGGCTACGAAAGAATTGCCATCAACTCAGGTAGCCCAATCTACGCAAAATATCAATTGGAGTTAAGGCATCCGGTGATGTTGAATGAGCAGGCTACCGTATTCGTATTGGGCTTTGCGGAAGCCGGCAATACCTGGAACAAGTTCAACGAGGTCAACCCGTTGAAAATGCGCAGGTCGGCAGGTTTTGGTGCACGTATCTTCTTACCGATTTTTGGTATGTTGGGTATCGACTATGGCCATGCCTTCGATCCGATTCCTGGCCTACGTTCCAGCGAGTGGAAACAAAATTTTACATTTAGTATTTTACAAAACATGGGAGGATTTTAAACTTTTTAATGTTATAATTGTCCTAAGAAAAAAGAGATTAATAATAAGGAATATGAAAAAAATAGTTTTTATAATCGCGTTTTTGATGTTTTCGGTTACCGCAACGTTTGCGCAACGCTTCGCTTACGTAGATTCGGAATATATTCTAAAGCATATTCCTGAATATGTTTCGGCACAAAAGCACCTGGATGACCTAGCAAAAGGCTGGCAGGAAGAAGTAGACAACCAATACGGCGAAATTGAAAAACTGTACAAGGCTTACCAAAACGACCAAGTGCTGTTAAACGACGATATGCGTCGCCGTCGTGAAGACGAAATCGTGAACAAAGAAAAGGAAGTAAAGGAATTTCAACGCCAAAAATTTGGTTATGAAGGCGATTTGTACAAAGAACGTATTCGCTTGGTGAAACCTATCCAAGACCGTGTCGCACAAGCCATACAGGATGTGGCCAGCAATCAGGGACTGGACATCATCCTCGACAAAGGAAGCGAAGTGACATTTTTATACGCCAATCCAAAACTCGATAAGAGCAACGATATTATTACGAAATTGGGGTTTAAACCCGATCCTAATCTTTCAAATTAATTTTCGTATAATTGCAGCATTAACGGGCAAATTAATTATTAACAAATTAGTATAAACAACCGCACTATCCGGTTGAAATAGTTGGGATACACAATTAAGATTAAAAAGAAAGAATGAAAAATGTATTTAGAAGTGTAGCTGTAGCAGCGGTCATGTTCATAGGTGCTCAACAGGTTAACGCACAACAGAAAATCGGGCATATCAATGCGGATGAAGTGTTTCAAGCTACACCGGAGTTTAAGGCTGCTGAAGAGCAATTAAAAACCTTGCAGGAAACAAAAGGAAAAGAATACCAATCCATGGTAGAAGAATACCAAAAGAAATTGGGTGAAGCGCAAGAAAAAGCCAGAAACCGTAGCGAAGCAAACAAAGAAACCGTCGATGCAGAGTTACAGGTCATGGGCCAAGAACTCCAAACCATGGAACAGCGGATCCAAGACGTTCAACGTGTAGCCCAAGAAGAAATAGGTAAAAAACAACAAGAGCTCCTGGCTCCTATACAGCAAAAGGTTATGAATGCCATCACTGCTGTGGCTAAGGAAAAAGGATATGCCTACATCTTGGATGTTTCTAACGGAAATGTTATCTATTTCCAAGGAGGAGAGGATGTTTCTGCGGATGTAAAAACAAAACTAGGTATTACCAATTAAGGGTAATTCATATGGGTGTGAAAAGGGCAGATTTTTCAATCTGCCCTTTTTTATTTCCTTATCGTATGTTGCGTATCGCGTTCTTGGCCGTCTCATGGTTTCCTGTGCGCAATTCATTTGTATGGACAGTGGTGACGGCATTATTCGTTATGGTAACCGGCTTAATGGCATACACCACCTCCCCATTGCTTTCCGAAGTAAAAATCACATGAACATTTAACCCAACTGGCACAAAACCATAGTGCTCTGAAAAATATCCCTCGGCAGCGTTGTAGGTATCCAATTGTGCCAATAGTCCGGGTTGGTCTTCGTAAGCCAGGTATACGCTCGCGTTGGTATTGTTATAACCTTGGGGTACGGTCACTTTAATTTGGGTTTTTGGCCCCTCATAACTCCAAAAACGGTCTACATTCGTCCAGCCAAAATCGCCTAACAATAGGTTATAAGAAACACCTTTCTCGTCGATATTTAACCGTTCCCTCCCATTAGCCCCTACCTCGTTCCATGCCAAATCGCCATTATCGTCGATCACGCCCTTCCATAACACCATGTCTGCATCCAATCCGCCTGTATTTTCAGTTGGTACTATTAGGGAAAATGGGCAACCTGATCGCAAAATTTCATCACCTTTCTTGACTTCGATGTTAAATTCTCCGCCTGTAATCATGGGTAATTTGTTTCCATTTTCATCGACCCCCATTGTGGGCTTATGGGTAACGACCATGTTTGTACGGTCGTATATCTCCACAAAAGACAAGACCACCTCTCCGGCAACCGCATGGTTGGAGGGATCTTGTAAACAATTTCCGTTAATACGTAGTATAGCTCCTTTTGCAGAAGTAAATGTAATCCCTTCTTCAGCTTTGAAATGAGCCGTTTGTGTAATATCCTTTAGCGCCCTAGCCCGGAGATCTTTTACATTCTCCGCTTTAGGCAATGCGAGATTGTGAGCGGGTTCATGATCTCTTTTACAAGAGATAGCCGCAAGCATAAGGCCGGCAATGGCCAAAAGTTTCAGTGTGGTGGATAATGTTTTCATGACTGTAAATTTTTAAATTTTCAATTCTTGTTTATACCTATATCCACGATGTGAGACGATTGTTACCCCTCCTTTTTTCAATAAAAAAGCTCCCGACGTTGCAGGAGCTTTAGGTAACATAAAACTAAATAGATGAAATATTTATTCAAAATATTCTTTGATGCGCTCAAAGAATGATTTTTCACTTTTTCCGGGTTGGGGCTTAAAGTTCGCTGAGTTTTTCAATTTCTCCAACAGACTTCTCTCCTCAGAAGACACCACCTTTGGCGTCCAAACATTGACATACACCAATTGATCGCCTTTGTGGTACGAGTTAACCTCAGGTATGCCCTTGCCTTTCAATCTTAAGATTTTACCTCCTTGCGTGCCGGGATCGATCTTAATCTTTGCCTTGCCGTCAATCGTAGGAATCTCCACACTGGTACCCAAAGCGGCATCCGCAAAATTGATGTAAAGATCGTAAATCACATTGATGCCATCTCTCTTAAGCGTTTCATGTGGTACTTCCTCGACAACGATAATCAAATCGCCCGGAATACCTCCACGCGCCGCCGCATTACCCTTGCCACTCATTGACAACTGCATGCCTTCGCTGACACCTGCCGGAATATTGATGGTGATTGTTTCGTCTCCTCTCTCCAACCCCTCTCCCTTACATGTTGGACATTTCGCTGTGATCACCACGCCTTCTCCGTTACAGGAAGGACAGGTACTGGTGGTCTGCATTTGTCCAAGTATGGTATTGGTCACACGACGCACAGATCCCGAACCACCGCATGTGCTACAGGTATGGTAAGATGATTTGTCTTTTGCTCCTGTACCATCACAGGTATGGCATGGAACCTGCTTATTGACCTTTACCTTTTTTTCCACACCATTGGCAACCTCCTCCAAGGTGAGTTTGACTTTTATCCGCAGATTGGTACCGCGTTGTGCTCGCCGACCGCCACTTCTGGAACCACCGCCAAAGAAGCTTTCAAAAGGATGTCCTCCTCCAAAGATATCACCAAACTGGCTGAATATGTCTTCCATGTTCATACCACCGCCACCAAAACCGGATGCCGAATTTCCAGCATGGCCAAATTGATCGTAGCGTTGGCGTTTTTCAGGGTTACTCAAGATCTCATAAGCCTCAGCTGCTTCCTTGAATTTCTCCTCGGCCTCCTTGTCACCAGGATTTTTGTCGGGATGATATTTGATGGCCAGCTTCCGGTAAGCCGATTTAATTTCTGTCATTTCGGCTTTTCTGGAAACGCCAAGTATATCGTAATAATCTCTCTTTGCCATTTTCTTATTGACCTATTACCACTTTTGCAAAACGGATGACTTTATCATTTAAAAAGTACCCTTTTTCCACCACATCAATTACTTTGTTCTTCAGATCTTCCGTTGGTGCCGGGATAGCCGATATAGCTTCTTGGTATTCGGGGTCAAAAGGTTGGCCGATCAAATTTTTCATTTCTTTCAAGCCTTCCTGCATCAATGTCTTTTGAAATTTATGATTCACCAATTCAATCCCTTCTTTCACCGATTCTACGTCATGGGCCGTTTGCATGGCCGTCAATGCTCTGTCAAAATCGTCAAGAACGGGTAGCAACTTGGTCAGTACAGTTTGGCTGGCAGATTGAATCAGCTCCACTTTTTCCTTGGCTGTACGTTTTTTATAATTGTCGAATTCGGCAAACAAACGGGCGTATTTGTCGTTGGCATTGGCCAATTCCGCTTGCAATTGCTCTTCTATAGCTTGTTCCGTTGTTTGTTGCTCTTGATCGATTGGACTCTCGTCTTGAATGTTATCCTCTTGTTCGTTTATCATATCAATATTCTATAACGCTACTCTGTTCAACCTCGCTACGCAATTATATTGCCAATACACCAAAAACCGACACCCTGTCAGTTATTTTGAATATGAACTTACATAATGTCGGCAACAAGTATTTTATGTCAGTGTGTTTTTCTATAATGTCACATTATCGTACAAGGCAGTATCTGCCGTTTTGATAATGCGTGCAGGCATATTTTTAATGATCTGATAGTCGTGCGTAGCCATTAATACAGCTGTCCCCGATGTCGCGATGTCGCGAAGCAACAAGACAATTTCCTCAGAAGTGGCTGGATCCAGGTTACCGGTTGGCTCGTCTGCTAGAATAATCTCGGGGTTATTCAGCAAAGCTCTCGCAATAACCACACGCTGTTGTTCACCACCTGATAGCTCGTGAGGCATCTTACGCAATTTCGATCGTAAACCTACTTTTTCCAATACATCCAGCATGCGGTTTTCAATCAATCCCTTGTCTATCCATCCTGTAGCGCGTAAGGCAAATTCCAGGTTTTTTTCGACAGTTCTATCATTCAAAAGATGAAAATCCTGAAACACAATCCCAAGTTTACGACGCAGGAAAGGCACATCATTTTCGTGGAGCTTTTTCAGATCAAAACCGGCCACCATACCTTCGCCACTGGCGATATACAAGTCGCCATAAATGATCTTCAGCAGGCTACTTTTTCCGGTCCCCGATTGCCCAATTAAATAAATAAATTCTCCTTGTTGGATATCCAGATTGACATGCGATAGCACCAAATGCTTTTGTTGATAAATATCGACGTTCTTAAGCTTTATAACCGTATTTTCTGCCATGATTCGTTCTATACATCAATTTGTTTTATTTGACCGAAGGGCATCTCCCGCACAATGTCCATAATGTACGCGGCTTTATCTGCCAACCCGATTTTTTCAAGTGATTTATCGGGACGGTCAACCCTAAAATATGCCAATAAAGTAAACTCATCATCCCGTAATTGCACATAATCCGGAATTTTTGCGACACCTTTTACCTTGATAACATACATAAAAAACAAAGTTAGAATTTTTTTTTCAGGATTGCACAGTGAATTGAAGCTATTTCGATAGGAGTAAAGAATAAAGAGTAAAGAATAAAGAGCAAAGAATAAAGAGCAAAGAGTAAGCCGCTCCCTCCCCTTCGGGGAGGGTTGGGGTGGGGAATCTCAATACGCCATACTCAACACCCAATACTATTTTTAATGTTTCCAAATTGATATTATGCAAGCATAGCAATGACAATATTTACTATCTTTATATTGTTAAAACCAAAAAGATCATGATGGTAAGTCAACTCCTATTTTTGTGTATATTGGCTTTGGCTATTGGGCTTTTCGTTAGAAATGCGAAAAAGATCTATAGAAATATCAAGTTGGGCAAGCCCATTAATCGAACGGATAATCAAGCAGAACGCATCAAGCAGATGCTATTGGTTGCCTTCGGTCAACAAAAAATGTTTAAGAAGCCTTTGCCCGCTGTTCTACACCTTTTTGTATACGTAGGTTTCTGCATTATCAATCTCGAGATGCTGGAAATTGTCATTGATGGTCTGTTCGGAACGCATCGTATATTTTCCTTTTTGGATGGCTTTTACAGTTTCTTAATTTACGCATTCGAACTGTTGGCCTTTGCCGTGCTGGTCTGTTGCGTAATCTTCCTTATTCGCAGAAACGTCTTGCACATCTACCGATTCAAGGGTAGCGAACTTAACAAATGGCCAAGAACGGATGCCAATTTGATCTTGTTGGCAGAGATTTTGTTGATGTCTGCCTTTTTATTTATGAATGCCGCCGACTATCAACTGCAACAACTTGGCGCGCCTCATTATATACAGGCTGGTGCTTTTCCCATCAGTTCGTATTTCGCATTGGTGCTTCCCAATAATGTAGACACCTTGATTTTCATCGAGCGTTTTTGCTGGTGGTTCCATATCATCGGTGTATTGGCTTTTTTGAATTATCTTCCCATTTCCAAACACTTACATATTGTCCTGGCTTTCCCGAACACTTATTTTTCCAATTTGAAACCAAGAGGTAAATTCGAAAATATACCAAGCGTTACAGCAGAGGTAAAGGCTATGTTGGATCCGAGCCTACCTCCCCCTTCAGGCGAAGTAGCTCGCTTTGGGGTAAAAGATGTGCAAGATTTAACCTGGAAGAATCTCTTGGATGCCTATACTTGCACGGAATGTGGACGCTGCACGGCATCTTGTCCGGCCAACATCACAGGCAAGCGCCTTTCCCCACGCAAGATCATGATGGATACCCGCGATCGATTGGAAGAAGTAGGTAAAAATATCGATAAAAATGGTCATTGGCAGGATGATGGCAAGTCCTTGATTGATTCATACATTTCCCGGGAAGAAATTTGGGCCTGCACGAGCTGTAACGCTTGTGTAGAACAATGTCCGGTGAACATCAATCCATTAGAGATCATTATCGGACTACGACAATACGCCGTGATGGAAGAATCGCAAGCGCCATCCAGCATCAATGCCATGTTTGGCAATTTGGAAAATAATGGTGCGCCGTGGAAATATGCACAAGCGGACAGAGCAAATTGGACGAATTAGGAGCAAGGAACAAAGAGCAAAGAATAAAGAGCAAGGATAAACCGCTCCCTCTCCTTCGGGGAGGGCTGGGGTGGGGATAAAAAGAGCATGGAAAACACATTTCATATACCAACAGTTGCCGAATTGGTGGCCAAGGGAGAATCACCCGAAATCTTGTTTTGGGTAGGTTGTGCCGGAAGTTTTGACGAGCGTGCACAACGCATTACCAAGGATATCTGTAAAATTTTGCACCACGTTGGCCTCCAATACGCCATCTTGGGAACGGAGGAAAGCTGCACCGGAGATCCGGCTAAACGTGCGGGCAACGAATTTCTGTTTCAAATGCAGGCCATGATGAACATTGAGGTTCTGAATGCTTACGAAATCAAAAAAATCGTCACGGCCTGTCCACATTGTTTCAACACCTTGAAGAATGAATATCCCGAACTAGGAGGACACTATGAAGTGATCCATCATACGCAACTCATCCAATCCCTGATCGATGAGGGCAAGCTCCGACCCGGAGACGGAAACGCTTTTAAAGGCAAAAAAATCACCTATCATGATCCGTGCTATTTGGGTCGAGCAAACGACGTATACGAAGCTCCTCGTAAAGTTTTGGAATCCCTCGATGCGCAATTAACCGAACTAAAGCGTTGTAAAAGCAATGGATTATGCTGTGGTGCAGGCGGTGCACAGATGTTCAAGGAACCTGAACCGGGTCACAAAGATATCAATATCGAACGTATCGAGGACGTGATCGAATCGAAGGCGGAAATCGTGGCCGCCGCCTGTCCGTTCTGCATGACCATGTTGCGCGATGGGGTGAAGATTAAGGAAAAAGAACAGGACATACAGGTCTTGGACATTGCAGAAATTACCGCCAGGGCAAACAACCTGTAAAATTATCTTGTTTTACAAAACATTCCTAACGTTCTAATGTTTAGTTATTGGATATCCACATATCCAATACAGGTTAAATAAATTGTGTGATTCATCATCTCTGCATATTATGCTAACATTTTAAACTAAACGATCATGAACAGCAAAAAGAATTCAAAGAATGACCAAATGGAAGCACATTTGGTGAACAATATGCAAAAAGTCATGACGACCAATGACGGTGTGCCTGTCTACGACAACAACAACACACTCAAAGCCGGTGAACGTGGCCCTTCATTACAACAGGACCACATCTATTTCGACAAACTGATGCATTTTGACCGAGAGCGTATTCCTGAACGGGTGGTACACGCACGGGGTTCCGGTGCGCACGGTATTTTTGAGGCAACAGCCGACGTATCGGAATATACCAGTGCGGCCTTTCTGAAAAAAGGTACCATAACCCCTGTCTTTACTCGTTTTTCAACGGTAGCAGGTTTTAAAGGCTCCACAGATCTGGCTCGAGACGTAAGGGGATTCTCTGTCAAATTCTATACAGAAGAAGGCAATTATGACTTAGTCGGCAACAACATTCCTGTATTTTTCATCCAAGATGCCATGAATTTCCCAGATATCGTTCATGCGGTGAAACCTGAACCCAACAATGAGATGCCACAAGCCGCATCCGCACACGATACTTTCTGGGATTTCATATCGCTCATGCCAGAAGCTTCCCACATGATCATGTGGGTCATGTCTGACCGTGCGATTCCTCGAAGCTTAAGGATGATGGAAGGTTTCGGTGTGCATACTTTTAAGTTTGTCAACGCCAAAGGAAAAGTTACTTTCGTCAAATTTCATTGGAAACCTAGGTTAGGCGTGCATGGAGTAGCTTGGAACGAAGCCCAGAAAATATCCGGATTTGACGCAGATTTTCATCGTCGTGACCTCTGGGAAGCCATTGAAAATGGGGATTTCCCACAATGGGATTTGGGTGTACAGCTAATCCCCGAAGAAGATGAAATGAAATACTCTTTTGACATCCTCGATCCTACAAAGATTATCCCCGAAGAACTCGTTCCCGTACAGATTATAGGCACCATGACCTTAAATCGCAATCCGGAGAACTTTTTCGCTGAAACAGAACAGGTGGCGTTTGACCCTGGCAGGGTGGTTCCAGGCATTGATTTTTCCGATGATCCTTTGTTACAAGGACGGATATTCTCCTATATGGATACACAGAACTATCGACTCGGAGGTCCGAATTTTCATGAGCTCCCTATTAATAGGCCGATAAATGGAAAACACAATAACCAAAAGGACGGTTTTGCCCGTATGGACATCTTAAAAGGTGCTACAAGTTATTTTCCAAACAGTAAGGCGGAAGGTTGTCCTTATCATGCCATGCTAAAGGGGGAAACGGGCTACCAGTCCCATAAACAGCCGATAGATGCTTCCAAAGTAAGAGGTCGCTCAGATTCATTTGCCGACCATTTTACACAAGCCCGCCTTTTTTTCAACTCCCAAAGTCTAGAAGAACAAGAACATATTATCAGTGCGATCAGCTTTGAACTATCTAAGGTCAATGATGAAAATATCCGTAAGCGGGAACTTGCGCTGCTCAATCAAATAGACCATGAGATGGCATCAAAGATTGGAAAGAATCTGGGGCTTACACCTCCTGAAGAGATTGATAAGCTGACCTTGCAGTTTGCCCGACAAAACCACCCAAACTATCCTATCAAGCCTAAAAAGCCGGAGGTGGAGAAGTCTGTCGCGCTAAGCATGAAAGTGGAAGCTGGAGAAGGTACCATTAAATCCCGTAAAATTGCTTTCTTAGTGGATGATGGTGTAAGCAAGGCTTCGGTCGATAAGATGCGTGCTGCCTTAGAAAAGGAAGGAGCCATGGCCGTGCTTATTTCTTCCCATGTCGGGAAAGTCAAGTTTCAAGAAGGCGGGGAAGAACCTATCCAACATACCTACTTGACAGATGCTTCCGTGTGCTACGATGCATTCTATACACCCGATGGCGACTCGGTCAGCAAATTAGCCGATAATCCCGATTATCTTCAGTTTATCAATGAAGGATACCGACATTGCAAAGCACTATCTTTCGCCAAAGGGGCAGAAGAACTGGCTATGCAATCCTTTATCAAGAAAGATAAGGGAGTGATTTTTGAATCCAAAGACAACCTGACCATGGACTTTATCCATGTGATGAAAGGCCACCGTGTTTGGGAAAGGGAAAAATCACGTAAAGTACCTGCATAACAGCACCTAGTCTGTAAAAGAAGGGTATGTGCTAATAAATAAAAGCCTCTGCTTAAGGAAACAGAGGTTTTTTGATTGTGCCCAGGAGCAGATTCGAACTGCCACGCCCTTGCGAGCGCCACCCCCTCAAGATGGTGCGTCTACCAATTTCGCCACCTGGGCATTGCGTCAGCAAAAATAACGCTTTTTATCACAATTGGAAAAGATTTTAATATCGTTGCCTTATTATTTTGTTAAATTCCTGTCTATCAGTGTTTGAATAATACCATCCACCAATCCAACACGTGGTGCAACAATATTCTTAAGTTTACCAACCTTCATAATCGTCAGAAAAATCTCTGCAGCCGGGATAATCACATCTGCCCTATCCTGTTTTAAACCCAATACATGGATGCGGTCTTTCAAGGAATATGAACTCAAGTATCGGTAAATACTCTTCAACTTAGCATACGACATTGGCTTATCCTCTTTTTCATTGGATATACGCGATAGCTTATTGATATTGCCCCCCGTGCCGATACCATATATACTCTTATAGTTCTTCGCGTTTTCTTTCACCCAACCTCTCATTTCTTCCCAAGTTGATGGACTATCTTGATTATCCAGAATGCGAATCGTTCCTAAATTAAAGGATTTGGAAGCCACTAGCTTAGCATCGGCAAATAAGGATATTTCTGTACTTCCTCCTCCCACATCGATATACAGATACACTTTCTCTTTATCCATATTGTCCTGTAAGTGACTATTGTAGATAATCTTAGCTTCTTCCGAACCATCGATAATTTGAATATCTACCCCTACTTTTTTACAAGCTTTTACAATGGCTTTGCTATTATCCGCATCTCGCATGGCCGACGTCGCACAAGCCATGTAATCCGTCACGCGATATACGTCCATCAAATTACGAAAAGCCTGCATGGTCTTGACCATGTTTTCAAACTTAGCATCTGAAATATGGTGATGAATGAACGAATCGTCACCCAATCGTAATGGAACACGGATCAGCGCCTCCTTTTTAAAGGTAGCGGGATGGTTTTCCGTGTTGACCTCTGCAATTAACAGTCTAACCGCATTGGATCCAATGTCTATCGCGCCGTATCTCACACGTCAATCTTAGTGGTGCGCGTGTGCATCTTCCTTCCCTCCGGCCAATGTAAACACCTCGTTTACCTTTTTCAAATTGGCTTGAGCAAAATCGCGAAGACCCTTATTTGTATTTCGGCTTAGCCTATCAAATTGATCCTTGATGATCGCTGCTTCATGTTGTACGTGGTGCACATACCCTTCGTCAGAAAAAGCGACAGAAGCAACAGGAGCTGAGGTCGAGTCTGCCAACGTTTCTACTATTGCCCCACCTGCTTGCGGAGCTACAAAAGGAGCCGCTCCTTTGATTGGAAAATCGACTTGGTTGCTGGTAGCCAAACTATCTAATGTAGAAAGCAACGATCCATAAACATCTTTCACTTTTGCGGCGACCTCCTTAGCCTGTGGCGAGGTGGCTACTCCTGCTACATAGGTTGCTTGGTCTACTTCGTAAGCTACCTTTGCGCCCACTAGCTGAAAAAACTGAAAAGCATCGCCGTCCACCAAACTGGTATGTGTAAATTTCAATTGGTTTTCGTTCGCTGTTTTAGGATTACAAGAAGCCAACAAGGCTCCTGCGCACACCGAAGCAACAAATAAAGTATTTAATTTCATCTTTTTCTATTTTAACCACAAAAATAACAAAATATTCAATTATCCTCTCAAATAAAGAACATAACTTGGATAGAGGTAGCTAATTGCCAATATTTTTGTCATCGTCCTCATGAGAAACCATAAAAAAGAGTCCGCAGAGCTCCTAAGAACTCTACGGACAGAAAAACAACCCGTAAGCTTTTGTTATTTAGTTTGTTGAAGTTTTCAGAAGCTATGGATAGCGCAAATGCTATATCCATTTTTGCTTCGATGATACAAGTTTAAAAAACAAAAACGAAAAAAGCAAATAAAAAATAAAATTTATTTGTATTTAATTTGCGTAAATAATCTCTCTATTTGCTATGTGTCCATCACCAACAAACATTATCTTATTCATTTGGGCGTGCTGCTTCGTCAGCGGAGAGAAGAACTGTCTTTTTCCCAAAACGACGTGGCCAATATGACGGGACTTACCGTCAACACGATAGCTTCTTTTGAAAAAGGGAGAGGAACGACTTTAAACAATTTCCTTTTGATCTGTCGTGCGTTAAAGATACAACCCAAGCATGCATTCCATACCGAAATGGACCTGGAACCACTCTATACATTACCCCCGTTTTCCAAAAAGCGAATTGAAATCACCCAAAAACTGGATGATTTAGTTCATAATACCGATTTCTTCCATACACCCAAGCGGGTGTCTCAAGTACTGGAAAAATTGGAATCGGATAAGGCTGATAGCAACAAATTTTCTGTTTACCTTTCTAGTTATTGTAAAGAAGGTGAGCTGGAATATATCAAAGTGGGAAATGTCAAAAAATACGTAAAAAAGAAATAACCCACACTTCCATATCACTAATTTATTTAGTATTATTGCAAGGTGAGTTCGCAAAAACATTTTGCCATAGTGGATATTGAAACGACCGGAAGCCATGCCGGTGGATGCCGTATGACCGAGATTGCCATTTTGATCCATAACGGCAAAAAAGTTATAGAGGAGTATCAAACGTTAATCAATCCTGAGCAACCCATCCCCTATGCCATACAGGTGCTAACAGGTATCCGGACGGATATGTTGGAAAACGCACCGAGTTTTCAGGATATCGCAGAAGACGTGTACCATCTTTTGCAAGGAAAGGTTTTTGTTGCGCACAACGTCAACTTCGATTATTCCTTTCTCATCAAAGAATTGAAGCAAGCAGGCTATGATTGGCAAGCTCCCAAACTCTGCACAGTTCGATTGTCCCGAAAAATCATCCCGGGCTATACTTCTTATAGTTTGGGAAATCTGTGTCGACAAGTTGGCATCGAAATCACGGATAGACACCGCGCCATGGGCGATGCTCGCGCGACAGCACAATTGTTTGACCTTCTCCTGAAAAAGGACACTGAAAACTATCTTTTTGAAAGCGTAAAAAAGAACCGAGAGCATAAACTCCCTTCCCATATTGCCGCTGCTCAATTTGAAAAACTGCCTGAAATCACCGGTATTTATATTTTTCGTAACGCAAAGAACAAGATACTATATGTTGGCAAGGCCGTGAATATTAAAAAACGTGTGCTGAGTCATTTTACGGGGAATAACGACAGTCTGCGCCGACAGCAATTCATCAACGAGGTCTGTCATATCGATTTTGAAGCAACCGGCACCGAATTAATGGCCCTTTTGACTGAGTGTCAGCTGATCAAAAAACATTGGCCTATACACAATCGTGCCCTGAAGAAATACGAAGCTAAATTCGCCCTGATCCATTATCAGGATGTCCGCGGGTATGATCGGCTTGCGGTCAGCAAAATGAACCCAAATGCACCAGCAGTTCATTATTTTGAAACAGTAACCGAGGCCAATCTATTCTTGGGCAAGCTGATGCAAGAATTTGATTTGCCACCTGCCCTTTGCACCTTTTATTCCCCTTCCACCCAAAGCAAGGAAGACCGTCAGGTTACTTGTGGCGAACTTCCTTCTATCGAAAACCATGCAACCACCATTGCCCGTCTTTTTGACCACTTAGAATGCCAGCAGCATTCTTTTCTGTTGATTGACAAAGGCAGACATGAAAAGGAACAGAGTTATATCTATGTCAAAAAAGGCAAACTTTATGCCTTTGGATTTGTAGACCAGATCCAGGAATGGCGCGAGGTAGAAGACATCGTATCTTACAAAGACAAATGTATCAGCAATTTTTATATGCAACAGTTAGTGCAGGAGTATGCTAAACGCTATCCCGAGAAAGTCTATCCCCTAAAGTAGCACCCACAGACTATCGCATAAAAGCCTCCGAAGCCGTCTCAGTTTGCGACATAAACGTTTCCACTTTTTCCACCATGCGCTTGCTTCCTATTATGACGGGTGTGCGTTGATGCAAATGTTGAGGCTTCATATCCAAAATGCGCGCATTGCCCGATATCGCTTTGCCACCTGCTTGCTCTACAATAAAGGCCATTGGATTGCATTCATAAAGCAACCGCAATTTGCCATTGGGATAACTTTGTGTTTCAGGATATAGAAATATACCGCCAACTATTAACGTTCTATGCAAATCGGCTACCATAGAGCCAATGTAGCGCGAAGTATAGGGGCGGTTGCCATTGGCATCTTCCATTTGGCAATATTTGATATAGTTTTTTATGTATTGTGGGAATTTCAGATAATTGCCCTCATTGATGGAATACGTTTGGCCTTCTTCCGGTATTTGCATATCCGGATGGGATAAACAAAATTCACCGATGGCCGGATCAAGTGTAAAACCATTCACCCCTTTTCCGGTCGTATAGACCAACATGGTAGAAGATCCGTAAATGATATACCCGGCAGCTACCTGCTCATGTCCATATTGCAACACCTCGTCCAAACCAATGGGCTGAACCGTCTTCTTACGACGATAGATGGAAAAGATAGAGCCTACAGATACATTGAGGTCAATATTGGCCGAACCGTCCAGTGGATCGATGCAGACAATGTATTTTCCCTGTTTAGAATAGTGGAAAGTAGACAAATCTATACCGTCCTTATGCTCTTCGGAAGCGATGTAGCAACACTCACCTCCTCTTGTTAAAGCTTGTATAAATTGCTTATCCGCATATACGTCAAGCTTCTGTTGCATTTCTCCTTGCACATTTTGTCCCCCCTGTGCTCCTAGGATACCTGCAAGTCCGGCTTTGTTTACCTCACAATTGATAATTTTAGCGGCAATGCCAATATCACGCAACAAACGAGACAATTCGCCTTTAGCATACGGGAAATCACTTTGCTTTTCAATGATAAACTGGCCTAATGTTTTGAAAGACATAATAGGAATAATCTGTTATTTTTAAAAAAATGTCCGTTTTTTTCAGCAACATGCTAAAATAAAAAAAATAATAAAATGCTAAAAAAAACATCAAATATTGCTCAAATCCGGAGTAAATTTAAATAAGAAATTTTAATTAAAAAATTGATTTTCAGCTTATTGTATTCAATACACTGCATTATCAAATTGACACACAAGCAGTTGGGTAAATAAAAATATTTTAGCTTCAATTTGCTAAAACGTTTGTGTTACTCCAAAGCAATCGGATCTTGTTTTTGAATATACTTCTTTGCAACGTCTTGGTCCATAGCATTGTTCTCCTAAAATCCTTCTTTTTCATTTAGGTACCTCCAATACCGGCGAGGGACGTGTTGCAAATGCAATTTGGTATTCTTGCGCTCAGGGATATTGACAGATTTAAAATACCTCTTCCACAAGTCGCTATACATATCTTCCTGTTGGTTAGCCCCTATGGAGATGCTGTGTTGCGAAATATCGTGCCCCTCTCCAAATGTCACTTCAGTTGCGTCCTGAAGGTCATAATATAGACCATAATGCCGTTTCACATCATATATTAACCAACGTTGATCGGCATAACGTTCCTTGAAATGCTTCCTGATCAAAGGCAATACATTGAAATCCGGTTCAATCAAGGCGACATACAGGCCGTCTTGAAGCAATTGGAAACGCACAAATGCCTTCATACGATGCCGTTCACGTAACACAGATTTCACAATCTGCTTTACTGCCAACACCTCGTTGTGTCCGTAATTCAGCTGACCGTTTTGGTGTTGTTGTGCAAAATAATATAGGGCTGTTTTCACAATCAGTAAGGGTGCCGTCTCCAATTCAGATAAATAAACATGATACAACTCCCGAATGCCTTGCAGGCCTACTTTTTCCAGCAGTCCATTGCGGACACGTGCTGCCTTTGCTTCCACCGTGGTTACGAGATGCCGAGGTTCAAAGAGGTTGATTTGGACATGGCGACCATCTATCACAGCTTTCGGATCGATCCTGTATTCAAACACCTCAAAAATAGCCGTCAGAAGTCCCTCCCAGGAACCGTCAAATTGTAGTATTTTACCGTCCATCCATTCTGTTAAAATAACCGCAATTGTCCGTTATCAGATGTTGAAAATTTGCTTTTGGATGAAGCCAAAATATACGCTTTCAGGACTTCCGCGCGTTTATCTGAATGAAGTTGCTGATATCCCTTACAACAAATAAAATACTTTGCCCGATTTACCGCGACACCCAACTTCTGCAGATTGTCCAATCCTAATGCCCCGAATTTTCTGGCTGCCACAATCTTCTGGGCAGAAGCCACCCCAATTCCCGGAACACGTAATATCAGGCGATAATCTGCTTGTTGAATATCTACCGGAAATTTATCCAAGTTGCGCAAAGCCCAGCTCAATTTGGGATCGATATCCAAATCCAATAACGGATGTTCCCCATTGACCAATTCATTAGCCTGAAAACCGTAAAACCGCATCAGCCAATCGGATTGATACAGCCTGTTTTCACGGACCGTGGGGACAGCCGAACCAATGGCAGGCAAGCGCTGGTCGTATGAAATGGGAATATATCCCGAGTAATAAACCCTTTTCAAGAAAAATTTACGGTAAAAGTATTGAGCGGCATGGATGATCTGCTGGTCAGTCTCGCCACTTGCACCAATAATCATTTGGGTGCTTTGGCCAGCTGGTACAAATGTAGGTGTCGACTTGAAAATCTTTTTTTCTTCTTTTGTCTGCGCAATCTGATTTTTCAGATAGCTCATAGGCTCAATCATCGCAGACCTATTCTTATCCGGAGCCAACAGTTTTAACCCTTCCTCCGTTGGGATCTCCAAATTAATGCTCAGACGATCAGCATATAGCCCTGCCTCATGGATGAGCGCATTTGATGCGCCCGGAATGGTCTTTAAATGGATATAACCGTTAAAATTATGTTCTTTGCGGAGTTTTTGGGCAATAAGCACCAATCTTTCCATCGTATAATCGGAATCTTTAAAGATGCCCGAACTGAGAAACAAGCCCTCAATATAATTACGACGATAAAAATTCATCGTTAGATCCACAACTTCCTGCACCGTAAAGGCTGCACGCTTGACATCATTGCTCCTTCGCGATACGCAATAGGCACAATCGTATATGCAATGGTTGGTTAAGAGAATTTTCAACAACGAGACACAGCGTCCGTCTTCGGTGTATGTATGGCAAATGCCCGCACCGGTATTGCCCAACCCTTTGTTTTTATTCTGTCTATTGCTTCCACTCGAACTGCAACTTACGTCGAACTTTGCCGCATCTGCCAAAATCTCCAGTTTTTCTTTTATCCTATCTGACATATCATATAATTTCCAAAACAAAAATACTAAAATATTTAGTTTTTAAATCTTGGAAATTGTTAAATGGTTGCACAAAAACCACAAAGACACCCTGAGCATTTTAGCCCACGGTTTAAATCGTGGGCTAAAATGCGATGTAAGTGTAAATGGAGGGAGTATTATTTATACTTACCGCTTTCCAGATACTGCAAAATCTCTTTCAGTGGCAAGCTGAAAACGCCGGCTTTGTTTTCTTCGTAAGCGGTTTTCCAGCGGACGTAGCCAAACTCGTAATCGGGCATTTCGCAACGGTCGTTTTTCAGCCGGGTAATGCTGCCGATCAAGGCTTCTTCTGCAAGGGGAAGATGTGAAATGTAGTCCACAAAACCCACGGAACTGCCCGGACTGACAAGATGGATACCCGAAACGTAAATATGGACAATAACACCGCCTTCGTCTTGTTCTGTTTTTACGATTTTCAGGGTGGAGTTTTCTTCTCCGCTTCGGGTGTGGTAGTGCCATTCCTGCCCGACTTGGTAAGCCGGTTGGTTTTCTTTTTCGGGTTTATTGAATAGGTTGAATAAGCTCATTTTGTTCTGATTTTTTGTTTTCATCATCATTTTCACAGAAAAAGATGAAGATTCCACGCTTGAACGTGTTTTATACCTTTGTTTTGAGGAAATTGCACGTCATCAAGCGAAACGACAATTTTTTCGTAATTGTCTTTTATGGCTTCCAATGAAGAATATTCCCTTTGTATGGTTTCTTCGTCAATCATCAGGTAAGCAGATTGCAGATAGATAACTGTATCGGCTTTTTTAGCAACAAAATCGACTTCTTTGTTGGGCATTGCTCCCACAAAAACTTCATAACCTGCCCTTCGGAGTTCAAGATATATCAAGTTCTCTAACTGATAACCTATTCCATAACCAAAACCACTGTATAAATAATTTCTGTAAGCCAAATCATTGCTGTAATATTTGCTGTTTCCCGATATGGTTTCCTTTCCTCTGATATCGTAGCGCTCTGCCTTATGTATCAAAAACGTATCTTCGATATATCCGATATAATTGGAAACCGTATCGTAAGTCGTTTTTCTTCCGCTACTTTTCATATAATTGACGATGTTGTTTACCGATAACAGATTAGAGGCATTATTTACCAGGTATATAAAAAGGTCTTCCAACAGTTTCGGGTCTTTGATGCTGTACCGTTGTATGATGTCCCGAAGCAAAACCGTATCTTTTACAGAAGTAACGTAATTCCGTTTTGTGTCTTCGTTCGGCAACACAAAAAGTTCGGGCAAACCTCCGCTTTCCATATAATTGACGTAGCTTTGCTTGTTGATTTCGGAATTGGTAACACCTGTATATTCCTCAAAACTAAACGGAAATACCTCAAAAGTCACATACCTGCCCGAAAGTAAAGTTGCCAATTCTCCCGAAAGCATCCTGGAATTGGAGCCACTTATAAACAGCTCGTAACTCTCGGAAAAATCCTGTGAATAGGAATTGACAAACCGTTCCCACTCGGATATATTTTGTATTTCGTCTATGAACAGATATATTTTTCCTTTGGGTTTGAGTTGGGTTTTGTATAGTTTTACCAACTGTTCCAAATCTTTGTAATTTCCGACAAAATCAAAGTCGATAAACTCTTTGTTGATATAAAAAATATTTTTCGGATTTACACCACTTGTTATCAGCCGGTGTGCTATCTGACGTAAGATATAGCTTTTGCCCGAACGCCTCTGCCCGACCAATACTTTTATCAGCTTGTTATTGATGTAGTTCAATATATTGCCGGTGTAATGCTCTCGCAAAAAACCTAACTGTGGTACATTTCCGTTCCAAAAATTGTACTTTTCCAACGATTTGAAATTTTCCTCCATACCCGAAAATTTTATTCAAAAATAAAAAATATTCTTTTGTACTCGAAAATTTCAACAAAAATCTTCATCCCCCCCTCACCAACTACAAACTATTCTTCTCCGCTCCGGGTATAGTATTGCCATTCCTGCCCGACCTGGTAAGCCGGTTGGTTTTCTTTTTCGGGTTTATTGAAAAAGGTTGAACAGACTCATTTTGTTGTATTTGAGATTAATAATATCATTTTTGTTCATTTCCAAAAGCCTTCATCAAAATTTTTAAAGCACTCTTTGCTTTAAAAACTCCCGCAAATGCAACTGACGGATTCCTTTGTAGGTGGTCTGTGGCAAAAACGGGTCTAATGTAACCACATATTTCGGATAGTTGTCTTTAATGAGCATCAAATTGCCAAATTCCCGCTCATGACTAACCATTTACTCCGCTGGCGCGAGCCTTCCGTCAGAACTGGGACACAGTGTGGCTCGTGTCCTCATTTAATCATCGGCAGAGTCAGCGCTGATTTATTGTGTGTCAAAACCCAATGCGTATAGTAGCTCCAGCATAATAATTACCCATCACACTATGGCTGTACGGAACGACCTCTATATAGCTTAATTGTCTTTTTTCTTGCTCATAATTGTAAATTCGTTGCCTTATCGCTTGAATATCCGGTTTGTACAACATACTGTTACCTGCGAAAAAAGCTGTTGTCCCCATTACGGCCCCTACTCCTCCTATTATTCCAACGTTATGATTTCCTCCCTCCTTGATAAACCCTTGATAAGCACCGTACCCTCCGGCAAGAGCCACTGCGCCGGTTATAGATAGCCATAGCGCTTGTTTCTGCTTCGTGTACTTTAAACTTGCCCGAGACAAGGCGAGCCGCTCGTCCAGCTCTGCTATTTGTTTTTCCCTTTCGACACGTAGCCTTTCCTGTCGTTGACGTTCGGCTTGTCTAAATTGCGCTACTTGTGCAGATGCCATGCCTGAGAACAGGCTATTTGGAAAGTCACGCAAAAAGGAGGCATAAGCACTTTCTGTATTGGTCTCTATCGTATTTTTCCATTTGTCATGCTGTTGTTTGGCTTCCTGTGCAGTCATCAGTCCCTTGTCTATTTTTAGCAGCGTGACAAGGTCGTACAATTCTGAAAGCATTTTATCACTTTCATCTTTAGAAGTGGCATAAAAATCTAAATATGTACGTTTTTCAACAGCGTTTTCCTCCCCATATTTTTGTAAAGTGAGCGAGTTTTCCGGAAAATACACATAAACAGTATTGTTTTCTTGTGCAATACCTGTGGCTTCTGTAAAATCTATACCTTCTATTAAAAGTGTTAATTCTATATCACCCTTTTTCATCGTCACATAAGAGGAAGCGAGTTTGTCGCTGTAAGAAATATTGAAATTGTCTTTCCAAAATCTTATATATTCGCCCGAATAGTATTTTGATTCTGCTAAGCCTACTCTCATCTGCAATCCCGAAATAATTTCAGATTTTTCTTCAAACCATTCATACGGTATGGGTTCTTTCTGCGCGAATGCAAATTGTGTAATTGCCAAAAGTAGTATTGTGATGATTGTTTTTGCTGTGTTCATAGTAGTTGAGTGTTTAGTTGCTTCCTGCTTTAATATTTTGCCCCCTTTTTGATAGAATAACTTTTTGCTCCTTCGATATTCAAGGTGAACTTACCTCTGTCTACAATGACATCAATGGAGTCAATCGTTGTATTGATGGTGATTGTTTTATTTTCTGTATCAACTTTCACCTGCCCAAAAACTACTCCCGAAAAAAGAACGGCTATAATTATTGTTAGTATGGTTTTCATAATTTTATGGATTTAGATTGTTAGTTATCTAATAAAATATCCGATATTTTTCTCCAATACCTTAAGCTTAAGGTCTGTTGTTACAAGCTTCCCTTGTGAGATGTATAATTTCCTATCAGGAGTTGGCGTCATTACAAGGGTTGCTCTTGTATATGGTTCATTAGAATTTTCATTTTTCCTTCTTTCTGCTCTTTCTCTTTCTTCTTCCTCTCTTATCCTTTTTCTTCTTGTTTCCTGTATTTCGTAAAGTTGATTATGTACGGCCAATAGCTCGTCTTTTGATGTGTAAAATTTTACTTCATGAGCATTGGATCTTGATAACCCTTTATTTGAAGCGATATAAGAATCTTCGGTATAAACTTTAAACCTGATGACATTCTTTTCGCTGTCAAAAATCACTTCATCAAACCATTCTTCTCCGTCTATTAGAAGAGGAGTTCCATACATATCGTACATTTTTTGCTTCGAACCATTTCTCAATATGAAATAATTCGTTTTGTTTATCTTACTGAGAGATACAGGCAAGTTGTCCGTGGGTTTTCGCCAAAGAAAATCGCCATTGAATTTAACGCCGAAATATTCTTTGTCATTGTAAGCTTCCAACCCTTTTACTTCTTCGACAGATACGCTTCCTTTTACATTAGCGAGTTGTTTGTACCTGCTTTGAATTTCACTGGCTCTTCGTTGGGCTACCTCAGATTCTTGTCTTACACGTGCAGCAGTTTCTTCTTTCCTCTTTTTTTCAGCTGCTTCGTAGGCTATGCGTTCTTTTTCTTTTCTTGCTCTTTCTTCGGCTTCAGCTTTTTCCTTTTTTGCTCTTTCCGCTGCTTCGGCTTTTTGTTTGGCAATAATTATGTCATTTCGCCTTTTATCTTCGGCTTGTTTTGCTATTCGCTCTTTTTCTTTTTTTTCAGAACATACTTTGCATACTTCATAAGTGTTTACACGGGCTGCACCTTTTATGTCAGGCCCTTTTTGATGATATTTGCAGCCTAAGGCTTTTATATTATGCGATTGTGCATAAGATTGGCTCAGTAGTCCCGTAAATAGAAACAGCAATATGACTAATCCTAATTTTTTAAATGTTTTCATAATTTCTGTTGTTTAATTTCAGTTATTGATCCTGTTGTCCCGTTCGTTTTGGTAAAGTTACGTCAGCCGGGCTACCCCTGTCAAGCGTGCTGTCACGGTTATCTGATCTCGTGATAGCACGGTATTTTTTGTTTTTTATCCGTTAATATTGTCTGAGCAAAAATAATTTCAATACATTTAACAGGAAATAGCTACATGTAGCTATTTTTTCGTACTTAACAGCATAATTTAACCTAAACTTTGAATGGAAAAAATAAACAGGCTACGCGACATCTGGGATAACATCCCCAAAGCCATAACCGAACAGATAGACCTTTCGCAAAAAGAGATCATCAACCGATATATGGATGTGTTTCATTTCGGAGAATATTTTTACGTGATCTTCAATACCCGGAATGCCGAGATGGAGTATGTAAGCCCCAATGTGGAAAATGTGCTGGGATATGCGCCCGAAGATTTTTACCTGCAAGTGGTCATGGATAACATACATGCAGATGACCTGCCGTATTACTACCACTATGAGCAAAGTGCGGTGCGTTTTTTCTCGGGCTTGTCGCCCGATTTGTTTTTCAAATACAAATTCGCGTATGATTACCGGTTGAAAACCAAAGAAGGAAGCTATAAAAGAATTCAACAGCAAATTGTACCTGTTTACTATTTCCCCGAAGGGGGCGTACGGACATTGGGGATTTTTACCGATTTATCCCACTTTCATTTGCAGGGTATCCCAAAATTATCGTTCATCGGTATGCAGGGCGCTCCTTCGTATTACAATATCCACCTGAAAGAGGAATTTTTGCTTTCCTTAAATATATTCACCTCCAGAGAACGGGAAATCCTCCGGTATGTCGTGCAGGGCATGAAAAGCCAAGATATCGCGCGGCAACTCCACAGGAGTGTTTATACAATCAGGAACCACAGAAAAAATATATTACAGAAATCGGGCTGTTCTACTGTTCAGGAGCTTTTGGTCAAATCAGTGCGTGAGGGTTGGGGTTGACGTTTTTTAATTAATTTGTATATTCGTATTAGATAAAAGGAGGTTTGTAATGCGCACCAATACTATTCGGGAGAAGCTGTATGACTATATCCGCTTCGCGGACGACAAGAAGGTCAAGGCCATATATACAATGGTAGAGGAGGAAATTGTCATAAAAAATAATCCTTGGGATGACACAGAATTTATAGCCGAACTCGAGCGAAGAGTAGCCGAATATGAACGTGGAGAAGTCAAGATGTCCACGTGGGGGGAAGTAAAAGCTAAAGCTGCAACGTTGAAGAAATAACATGGCTTCTCAAGTCATTTTACATCCTGAAGCTGAAAAAGAATACCTAAGTTCCTACTTGTGGTATGAAGAGCGTTTACCTGGATTAGGCGAACGTTTTGCACAAACTATTGATGCTACTATTCGACATATTTCCCACCATCCGTTCCATTATCCAGAAAAAAAGAAAAATTACCACGAAGCACTCACAAAAACATTTCCGTTTTTGATTATATACAAAGTAGATCCGAAAAAAAGGAAATCATTATAGTATCTATATATCATACCAGCAGAAACCCTAAAAAGAAGTATAGGAAATAAAAGAACCCATTTCCCTCCTACCCTAACTTCCCTACAACTACTTTCAACAGCTTCTCATCATCAAAATACGTTTGGGCGATTTGACGGATACGCTCGGGTGTCATGCTGCGGATCGTGTCGTTGCTTCTACCGTAAAAGGAAAAATCAAGCCCGTAAAAATAGACAGCCTTGAATTTATCAGCATGTGAAAAGATCGATTCCAGACTTCCCAAAATAGAGCCCAACATATAATTCCGCACCAGCTCAACCTCTTCTTTGGGAGCTAATTCAGTACGTAACACATCCAATTCCTTATTGATTTCCCGCAACGTAGCTTGCGTGACATCTACGCCCACTTCGGAAGCAATCGTAAAGAAACCACCATGCTTTAGGCTGGCCAAAGCTGACCCAATACTATACGTATAGCCCTTTTCTTCGCGGATATTCCGCATCAATCGGGAACCAAAATAACCGCCAAACAGGGTGTTGACAAATTGCAGGGCCGGAAAGTCTGGGTGCTGGCGGTTGATGCACGGCATACCCAAACGAACAGCTGACTGCAACGCATCTGCCCGTTCCTCCACGATCATACGTGGCTCAAAGATCGGCAAAGACGGTGGCAAAAAGACATGTCCTTCGCTTTGATCCGACCATTGATCGACAAACAGTTCACGGATCTGTCCCAGTATCGCATCCGTTACATTGCCTGAAATCACCAACGTACAGTTTTTTGGTTGAATCTGCTGGCGGTATAAGGAAAGTATATCTTCTCTATAAAGCGCATCATAAGCCTCTGCTGTTGGTGTAATACCATAACGGGTATCCCCAAATAAACCCTTGTAAAACGACTTCCGAGCTACATAGTCGTTCTTCTTCATCGAGACCTGCAAGGTCTGCTTATTGTTACGAACGTATGTCTGTAGTTCGGTCTCTGGAACGACCGAATGCTGCAAGATATCTTGCACAATTGGCAATACGGATGACAAGTGCTTGGTGAGCGTGTACAAGGTCAGCGAGGTTTGGTCGTAGCTGTATTCCGGCACTACATAGGCACCATAAAAGTCCACCTCTTCTGCTATCTGGGCGCTCGTCCGTGTGGTCGTGCCCTCCTTCAACATACTGCTCAGGCAAGTGTTTAGCAAAGGGTTTTCCGGCACGAAAAACACATTCTGAAAAATGAATTCCGCTTTGATCAGTTCTTGTTCAGGAGCACGGAAAACAAAAACCTTCAATCCGTTTTCAAAATGGATTTCCTCAGGTTGTATCAATGCAATATCCTCAATGGGATGGTATATCGGAGCTTCTTTCCTATTTAACATGTTGTTCCTCCTTCGCCTGATAGATTAATGTAGAAGAATTTTCTTTTCGAAAAACATTCTGTGCTACGCGCAAAATGTCATCAGTGCTAACTTGCAGATATTTTTCTACTTCCTCATTGTATAGTGCTGCATCGCCAAGAATCTCATAAAATGCCAAATTCATGGCTTTGTCCAAAATAGAAAGCTCCGCAAAAACCATTGTCGATTCGATTTTGTTCTTTACCTTCTGCAGTTCCATTTCGGCAACCGTTTCCGATTTCAACCTTTCCAGCTGTTTCCATAACAAAGCTTCTGCTTCTTCCATCGGTACGTGAGGCAGGGGTTTCCCCTCGACCACGAACAGATTTGAATCAATCGACCCCATTACATAAGCATTTATTTCACTGAAAACAGGCTGATCTTTAACCAATGCCCGATATAAGCGGGAGGATGTACCACGGGATAAAATGTCTGATATCAGATCCACAACCGGATAATCCGGATGAAGGCGTTCGGGTCCGTGAAAGGCGACATAAATGCTACTGACGGGAATATCTGCCTGCACCTCTTCCCTTCGAGGTTCGGTTTGCGGTGGTTCCTGTGGTAGATTGCGTGTGTAGCTTTCGCCTGCCGGAATATTACCAAACCACTTCTCCGCAAGTTGTTGAACCTGCTCCACACGCACATCTCCTGTCACAACCATCACTGCTTGATTGGGAGTATAGTGTTTTTTGAAAAATGCTTTTACGTCTTCCATCTTGGCCTCTTCGATATGGCGCAATTCCTGCCCAATCGTTGCCCAACGATACGGATGTTTTTTATAGGCCAAAGGACGCAAACGTAGCCAAACATCACCATAAGGCTGATTCAGGTAACGTTGCTTGAATTCTTCACACACCACCTGGCGTTGCACATCCAAGCTCTGTTCACTAAAGGCCAAGCTCAGCATGCGGTCGCTTTCTAGCCAAAAAGCGGTTTCCAAATTGGCGGACGGTAAGGTCACATAGTAATTCGTGATATCGTTGCTGGTAAAGGCATTGTTCTCACCGCCCACTTCCTGCAATGGTGTGTCGTAGTTTGGAATGTTGACGGATCCCCCGAACATAAGATGTTCAAAAAGATGGGCAAAACCCGTTTTATCCGGTGATTCGTCCCTTGCACCTACATCATATACAATATTCACGCAGGCCATGGCCGTGGTATGGTCTTCATGCACCAATACACGAAGGCCGTTGTCCAATCTGAATCGGTTAAAATTTATCATAGATTCTTTCTAATAATTATGAGTTAGGAATGACGAATTATGCGCCAATGCCTAACTGTTTCGAATTGTTTTTTTGGATAGAACCGACTATTTTCAACAGCTCCGTCACATCATTTAATAAGCGCTCACTTTGCGCTTTTGATAAATAATCTGTATCGGTCAACAATCTAATCCAATAATGTGTTTCTCTTGCTTCTTTATAGGCTATAGTTAGTTTTGCATAAAAATCCTTTTCTGATTGCCCTCCGATAGCTTCCTCAATATTAGCACCTATAGAAGTTCCACATCGTAAAAGTTGTTTGCTCAGCACAAACTCTTTCTTATCATTTGATAAAAACTGATATACTTTCACAATCCTCACCGCAAAAGCATAACTCTTCATCTGCACTACATTGTCACTTTTCATAAACGCAATTAATAATTATGAATTAGGAATTTCAAATTAATAATTCATAATTTCTAATTCATAATTCGTAATTAATCCAATCAACATCCTTTTTCAACAAATCTAATGTTTTTTGCTCCTTGGAACCAGGCGCTGGTTTGTAGTCATATACCCAATTAGCCTGTGTCGGCAAGCTCATCAAAATAGATTCAATGCGTCCGTTTGTCTCCAAGCCAAAACGGGTGCCGGCATCGTAAACCAAATTAAACTCCACATAACGGCCCCGACGCAACAGTTGCCAGTCTTTCTCGTGCTGCGTATATGTTTTTTCTCGATTCCGGTTCACCAATTCGGTATACGTTGGCACGAAAGTACGGCCCAAGTCGCAGGAGAAATCGAAGATTTGCACATCGGTCAGTCCGGTTTTCTCGGGTGTCAATTTATCATAAAAAACACCACCGATACCACGCGTTTCGTTACGGTGTTTGATAAAAAAATAGCGATCGGCCCACGCCTTGAATTCCGGATAGAATGTCGGATGGTGCTTGTCGCACACATTTTTCAGCATGTGGTGGAAGAATCGGGCATCCTCCTCCACAATATAATGTGGTGTTAAATCAATCCCACCTCCAAACCAACGGAGCTGTTCGTTCAGTTCAAAATAACGGATGTTCATATGGATAATCGGCACCCACGGATTGTTCGGGTGAATGACGATCGATACGCCCGTAGCAAAAAAATCTTCTTCGTCCACGCCAAAGGATTTCTTGATAACTTCCGGCAACTTTCCGTGCACGGCTGAAAAATTGACGCCACCTTTTTCCAAAATATTTCCTTGTTGAATGATACGCGTGCGTCCGCCACCGCCTCCTTCCCTATCCCACAGCTCTTCTTCAAATATCGCACTCCCATCCAAAACCTCCAAGCCACGGCAGATTTCATCTTGGATGATCTTATACGTTTCCGCTATTTTTTCTTTTATTATCATGAACTACGTTAATTTTTCAGCTAATTTTCGCACCTCGGCTCCGGCCGGTTGGCGATTATACAAAATCTGATATACCATATGGCAGATAGGCATGTCCAATTGATAGCGTTGTATGATATTCTGTATGCAGGCCGATGCATAGTACCCTTCGGCAACCATGTTCATCTCCAATTGTGCCGATTGGACAGTATATCCTTTACCGATCATGTTGCCAAAAGTACGGTTGCGGCTAAATTGCGAATAAGCCGTCACCAACAAGTCACCCAAATAGGCAGAGGCGTTAATATCACGATTTTCTTCAGGATCTATCGCTAAAACGCAGGTTTCCATTTCCCGAATGGCGTTTGACACCAAAACAGCCTGAAAATTATCACCAAAACCCAATCCATGGCATATGCCGCCCGCCAACGCATAGATATTTTTCAATACTGCTCCATATTCTACACCAAAAACGTCTGAAGAAATAATGGTGTTGACATATCGGCTTTCCAACAGATGCCCCACTCGTTCAGCATGTCGGCTATCCTTACTTGCCAACGTCAGATACGATAGTTTCTCCAAGGATATTTCCTCGGCATGACAAGGTCCACCGATAACGACAATGTTTTCCACCGGAATATGATAGGTTTTCATCAGATATTCACCCACAATCAAATTATCCTCCGGAATAATCCCCTTGATAGCCGACACCACGATCTTGCCGTCAAAATCCGATGCTGTAATATGTTGCAACGCCATCTCCAAATAAGCCGACGGCGTATTGAGCACGACCACGTCTGATTTTGCAATTACTGCCTTTGCATCCAGCAACAAGTTTTCCGGTTTTACTTGTAATGCAATCGCACTTAGGTAATTGGGATTATGGCCATATGTTTTGATGTATTCCAAATCCTCTGCTCTGCGAATCCACCAAAACACCTCTTTATCCACCGTATTGTCGCCCAGCATTTTTATCATTGCCGTGGCCCAACTACCGCTACCGATGATTCCTACTTTCTGTTTGGATTGTTCCATATTTCACTTCTTGTGCCAAGCCTGCAAATATAAGGATTTATAGTGGTCACACCCGAAGAATAATGAATAAAGACCCGAACAAACGTATCTAAATTTCACTTTTTCTGTCTATTGACAACGAAAACGAAGAATTTCGTTGGGCAATATTTTCTGTTACTTTTGAAGACAAAAATAACGAAAAACCTTTGTCTTCTTTTAGGCAGCTTTGCCCCACAGCCCTATCCCTCACAAAGAAAATCTATATATAGATAGATGCCGTATTTCAGCTGACTGATAATTTTTGGAAAGATGAAATACAAAATCCACTTTCATAAAATATTCCGTAAATTTGTACTTTAATTTGAAGAACGTTCAAAATACACAGCTATAATGATTCATTTCTTTGTGAACTCTGCTAACGCCGTCTATGGTGTGCAAACCCAACAGGACTTATCGCAAGAAGATATTTCAAAACTCAACTGGCTTTTCGGAAATGCTAAAAAACTAGAGGAACAAACCCTCAACCACTGGTACGTAGGGCCACGTGCCGCGATGATTACACCCTGGAGCACCAATGCAGTCGAGATTACCCAAAACATGGGCATTGACGGCATTATCCGCATCGAGGAATTTCAACCTGTCCCTGCCGATTTCAGCGATTTCGATCCAATGATCTCGCAGAAATACAATGCGCTTACGCAAGACATGTATACAATTCACATCGCTCCGGAACCTATTTTGGAAATCGATGACATCGACGCCTATAATAAACAAGAAGGATTGGCCCTAAATCCCGAAGAAGTAGCGTACTTGAACAATCTGTCGGCCAAATTGGGCCGTAAATTGACTGATTCGGAGGTTTTCGCATTCTCCCAAGCCAATTCGGAACACTGTCGGCATAAGATCTTTAATGGCACATTCATCATTGATGGAGAAGAACAACCTACCTCCCTGTTCAAATTGATTAAAAAGACCTCTGAAACCCATCCTAACGAAATCGTTTCAGCCTATAAAGACAATGTGGCTTTTATCAAAGGACCTGTTGTAACGCAATTTGCACCAAAAACAGCTGATAAACCTGATTTTTACGAAGAGAAACTGTTTGAATCGGTATTATCCCTCAAAGCGGAAACACACAATTTCCCCACAACAGTGGAACCTTTCGCTGGCGCAGCTACAGGTTCTGGCGGTGAGATTCGCGACCGTTTGGCCGGTGGGCAAGGCGCCTTGCCATTGGCCGGCACGGCTGTTTATATGACTGCTTATTCTCGACTTGAAGCTGGGGAACCAACAAACGACAGACCTTGGGAAAAGGGAATGGAAGAACGCCCATGGCTATACCAGACTCCGATGGACATTTTAATCAAAGCCTCTAATGGTGCTTCTGATTTTGGAAATAAATTTGGCCAGCCACTTATCGCGGGTTCGGTACTGACATTTGAGCATGAAGAAAGTGGCCGCAAACTTGGCTACGACAAGGTTATCATGCAAGCCGGAGGCGTAGGTTATGGAAAGGCTGACCAAGCAAAAAAACACACTCCTCAAAAAGGAGATAAAATCGTTATTCTGGGCGGTGAGAACTATCGTATCGGGATGGGTGGCGCTGCCGTGTCATCAGCCGATACCGGTGCGTTTGGCTCGGGCATCGAATTGAATGCCATCCAACGTTCGAATCCCGAAATGCAGAAACGGGCGGCCAATGCTATCCGCGCATTCGTTGAATCCGACAACAATCCCATCGTCTCCATCCACGACCACGGTGCAGGCGGACATCTAAACTGTCTTTCTGAACTGGTGGAAGAAACGGGAGGATTGATCGACATGGACAAACTACCTGTTGGCGATCCTACCCTTTCGGCCAAGGAAATCATCGGCAACGAATCACAAGAACGCATGGGCTTGGTGATTGCCGAAAATGATATCAATAGCTTGAAAAAAGTAGCCGATCGCGAGCGCGCACCGATGTACGCCGTGGGCAACGTGACAGGAGACCACCGTTTCACATTCCAATCACTATCCACCGGTGAAAAGCCGATGGATTATGATCTGGCAGATTTCTTCGGTTCGTCCCCCAAAACCATTATGAACGACCGCAAGATCCAACATACGTATGCCGATCTTAGTTACGATGTACAGCAGGTGCCTTTTTATCTCAATCAAGTATTGCAATTGGAAGCGGTAGCCTGCAAAGACTGGCTGACAAACAAGGTAGACCGTTGCGTGGGTGGTCGTGTAGCCAAACAGCAATGTACCGGCCCTTTGCAATTGCCGCTGAACAACGTAGGGGTCATGGCCTTGGACTATACATCGACCGAAGGTATCGCAACCACAGTAGGGCATTCGCCCTTAACCGCGTTGGTAGACCCTGTCGCCGGCTCACGCAATGCCGTGGCAGAAGCACTATCCAATCTTGTCTTTGCTCCTGTTAAAAATGGTTTGGCCGGTGTTTCCCTATCTGCCAACTGGATGTGGCCTTGCAACAACGAAGGCGAAGATGCACGTCTGTATGACGCGGTAAAAGGCTGTTCGGATTTTGCAATTGAGTTGGGCATCAATATCCCAACAGGTAAAGATTCGCTGTCAATGAAACAGAAATACCCGAATGGCAAAGATGTCATCGCTCCCGGAACACTGATTATCTCAGCCGCCGGAAACTGTACGGACATCAAGAAAGTCGTTGAACCGGTATTATCCAAACATGCGGGTTCCATCTATTACGTCAACCTATCCCAAGACAGGTTCAAGCTTGGCGGTTCATCCTTTGCACAAATCAACAACAAAATCGGCGCGGAAGTACCGACTGTTCAAGATGCCGCGTATTTCAAGAAAGCATTTAATGCTATCCAAGAAGCGATTCAGGCAGGATTGATTATTGCTGGCCACGATGTGGGTTCAGGTGGGCTAATCACCACATTATTGGAAATGACTTTTGCCGATGTAAATTTGGGAGCGAACTATGACTTATCTGCTCTGGGCGAATCGGATACGGTAAAAGCTTTGTTCAACGAGAACGTTGCAGTCGTGTTGCAAGCCCAAGACGACACAGCGTTAGAGAAAGCTTTAACAACCGCAGGTATCCATGCCGTAAAAATCGGGCAGGCTGTGGAAGGAACGGAGGTCTCTTTCAAAAACCAATCAGACAGCTTTACGTTCAACGTTGCCGACACCCGTGATACATGGTACAAAACATCTTTCCTATTGGATCGAAAACAATCTAAAAACGGTATGGCGCAAGAGCGGTTCAACAATTATAAAAACCAAGCCCTGCGGTTTACATTTCCGGCACATTTCGATGGGAGAAAACCTCTTCGCAGTGAAAAACGTCCGAAAGCAGCCATTATCCGTGAAAAAGGCTCCAATTCCGAACGGGAAATGGCGAATGCCATGTATTTGGCGGGATTTGACGTGAAAGACGTACATATGACCGACCTGATTACAGGACGCGAAACGCTGGAAGACATCCAGTTTATTGGTACTGTAGGCGGCTTCTCCAATTCAGACGTTTTAGGTTCAGCCAAAGGCTGGGCCGGAGCATTTCTCTACAACGAAAAAGCTAAACAAGCCTTGGAAAAATTCTTTGCTCGGCCCGACACCTTATCTGTAGGCATCTGTAACGGTTGCCAACTGTTCATGGAATTGGAACTCATCAATCCCGACCATGAGGTCCATGGCAAAATGCTCCACAACACATCACAGAAACACGAGTCCAACTTTGTATCGGTGACGATTCAAGAGAACAACTCCATCATGTTAGGTTCATTGGCAGGCACGACATTAGGTGTTTGGATTTCGCACGGTGAAGGTAAATTCAACTTACCGAAAGAAGAAACAGCTTACCATATCGTTGCCAAATACGCTTACGAACAATATCCACACAATCCTAACGGATCGGACTACAATACCGCAATGATGGTTGATAAAACCGGCCGTCACTTAGTAACCATGCCCCACATTGAACGCTCGATATTCCAATGGAATTGGGCTCATTATCCGGCAGGGAGACAAGATGAAGTATCCCCTTGGCTAGAGGCTTTTGTCAATGCGAGAAAGTGGTGTGAGGACAATCAGTAAGATTTGTAAAGAAGGCGCGTATGGAAAACTTCATCTTTGTTAATTTGATAAAAGTGACGCTTGTTTTAGATTTCTTTCAAAGAAATAGCCCCCGCAAAATCGCAGGGGCTATCCTCACCTTAAAACCAACACTCACCTATCATTTTATTTTACATCGATCAATCTTTTGGCGATGATCGCTTCTTCTTTTTTCCCTACGGTAACAGTTAACACACCATCTGCATACTTTGCATCAATGTTATTATAATCTACCGTTTCAGGCAAGGAGAAAGAACGTGTAAAAGACGTGTAGCTAAACTCTCGTTTGCTGTACAATTTTTCTTCCACTTCGCTCTCTTCTTGTTTCTCTACCGAAATTGTAATCAAGTTTTTGTCCACATTGATTTTGAAGTCTGATTTCTGCAATCCCGGAGCAGCCAACTCGATTTTATACGCCTCTTGGGTTTCCGCAATATTGACCGCCGGAACACGTGTTACTAAACGATCGGAAATAAACGAATCGTTAAAAAGATTGTCGAAAATGCTGTTTACATAAGGGTTAACAACATCTGAGTTCACTGTTTTTCCTGGAAATTTAATTAATGCCATGTTTATGTCCTCCTATTATTTTTTCTAATATCTTGTATCCTCATTTTATCAAATGCTATACCGAAGGATTAAAACCACAAAAACAAGACATTTTGTCTGATATATCTCAATAGATAGTGACTTTTTGTCAAAAAAAAGCTAACTGAATGCATGAAGGATGAATTACGTTGTTTTCCTTTAAAAAGTATGTTTTTTATTTATTACTTTTTAGAAAAGCAATATAAAAAACTCATCAAAGAAGCTCATAGTGTAACCAATCTATTTTTTATAATGCAGGGAAACTTGGGAATAAGCCGTATCCGTACCGAAAGGGGGTGTTGTTTTTTTAATAGAAACAAAAATTTCATCTACAAAAAGATAGCATGTCCGTATATCTACCAAAATATCCCGGGCAGCAGATTCCAAAAGTTTGCGCTTGGGGCGCATCACCTTTACAAGGATACCATACAGATCTGCATAATTCAGGGTATTGTGCAAATCTTCTGCATCAGGATTCTCAAAGGGAAACCGCACGCTCACATCCACATAAAATTCATTGCCCAAGAGCTGTTCCTCCTCATAATACCCAATCGGCGAGAAAAAGCGTACATCCTTTAAAGACACTTCCTGCATAATATTGCCCATACAACAAACTTAGGAAAAAAGTAAAAAATCACCCAATAAATCTGTATTATTACCTGTCCAAAATTAAAAACACCATGTTCGTAAAAACAGCAATCAGTATTATTTCGTTCATCAGCACAACTTCCATATTATGCGAAGCGCAAACCAAATTCCAACCCGAGGACACCGAGTTTTACAATCCCAAACCCCGTGTGATCACCGTTCAGAACCATATTCCGAGTGATGCCATTATATTGTTTAATGGCAAAGATTTGGCACAATGGGAAAGCAGCAATTCAAAAGGAGGGGTCGCTACATGGACTGTTCACGATGGTGTGCTCACTGTAAAACCTTCGTCAGGAGGTATCCAAACCAAACAAACATTTGAAGATTTTCAACTGCATTTGGAATGGAGAAGCCCGGAAATCCTCAAAGGCAAGGGGCAAGGACGTGGAAATAGCGGTGTATTCCTACAAGGGCTATACGAAATACAGATTTTGGACAACAATGACAACCCGACCTACGTAAACGGACAAGCTGGGAGCTTGTACAAGCAACGTCCACCTTTGGTAGAGGTTAGATCCAACGAAGATCAATGGCACGTTTACGACATCATCTACAAAGCACCCCGGTTCAACAGCGATGGCATGTTGCTTTCCAAAGGCACAGTGACGGTGTTGCACAATGGCGTACTGGTCCAAAACAATACCATCATCGAAGGAACGACCGAATACATCGGCCTACCTAAGATGCAAGCACACGGACCAGGGCCTATTGCCCTTCAAGACCATGGGGATTTGGTCAGTTTTAGAAATATCTGGATCCGTCCATTGTAACTTTATAGGATAGCCAACAAGATCCCGTTTTAGTTTCGCACTCATTTTTCTAACTTAGTCCTCTCAATTGATAAAAATGAAAAGGATACTGATATTATTTCTGTTGGGCGTTTCCTTCGCTTATGGACAACGCAATTTTAATATCGACGAAACCGTTTTTGGTCCTCGTCAATATGCTCCTCAAAACCTCGTAGCCCCACAATGGATACCGAATAATGAGGGCTTCTCGTATGTGGATCCCACATACCAACGCCTCCTGGAACGAGAAGCCAAATCCAATTGGACGGAAAAGGAACTCGTGCAAACCAATACGCTTCAGGAAGCCGTAAAGAAAGCTCTGCCTTCCACAGAAGAAATCAAGCTTCCCTATTTTCCTTACGATTATCAATGGAAGGATCAAAACACCCTTTCTCTTGGCATCAGCACAAAAGAATGGAAATACTTTGTGGATTACAATATATCCAATGGTGAAGCTTTCGTAAAAAACCGTGTCTCCGCAACCGCAACAAATATTGAGCCTACAACGGATTTTTCACAGATTGCTTATCTGGAAGGCAACAATATTTCGCTAATAGACAAAAGCGGAAATATCACCAAGGTAACGACGGACACCATAGGTGGCATCGTCAACGGAAGCGATTATACCCACCGACAGGAGTTCGGGATTAACAAAGGCATGTGGTGGAGTCCGGATAACAGCAAATTGCTGTATTACCGAAAAGACGAAACCATGGTCACGCCCTATCCTTTAATCCAATGGAACGAACGTGTCGCTTCGGTCAAAAACATTCGTTATCCGATGGCCGGTATGAAAAGCGAAGAAGTCACCTTAGTCGTTTACGACAACAAGACCGGTAATAAGACAACCCTGCAAACCGGAGAGCCAAAAGAGCAGTATTTAACAATATGCACCTGGGATCCTTCTGGTGAATTCATTTATGTCGGCATATTGAATCGCGGGCAAAATCACCTTCGGCTAAACAAATACAATGCCTCCACAGGAGCCTTTGTGCAAACCTTGTTTGAAGAACAATCCTCCACATGGGTAGAACCACTTCATGCTTTGATTTTTCTTCCCAACAAGACCGACCAATTCCTCTACCAAACCGACAAAGATGGATACAATCAGCTTTATCTTTACCAGACAGATGGCAAGCTCATCAAAAACTTAGGCCATCAGGATGTCATTGTCAACGATGTTCTGGGTTTCAACAGCAAAGGCGACCGCTTGACATATATCGGCATAACCAACAATGGTTTGGACAGGCAACTGTTCGAGGTAGAGATTCCATCGGGCAAAACAAAAATGCTGACCCAAGAACCAGGTATGCATAGTGCTTCGGTGAGCACGTCCGGTAAATTCATCCTTGACCAATACTCTAATTTAACCACACCCAATACAATTAATGTGTTAAGCACAAACGGCAAACTTGCACAAAACATCCTGACAGCGGAAAACCCCTTTATCGGAAAAATCAACCTACCCACCATCGAACCTGTCACATTACGATCAGCTGACGGTACGACCATATTAAATGGAAGGATTATTTACCCTGTTGGCTTCGATCCAGCGAAAAAATACCCGGTGATGGTCTATCTGTACGGCGGGTCACATGCGCAATTGGTGCAAAACCGTTGGCTATATGGCACAGGTTACTTCGATTTATACATGGCGCAACAGGGCTACGTAGTCTTCACCATGGACAACCGTGGATCGGATGCCAGAGGACGGGATTTCACCCGGGTGACACATGGCCAACTCGGACAAGCAGAAATGGCCGATCAGCTCAAAGGAATCGAGTTTTTGAAATCAAAACCCTTTGTCGACCAGGAACGTATGGGTATTTTCGGATGGAGCTTTGGCGGTTTTATGACCACTTCGTTTATGGTGCATCATCCGGAAATCTTCCACACAGCCGTTGCCGGAGGCCCGGTTATGGACTGGAAATACTATGAAATCATGTATGGCGAAAGGTATATGGATACTCCCCAAGAAAATACAGAGGGATACAAATTGACTTCTTTGGTAAATAAAGCTGATCGATTGAAAGGGAATCTATTGATCATCCACGGTGCGCAAGACCCCGTTGTGGTGCAACAACATAGCATGGACTTTGTCGAAGCGTGTATTAAAGCCGGGAAACAAGTTGATTATTTCCTATACCCCAGCCACGAACACAATGTGATGGGAAAAGACCGCATCCATATGTACGAAAAAATAGCACGGTATTTTGATCTGCATTTGAAAAAGTAGAGGCGTAAAATTTTACGCCTCTACCCCTCTTTAAATATGTAATCTAAACCGTTTCCGTCTCCTTGGCATAACTGTCGTTATGCACATTTGCCACCGCACGTCCAGACGGATCGTTCAGGTTTTGGAAAGAAACATCCCAAGCCAATGCCTCCGGCGTACTACACGCCACAGATTTCACTGAAGGAACGGTCTGTGCCGCCGCTTCCGAGGGAAAATGCGATTCAAATATGGTTCTGTAATAAAATTCCTCTTTGTTTTTAGGTGTATTGAGCGGGAAGCGTACAGCTGCCAAGGCAAATTCTTCATCCGTTACTTTGCTTTCTGCCTGCGCTTTTAATGTATCGATCCAGCTATAGCCTACCCCATCCGAAAACTGTTCTTTCTGGCGCCAAGCGATGCTTTCCGGTAAATAGTCCTCAAAAGCCTTGCGCACCACCCATTTTTCCATCCGGCCGTCTTTAATCATTTTATCGGCTGGGTTCAAGGTCATAGCCACGTCCATAAATTCTTTATCCAAGAAAGGCACACGGCCTTCTACGCCCCAAGCAGCCAAGGATTTGTTGGCACGCAAGCAATCATACAAATATAGTTTTTTCAGTTTCCGCACAGTTTCTTCGTGGAATTCCTGTGGATTTGGGGCTTTGTGAAAATATAAATAGCCACCAAACAGTTCGTCAGAGCCCTCTCCCGACAGTACCATCTTGATTCCCATGGACTTGATCACACGTGCCAAAAGATACATCGGTGTCGATGCCCGGACAGTCGTCACGTCATAGGTTTCCAAATGATAAATCACATCACGGATAGCATCCAGTCCTTCTTGGATCGTGAAATTGATTTCGTGATGAATCGTACCGATATGCTCGGCTGCTTTCTGTGCGGCAATCAGGTCTGGCGCACCTTTCAGACCTACGGCAAAAGAATGCAATTGCGGGTACCAAGCCTCTTCTTTCCCGCCGGTTTCTATGCGTCTTGAAGCAAATTTTTTCGTAATTGCGGCAATAACAGACGAATCCAATCCCCCTGACAGCAATACACCGTAAGGCACATCCGACATTAATTGGCGTTGCACGGCATCTTCCAATGCTTGGCGCAGTTTTGTCAAATCGGTTTCGTTATCTTTCACCGTTTCGTAGGTTTCCCAATCACGTTTATACCACCGTATAGGCGTTGTGCTTTCTGCACTACTCCAATAATGGCCCGGAGGAAACTGATCTATTTCCACGCAGAAGCCTTCCAACGATTTTAATTCCGAAGCCACAAAAATTTGCCCTTCTTCATCTTTACCGTAATATAGTGGAATGATGCCCATATGATCCCGCGCCACCAAAAATGAGTTGTCCCGCGAATCATAAAGCGCAAAGCCAAAAATCCCGTTCAGTTCTTCTATAAAGGCAGGACCTTTTTCTAAGTACAGAGCTAAGATCACCTCCGAATCAGATTGCGTCGCAAAATGATAATGAGGCAAAGAATTTCGCAATTGTTGGTGATTATAGATCTCGCCATTCACGGCCAAAACCACTTTTCCATCTGGGCTGTAGAGGGGCTGGCTTCCCGATTTTGGATCGACAATAGCCAATCGCTCGTGTGCCAAAATAGCTTTTTCACCCGTAAAAATCCCCGACCAATCCGGGCCGCGATGCCGAATGCGCTTGGACATTTCCAACACCTGAGCCCTCAATCCTTCCGAAGAGGGTTGCTTTAATTCAAAAGCACCAACAATTCCACACATAAATTCAATTTTTATTAACGATTTCTATACTTTGTTATAATGATGACACAAAGAAAAGCAAATAAAAATTAAATTCATAATATTTTTTAATTTTTGTTAAAAATAAAATAATAAAAACACATATATGTTGATGATTTTTCAACGATATAAATGTTTTAATAAAATTTCATGTAAAAATTTACTATAAAATATTTTTTGAAAAACAAAACAGATATTGTAACCTTGTTATATTAAAACTGTCAAACTTGGGTTTCTGGCTTTATTGGAAACCGCAAAATAAGAAGAAATCAATCCCTTTTCAACAATAGTCGCAGGTGCATTATCGAGCTTTCCTATACCTTGAAAACGAAGCCCCACAGAAGCATCGATCCAACAACAAAGACCTGGATCGTTACCCATCAATGAGTCCTTCATGCTTCCAAAATCTCCGTAACTCCCAAAATCTGACACTCTCTAAATAACCCCATGCAACGACCCACCCTTTGCGCCTAACCGATCAACGTGGCGTTCCACAGCTTCATCTTTAATTAATGCGGGGGCATGATGGGGTTTATTGCGGGCATCGATAATGACTGGCCCCCAGCATCCCCAATGTTTGAAAGCAGTAAAGCTGTCTATGCCGTAAATATCATGCGAAGGGTTGCTTCGCGTAAACGTTACCCACACAAAATTATTAGCATTTTCGGCCACAAACCCCGCATCGTCGGCGAGTACGATAAGCTGCACACCTGTCCAATCCTGCGCTTTGGCTTCTTCGCACCATTGTGCAATGGCCCTACCCTCCTCTTCGTAGTTTGTAAAATCCTTTCCATCCACAATCAAAACACCGGGTAAGGCCATTTTAGCGTGCTGAAATGGTCGGGGCAAATCAAGTGTCGTCGGAATTTCAGTAGCCAATTCCCGTTTTTTAGCGCCCACTGCTGCAAAGGTTACTTTTGAACCGGCATTCAGTCCATCACCCGAATAATCCAACGTGTCTATCGTTGTATTGGTTAGAAAATGCAAATCACGCGACAAGTCGATGCGTTCCAACATGTGCTTGAAAAAGCCCGGAACATCGTGAATATCCATTTGTGGATTATCTTCGTGCGCAGCAATAAACAGGTATTTCGCCAAACTCAATTGATTTGTACCTAAAATTTGGTTAGCAATGGTCAGTACCTCCTGTGGTCGTTCGACTTTTTGGTAAGGTGTATATCGCTCACTACCGATGGCAAACAAAAGTGGATGCACACCGGCCGCATCAACGGCATGAACGGCGTGCAAACCATTTATCTGTTGCGGGATGGCTTTGCCGGTAATTTCGTGGATCAGCGCACCAAAGCTGGTGTCTTCCTGCGGTGGTCGCCCTACAACAGTAAACGACCAAATCGGGTTCGGACGGTGGTAGACTTTATGCACCTTCATCAACGGAAACGGATGCACTAAGCTATAATAGCCGATATGATCACCAAATGGCCCTTCTGGTTTATTTTCATTCGGATACACCGTTCCGGTAATCACGAAATCGGCATCCGCCGAGATGCAAAAGCCTTCATCATCGTAAAAATAGCGAAAACGTCGATTGCCTAATGCGCCTGCAAACACCGTTTCGGAGAGTCCTTCTGGCAAAGGCATTACGGCCGAAAGAGGATGGGAAGGCGGCCCGCCTACAAAAACGGAAACCTTCAGCGGTCGACCGAGGGCATTTGCTTTGGTTTGGTGCACACCAATGCCTCTATGCAATTGATAATGCAACCCTATCTCTTGATCCGCAATATATTCATTACCAGAGAGTTGTATGCGGTACATACCCAAATTGGCCTGCATAATTCCCGGTTTGGTTATGTCTTCTGTATATACCTGTGGCATCGTCACGAATGCACCTCCGTCCATTGGCCAGTTGACAATTTGCGGTAATTCAGAGATAGTCGTTTGGCCGTACAGGATAGGTGCTCCTGCCCGCTTTTTCCAAGGCAAAGCTCCAAGAGCCACCATTGAAGAGCCAACGTAATCAAACGGTCTCTTCAAAACCGCCATAGGATTCATCTTCACATCTACTAGCTTTTTGACATGCTCCAACGTATCGCGGAACATGAATTTTGAACGCTCCAACGTACCAAAAAGATTGGAAACAGCCGGAAAACGTGAACCCTTGATATTTTCAAAGTAAAGTGCCGGCCCCTCCACATCAAACACCCGCATATGTATGGCGGCCATCTCTAAGTACGGATCCACCTCTTCCTTGATTCTAATCAAATGGCCATGCTTTTCCAAATCGTGCACGCAGGCCGCCAGACTTTTGTATCCCATCTTGTGTTTATTCAGTAATGTATATACAAAAATAAGAGAATTGCCGGGCTTTAAAAGGAATTACGCTGACTTAGTTGATTAACCTCGTCATCAAAGGCTGGATATAAATATCCCTCCCTGCTTTTTCAACAACAGGGAGGGAAAACTATTTTTAATACAAGTACCTTCTACGCCAGGTTCCGACCTGCATTCACCACGCCATATACTGTCCGAGCCACCAATTTTTTGTAGATCGCCTCCTGTTCTTCGGAAAGATCCTTGTTCAGAATTGTCCGAATAGCATAATGCTGGATGATCAACAAGGGAAGCACAATCTCCTCGCGTGCCAATATAGAGGCCCTATCAATCGGATAATCCTCCATCAGATAGCTTGTGTTGCTCAGTTTCAGAATATATTTCTTCGTCAATTCAAATTCATTGCGCAACATGGTCCAAAACTCACCGAATGTCTCATCTTTTTGCATATAAGCAGTAATATCAAAATTAGACTTTGTCATGGACATCATGCAATTATCAATGATCGTTTTAAACATGCCTGAACGCTCGTACAAATTCCGCACATAAGACCACAGATTATTTTCTTCTGCCCACTGCAACGCCGTTCCTACACCGTAGAATCCCGGAATATTTTGTTTCAACTGGCTCCATGCCGTTACAAAACTAATCGCTCTCAGATCCTCCAAACGCAATTCCCTACCTGCGTTTCGCTTCACAGGCCTACTGCTGATATTAACTGCGGAAAGTTCTTTAAGCGGACTCAAGGTTTCCAAATATGTCAAAAACAGCGGGTGCTTACGCAATGCCATAAATTTCTGATGGCTTTCATGCGCCATCTGATCGATTATATCCTTTTGCTTGGCTGTCAACGTATCCCCTTCACGTTGGTTCAGCTCTGAAACCATCCCTGCTTGTATGAGTTGCTCAATATTATATTGCGCCGTTTCCAACGAACCGTATTGGCTACTGATCGTCTGCCCTTGAATGGTCAACTGGATATGCTCATTGGCAATTTCTTTTCCCATTGAAGCATAAAACTTTTGTGTTTTCCCCCCCCCTCTTGCAGGAGGTCCACCGCGTCCGTCAAAAAACACAAGATCCACATCGTATTCCCTAGCAATAGCTGTAAGCTCTATTTTAGCTTTATAGATCGACCAGTTCGCCATTAAATAACCGCCATCTTTTGTACTATCCGAAAAGCCAAGCATGATCGTCTGCTTATTTCCTCTTCGCTTAATATGCTGTGCGTATTCTTTATGCGTATATAGGCTTCTCATGACATCAGCTGCCCTCGATAAATCATCCACAGTTTCAAACAGCGGGACAAAATCAATAGTCAAGCTGTCTTTCTTCCAACCCGACCACAAGAACAGCTGCATCAAGCCCAATATATCCGATGCCTGTTGACAATTGCTGATGATAAAGCGTTGCGCAGCCCGCTCACTTCCCGACCGTTGAATACTTTTTATCAAATCAATCACCTGCAACGTATCGATAACAAGTTTATCTGCTTTTTTATCATACGACAAAGAAAGCTCCGAGAAGGGGATTGCCTTTTGCTTGGCACCTTCCGACGCCATCGTTTTGGCAAGATCTACGTTCGTTTCGGGATATTTTTCGACCAGGTAATCAAATGTTTTACGCAATATGCTGCTGTCCTGACGAATATCCAATGTCGTAAAATAACACCCGAAAGTAATTACCTTTCTAATCAGATCGTCTACCAGCTCTACGAAAAGACCATCATGATTTTGTTGTAAAACATCCTTTATGCCATTCAAGTTTTCCAATATAACTGCCGTATCGTCCGTTGGGTTCTCCTTGGGATTGAAACTGTTCTCATAAAATAAATCCTGAAGCACTTCCAAATATTTTTCCGTTCCACGGAAAGTGATCCGGCGTTTCACCACACGAAAATCGCGATAGTAACATCTAAACAAGATGGTACGCAACATAGTGGCTACTTTTTTAGTGCTTTCTGCGGTGACATTTGGATTGCCATCACGATCACCTCCCGGCCAAAAGCCCAACTCAATCAACTGCTTCATTTCCTCAATAGGTACTTCCAGTTCGCTATCTATCTTAGACTGTATCTCTGAAGCCACTTTATAGAAAACATTTTCCAGGAACCAAGCCAAACTTGCCGCTTCATCCACTGGAGTAGGCTTTTCCTTATTGATAAAGGGTGTTTTACCCAACTGTTGCAACAAGGATTGGATATTGGCGACATCGTTCTCTTTCAACGCGTCAATCAAATCAGTAATAATAGCCAATACCGGTCCCGGATAAAATTGGGTAGGGTGAGCCGTCAACACCAGCCTGACAGAAAAATTATGCAGTTTATCTACCAATTTTTTCTTCAACTCTGGATTATCCTGTGCACGCTGAAACAACGTCTGCAAAAGGCCGGTTTCTTCCGTCTTTCCAATCGTCTGAAAAGCAGAGTCCTCCACTGCGTCAAAAAGGACGACTTGACGCTCAATATATTGAACAATCCTAAAAAGAAAATCAATACGATCTTTTTCCTGGACATACTGCTCATACTGTCCAAAGAAACTATCGATGATATCTTCGGGAGCAAGATGCTCCTCTATGCCCTTTTCACAATGTGTGGTAAAAAACGGGAGTATGGTACCCGTGTGCTTCACCCGCCGGAAAGGCAGTGTCAGAAACAAGCTTTTGTACAAATCAAAGCGCGTTAATACCTCATTGTGAAATGCAGATTTTTTTTGACTTACTTTCATGCTTTTAATTAAGGAAACTTTTGTTTAAAGTACCAAATACATACGAACCGCCTAAATTATACAAAAAACCTATTAAAACAAAAGATTAAATACAATAGGAGTAATATTTAAAGCTATTTTTTTAATAAAATTCAAAAAAAAGAGGTTTTTTTTGAATATATACGCAAGCTGTAAAACAAGATGGGTGAAGTATAGCCCGGGCGTTAAAATCAAAGAACATCAACCTGTAATCAGGTATTTGGCTCTTAAATTTTGCCTATATTTGCCGCAGTAGACAACGTATAATGAACAAGACCAAGGAGATTAGCAACTTCTTTTTCAGCCAATATTTTTCAGAAGGCTTAAAAATTACTTTCGGATGTATTGTTCCGGTGGTTATTTGCGCCTATTTCGGGAAATTTGAAATAGGCATGCTCATCTCATTAGGCGCCCTATTGGTCGGTTTGTCGGATACACCCGGTGCGCCTTCACATCGCCGGTTGGGCATGTTATCTACAGCAGTATTATGCATGCTCACATACATTGTCATCGTACACGTCAACTTTTCTGTTACCCTCACGACAATCAGCATAGCTCTTTTGAGTTTCATGTTCGCCATGTTCGCCGTCTTTAATTCGCGGGCTGCCACCGTCGGTTCCATGTGTACGTTGATGATGCTATTCAATGTGCACGAAGACCTTGTAGCCACAAATGTTTGGCTAGATCTGTTGTACATGGCCATTGGTGGCGCTTGGTATATGATCATTAGTATGTCAATGATTCAAATCCGGCCTTATCGCATTGCGCAACAAGAGCTGTCCGAATCCATCCGGCAAGTAGCCGATTATATACGGCTGAAAGCGAATTTTTACAACCCGAAAACAGATTTTGATGAAAATTACCTCAAGCTGGTTGAAAAACAAATCGAGGTGAATACACATCAGGAACGCCTACGAGACATCCTGTTTCAGAGCAAACGCTCCATCAAGGACACCACAAAAATAGGTCGTTTATTAACGCTGATCTTCACCGACATCATTGACCTTTTCGAACATAGCATGGCTACACAATATGATTATAATGCTATCCGAGACACTTACGCGAAAACAGGAATTCTCCCAAAATTTAAGCTTGTACTGATCAAGATATCCAACGACATGGACAATATGGCGTATGCACTTAACGCCAACCAAATGCCCAAGCCTTTATATAGATTTGAGAACGATATTAACGAGCTAAAGAGTGCCACAGACGAAATCGAGCGATCGGGCCTCAATACCATACCTCTCAAAAAGCTCATTATTAATATCCGAACCATCATCCGCTATCTAGAAAACATCTATAACTACGGGTCATCCAAGATTTCCGAAATCCCCAAGGAAGAAATCGATTCGGCCTCTCAGTTTATCACAAAAGACCAAATAGACTGGAAAAAGTTCAGGGACAACCTCAGTTTAAAGTCGTCGGTATTCCGTCATGCAATGAGAATGTCTGTCGTCCTGTCCATGACCTACCTGACACTGAGTGTCATCGAGTTTAATCCCAAAGGAATATATTGGACGCTCTTGACCATCATGGTGATCCTCAAGCCGGGATTTGCACTCAGCCAGGAACGCAATGTGCAGCGGCTTATCGGTACAGTTGTTGGAGGTATTATCGGTGCAATCGTTCTGATGACCATCCAAGATGAAACCGTTAAATTCGTCTTGTTAATCTTCTTTTTCTTAACGGCTTACAGCCTGTTCCGCGTCAATTATATTGCTTCTGTGGTTTTCATGACACCTTATGTCTTGATTTTACTGAGTTTCAACGGCATGAACAGTTTCGAGATGGCCAAAGAACGAGTATTTGACACGCTGTTGGGCGGGGCGATTGCTTTTTTATCCAGCTACGTGCTTTTCCCTAACTGGGAAAGTTCACAATTTATGCACAATATGCGCAGTCTATTGATCGCTAATTATAAGTATATGGCAAAGGCACTTCCGTTATTGAATGGACAAGATTTGACCATTACCGAATATAAACTTGCAAGAAAGGAAGTATATATTGCATCGGCGAATATGACCTCTACCTTTCAACGGATGCTATCCGAACCCAAATGGCAACAAAAGCATACCAAGGAAATCAACAGGTTCGTCATTCTGAGCCATATCTTTTCTTCCTATGCGGCCACTTTTCTCGTGCAAGTGCAGCAGGCTGACAACGAAGTCTATCATAAAGAACATGTCAAACTGCTCCGCAAAATATTAATCGAGATGGAGAAAGCAATTTCCCTACTCCCCGAAGAGGTCGATGATGTCCCATTTTCACCGTCAAACCAATATCCCTCCCTAAGAGAATCGGGCGACAATGAAGAAGAAGACAGTAAATTAATTACAGAACAGTTACAGTTTTTGAGCAAAATTTCTGGAGATTTATACAAAGTAACCCAAGAAGCTGTAAACACCTCGGAAGAAACGCAACGGCCGATGGAAACAGCATAAAAGTTAAGACATGAATGACTACTTTGATGTATTGATAATAGGAGGTGGACCCATAGGTCTCGCTTGTGGCATAGAGGTCCAACAATCAGGTTTAAGCCATGTTATCCTCGAAAAAGGATGTTTGGTGAATTCCCTGTACAACTACCCGATTAATATGACCTTCTTCTCATCGTCGGAACGGCTGGAAATTGGCAATACCCCTTTCGTCACGATCCTACCTAAACCCAAACGGGCAGAGGCATTGGAGTACTATCGGCGCATCGACCAAAAATTCAGACTAAACACCCGTCTTTTTGAGGAAGTCGTTTCAGTCGATAAGGAAGATGATGTCTTTGTGGTCAGCAGCAATAAGCAAAAATATACCGCAAAACATGTGATTGTAGCAACCGGATTTTACGACATTCCTATGTACCTTAACATACCCGGCGAAGAACTTCCGAAGGTAACACATTATTACAAAGACCCTCACTTTTATGCCAACCAGCATGTCGTGGTCGTTGGTGCGAGCAATTCTTCTATAGATGCTGCTTTGGAAACCTATAGAAAGGGAGCTAAAGTTACCCTTGTCATCCGCGCAAACGAAATCAGCCCAAGAGTAAAATATTGGGTAAAACCCGATATTGAAAACCGCATTGCCTGTGGTGAGATTGACGTGTACTATCAAAGCGAATTGAAAGAAATACAGGAACACAGTGTGATCATTCGGACGAGAGACGGTGAAGTAGAGCTTCCTAATGACTTTGTCTTGGCGTTAACCGGCTATCGGCCTAACTTTGAATTTCTACACAAAATTGGTGTCCACATCCCAAATGAGGCACCCATGATACCTGCACATAACCCGGAGACGATGGAAACAAATGTCAAGAATCTGTATTTGGCAGGTGTGGTGTGTGGTGGATTAAATACCCACTTATGGTTTATCGAAAATTCGCGGGTCCATGCAACGATAATCGTACAGAATATTCTTGCCAAAAATTCCTAAGGGCGTAACCCTCTTAAGAAAATAGCAACCATCTTCTTCTGTTGAACCAATATCTTATCGAATTCCTCATGTGAAGGGAATAGACAATCGTTGGTGTCCTTTCCCAACATCCCTGTCCGCATGCCGACCAAAGCAAACAATAGTAACTCTGCAGTTTCGTGAAGATTTTCGATTTGCAACTCTCCTTTGTCAACTCCTATTTTCAATATTCTCGCAAACTGATCTTTGATCTTACCGAAAAAAGGGCCTAAATTTTTGCTTAATTCACCCGGATTCTGCACGAAAAGCGATGTGGAATATTCAAATAGGTTATAGTTTTCCTTTAAGATTCCCATACGGCTTTCAATCGCAAACATAATTGCTTTTTCTACGCTTTTTGTCTTTTCCAGATAACGGTCGACCTTATACACCATTTCATTAATCACATATTCCATAACCGCCGTATAGAGGCTGTGCTTATCGGGAAAATAGTAATATAAAAGAGCCTTCGAAAAGGACAAGTCCTTGGCGATCTCAGCCATGGTTGTCTTCGCCATGCCAAAATGGGCAAATCTTCTCTTGGCTACTTCCAAAATCTTTGCTCTCTTTATATCAACATTCTTGGACATGTTTTCTTTAATGATTGCGCTTTGTGCTATCTTTACAGCAATTAATGATTTAAAGTTAATTCTTTTTTTGAACATTTAAAAGAATTGGTCAATATAAAATGACACAGGACATCCAAGACAATATATCCCTCAAACCTTTTAACACTTTTGGTGTAGAGGCACTTGCCAAATCGTTTATCCGAATAGAGGATGAAATTACATTGAAAGCACTGTCTGATCAAGGTTTTTTCAACAAACCGTTTTTTGTTCTTGGCGGGGGCAGCAATGTACTGTTCACAAAAGACTACAATGGTCTTATCGTCCAAATAGCGATCAAGGGTATTTCCCATTTTATTGAGGGTAATTACATCTACATCACTGCGAAGGGTGGTGAGATTTGGAATGAGCTTGTCTGGTACTGCGTCAACAGGGGTTTTGCCGGAGTAGAAAACATGGCGCTTATTCCTGGAACTGTAGGAGCTTCTCCTGTACAGAATATCGGGGCCTATGGAGCTGAACTCATGGATATTTTTTATTCCTGTCGTGCATTTGATACTTTAACGGGGGAGTTTCGAACATTTCAGAACATTGATTGTGAATTTACTTATAGGGACAGTATTTTCAAATCTCGACACAAAGGACGTTATATCATCACATCGGTGACCTATAAGCTATCCATACATCAACAAGTCAATACCTCATACGGCGCCATCAATTCAGAATTGCAGAAAAGAGGAATTACCCACCCGACTATCAGGGATATTGCCGAAGTCGTATCGCATATCCGTGTAGAGAAACTCCCTGATCCGTCTACCATAGGCAACGCCGGAAGTTTTTTCAAGAATCCGATCATTCCACAAACACAATTTGATATGTTGCAACGCCAATTTCCCGACATTGTTTTTTACCCTATAGGTGAAGGAAAAGTCAAGTTGGCAGCGGGCTGGTTAATAGAAGCGTGTGGCTGGAAGGGGAAAGTGGATGGACGGGTAGCGGTATGGAAAAATCAGGCTTTGGTGCTTACGAACTTCGGCAACGCAAAGGGTCGAGAGATTTTTGACACATCGTCCAAAATAGTGAACGATGTACAGGAAAAGTTTGGAATACAGCTCGAGCGTGAGGTGAACGTCCTGTAAAAAGTTTTCCACATTTGTCGAAAGACCGTGTTAAAAAGGATACTGCAAACCTATCCCATTGATAATTAAAGGATTGTTTCCACCTAGATTATGTCCTTTTAACGCAATGTTTATTATTTTTTAATATTAAAACCCACCTGATTCGGAAAGTTTAGCACGGCATTTGTGTAATTATGTACACAACAGTATTCCATTTAGGTGGAATACACCCTTAAATACTAATAGAATAGGGGATTCTTTTAGTGCATTGTGAAAAACTTTTAATCCAATCTAGTATGAACAAGTTAGAATTCAATGCTTTAGTAATCCAACAATCCGATTCGCTAAAGAACTATGCGAAAAATTTCACTAGAGACCAGGATGATGCAAATGATTTGGTCCAGGACACGCTTCTAAAAGCCATTACTTATTTCCAAAACTTTAGAAAAGGCACGAACTTAAGGGGATGGCTGTACACCATCATGAAAAACACCTTTATTAACAATTATCGCCGAGTGGTGAAGACTAATTCCTTTATTACGCAAGAGGAAGAGATCACCAGCGCTAATCTGATGGTATCGGCAACCAGCAACCAAGGCGAAAATAAGTTTGTGATGGACGACATCAATCAAGCTCTTTCTAGCCTTTCAGAAGAATATTACGTCCCTTTTACCATGTATTTCGAAGGATATAAATACCACGAAATATCCGATCATCTGAAAATACCAATCGGAACGGTTAAAACACGGATTCATGTGGCTCGGAAGGCAATGAAAAAAACACTCAATGCATACAAATTTGGAGATTAATCCGGTATCTTTGGGAAGTGGAAAACTCAGATCAGCTTCCTTTATTCACAAGATCGCAGTTAGCACTGCGCAATGGTCAGGACAAACCTGAAATATGGGTCTGTTTTAAAGGATTAATTTACGATGTTTCTGTGAGTAGATTATGGCGAAACGGAAAGCATTACGAACATTGGGCTGGACAAGATCTGACTGAAGAGCTGATCGATGCGCCTCATTCCGATAGTGTTTTCTCAAAATTCCAGGTTATAGGCAGATTAATTTGAGATTAGCGAACTATTCGCTGATCTCAAATTTTGACAGGGCAATAAATTGCCTGATTCTGTCCTTAATATCCTCTGCAGATAGGTTTTGTAGTTTCTCCGTTCCAAACTTCTCCACACAAAAAGAAGCCAATGCCGATCCGTATATAATGGCATTCTTCATATTGGTAAAGTTAATGGATTTCACTTTGGCTAGGTAACCGACAAAGCCACCGGCAAAAGTATCTCCTGCTCCAGTGGGATCAAATACATCTGCCAACGGAAGTGCCGGAGCAGAAAATATTTGATTCTCGCCAAACAGCAAGGCCCCGTGTTCACCTTTCTTAATAATGAGGTATTTAGGCCCCATTTCCAAAATTACGCTCGCGGCATTTACCAACGAGTATTCTCCTGAAAGCTGGCGGGCCTCCGCATCATTGATGGTCAGTACGTCCACCCTCTTCAACACTGTTTTCAAGTCGTCCAATGCCACATCCATCCAAAAGTTCATGGTGTCCAAAACAACCAACTTGGGTTTGTTCTGCAAACGATCTAAAGTAGCCAACTGCACCTGAGGCGTTAGGTTGCCTAACAATAAATATTCGCAATCCTGATAGGATTCTGGAACTTTAGGATCAAAATCCGCCAATACGTTTAGTTCGGTAATGAGGGTATCGCGGCTGTTCATATCGTTGTGATAACGACCGGACCAAAAGAAAGATCTGCCTCCTTCCACGATCTCTACCCCTTCTGTATTGATGCCTTTGGATGTCAACAGTTTCAGATTGTCATCACCAAAATCTTCGCCAATGACCGAAATCAACTTGACGTGATTATATAAGTAAGAAGCAGCCAAACCCGCAAAAGTTGCTGCACCGCCTACAATCTTATCTGTTTTGCCAAAAGGTGTCTCAATAGCATCGAAAGCTACGGTACCTACAATAACTAAACTCATGGTTTCTATTTTTTTGTAATAAAAAAACCGGCTTTTGGCCGGTTAATTTTTGCTCCTGAAGCTGGGCTCGAACCAGCGACCCTCTGATTAACAGTCAGATGCTCTAACCTGCTGAGCTATTCAGGAATGCTTTACTTTAGCACAAATCGAACCGATTTTCTAAAGTGACACAAAGATAGAGTTTAGTTTTAAATATTCAAAATAATTTACAAAAAAAACAGGAGCAAAAAATTTGCTCCTATTAATTCGGCATATAGTTGATTATCTTACCTGCTGGACAACTCTCGATCCCGTATCACTGTTTCTCGAACCGGTCGAACGGACTGCCACAGGGCTTCTGCCTCGGTCGTCTCTAACGACAACCCTATTATCCACGGCTGGATTCTTCTCTCTCTTTGACACGTAAGTATTGGCGTATCGGTAATCCCGAATGTTCAACTGATTATAATGATTTGCATAAGGTGCGTACTTTATATGGTGAATAGCATGGTAATTCCAAGGGTTGGCATCGTTCAATACTACTTTATACAAACTGTATAAATTCACGTTATTATATGCTACTGGAAGCGAAGCCCTGCTTGCCCAATAATATCCGTCCCAATACACATACCTCTGGTTGATAACATCATAGTACATATCCAATGCTGGCAGATAGTAGTAGCGTGCATAGTCAAACCCTGCGGGCCCCCAAGCTGGTTGCGAACCAATATTGATGTGAATGCTCACTTGTGCGTGCCCTGGGTTTGCTAAAAATAATCCTAAAATGAAAACGGACAAGTAGACTAATCTTTTCATGGCATCCTCCTTTTTTATCACAGCAAACCCATTTTTGCTGTCTTTACGGATATGACTGCATAAGAGAAAAGAAAGGTTAACCTACTGTGTGTAAAAAAGATGTTATATCCTGGGCAAATGTCTTCAGATAGAGAAAATATACGGCATAAAAGAAGAACAAGGGCGCAATAATGTAACGGCTTGCCCTGTGTGCCTGGATTAACGGTCTTCTCGCAGGACCTTCTCCATCGGACTAAAGGCAAAAGGAGCATCCTGTTGCCAGGTGCTATCGGTTTCCCTTTCAAAAGAAATAAATCGGTCAAGCTCTTCAAAATCAACGCTTGCACGAGAAAGTCTACTTCTATAAAATAGGCTCATGATGGGGGCAGGCATACGAACAAATCGTGTTTTTCCCTGTAACAGTTCAAGTTTTATGTACAGCTTATATAGGCCACGTAGAGAAAATGCCTCATTTCCCCCTACTTCCACAACCTTATGATGAAAGGCATCGACATTCAATAACCGCTTGAGCCATCCTACAAAATCCCGAACCCCCAAGGGTTTAAACTCCCGAGTGAGATAGTATCGAGAATACAACATTACTTTTTTGCCTGCCATATGTTTGATTACCTTATCGATCAAAGATCCCTTGCCGATCACACTGCTCTTTAGGACAACCGTATAATCCACGTTACACTCGCGAAATAATTCTAAAATGGGTGCTATACAACCCTTATCCATCAAACGAGCTACATAAATCAAGCGGTTACAATGCATATGGTGAATCAGGTGAATATAATTCCGCAAACAAAGCAACTCCAGATTCATGTTCACTTTGTCATCCAATGTGGGCACCTGCGTAAAATAATAGGCGGCATGCATGTCGGGCAACTGTTCTTTAACTGCAAAATCTGCTCGCATCAAATCGATTTCACAAAGCTCGGCAACTATTGGTTCAAAAACGCGTGATTGGAATAGCGGCACATTTCGCGCAATCGCAAACACGTGAAAGTCCTCATCACCCATCAAGCCTGTACATCGGCTACCGACATAATTGTTCAATCCACTTACAACGACCCTCATAATCCGTTTTTATATGGTCAAATAACATATGAAACGCCGTTTTTGTTTCTCCTTTTACCCATACAATCACGATAAAAAAATAACATGGGCTAAACATATTGTCTCTAATATGTAAAAAGAGCTTGCCGTGAAGCTGTAAAAAGGATAAAGTAAATTCTTTCAGCTATATTTGCAACCATACATTCTATTAACATTTCGGCTTAGTATTTCCCTTTTATGACAAAGAAAGTGATCTTGGTATGGTTTAGAAATGATCTGCGGATTCACGATAATGAAATCTTGTTTGAAGCTGTCGATAAAGGAGATATTGTTATCCCTGTCTACATCTTTGATCCGAGATATTTTGGCAAGAACAAATTCGATTTTTACCATACGGGGGTACTTAGAGCCAAATTTTTACTCGAATCTGTCGAGCATTTAAAACAGCAATTACAAGAATTAGGGGCCGATCTGCTGGTGTTTCAAGGCAAGCCTGAAGATATCCTGGGCAAGCTATGTGTGAAATACGATGTCACGGAAGTCTACCACCACCGTGAGGTTGCGCATCGGGAAACGAGCATATCCGAATTAGTCGAAACAGCTTTATGGAAGGAAAAGATCAATCTTAAACACTTTATTGGTCACACGCTTTACCACAAAGAGGATCTCCCCATCCCCATCAAGGATATCCCGGAAGCTTTTACCCAATTTAAAAAGAAAGTGGAGAAAGAGAGTTTTGTGAGACCGGTCCTCCCCCCCATACATCACATAACCACACATCCACATCTCGAAGAAACACCTCTTCCCACACTGGAAACGTTAGGATTTGATCCGCAGACGATCAATAGTTTATCCCTATCAGACAGCTTACTGGTTGGCGGGGAAAAAAATGGACTGAATGTAATGCGCATGACGCTCCAAACGGACTATGACGACGTCAACGATTATAATCTCGTGTCGCCTTACATCAATCTCGGCGCGATCTCTCCGGCTCACTATTACCACGAAATCAAGGCATCCTTCCAATCGGACCAAAAGAAAAAGTTCGAAAAACTCATTACACGTTTGCTTTGGCGAGATTATTTCCGTTTCATGCTGAAAAAACATCCGAATATCTATTTTAAAAACCACGAAAAAGAAAAAGATATTTCTGCATCTGTTGCCACGATCAAAAAACTGCTCCAAGACGGCACCTCTGACTTCGTCATCAACGAATTGCTCAACGAAGTGAAGTCCACCGGAAATCTGCCCTACGAACATCGTGAGATTTTGGCAGCATATCTTGTTCAAGAATGGAAAATAAATCACCTTGCAGGCGCTGCATTTTTTGAAGATTATTTGATCGATTATACCCCTGCGTCCAATTATGGACATTGGTTGCATTTGGCCTCTTTAGGTACCAGCTCAAAGAATAACCTAAAAGTTTCATGGCAAGAATTGATCAAAAAGAACTATCGGCCCAAAACCATTGAAAAATAGGGTTTTCAGAAAACTGGAGTTTTCGCGTGAATGTCGTCACGGCCTTGTATCTCACAAAATAACATAGCTTAGAAATTATTAGGTTTTTGAAGTTATTTTGCGCATTTTCGAGGTAATAAATAGGTAATAATTGCTAACTTTGGACAAAATTTTTATACATCAGATTTCCTCATGGATAAATTAACATATTTGAGTAACGCCGATACAGGATATATCGATGCGTTATATCAAGCATACAAGGCAGATCCGAATGCAGTAGACCTAAGCTGGCAGCATTTTTTCGAAGGATTTGACTTTGGCCAAAATGGCGCAGGCACACCCGCTGTAGAGTATACCCCTGAACATGCCATTAAAGAAATCAATGTGTTGAACATGATTTTTGGCTACCGCGATCGTGGCCATTTGTTCACCGAAACCAACCCTGTGCGCGAGCGTCGCAGATATTTCCCCGGTAAAGAACTGGAAACCTTCGGACTGTCGGAAGCCGACATGGACACTGTTTTCAATGCCGGTGTGGAACTGGGCATCGGGCCGGCCAAACTAAGGGACATACGCCAATTTATTGAAGACACCTATTGTCGTTCCATTGGTGCAGAATTTAGGTACATCCGAAATCCGGAAAAAATCAAGTTCCTGCAAGACAAGATGGAATCGGATAGAAACAAACCTAATTTCACCATAGACCAAAAGAAACGCGTGCTGAAGAAATTGAACGAAGCGGTCATTTTTGAAAGTTTCTTGGGAACAAAATTCTTGGGGCAAAAGCGATTTTCATTGGAAGGTGCCGAATCATTGATTCCAGCCTTGGATTCGGTTATCCAAAAAGGATCTTCCCTCGGAATCGAAGAATTTGTTATTGGGATGGCGCACCGTGGCCGTTTGAATGTATTGGCCAACATTATGGGCAAATCATACAAAACAGTCTTTTCCGAATTTGAAGGCAAAATGTATGCCGCAGAAGATCCTGAGTTGCAATTTGGTGGCGACGTCAAATACCATTTGGGATTTTCTTCAGATATCACCAGTCAGGAAGGCAAAAATATACACCTAAGCCTTGCCCCCAACCCTTCGCACCTCGAGACCGTGGACGGTGTGGCAGAAGGCATGGTGCGTTCCAAAATTGATTTGAAATACAGTGGCGACTCGGCAAAGATTGCCCCTATCCTTATTCACGGAGATGCGGCTGTGGCCGCGCAAGGCATCGTCTACGAAACGATCCAAATGTCAAAACTTGACGGCTACAAAACAGGGGGTACAATCCATATCGTCATCAACAATCAAGTCGGTTTCACCACAAACTATAAAGATGGTCGTTCATCCACCTACTGTACAGATATCGCGAAAGTGACCCTGTCACCTGTATTCCACGTGAACGGCGACGATGTGGAAGCCCTTGTATATGCCATCAACCTGGCCGTAGAATATCGTCAAAAATATAAAACCGATGTTTTCATCGATCTGTTGGGCTACAGAAGATATGGCCACAATGAAGCAGATGAGCCCAAATTCACGCAACCGTCTTTGTATAAGCTGATTGAAAAACATCCTAATACATTGGCTATTTATGTGCAGAAACTGATTGACGAAGGGTCTATTGATGCAACTTACGCAAAAGCACAAGAAAAAGACTTCCGCACACTTTTACAACAGTTTTTAGACGAAGCCAAGACGGTAGAACAACTCAAAGAAGAACGGCCGATGTTTGCCGGCGCATGGAAGGGTTTACATGCTGCCAAATCAGCAGACCTTTCCAAACGTGCAGAAACAAAAATTTCTAAAAAGCTGTTCTTGGAACTGGCTAAAGAAATCAATACTCTACCTAAAGACAAGAAGTTTTTCCGCAAAATCACAAAGGTATTCGAAGACCGTTTGAAAATGATCGAAACGGATCAATACGACTGGGCCATGGGCGAATTGATGGCTTATGCCACGTTATTGAACGAAGATTTCCGAGTTCGCATTTCCGGACAGGATGTACAACGAGGCACATTCTCGCATCGCCATGCCGTGGTTACGTTGGAAGATTCCGATGAAACCTACACACCCCTTTCCAAGATCAAAGGAGGTGAAAAATTCAATATTTACAATTCACTGTTATCAGAATATGCCGTATTGGCTTTTGAATATGGCTATGCGTCTGTCAATCCCAATGCTTTGACTATTTGGGAAGCGCAATTTGGCGACTTCGCCAATGGTGCCCAAATTGTATTCGATCAGTATATTTCATCAGGCGAAACAAAATGGAAACGATCCAACGGATTGGTCATGCTGTTGCCTCACGGTATGGAAGGCCAAGGTCCTGAGCACTCTTCATGCCGCATTGAGCGTTATTTGGAGCTATGTGCCAACAATAACCTGATTGTGGCCAATTGTACGACGCCAGCCAATTTTTTCCATATCTTGCGTCGTCAACTCCACCGCGAGTTCCGCAAGCCATTGGTTGTAGCTACACCAAAAAGCCTCTTACGCCATCCAAAAGCCGTTTCTTCCATCGCCGATTTCACGGAAAAAGACTTCCAAGAGATCATTGATGATGAAAATGTAACCGCCAAATCGGTAAAAAAAGTAGTGCTTTGCTCTGGCAAAATCTATTATGAGCTGTTGGAGAAACAAGAAACAGACAAGCGCAAAGATGTGGCCATCGTGCGTGTAGAGCAGTTGTATCCTATTGCCCACGACCAAATCGAGGCCCTACAAAAGAAATATGCCAAAGCTAAATTTGTATGGGTGCAAGAAGAAAACGAGAACATGGGCGCATGGCCGTTCTACTGTCGCAAGTTCCGTGGCTCTACCTTGAATCTGGATGTAATTGCCCGTCCGGAAAGCGGATCTCCGGCTACAGGCTACATGAAGCAACACGTGTCCCAACAAGAAGAGATTATTAATAAAGCATTTGAAATATAACAACATAAGAGTGTGGCTGATAAAGTAAGACACCTCTATACAACTGAAAAAATATGAGCTTAGAAATCAAAGTACCGGCTGTAGGTGAATCCATCACAGAAGTAACCTTAGCACAATGGTTAAAACAAGATGGCGATTATGTTGAAATGGACGAAAATATCGCTGAATTGGAATCGGATAAAGCTACATTTGAACTACCGGCCGAAAAAGCAGGTATCTTAAAGATCATCGCCCAAGAAGGCGATACGTTGGAAATCGGCGCTGTCGTGTGTACCATTGAGGAAGGCGATGCTCCTGCGGACAACACGGCAAAAAAGGATGATGCACCGGAATCAAAAGAAGAGAAAGCAACTGCGCCAAAAGAAGATGCCGAAAGTACAGATTCTTATGCTGCTGGCACGGCATCACCTGCCGCCGCAAAAATATTGAGAGAAAAAGGCATCGACCCAGCTACTATAAAAGGAACGGGCAAAGATGGCCGCATTACCAAAGAAGATGCTGAAAAAGCACAGGTATCAGCATCTGCCACGCCTAAAGCAGAAGCCAAGGTTGAAGCAAAACCGGCAACAGCTCCTGTTGCTCCAGCAGTAGCTGGCACGCGCAATGAACGTCGCGAAAAAATGACTTCCTTACGCAAGACCATTGCCAAACGCTTGGTGAGCGTGAAAAATGAGACGGCTATGTTAACCACCTTCAACGAGGTCAACATGCAACCTATCATGGATCTACGTGCTAAGTATAAAGATATCTTCAAAGAAAAACATGGTGTGGGATTGGGCTTTATGTCTTTCTTTACCAAAGCGGTGACTACCGCTTTGAAGGAATGGCCAGCTGTCAATGCGCGCATCGAAGAAACTGAGATCGTATATTCCGATTTCTGTGATATTTCCATTGCTGTGTCTGCACCCAAAGGGTTGGTCGTTCCGGTTATCCGCAATGCAGAATCCATGAGCTTGTATCAAATCGAGAAAGAAATCGTCACCTTGGCCGGAAAAGCACGGGACAACAAATTGACTATCGAAGAAATGACTGGTGGCACTTTCACGATCACTAATGGTGGCGTATTTGGGTCCATGATGTCGACACCGATCATCAACGCACCACAATCAGCTATTTTGGGGATGCACAATATTGTCCAACGCCCTGTAGCCGAAAACGGACAGGTAGTTATCCGCCCGATGATGTACATCGCACTCTCCTACGACCACCGCATCATTGACGGTCGCGAGTCAGTAAGCTTCTTGGTACGCGTAAAGCAATTACTGGAAGATCCGGCGAGACTATTATTAGAAGTATAACATCCTTTACCTATGAATATAAAAGGTCGTCTACATTGTGTATGACGGCCTTTTTAATACCACCATACTCCGGGTCCAACGGACAGACAAGAACACATAAGCACGATATTTTTGTATCAACACCCCAGACATCGAAGACATTTGAAGCATCTTATCGCATAAACATTGCTCAAAATGTTAAAACAGCTATCTTTGTATGATGCAAGAACAGGTAAACAATCCATTACACGGAAAAAGACTGGATACCATCCTTGAAACGCTTGTGGAGTTTTATGGCTGGGAAGAATTGGGAAGAAGAATACAAATCCGGTGTTTCAATGACAATCCCAGTATCAAATCGTCATTGACATTTTTGAGAAAAACACCTTGGGCGCGTGAAAAGGTAGAAAAATTATATCTCAAGATACAGAAAAAATGACATTGGATCATCGACCAACGCACTAAATATCAACAAATAGCGGTTATGTTTTAAAACATAACCGCTATTTATTAAGGAATCCGCTCAACATTGCTTTCTTGTTTTTGGCGTGTCCATAAAATCGCAACTATGTCAAAAAGAAGATAATTTCACTTACTTCCCAGGGCGATATTCACGGATAAGTTGCCTTAGTACCTCTTCTTCAGTATAAGCTACAGGTTTCATTGTGTTGGATGCGAACATTTCTAATTGGTCATCGAAATACGGGGAGTCTGGTTTATTGCTCTGTCCGTAGGCCAATATAGAATAAGCTTTAGGCACCTTACCAAATTCTACCGCCAAAACCCAACCATCTCCCCCGGTCACTTCTCTTTTTTTTGAATCTTCTGAGTGTTGCTTAAATGTCAATACACGAAAACAGCCTAAGCTACCTGCTCCGCCCCCTATAGCCACATCCTTTGATTCTATACGAGCACGATGCACATCGCCCCATGCCAAATCCCACCCTCCATAACGCTTTTCACATTCTTCTACTGCCCATTCAAAGGCATCTGCTGCCCGGGCAGGACTGGCCAAACCTTTAGGTGTGGACGCTGGGTGGTCTGGAGACCACACTTCTGTAAACAGAGAATCCGCCTGTGCCGCATATCCGGCTGATTCAGGCGTGGATTCCATTCGTTTTCCGTTACTTGAGAGGAACACATACCGCGACCACCATGTATCAAACAGCACGCCTCCACGACTTTCTGCCGCTACTGTATTATCCCAGCGTTCGAGTTGGGAAAGGGCTTCAGCCACCTGTCCCGTAGCACCTCTCTTGCGAACTGCCGAAATGAGGTCGTCTTTTACACGATCTGCCAGTAAAGCACGCATATCATGTTTCATCTTCACGACATCTTCCAAGGAAAATCGCTCTTCCCCACCGACCAACTCCAAAGACAGCTGACTCCTTAGTCGCAACATGGGCTTTGGAAAATTGGTTGGAAAATCCTTGGCATCAAATACTTCGTGAAGGTTCGTAAAATGAAAAGGATCATTTTCATTCCTCAAGTATCCACCTTTTGGATTCAACAACTGCGGTAAGCTGTCCCATGGAATGAGTTTGCTCCAAAATTGTTCGCTACGCGTAACTAAAATAGCACTTGTATCTCCTCCAGAAGGATGAGGCAGGGCGGGCATCTTGGCATTCCATACGTAGAAAATATTGCCATCCACATCAGCATATGTAAAATTGGATGTGTGGCGAGCATTGACCCTCATCGCTTCCTTCCACTCTTCTAGGTTACGAGCCATCATCATCTGGAGAAATTGCCCACTGGAACGATACTCTCCGTCTTCGGCAGCCCTAATCACATACACCCTCGAACGATCACGATGGATGACAGGACCATATGGCGTATATAGAAATTCGCGTGTATGCTCTTCTATATCATTTCCCGTTTTGGATGCTACCGTAACATATTCTTTTAATAGAGGATACGGCTTACCGTCCAACATATAGTGATCCGATACACCAGAAGCTAATTCAAGGGCATATATTTCATCGGTATCTGTATAGTTGTTGGTTGTTGACCAGCCTAAATAACGATTAAAGCCACAAACGATGCCAATGGGCGATCCTACACGAAAATCTCCGTAGAAATCGAGCTTGCCCGGAACCACAATATGTGCCTCATAATAACCTGCTTCCCAGTTGAGATGCGGATTTCGCATCAGTATAGCTTTGCCTGAAGTGGTACGATTAGGACCAAAAGCCCAAACATTGGATCCGTCATCGGGGTGAGCTTCTGCTGAAACGGCAGCCATTCTGGCCCACAGCATCTCCGATTCCAAACTCACTGGTGCATGGCTAGAATCTGCGGTCTCATCCGTTGTACTACCGGTAACTTGACGCTTTAACGCTTTCATAAAACTGTTCACAGAATCACTATTATGCCCCACAATTCCCAAAGCGTGCACATCCACTCCTGTAAAAACTGGTTTTACCCAATCCTGGAACTCCCCGGGGTGTAACATTATGTAACGGTTTACTCCTATTGCAAAGCCATCGAGAATATCAAGCACATCTTGGTGCAACAACGAATAAGTTTCTTCTGCGCGAGCATATTTTCGACGACTGGTAGCATCTTCATCTATCTGTCGCTCGCGGTTGCTGACGGCGACATATTTTCCCCATTCACCTCGAGCCTTTACCAAACCGTTGACCACCCGACTTCCATAGTCCTCCATCTGAACATAGCCCATGGCATAACCTGCAGCACGAAGGTTATCGGCATAAACATGTGGCACACCATGTGTCGTGCGCCGGATGATCACTTGATCCGCCACATCTTCGGCAGAAAATACTTCGACCGGAAATATACTCGATATTCCTACAAACAACCAAACAAGGCAATATGCTATAGCTTTCATAACGTGGTTTTAATCTTAATTTGCATCTAATGTAAAACTTGATGTTCCATCCCGAAGTAATCACTACTGCGAAGGGATAAACAAAAATGTACAAATTATTTGTTTTTTTGAAAACGAAGTTAATATTTACAGTGCTCCCTATAGTCTTTCTTATCTCTCACCGGCAGAGTCGTTCAGTCGTCTCTTTTCGATTTATACCATCTAGCCTTCCTCGTATAAGGTGCACCTGTCAATAACTCAGAAACTCCTGAAATACAGTTTGGTAATATGCTTTTGCAACACGTATCAAGCTATCCCTCGTTTCGACGCTGTCCTTGGGTACGGTGCTATATCCCACGTTGCGTTTCAGCATGTCATAGCTCACCACCGCATCCCCATTGACGATTCCAAAAGTACCATTGGAGTTGTAGAAAGCCACATGTTTGCGGCCTTTGGCAAATAGATCGCGGGAATATTTGAATTTCATGCGCTTATCATTCACAAACCCGGCTAATGTGCCCGCAATGTCTAACTGACTGACGGGCTCATCTACCTTTTTGCCACGAAACGTTTTTTTTAAGGCACCCCCAAAAATAAACAGAGGGATATGGTAACGCTCCGGTCTATCTAATCCATACTTTTCGGTAGGATAAATGTGTCCATGGTCAGAGGTAACCACGACGATCGTGTTTTCATACCAGTCCTGTTTTTTCGCTTGCTCGATAAAATTATACAGCATTGTATCTGTATAATAGCACGTGCTCCGATATGCATTCGCCTTGGTATCCTTCCCAAATCTATAAGAGGGGGATAAATGGAATGGTTCATGATTAACCAGAGTATAGAAAACACTGAAAAAAGGTTTTTCATCCGCATTGAAATCCTTGAGCATACGTGCCGTGATGACATGGTCGTATACACCCCACGAGTTCCGCTGCACGCCAATAGGAAAGTTCACATTATCTACCACCCGCGTTATTCCATGCGTGAGCATATAAGATTTAAAATTGTAAAATTCACTTTGTCCACCATGATAAAAAGATGTGGAATAGCCTAGCGAATCAAATAATTGTCCGACAGCGGGCAGTCGCTCGTGCTTAGGGATGTATTGGATAATACTTTCCGGGCCTTGAGCCGGAAATCCACTCAGTACTGCAATCATGCCTTTATCCGAACGATCGGCAGCGGCATACGCGTGCCGGAAAGACACACCCTCATCCATCAATTTCTGCATCATTGGCGTAATGCCCGGTTCTCCGCCCAAATCCTCAAAAACTTGCGCTACCACACCTTCCAGAATTACCAAGATGACATTGGGCCTATCGGTATTCAATACGTGAAGAACAGTATCATTGGACAAGGCTAAAGCCACATCGACTATATGATCTGACTTTTCTTGAGGCATGAATGAGTAAGGGTTTTTCTTCATACTTTTGGAGCAGTCCTTCAAAAAAGACCAATATGTATTGACGGCTGCATGGTTCATGATGTTATCATCAGAAAAATACACCGAGCTTTGGTTCAAAGCTGCTCTTCCATAACCCCCTCTGATAATTGTAACCAACACAAAAGTCCCCAGTATGAAGCTACGCCACGTGATGGTTCTTGTCTGCTTTCTGTATTTTGCATATTTCACGACAAGGCCATGATAGAAATAATGCGCGCCCAAACAGAACACGACCAACACTAATGCACCCTGCCAAAGAACTTCCGTATCGATGGAATTGGATACACCTCCCATCGTATCCCATCCAAGCATAAGCGCGCGCTTGCTTATTTTTTCCCCCCAAGCCTCATACAAAGGCAAATTTGCCGCTGTCGCCGTAAGAAAGAAAAATGTTGGAATCATGGTATATACACGAAGTACCCATGGGGAGACAGCACGCCTAATCCAAAGATGCTGCACCGTAAAAAACAAAAAAGGGAACACCAATAGATAAGCAGCCAACGAACAGTCCAATTTTAGACCATACAAAAATGTGTAAAGAATGTCCGCAGAATCTTCAATACGATGCCTGAAACGGAATAAGAATATGGCTCTATCTAACCAAGATAGAAACACCCAATATAAAAATGACGTAATAAAAAACATTGCATGATTACGCCAAACGGAATCCAATTTCATGCAGTAAAATCAACAGTAAAAATAATTGGGGGCAAAAATACGGAATAGTATTGAATATTGAGATAAGTGGCTGCCTACCACTGGCAGGTATTGCAATAGGAGATATACTTTTAATCATTGTCAATTGATTAATGCCACGAATTCCGTATTTTTGCGTTTCGATTTTGAACGATTAACGACAATGAGCATAGCAAAAACGTATAACCCCAAAGAAGCAGAAGACAAATGGTATTCTTATTGGATGGAAAAAGGTTTTTTCCGATCCGCACCTGACGAACGCGAACCATACACCATCGTGATGCCACCACCAAACGTCACCGGCGTTCTGCACATGGGACATATGCTAAACAACACTATTCAGGATGTATTGATTCGCCGTGCACGCATGCAAGGCAAAAACGCTTGTTGGGTGCCTGGTACAGACCACGCCTCTATTGCTACCGAAGCAAAAGTAGTAGCGATGCTCAAGGAAAAGGGAATCGACAAAAAATCGCTCAGCCGAGAGGATTTCCTGAAACATGCTTGGGAATGGAAAGAAAAATACGGTGGCATTATCCTGAAACAGCTGGAAAAACTAGGTGCTTCTTGTGATTGGGAACGTACGAAATTCACCATGGATCCAGATTTATCTGAAGCCGTTATCGACACCTTCATCAAATTCTATAAAGAAGGCTACATCTATCGTGGTGTGCGCATGGTGAACTGGGATCCACAAGGCAAAACGGCTCTGTCTGACGAAGAGGTTATCCGCAAAGAAGTCAATCAAAAGCTATACTACATTCGTTATCACATCAAGGACAGCGATGCATATATCATTATCGCAACCACCCGTCCAGAAACGATTATGGCCGATACAGCCATATGCATCAACCCCAACGACGAACGCTATCAGCACTTAAAAGACAAAACGGTTTTGGTTCCTTTGGTGAACAGGGAAATCCCGGTTATTCAGGACGAATACGTGGAAATGGCGTTTGGTACGGGCTGTTTAAAAGTAACCCCTGCCCATGATCTGAATGACTATGAGCTGGGACAAAAGCATAATCTACCTGTTATCGATATTCTAAACGATGATGGTACATTGAATGAAAATGCCCAAATCTTAATCGGTGAAGACCGCTTTACTGCCCGCAAAAAAGTCGCCAAGCTGTTGGAAGAAGCAGGCCAAATTGAAAAAATCGAAGATTATAAATCGCAGGTTGGATTTTCTGAACGTACCGATGCGGCGATCGAGCCGAAGCTATCCATGCAATGGTTCTGTAAAATGGACGAATTGGCAAAACCAGCTTTGGAATATGTAGAGAACGGCACAATTAAGTTGATTCCCGAAAAGTTCTTTGCTTCGTACAAGCATTGGATGGAGAACGTCAAAGATTGGTGTATTTCACGCCAACTATGGTGGGGACAACGAATTCCAGCTTGGTACAATGCAAAGAACGAATGGGTCGTCGCCAAAACCGAGACAGAAGCTATCCAAGAGTTTGAAACCCAAGGAAAATCTACTGAAAATATTCGGCAAGAGGATGATGTATTAGACACTTGGTTCTCTTCAGGGTTGTGGCCGATGTCAGTATTTGATGGTATTCGCCATCCCGACAACACGGACTTCAACTATTACTACCCAACCAATGATTTGGTAACAGCGCCGGAAATCTTATTCTTTTGGGTAGCCCGCATGATTATTATGGGGCATGACTATACACAAAAACCTCCATTCCGCAACGTGTACCTGACTGGAATCGTCCGCGATAAACTAGGCCGCAAGATGTCCAAGTCTTTGGGCAACTCTCCAGATCCTATCGAGTTGATGGAACAATACGGAACAGATGGCGTGCGCGTAGGGATGTTGCTCTCCTCTCCTGCCGGAAACGATTTGATGTTCGATGTAGCTTACTGCGAACAAGGGCGTAATTTTGCCAATAAAATCTGGAATGCTTTTCGATTGGTAAAAGGTTGGGAGACAACAGAAGCATCTGCCACGGAAGCTCAAAAAAGCGCGGCACAGTGGTTCGAAAACCGCTTCAATCAGTCCGTAGCTGAAATCGACGAGCATTTTGCCAACTACCGCCTTTCCGATGCGCTAATGGCAACCTATAAATTGATTTGGGACGATTTCTGTGCTTGGTATCTGGAATTAGTGAAACCCGCTTACCAATTTCCTATAGAAAGGGAAACCCTCGAAACCGTTAAAGGATTCTTTCAAAAAGTATTGACCCTAGCGCATCCGTTCATGCCTTTCTTGACGGAAGAGCTATGGCACCATGAACTGTTCGGCACTCGTGGTGAAAAGGATTGCATTATCGTCGCACAATACCCAACGGTAAAGGAATATGACGAACAGATCATTAAAGAGTTTGCCATCGTTCAACAAATCATTTCCGAAGTGCGCAATATTCGTAATTCCAAAGGCCTGTCACCAAAAACAGCACTGCCTTTAGCCATCAATGCGTTGGAAATCGATTTCACCAAATATCGGGATAGCATCATCAAATTGGCTAACATAGCCGAACTGACGTTTGTACAAGAGAAAGTAGGTGGTGCATTGAGTTTCTTGGCTGGCAAAAGCGAATGCTACATCAAACTTGACAACGGAAACATCAACGTTGAAGCCGAACGTGAACGTATCACCAAGGAAATCGGTTATCTACAGGGATTCTTAGCATCGGTAGAGAAAAAACTATCCAACGAGCGCTTCGTGCAAAACGCCAAACCCGAAATCGTACAGAACGAACAAAACAAAAAAGCCGATGCCGAAGCCAAGATCAAAATCTTGGAAGAAAGCTTGGCAAGTTTAGGATAGCTTTATTAAAACAACATAGCGAGACCGTGATGAGTTAATTTTCAAAAAGCACATCCCAAAATAAAAGATGGGGCATCATTCAATGCCCCATCCACTCATCTAAACATAAAACTAACCACTACTATAACTCGCTTTTGTCTTCTTTAATCATCGGTTTTCGACCTCGAAAACCCTCTTTTCCTCGATAATCTTCTCTTTTCCGCAACATCTTTTTGTTCTTTGCGTTGGCAAATTTCTCTTTCATCAATTGCTGTTGTTCAGGGGTCAATGTTTGTTGAAATTTATCATGTGATTCCTTTGCTTCCGCTTTCCACTTCTCTTGGAGTTTTTTCATCTCTGAGCGGTGGGCCTCATGACGTTTTGCTTGCGCCAATTGGAGCGCATACACTTCGTTACGTTGTGCCTCTGTGAATTTCAATTGCTTGTCCAGATGTTCTGTTCTGACTTTCGCAATTTCTTCCGGAGACTTGCGCTCCATGTGGCGTTCTTTCTTCGGAAGCCTGCGCTCCTTTTTTACCGAAGAATCGTTTGCTTTGCCATCCTGCTGCGCAAAGGTAGCCAACGTTAATCCTGACAATAACAATGTCAAACTCAATATCTTTTTCATATCTTTTCTTTTAGCTCGTTCAACAATCAATTATAAACAAACCTTACATCAGGATAGAATATGTTTTTTCCAAAACGTTTAAAAGCTCACGTGTTAAATTCTGTTAAAGACAAAGACGATTAGTCCTATTTTCGGTCTGCTATTTTTTTGGTTTTCCGTCAAAAAAAATAAACGTGTTTAAAATCAAACAGTTCTAAAAAAACATCATTTTTATTTTGTAAAAACTGCAACAACTCCTATATTTGCATCACTCTACGAGACAGCATGCCCAGCTGGCGGAATTGGTAGACGCGTTGGTCTCAAACACCAATATCTTCGGATGTGCCGGTTCGACTCCGGCGCTGGGTACAAAAAAATCCTTTTTACAAAATGTAAAAAGGATTTTTCTTTTTTAGGCTATTATAATACATAACCAATGTCTAAAATATTACTATTTAACTATAGTAAAGCTCACAAAATCTACAAGTTCGTTTTATAAGTTCGAGGAAAGAGAAACTATAATCCTATCCCACTTCCAATGCCACACTTTCCGGATTGAAAGGAGAAAGACCTGCTGCAATATTATCAGCATTTACAAATTCCTGGCAACCCAGTATTTCAGGCAATATGGTATAACTGGCAGTGGTCTTCCCCGCTCCGCTACAACCTGCAATGATATAAAGATGCGGCATGAACCCTTTTACTCCTTCCCCAAAAATTCCCTGTCTTCTTCGGATAAAGGGTCTTGTATAGGAGGACTATTGTGAAAAGATTCCTGTGGGGCTGCATTGGAGATGCTGTATTCCTTGGGGTGCTTTTTCCTACGGCGAAACATCAACCCTCCCACGATGACGCCCAGTACGAAGAAAACGCCCAGTATGATGAGTTTTGACGTTCTTATCTCACCAAATAGCCAAAAGCTGGCCTCTTCCTTGTTATTGAACAAGATGATGATAACCAGAGCCGTTATCACGCTGAATATGATTGTTTTTGGTTTCATGCTATTTCGGTTTCTTCATGCAAAGAAAATAAAAAAGGAGACAACTTTTCGTCATCTCCTTATATTTTTATTTGATATCGCCGATTATTCAGCCACAACTTCAAAAGGAACCTGAACTTTGACCTCTTTGTGCAAGTTTAAGTTTGCTACGTATTCGCCAACGTTCTTAGGCTCTGTTTCAAAAGTGATGCGACGACGGTCAACCTCAAAACCTTGGGCTTTCAGCGCATCAGCAATCTGAATGCTGTTGACTTTACCGAAGATTTTACCTGTTTCGCCGGCTTTCGCACCAATAGTCAGCTTTACACTTTCCAATTGAGTGGCCAATTGCTCCGCATCCTTTTTTATTTTCTCTTGCTTAAATTGTGCCTGTTTGATGTTTTCAGCCAACACTTTCTTTGCAGACGGTGTAGCCAAAACGGCAAATCCTTGAGGAATTAAGTAATTACGACCGTAACCTGGCTTTACCACTACGACGTCGTCTTTCTCGCCAAGGTGTTTAATATCTTGTTTTAATATAACTTCCATGTCGTTTTCCTCCTTATTTTAATGAATCTGTTACGTAAGGCAATAATCCGATAATACGTGCACGTTTTACCGCTTGAGCTACTTTACGTTGAAATTTCAATGATGTACCGGTAAGACGGCGAGGCAAAATTTTACCTTGCTCGTTTACAAATTTCAATAAGAAGTTTGCGTCTTTGTAATCGATATATTTGATACCGTTCTTCTTAAAACGGCAATATTTTTTACGGTTGTCCGCAACTTTGGGAGCCGTTACGTATTGAATGTTCTCGTTTGCCATTAGTTTGCTACCTCCTCAGATTTAGGTTCAACTTTTTTGTCGAATGCACCGCTACGCTTCTTTTCGTTGTAAGCTACCGCATGCTTGTCCAATGCAATAGTGAGGAAACGCATAACACGCTCATCGCGTTTGTATTCGATTTCTAATTTTTTGATTAAATCACCCGGAGCCTTGAATTCTGTTAAGTGATAAAATCCAGTTGTCTTTTTCTGGATTGGATACGCTAATTTTTTCAAACCCCAATTGTCTTCAGCGACAATCTCGGCTCCGCCTTCTGTAAGGATACTTTTAAATTTTGCGATAGCTTCTTTCGCAACCTCCTCAGAAAGCAACGGGGTAAGAATGATGACAGATTCGTACTGTTGCATTTTTTTACTAATTATGTTAATTAATGATGTTCCGTACTTACGGAAGTGCAAAGGTAAGGATATTATCTGAAATATTACACAATAGAATAAAAAATTATACGACTATATTTCCATCCATATAATACCAGATCCCTTGCACCTGTTTGAAATAGGATTTTTCATGATGGATTTCAACATGCAGGTCTTTGTTAAGGAAATGAGCTCTGAATTCCACAGTGTCTCTCGTGACGTTAACAATTTCCAATTGCATCCATTTATTTTCTGTAGCCCAACGTTCAATATCTTTTTTTTGTTGCCATCGACGGGTGGTCGAGTGAAAGGTGTTATACAGAAAATCAATCAATCCCTTACAGAAAGCGCAATATCGAGCACGCATCAATTGTTCAGCCGTTAGAGCCAATGTCACATCTCCATGAATGGGCTCGCAACATATTGCATACGTATTGCCCGAACAGCAAGGACAAGCTTCCATCGGCTAAGCGTGCTGAGATAAATATTCATGCAAGGCTTTTTGACTTTTTTTTAAAGCCAAACGTTGTTTATAGTCTACCCATCTCTTTTTGAATAATTTCCGCATAAGCTTATCCGTATATCGGCGAACAAATACCTCGTTCAACATACTAAACAAACGCTTTGGAGAGGAAGGAAAAGAGCGGAGGGTCACTGAGAAACCAGCTTCTAAATAACGATTGAAATGCCAGTAACCACTCGGCATAAACAAAGCATCGCCATGTTCCATAAATATTTCATACCCCTTGGCATATTTCAATGCCGGAAATTTCTCATCATCGGGATGCTCGTAATCGATGTTGTAGATCGTATGTACCGAAAGCGGAACTTTGTAAAGAAAGGCCGATTGATCTGGAGGAAACAACAATACTCTCTTTTTTCCTTCAAACTGGAAGTGCAACAGATCCCCTAAATCAATGTCGTAGTGCATCAACACACGCGCCTCGCTTCCACCAAAAAAAAGAGTGGGAATACGCTTAAAATACTTAAACCCTAGATCGGGATAAGTGAAATTCTTCAGAAGCTCGGGAAGCTTGTCGGTAATGATATAGAAAAAAATGCGCAGGTCAGAAGGCTGCGATTTGATGAGATCAATATAATCTCTCATTTTCATAAATTTGACGGGCTCGTCCGTGGCCTTGTTCGGATCAGCCGGCTTATTGTCATACAGACCCACCTCCTGTTCGCCGGCCTGTTCACGAATATAGTCGAGGTTCCATTTGTCATAAGCGGGCCACTGTTTGGCCAATCCTTTAATCAAGACAGGCTTTTGAGACTTGAAATAATTCTTCACAAACGCTTCTTTACTGATATGTTCAACGATATCGACAGATGATAAAACCATGTTTTCTGCTTAAATGGTCTAAATGTAGAAAAAATTCTGTCAGAATAAAATCATACTCTGTTTTTTCATAGACTATAGTCCAAAGAAATACGTTTTACATTAAACTTAACCCGTTGTGCATTATGATTTAGGGATAAAAAAAGGAGAAATAAGTTGCTCATTACACTGATAATCAGTAAATTGTTTTAACTACAAAACGATTTAGAATGAACAACTTAAGAGCAAATTACGAA
>Ga0222429_100202_pt1 | contig 81035 bp, 64 predicted proteins | sample 1B50Ametagenome_FD_182475 | JGI IMG/M metagenome (GOLD analysis project Ga0222429, IMG submission 182475) | Enriched microbial communities from leaf-cutter ant dump, University of Wisconsin, Madison, United States - 1B50A (version 2) | ecosystem: Environmental > Terrestrial > Nest > Insects nest...
GTGGCGATATTTCCAATGTTCTCACCCCGAAAGTTTTGATATATACTACTTCGCCGTCTGTTTCTGAATTCCTTTCGTAAAATGAAAAAACCTCCAAATAATTTTGGAGGGACCTAAGTAGTAACGAAAAGTCCAGTTAAATGGCTGCGATCTGAGTCGTAAAAAACCAATTAACTGTATACGTCCATCTATTTCGGCACCGGCGGCCTCGTTTGCCCCTGCTCGACTGAATTTAACTGGACAAATCCATTTAACCGCCCCACACCCCGCCAAATCATACGCAATAACTGGACAAATCCATTTGTTTGCAAACCGCTGTGAAGTCCGCCGCGGGATTCGTAAGCGATTGCCCTGCCGCAAGCTCCAAGCTACGGTTGACAGAATTCCCTGCATAGCTTAAGATTTTGACATCTGAAATTTCAGATTTCACATTCCGGAGCGAAGGTTGGGAACCCTGTGACGATCCAGATTGAACATACCGAATTGTCGGAGAAGGTGTATCAGGTTCTCAAGAAGATGATCCTGAATCGGGAATTTGTTGGCGGGCAGAAGCTGGACCTGAATGAACTTTCCCAACAGATGAAAATCAGCCGAACTCCGCTTAAGGATGCAGTCAATCGGCTCGTAGCGGAAGGTCTCATGGAGGTCAAACCGCGATCCGGCACCTTCGTAACGCAAATCAGATCCGACGACATTAAACACATCATGGAAATGCGTCTGATGATCGAACTGTGGTGCGTCTCCAGCCTGGGCGAACAATCCGTCGGGATGCTTGCCAAACAATTAAGGGCGAATATCCGGCGATCCGGCAAGCTTCTTGCCGAAGCCGACTATTCTTATGAAGGCTTTTTGGAGATTGATGTCGAGTTTCACACAGCGATCGTAGCTTCCGCGCAAAACCCCAAAATGATGGAGGTCTACAAATCTCTGAACAGCTTCCTGAAAATCTCGAGAGTCTTTTATTTTAAAAGCTATGAGAGATCCTTGCTGGGACAGGAGGAGCATGAGCAGATCGTGACATGCCTTGAAGAAGGGAATTTGGATTTGTCCAAGGAAGCACTGAAAGCTCACATTGAAAGCAGCAGGTTGGTCATGGTGTCGCTGCTTGAGGAGAACGGGGGATCCATCTGATCCCCTTCTGCTTCCGGCGGACGTTCAAAAATACGATCTTTTGATTGAGGGGAGGTGCGGGCAGGATGTTTTCGGATTTGCAAGGGAAAGTCGCGATTGTCACCGGCGCATCCAAAGGAATCGGGCGTGCGATTGCCTTGCGTTATGGTCAGGAACAGATGAGAGTCGTCGTCAATTACAATCGGGAATTGGATGCAGCTCTTTCCGTCGTATCCGAAATTGAGCATGCGGGCGGCGATGCGATCGCGGTGCAGGCGGACGTATCCGGCGAGGCGGACGTTCAAAGGCTCATTCAAACCGCGTTCGATGCGTATGGATCGCTTCATGTTATGGTCAATAATGCAGGAATTCAATCTACATTTCCTTCCCATAAGCTGACGCTGGAAGAATGGAACAACATCGTTGCCGTGAATCTGACAGGCACCTTTCTGGGATGTCGGGAAGCGATAAAGTGCATGCTGGAGCATCGAATCGCCGGCAGCGTAATCAATATCTCCAGCGTTCACCAGAAAATCCCGAAGCCGCAGCATGCACACTATGCCGCCAGCAAAGGGGGGACAAAGCTGCTGACGGAGACGTTGGCTTTGGAGTATGCCGCTCAGGGGATTCGGATCAACACGATTGCGCCCGGTGCGATTCGAACGCCGATGAATGAGGATATTCTGGCAGACCCGAGTCAACTGCAAAAGGTTGTGTCCCGGATACCGATGGGGATGATCGGCGAACCGGAGCAAGTTGCCGCGGCCGCGGCTTGGCTGGCTTCGAGGGAAGCCGCGTATGTGACGGGCGTTACGCTGTTTGTAGACGGCGGTATGACACTCGAATAAATCATGATTTGGAGGCAGACAACGATGACGCATGCATCAACTTCGACAAGCATATCCGGCTTCAGCTTCGATGAGTTGGAACAAAAGCTGTATTCCGCGGTGCTCGCGGATATATTGGACGATATGGGGTATCGGAATCAAGCCTTCGGCCCCGGGCTGAAACTGATTGATCCGACTTTGAAGTTGAGCGGACGCGCATTCACCGCCCAAGCAACGAAGGTGTTCCAAATTCCGGACCAGCCTTACAAGCTGCAGATGGAAGCGATCGATGCGGTCGGCGCCGGAGAAGTATTCGTCGTTTCAACCGGTGCGCCGGATGAAGCGGCTTTCTGGGGCGAGCTTCTGGCAACGGCATGCCGAGCCCGCGGCGGAAGGGGGGCGATCGTCGACGGTTTAAACCGGGACACGGCCATGCTCCTGAATATGAGATTCCCGCTCGTTTCGCGCGGTCAGGTTCCGACCGACTCCAAAGGCAGAGTCGACCTGATCCGGTATCGACAACCGATTGTAATCGAAGGGGTGCGTATCCATCCGGGAGATTATATATTTGCCGACAGGGATGGGATCGTAGTGGTGCCCCAAGCGGCAGAGTCGGAAACGATTGCGAAAGCGATGAAAAAAGCGGAAGAGGAGAACGTTGTTCGCCAGGCTCTTCAGGACGGCATGTTGTGTACGGAGGCGTTTCATCGATTCGGCATTCTGTAGCTGAAGCAGGAGGGAGTTTGCCATGAAGCTTGGATTGGGTCTATATAGAGACAGGCTGAACAAAAACAATTATCGCTTTGCCAAGCAAGCGGGTTGCACGCACATCGTCGCCCATCTGGTCGATTATTACAACGGAATTGACGGGCTGCCTGCTACGGATAAAACCCGCAATATGGGAATGGCGCATGCAAATGAAGATATATGGTCGCTGGAGCAACTGACGGCATTGAAAAATAACATTGAGGACGAAGGACTCACGCTGGAGGCGATCGAAAACTTCAGTCCTGCCGACTGGTATGATATATTGCTGGACGGCCCCCGGAAGGTTGGGCAGATGGATCGGCTGAAGCAGATCATCCGCAACATGGGCAAAGCGGGAATCCCCATTATGGGCTATAACTTCAGCATCGCCGGTGTTTGGGGACATGTAAACCGGCCCATGGCCAGAGGGGGAGCGATGACCGCAACCTTCAAGCTTGAGGAGGGACCGGAGGAAGCTCCGATTCCCAATGGGCAAATCTGGAACATGACCTATGACGGCAAAGCTCCGGAAGGCGTAATTCCGCCTATCTCTTCCGAAGAGCTGTGGCAGCGTCTGGAATGGTTTCTGAAGGAGCTCGTCCCGGTTGCGGAGGAGTCCGGGGTAAGGCTCGCAGCGCATCCCGACGACCCGCCGATGCCGACTTTGCGCGGATACGGACGATTGGTAAATCAGCCTGGCCTCTACCAAAGATTGCTTGACCTTTATCCGAGCCCAAGCAATGCGCTGGAATTTTGCATGGGCTCGATCCAGGAGATGTCGGAAGGAAATATTTACGAAGCCATCGATCAATACAGCAAGCAGAATGCAATGGGATATATTCATTTCCGCAATGTGAAAGGAAAAGTCCCTGATTATCAGGAAAGATTTGTGGACGAGGGCGATATTGACATGATGCATGCGCTGCGCATCTTGCATCGCAACGGGTTCGACGGGGTGCTGATCCCGGACCATACCCCGCTCCTGACTTGCCATGCGCCCTGGCATGCCGGAATGGCCTATGCCCTGGGATATATGAAAGCGGCAATATCCGTCTTGGAATAAGGGAGCCGCTAGTCCGCAAGCTCCAGCACGACCGGGCAATGGTCGCTGCCGAGGATGGCGGCGTCGATCTGCGAGTCGACGATCTGCCGCGCCAGACGCTCGGATGCAAGGAAGTAGTCGATGCGCCAGCCGACGTTGCGCTCCCGCACCTTGGGCATGTTCGACCACCACGTATAGGCGTCCGCGCGCTCCGGGTACAGGTAGCGGAACGTGTCGATGAAGCCTGCTCCCAAAAGACGCGTCATCTTCTCGCGTTCCTCGTCCGTGAAGCCGGAGTTGCCGCGGTTGGAGCGGGCGTTCTTGATATCGATCTCCTGATGCGCCACGTTCAGGTCGCCGCAGACGACGACCGGCTTGCGCGCGTCGAGCTCCTGCAGGTAGCCGCGGAAACGATCTTCCCACACCAGGCGTTCCGCCAGCCTGGACAGGTCGCGCTTGGCATTGGGCGTGTAGACGGTGACCAAGAAGAAGGCTTCGAACTCCAAAGTGATGATTCGGCCCTCCGGTTCCGCATCTTCCTCGATCCCGTAGCGCACGGACAACGGTTTTATTTTCGAAAAAACAGCCGTCCCCGAATACCCTTTCTTCTGGGCGTAGTTCCAATATTGCGAGTACGATTCCCCATAATCCAGCGCAATCTGCCCCTGTTGCAGCTTCGTCTCTTGCAAGCAGAACAGGTCGGCGTCCACCGCCTTGAAGTAATCGCTGAAACCTTTGTTGACGCAAGCCCGCAGGCCGTTCACGTTCCATGACACCAATTTCATTCGTTTGTCGTCTCCTTCTGGCGCAAGTTGTCAATGAAAAGCTGCCGAATGCCGACGCCAAGACGCTCCTTGTCGTAACCGAGATTGCGGCGCACGTACATGTAGGATTCGGGCATGATGGCCATGATGATAAAATGGGTGTAAAGCCGCGTGTCGATCGCTTGATGTTGGTGTTCCGGAATTGCCTGCTGCAGCAGATGGTTCAGCAGCTTGCGCAGCCGCAGCAGAGACGGGCGCATGAAGGGCATGGCATCCTTCTTGCTTGCATACATGCAATTGATCGAATACAGAAAATCGGCATTCTCGTCAATGTAATCGACAAGCCGCGCGACGCATGCTTCCAGCCGGTCGAGAGCGGGCAGGCCGTTTCGGTCTGTTCGGTCGCTTTGCTCGCTCCCGTCGCTGCCGGCGAAATCGGCTTCCAGCTTGCCTACGAAGTGCTCCAGATTCGTCCGAAGCAGCTCGGAGTAGATTTCGCCCGTATGTTCGAATCTCCGGTACAACGTACCTTGCCCAATGCCGGCTTCCTGTGCGATCTGGTACATATTGACCGCATCCGTGCCGTGTTGCTCCATCAGCCTGCGGGCCGCATCAAGGATGCGGCGGCGGTATTCCGCGTCGCGCTTGTCCTTGTCGGCGTTTGCGTCAGGCGGTGGGACCATGGTGTCCCCTCCTCATATAAATGCCAAATAGGCGTTGACACAGCGGACAATTGTCTGCTATATTATTCCACGCGGACAATTGTCCGCTTATAGATCAGATTATACCACTGTTGGAGTGGGGAGTGGAAGGGGAAATTCGCTGGTGGCAAAGTCGACGGGTGTTGATGGCGGTGGAAAGCAGACGGTGCCGGAACGGCAGGCGAATGGCGGCGGAGAGGCGGAATTCCGGTTGTCGAAGCTGATCGTGCCGCTTATCGCGCTCATTTTGGGCTGTTTCATGGTTATCCTGGATACGACGGCGATGAATGTGGCGATATCGGACCTGGTTCAGGAATTTGGCGCTTCGCTGCCGACGCTGCAATGGACGGTGACGGGCTATATGCTGGCGACCGCCGCGGTTATTCCATTGGCCGGGTGGTTGTCGGATCGCTTCGGGGCGAAAAACGTATTTTTGAGCTCGGTCGTTCTGTTCACGCTCGGATCGGCGTTGTGCGCGACGCCGAACAGCGCGGAGTGGCTGATCGTGTTCCGGGTGATCCAGGGGCTTGGCGGCGGATTCGTCATGCCGGTGGCGATGGCGTACGTCTATCGGCTCAGCCCGCCGAACAAGATCGGCGTCGTCATGGGCGTGCTCGGCATTCCGATTATGTTCGCGCCGGCCATCGGACCGGTCGTATCCGGCTGGCTGGTCGAGTATCAGACGTGGCGCTGGATTTTTCTGATCAATGTGCCGGTCGGCATCGTCAGCGTATTGATCGGGCTTTGGGGCTTGCCGAAGCTTAGCAAGCAGAGGATCGCCGGCTTCGACCTGCCCGGCATGCTGCTGGGACCGCTCGCGTTCGCCGCGCTGTCGTACGGTGTCAGTGAGGGAGCGAGCAGTTGGACGTCGGCGGAGGCGTTGATCGGCTTGACCGTGGGCGGAATCGCACTGATTGCCTTTGTGTTGGTCGAATTGCGGGCGAAGATTCCGCTGCTGGAATTGCGGGTGTTCCGTTCGGTCGATTTCTCATTTGCGATCGTCGCGCAATGGATGATCCAATTCTCGTTCTTCGGCGCGATCTTCCTGATGCCGCAGTTTCTCCAGCAAGCCCGCGGATTCGGGGCGTTCGACACGGGGCTTACGCTGTTCCCGCAGGCGTTGGCGGCTGCCGTCATGATGCCGGTAGGCGGCTATCTGTTCGATCGAATCGGCGTACGGTGGCTGGTCGTGATCGGGCTGGGGCTCGTATCCGGCGCCATCTATCAATATACGTTCGTAGACATGAGTACGACGCGCGGAGATCTGCTGCTGCCGCTGATCATGACGGGGTGCGGCATGGGGCTGATGATGATGCCGCTGAACTCGCACCTGCTGAACAAGGCGCCGCGCGAACTGGTCAACCGGGTCACCTCGCTGACCAGCGCGCTGCAGCAGGTCATCAGCTCGCTCGCCGTAGCGACGGTCGTCACGGTGCTGACGACGCGGATGAATTCGCTGCGCGCCGCGGCCGGGGTGCCGGCGGATGCGGGCGCGGCGGCTGGAGCGGCAGGCGGTGCCGATGCGGCAGCGGGCAGCGCGGATCAGATGGCGGCGATGCTGAAGATGGCGACGGATTCGTTCGATTATACGTTCCAGGTCATCCTGTACGTCACGCTGATCGGCATTGTGCTGGGATTGCTGCTGCGGCGCGGCAAGAAGCCGGCAGCGGGCAGCGAACAGCCGGCAAAGCCGGAAGCGGCGCTGGAAGGGCTGCACATGGGCTGACGTTATGTGGATGAGCAGCTACAGGATTACGGGCTATAGGTCACAGGTTGAGACAGTCGATTGATAGTGGCTCGGGCTCGGATTCGGGCTCGGGCAAAATAACCTATGCAGGCAGAGGCGGCAGCGTAACGGAACCCAGGAGCCCTAATCGGCAATAAAGTGGGTTTTGGAAAAGCTAACGGAACGGTGGGCCTTTATTAGCAACAAACGTTGCCAAAATCACTGTAAAACCGCGGAATAGCGTCTCTGTGTTCCGTTAAAATCCAGAGCGGAACCTTCTTTACCGGATAACGTCTCTGTGTTCCGTTACGACGGATGGCTAGGCGAAGGAGCGACGCTTCGTGTGCAATGCCTTCTGTTAACAATTAATAGACAGCCTCAGATTACTGGTTACAGATTACGACGGCGTCCCTTTTCGGGGGTTCCGCACAAAATAGCCGCCTCCCATCGTCCGCTGTCGGCCGAGCGAGAGGCGGCTTTCGCGTTCCGGGAGCATCCAGGCTTCGGAATCATCGCAGTCATTGGGAGCAAACAACGGGCCGTCGTCGCCAAAATGGTGGGGTGCGGCGGTCGGTCGAGGTAAACAGGCGTTGTGGTCGCCAAAATGGTGGGGGGCGGTGGTTGGTCGACGTAAACAGGCGCTGTGGTCGCCAAAATGGTGGGGAACGGCGGCGGGGCGTTTTCAGGCAGAGCTATTTCTGTTACACTATTGTCGAGAATGATTATCAATATCACTGGAGTGATCATGCTTGACGAAACTGCCGGAAGGCGACAATCGCGCCGCCGCGACTGTCGGGAGCGACGATATCAGCCGGATGACGGTCAAGCTGTGGGATATGGAAATTATGCATGCCGGACCGGGCGTTCGGCTGGAACGACAGCTGACGATTCCGCATGTCATGATCGCGCTGCTCCAAGGAAGCGCCGTATTGGAGCGGGATAGCGCGACGTGCTCGCTGCGGCCGGATGCCGCTTATTTCTGCCCGCAGGAAACGACATTCGGGATTGCGAGCAACGGGGACGAAAACTGTACGATCGCCATCGTTCGTTTCGGATTGTTCGAAGAGGCGGGGAAGCGCCGCAAGCGGCTGGAGGCTGCAAGCTCCAGCGACTGGCTTCCTCCGGACTACGGTGAGGGGATCGCGCTCGCTCCCAAGGGCAGGCTGGCCGCGTTGTGCCGTTCCATGCAGGAATGTGCCGCAAGCGCGGACTCGCTGCAGAGATGGCGGGCGCAGCTTGTTTTCCAAGAATTGCTCCTGGAGCTGATATCGGCCGGCAACCGCGCTTCAAGGGCGGATACGCTGCAAGCGCTGGCGCGCTCCAAAGCTTATATGGAAGCCCATTACGGAGAAGAGCTGACGATCGACAGGCTGGCGGGGATCGCCGGAGTGAGCCCGAAATATTATGTCGATCTCTTCAAGAAAACATATGGCGTCAGCGCCCTCGATTACTTGACCGATGTCCGCATCCGCAAGGCCAAACGGCTCATGCTGCTGGCGGGCGATCGGCTGCTCAAAGATATTGCGCACGAGGTCGGCTACCGGGATGAATTTTATTTCAGCCGCAAATTCAGGCATGAGACCGGCCAATCGCCCTCTGCCTTCCTGCGGAAGCGCAAACGAAAAATTGCCGCATACGGCTCCGGATCGCTGATCGGCTACTTGCTGCCGCTGCAGGTCGTCCCTTACGCGGCCCCGCTTCATCCCAAGTGGTGCGGGTATTACTTCGACCGGCACGGCGCGGATATCCCGGTGCATCTGGACGCTTACCGGCAGAACCAGCGGAAGACCGCGAACCTGGAACGGCTGGCCGAAGCCCGTCCGGAGCGGATCGTCTGTCCGGCCGGATTGCAGGAATGGGAATCGGACCGATTAGCCCAAATCGCGCCGTTGTTCGTGATGCCGGATGACAGCGCCGGCTGGAGACGTCAACTGCGCGCGCTCGGCGAATGGTTGGAGGAAGGCGAAGAAGCCGAACGCTGGATCGCCGAATATGACCGGAAGGCCGAAGCGGCGGCGGAGCGGATCGGGCGCTCGGCAGGGCGGCCCGTCGTGTTGCCTGTACGGCTTCTAAAGAACCGTTTCTATGCACACTATAGCTCCGGGATCGCCGAACTGCTGTATGAGACGCTCAGGTTCAGATCGCCGCATCCGCTGCGCGGCAGTCCGTTCGACCTCCCGATCGAGCCGGAGCAGTGGGAAGAGCTCGGCGTTGACCGCGTGCTGCTGCTCGTATGCCAGGAGACGGAGACGCTGGAAGGCTGGCGGCAATTGCGGCAATCTTCGCGGTGGCTGTCGCTGGGCACGGTGCGGGACAATCGGATCAGCGAAATTCGCTCCGAGCCGTGGCGGGAATATTCGCCTGTCGCGATGGAGCGGATGCTGGGCGCGGCGGACCGGCTTTTCGATGCGAACAGAGCATCTGCTGTTCCGTAAGGAAAATGTCCATGAATTGTCCGGATTCAGTCCATGGCCCGTTCGCATATTTTCCTCTATCATCGATAATGAGAATCATTATCACTTTGTAGCATGCGTATGGCATGGAAAGGGGTCTTTCGAAAGACATGAGAAAAACCATTATTCATCTAGCTATGCTGCTGGCGTTCTCCTTCTTGCTGGCGGCTTGCGGGGGGCAAAACAGCCCGTCCGCGTCGGAATCCCAGGCAAGCAATGCGGCGCCAAGCACATCGTCCCCGAGCGAATCCGCATCTCCCGCCGTCTCGGCTCCATCGTCAGAGAGCGCGGTTCCTGCGACTAAGAAAATCTCTTATCTGGGAGAGGAATACGAACTGCCGGCCAGCACGGAACGCATCGTCATCACCGGCGCGGTCGAAGCGATGGAAGACGCGATTCTGCTGGACGTCAAGCCGGTCGGCGCGATCACGTTCTCCGGCGTATTCCCGCCGATGTTCGCCTCGATCACGACCGATGCCCAATCGATAGGGGAGAAGACGGAGCCCAATTTCGAGACGATCCTGTCGCTCAAGCCGGACGTCATTCTCGGCTCGACGAAGTTCAAGCCGGAAGTCGTGGAACAATTGAAGAAGATCGCGCCGACGATTCTCTACTCCCATATCGCCACGAATTGGGAAGCCAATGTGATGCTGCTCGGCGAACTCGCCGGCAAGCAGGAGCAAGCCGCCCAAGCGATCGCCCAATATAAGGCGGATCTGGAAACGGCGAAAGCCAAGCTTGCGGAGAAGCTCAAGGACAAGAAGGTCGTAGCCGCCCGCATTCGCTCGGGAGATATTTACCTGTATCCGACTTCGGTTTTCTTCAATCCCGTGCTGTACGAGGATCTGGGGCTGACGCCGCCGGCTGAAGTCCAGGCTGCCAAAGCGCAGGAGATGATCTCGATCGAGAAGTTCGCGGAGATGGACCCGGACTACCTGTTCATCCAGTTCTCGTCGGACGAGAACAAGGACAATCCGAATGCGTGGGACCAACTGCAGAACAACCCGATTCTGAAAAATATCAAAGCGTTGAAAAACGGCGCCACTTACGTGAATCTGGTCGACCCGCTGGCGCAAGGCGGCACGGCGTACAGCAAAATCGAGTTCCTGAAGTCGCTCGCAAGCAAGCTGTCCGAGTAATCGGGCACCAGACTTATTCAGATAAGGCGTGTCATGATGCGAAACTTCAAATGGCTGCCGGCCGCCATCCTGCTATTGGCGCCGGCAGCAGCCGTGCTGGTGATTCTGCTCTCGGTGCTGTACGGCGCCAAGTCCATCGCTCCCCATACCGTGTGGGACGCGCTCGTGCGATTCGATCCCGACAGCGTCGATCATCAGATTATCCGATCGTCCCGGATGCCGAGGGTGATCGGGGCGATGCTGATCGGCGCTTTCCTGGCGATATCCGGCGCGCTGATGCAAGGCATGACGAGAAATTATCTGGCTTCTCCGTCGATCATGGGTGTCTCCGACGGGTCGGTGTTTGCCGTGACGATCTTCATGATCTTCCTGCCCCGGGCGCACGGAGTCGGCATGATCGCCGTCTCGCTGATCGGTTCGGCGCTTGGCGCCGCGCTCGTGTTCGGGATCGCGCGGGCGATTCCGGGCGGGATGTCGCCGGTGAAGCTGGCGATACTCGGCACGGTCATCGGCACCTTCCTCAGCGGCGCGGCCAGCGCGCTATCTTCTTACTATCAGATCTCGCAAGGGCTTGCCTTCTGGTACCAAGCGCGGCTGCACCAGCTTGATCCTTCGCTGATCCAGCTGACGGTTCCGTTCGCGGTCGTCGGGCTGGGACTGGCGATCGGGCTGTCCAAGTCGATCACCGTGCTGTCGCTGGGAGAAGATGTGTCCGCCGGGCTGGGCCAGCGAACCCGGCTGGTGAAGGGACTGGCCATCCTGTCCGTCGCCATTCTGACCGGCGTATCCGTCGCGCTGGCCGGCAAGATCGCTTTCGTCGGCTTGATCATTCCGCATATCGCGAGATTTCTGTCCGGCGTCGACTATCGCCGGATCATTCCGGTGTCCGGTGTACTCGGCGGGCTGTTTCTGGCGCTGTGCGATCTACTGGCCCGCTTTGTCAATTATCCGTTCGAGACACCGATCGGCGTCGTCACCGCCTTATTCGGCGTTCCCTTCTTCCTCTATCTGATCAAGACAAGGGGAGGCGGCAAACATGCGTAACCGAACGGGCTTTCCGGGGACGGGCGGCCGCCTCGCAGCACGCTTCTGGATCGTGGTGGCGGCGGTCTTGGCCGTTCTGGCTGCCGCCTCTTACCTCAGTCTCACGAGCGGCGCCTTCGACCTGTCGGTCGCCGATACGGTCAAGACGCTGCTGCGCATCGACCGGGTGCCGGACCATGATCTGGTCGTCTTCGAGTTCCGGCTGCCGCGCATCGTGCTCGGCGGGTTGATCGGCTTCGCGCTGGGCATTGCCGGCTCCGTCATTCAGGGAATTACGCGCAACGGGCTGGCCGATCCCGGCATTCTCGGCATCAATGCGGGGGCGGGCTTGTCCGTCGTTCTGTTCATGTTCCTGCTGCAAGGGAAGCTGGCGACGACAGGGTGGCTGGCGGTCATGACCATGCCGTTGTTCGGCCTCGCGGGCGGCATGATGGCTGCGGCGCTGATCTATCTGTTTGCGCGCGAGCGGGGCAGCCTCGACGGACAGCGGCTTATTCTGGTCGGGATCGCGATCGCCTCCGGTTTCGGCGCGGCGACGGTGTTCGTTTCCTTGAAGATGAACCCCAAAGACTACGAAATGGCGGTCGTATGGCTGGCCGGCAGCATCTATAGCGCAAATTGGAAATTCGTCGTCGCCGTGCTTCCCCCGCTGCTGCTGTTCGCGCCCATCGTATGGCTGCGGTCCTACCGGCTGGACTTGTTCCAACTGCAGGAGCATAGCGCGGTCAGCTTGGGCGTGCGCGTGGAACGGGAGAAGAATGTGTTGCTGCTCGCCAGCGTCGGGCTGGTCGGCGCGAGCGTTGCCGTGTCCGGCAGCGTCGGCTTCGTCGGGCTGATCGCGCCGCATATGGCCCGCAGGCTGGTCGGATTGCCGCATCGGCTGAGCATTCCCGTAAGCGGGCTCGTCGGGGCGGCGATGGTCGTGACGGCAGATTACATCGGCAAGACGGTGTTCGCTCCCGCGGAGCTTGCGGTCGGCATCGTCATCTCGATCGTCGGGGTGCCGTATTTCGTGTATTTGTTGATGCGATCGCGGCATTAAAGAGTCCGGCGGCGACACGCCGGGAGACGAAGGGACGAGGAGGGCTTAAGGATGAAAATACAGCAAACAACCGCAGGCGAGCGCGCTCTGCACATCGCATTGCCGCCTTCCTACGATCAGTCGGATGCCCGATACCCCGTCGCTTATGTCCACGATGGCGGCGATCTGGCCTCCGGCTGCTTCAACTATCTGGATCATCTGTATGCGCAAGGCCTGCTGCGGGAGTGCATTCTCGTCGGAATCGAGACGGACAGCCGCAATAACGACTACACGCCTTGGCCTGCCGCAGCGCTTGTTCCGGGCCGGCCGTCCTTTGCAGGGCGGGGGCGCGAGTATGCGAACGAATTGGCGGATGCGATCAAGCCTTATATGGATGCGAATTACCGCACGCTGCCGGAGCCCGAACATAACGCGGTCATCGGCGCTTCCCTGGGCGGCCTGATTTCGCTGTTCGCAGGCTGCTGGCGGCCCGATGCGTTCGGCCGGCTCGGCTTGCTGTCCGCTTCCTTCTGGTACGAAGGAGTCATGGCGTGGCTGCGGGAAAAGCCGGCGTTGTCGGAGCGGCAGCGCGTGTATATGTCCGTCGGAACGTGCGAGGGCATCTACAAGCGGAACGCTCAGCGCGACATGGTGCGGCTTAATCGGGAGGCGCGCGATTTGTGGCTTGAGCAAGGATTTCCGGCTGGGCGGCTGCGATTCGAAACGGTCGAAGGCGGCACGCACGATCTGCTGTTCATGCTGCCCAAGTTTCCCGAGGCGTTAAAATGGTTGTTCGAAGACGGAGCGGCGGAATCGTCGAATGCGGCGGGGAAGGGCGCGAAGGCGGTGAAGTGCGGTGTCGAGTCGGCGGATTGTGGCATCATGGCGGCAGAACATGGCATGGACAGGGCAAGGAGCGGCATCGAGACGCCGGAGAGAGCTTTCGTCATTCCGCGAACCTGGCAATGGGACATGCGCGCCGCCCGTACGGGACGGGACTACCGCATCTTCGTGTCGGAGCCGGTCGCGCCGCCGCCGGAGGGGGGATACCCGGTCGTCTACGCGCTGGACGGCAACGCCTCGTTCGGCTCGCTGGCCGAGGCGATGCGTCTGCAATCCCGGCCCCCGCACGGCATCGAGCCGATGCTCGTCATCGGGATCGGTTACGATTCCGATGCGCCGATCGTGACAGAGCAGCGATTCTACGATTATACGGAACGGGCTGCACCGTCTGAGCTGCCGCAGCGTCCGAACGGCTCGGCATGGCCGGCGACGGGGGGCGCGGACGACTTTCTCGCCTTTATCGAAGAGGAACTAAAGCCCGCGATCGAAGGGCGGTACCCGGTCGACCGACGGCGGCAATCGCTGTTCGGCCACTCGCTGGGCGGATTGTTCGCGTTGTATGCGCTGTTTGCGCGGCCCGAGTCTTTCCGCAGTTATATCGCGGGCAGCCCGTCCATCTGGTGGAAGAATCACGCCTTGCTGCAGCGCAGGCACGGCTTGAGGGAGAGGCTCAGTCAGGGCGACGTTCGCGTCGATGTGCTGATCGGAATCGGCTCAGAGGAGAAGCCGTCCATGGTCGCGGATGCACGGGGCATGCACGAGATTTTGCAATCGTATTCGGACGGAGGGCTGAACGCGTGCTATCGTGAATTCGAGCGGGAAGGGCACATCTCCGTCATTCCCCCGCTCATTAGCTGCATGTATCGTTGGATGGCGGGAAAGGAAGAGTAGGCGTGATGTCTTCGGGCGAGAAGGTCATCGGTATTTTCACATCGGCTGTCCGTAGACTGAGTCGGTCGCGCAGCCGTGCATTCCCGCATCCGGGCGGTTCACGCTGTTCGACGATGCGCAGTAGGCGTTATCGATCCCGATCCTGTATAATGACAGCAATCGGAGCATGTGCAGGAGGAGGTCGGCAAGATGGAATGGAACTACTACAACACTTTTATTACCGTAGCGGCGGATTGCCCGGTCGAGCATGGCTCGATTCCGTCGGACAAGAAGGACGGCAAGACGAAGCCCGGCATCGAATTCGAGCTGGCGTCGGCCGGCCCGTATCGCTATACGCAAGAGGAACTGCTCTTCGAGGTTCACGCACGGCACAAGGGAATCTCGCCGGAAGAGGTAGAAGAGCACGGCGGTGAGTTGAAGGAAGCATTCTACCGGAAGCCGCAGCCGTGCATGCGTGCCTCGATGCTGCCGAAAAAATACGGCTGGGGCATCCACTTCGACGCGGAGGGGAAGCTCGCGCTCTTGCCGATGGAATCGGCCGAGTACCGCCGTTTCGCGGATGGCGAGGTTGATGGCGTTAAGCTGCTGGCAGCCATGCGGAACAGCAGGAAGTCAATCTGAATTCGACAGGGCGATCCACCCGCTGCAAGAAGTGCCGGGCAATTTAATCCGAATACGATGAATCGGGCCGTGTCGCTGAAGACACGGCCTTATAGTATTTGCAGGGGCAAGGGAACTTTTTAGTCGTTGAAGGATCTACTTAATAGGGGGTGGATCCGGGTGGAGCTGAGGCGAATCCAGCGTCAAGAGCTGGCTGCTCGCCATTACCCGGAATAGAGCTTATAAACATCTGAAGAGCGCTTTTATATCCAAAGTGACGTTGATGGACTATATTGCAGCGAAAGACACGGCAAAGTCTGCGGAGGCTGAAGCGTTCGATCGTTTGGAGACCAAACATATATGGAATACGGTCATGGAGCTTCCTGTGAAATTCAGGGAGGTTATCGTGCTCGACGCTTATTACCAGTTGACGGTGCAAGAAACCGCGGCCATGTTAGGCGTACCCGAAGGGACCGCAAAATCCCGACTGCACCGGGCACGCAAGAAGTTGTCGTCGTTGCTGGCCGTGGCCGATGAACAGAAGGAGAGGGACAATCGTGAATACTGAAGAAAACTGGAAGGAAGCTTTGAGCCGCTCGCCGTTCCTGGAGTCTCGCTAAAGGTGACCGCAGTCAAAGAAGGGTCGCAGCAGGAGATCGGCGTCGTCAGCTCGCTTGGACTCGGAAGCCCGGGCCAATTGGCCGATGCCCAAATCCCGACAACGATGAAGCTTCCCGAACCGGGGATGTGGCGCTTGAACGCTTATGTCGGCAACCGATTGTTCGGCAGCGTCTTCGTGCGGGTCGATGCCGCCTCTGACATAAAGTAAGCTTCCAGCTCCGCCGCTTTCTTGGCATTGGATAAATCCACTTTATCTTTGAGAAACTGTTCTGCGACTTGTTCCCAGCTCAGGGCAGTCTTGCGGGCGGCCAACATGCGAACGGCGTTCTTGACCAGGCGCCGTTCTTTGGCGTTGGAATAAGTATCCTTGTAATGCCGGGTGCGAGACCAGTCCATATGCTCAAATATCGCCCGCAGCACCTTGGCCGTCATCCTTGCATCGTCCAGCGCGCGGTGGGCGGACCCGCCGTCTTCGATGCCCAGATCCGCCATAGCCGCCTCGACGCTGACATCATTGGTGACGCCTTTATAACGCAAGTAGCCTTTCAACAGATCGTAATAAGGCACGGCCAGCCAGTACGCGTCGTCCAATCGGTGCATTCTCGTATCCAGCACGATGCGCTTCAGATCCTCGCCGCCCCAGGTGACGAGCATGCACGATTCGCTGCGGCTCAGCCAGGCGAGGAAATCGGCGATGACCGCAGGGAAGCCGCTCGCCCGATCGATTTCTTCCTGGGCAATCCCGGTTTTCTTCTTGATGAAGCTGTTGAGCTTGGCAAAATAGACGGGCTTGACCATCGCTCCGAACTCGTCGACAGGCAGCAGTTGCTCATTCAGCCGAACCGCGCCGATTTCAATGACTTCCATCGGCAGGTCGCTCGCGAATTTCCGACCATTGAATTCAATATCGAGCACTATGTAATCCATCGTTGATCGGCCTCCTTACTCGTCGGCTCATCCTAGCACGATTCGGACAGGCCGCGCAACTCGCAACCTGTACATAACGCCGGTCGAAACGGCTTGTTTACAATTCTGGTTTCCATTTGGTATAATGACCGCAAATATTCATAACGATGTCGCGAAGCACGCGCATGTCTCGATATCCCGGGTCGCCGGGGTACGGAACGGCGTGCTTTTTTGCGTTTCGGACGACTGTCGAGCAGGAACGTTATGATACAATAAGGAGGAAAATGCGAATGGCGAACATCCACGCAATAGCATTAGATGCAGACAGCTTGCTTGCGGGAAGGCTGAATCCGAAGAACGATTTCCTGTTTAAGCGGTTATTTGGCGAGAAAGAAGGCAAGCAACTGTTAATCAGCCTGCTGAATGCCATCCTCAGGCGCGGCGGAAAACAGCAAATAACGGATATCTCGATTGCCGATGATACCCATTTGGGAAGCGAGTTGATAGGCGATAAAGAAATCGTCCTCGACCTTCTCTGCGAGATCGACGGAAGCGAGAAGGTCAATGTAGAGATGCAAGTTCGCCGATTCACCCGGATGGATCACCGCAGCTTGTACTACTTGGCTACGATGCTTGCAGATGTAATCGATAAAGGGGGATCCTACTCCAACTTGAAGCGAACGATCGGAGTCAATATTCTGGATCACAATTATTTGTCTCTTCCCAAGTTTCACAACACGTTTCATTTATACGAGGATGAGGATCGGCATTATTTGCTGACGGATATATTGGAAATCCACTTTATCGAATGTCCGAAGTTCAAGAGCATTGCTTTTGATATCCAGGATCCGCTGCATCGCTGGCTAAGATTTCTGGATCAGAAGACGACAGATGAACAATTGAAGGAGCTGATGGAGGTGGACGACATGATCAAGGAAGCGGAAGCCCGCCTGAATTACCTGGCCAGCGATGAGCGGACGCGCCGGTTGTATGCGATTCGGGAGAAAGCGCTGCATGATCGGGCGAGTTGGCTGGAGGACGCATTGAACGAGGGGATCGGGAAGGGAAGAGAAGCGGGTTTGAAGGAGGGCATGGAAAAAGGCATCGAAAAAGGCATCGAGCAGCGTGACCGGCAAATCGTGCTGAGAATGCTGGCGAAAGGCTTCGCGGTTGACGACATAAGCGAAGCTACGGGACTTGATGCGCAGCAGATCGAATCGCTGCGCCGTCCGGAATCGTAAGTAATGCGCGTCTGTTTGCAAACGATCGGGAACCGCCGGGGGAGCGCGTCTTTCCGGCGGTTCCTCGCTTCATGGCCGAAGCATCGGGTGAAGCCGCTCGATCATCTGCTCCATCTGCTGCGAGCCGCTGCCGTACATCGCTTTGGCTTCCGGATCGCGGGTCGCCAGCGCGAACAGCTCCAGGTCGGCCTGAATCTTCTTCAAGTTTGCATATAGCAATGCTTTGCCTTGCGAGGCAGGCACTTTGATCTGATCGTCGTATAGATCGACGTACAACTGCTGATACGCATCGACCTGTCCCAGGAATACGTTCTCCACCGAGACGCCGATCTTCTCCAGCTCCGTAAGCAGCCACTGCGGATTCAGCCCGATCGTCGCCAGCGGTTCATGCATGATGTTGCCGTCGATGATGACGGTTTGCGGCTCGACTTCATTGACGGTCCGGATGCCGAGATCGCTGGGAGTAACCGGCTGCTTCTCTTTCTTAAGCAATACGCTGAGTTGCCCGTCGGACTCCATGGACGCGAATTCGACGTCGGCGAGCCGGAACACGTTCTTGCCTCGCAGTATCTCCATGAATTCGTCCGCAGTCAGCCGCTCCTTCTTCAGATTGTCCTCCATCACCTTGCCTTCCTTGACGAGCACGCGGCTCTTGCCTTCCAGCCAGTGACGCAGCTTCACGCTCTTCAGCGTCAGCCGCTCCATGCCGTAGGGGACGGCGAACCAGACGCACATGGCGATCAGACCGAGATAATAGTGCTTCTCGATGTCGGTGGAGATGAAGCCGGCGAGCTCGCCGAGCGTAATCCCCATGACGTATTCGAAGAAGGTCAATTGCGAGATCTGCTTCTTGCCCAGTATGCGGGTGAAGGTGAATAGCACGACCAGCGTGCCAAGCGAGCGAAAAATAATCTGCAGCCATTCCGGCATGGCGGCTTACCCCCTCTCCTCCGCATTCGGCTGAGACGGCGCTTCGATCGCGACCGCATGCGCGATGCACGGGATCGACTCGCCTTGTTGATAGGACAGCGGCGACAGCAGAGCGCCGGTGGCGACGACGAGCACCCGCTTCAGCTCGCCTTCGCGAATTCGCCGCATCAGGTGGCCATAGGTGACCACGGCCGAGCAAGCGCACCCGCTGCCGCCGGATTGCACCATCTGCGTCTTGTAATCGTAGATCATCATGCCGCAATCCTGATACTGACCGGGCGACAGCGGCACGCGATGCTTCTCCAGCAAGTCGCAGGCGATATCGTGGCCGACCTTCGCCAGATCTCCCGTAACGATCAAGTCATAATGTTCCGGCCCGATGCGCAGGTCGCGAAAGTGCGCGCCGATCGTATCGACGGCTGCGGGGGCCATGGCCGCGCCCATATTGAACGGATCCTTGATGCCCATATCCACGACGCGTCCGATCGTCGCCGCCGCCACCACGGGACCGCTGCCCGTATGCGATAGCACGGCTGCTCCGGCTCCGGTTACCGTATACTGCGCGGTCGGCGGCTTCTGCGAACCGTATTCGGTGGGATAACGGAATTGCTTCTCTGCGCTGGCGTTGTGGCTGCAAGTTCCGGCGAGTACGTGGCGCGCGCCCTTGTTCTGCATAATGTAAGCTGCCAGCGCCAAGCTCTCCATCGAGGTCGAGCAAGCGCCGAAGACCCCGATGTAGGGAATGGACAGCGTGCGTGCGGCGAAGCTGCTGCTCGTAATCTGGTTGAGCAGGTCGCCGCCCACATAGAACTGCACTTCTTCCTTCGTGATGCCGGCCCGCTCGATCGCGATCTTGGCGGCTTCCTCGAGCAGGGAACGTTCCGCTTTCTCCCAGCTTTCTTGTCCGAGCAAGGAATCGCCGTGCACGATATCGAAGTCTCTCGCCAGCGGTCCTCTGCCTTCGAACGGGCCGACGACGGTGGCTGCCCCGGCGATAACCGGCTTGTGCCCGAACACCCAGCTCTGGTGACCTTTCAGCATGGCCGTCCTTACCCTCCTTTCACCAACAACCGGATAATCGCGATGACGAATGCCGCGACCGTGCCGAATACGATAACCGGGCCGGCCAACTTGAACATATTGCCTCCTACGCCGAGCACCAGCCCTTCCCGGCGGTGCTCGATCGCGCTCGATGCCATCGCGTTGGCGAACCCGGTCACCGGTACGGCCGACCCGGCCCCGGCCCATTGCCCCAGCTTGTCATAGACACCGAAGCTCGTCAGCAAGACCGACAGCAGAATCAGGATGGCCACGGTCGGATTCGCCGCTCGCTTCTCGTCGAATCCGGCCCAATGGATCATCATCTGCTGAATTGCCTGACCGCCGATGCAGATCAACCCTCCGACGAAGAAAGCCCGCACGCTGTTGCGCAGCAAGGGGCGCGGCGGTTCGCGCCGCTTGGCGACAATTTGATACTCCTGCTGAACCGGCGTCAGCTTTTTCAATTTCTTGCTTGCCATGTCGCGTTCCACCGTTCCCCTCGAACAACCATTTGCTAACAAGCATCCCACAGCGGCAACGAATTCAACGGTGGTAAATTTCCCCTGATTAGCGTGGATTCAAGCAGGCTATCCTATATCGTGGTTTGACACCAATCCGAAAGAAAGCTAGGGTGATCGAAGGATGACGGTAGCTTCCCAAGTCAAAACATGCGTTGCTTCGCTCAAGAGCGCGCAAGCCAGCCTCGAGACGTTCGCGCTGAGTACGCAAAATCAGCAAGCCAAGCAGCTGTTCGCCGATTGCGCCGCGCAGGCGGGCCAGATCGTTCAGCAGGTGGAATCCAGGGTTCAACAGCTCGAGAACGAGGAGCCGCAATACAAAGGCTTCTGATCGCCGAGCCTTGCTGGGCTTCACCTGGCCGCATGCGGCAGCAAGGAAAGCTCCAGGCAGAGGCGCCGCAGACAGCGGTGCTTCTGCCTATTCATGGAGGGATACGAATGGCGAAACGCAGGCGGAAATTCGCGGCAGCGGCGGCAGGCAGCCTGACGGCCGCGCTTTGCATCATTGCAGGCATGGGTTGGCCCGTACAAGGCCAGGGGCATGCGAACGCCATCCAAAATGGGTACCCGCCCGAGCATCAACGCCCCTATTACGAAACCAGGGGAGATGTCGTATGGGAAGTTCCCGGAGACGATAAAGTGCTTGCCCTGACTTTCGACGACGGCCCGGACCCGGTGGAAACGCCGCACATATTGGACATTCTGAAGCAATACGGCGCCAAAGCGACCTTCTTCGCGATCGGCAGCAAAGTTCGGAAGCATCCCGAGATCGCCAAGCGCGAGATCGAAGAAGGGCACGAACTCGCCAATCATACGTATAACCATCGTTTTCTTTCCTCTTCCGTCTTCACGCCGGAGCAGATTCGCGAAGAAATCAGCCGTACGCAGCAATCTATCTTCATGGCCACAGGGCAGGAGGCGAGCTTGTTCCGCCCGCCCGGCGGGATGTTCAACGAACGGGTGCTGGAAGAGGCGAAGCGCGAGCGCCTGCAGACGGTGCTATGGTCCTGGCATCAGGACACGCGGGATTGGGCGCGGCCCGGCGTGGGCCGCATCGTGCGCAAGGTGCTCCGCAACGCGCGCGGCGGAGATATTGTGCTGCTGCACGATTACGTGAGCGGAACGTCCCAGACGGCAGCGGCGCTTGCGATCATCCTGCCGGAGCTGCAGAAGCAGGGCTATAGATTCGTCACGGTGTCGGAGCTGATGAGAAGAAGCAAGCCGGCAGGGTAAAATGCCATATAAAGAAGGCAAAATAACCGCTTCGCCCCGAAGCGGTTATCGCCTATAATGAGAATGGCAGTCCGAGCGTGTGTCTTTCACAGGCGGTCATTCACGGGCGGGCGTTAATCGTTCAGAGGGTGGTGCAAGTATCGTGAGCAAACCTAAAGTCGGGATTCAATTGTATTCGGTAAGGGATTTTTGTCAGAAGGACTTCCTCGGCACGATCCGTCAAATCGCGGACATCGGCTACAAGTACGTCGAGCTTGCGGGTTACTACGGCGTTTCTGCAAAGGATCTGCGCGCGGCGCTGGAGGGTGCGGGCATCGAGGCGCCTTCCGCACATGTCGGTCTCGGGCTGAATCAACCGAAGCCGTGGCAGGATCATGTAAAAGAGCAGGTTGAGTATGCGCAGGAGCTGGGGCTGAAGCGCTTCATCGTGCCGCACTATCCGCTCGGCGACAATCCGACGGTGGCGGATGTCGAGAAATGGGCCGACATTCTGGAGGAAGCGTCCGATATCGTGACGCCGTCCGGCATGACGTTCGGTTATCACAACCATGCCTTCGAATTCAAACCGGTGGAAGGCAAGCTGGCGATCGATCGGCTGCTGGAGCGGGTACCGGCAAGCAAGCTGTTCGCCGAATTCGATCTGGGCTGGGTCAAGGTCGGAGGCCAGGATCCGGCTGCCTATGTGGAGAAGTATGCCGACCGGCTGCCGGTCGTGCATGCAAAGGATTTCAAGGAAGACGGCACCGATGCCGAGGTCGGCAAAGGTTCTGTCAATTGGGACGCCGCGCTTGCCGCCGTCGAGAAGGCGGGCGTGGAATACGTCATCATCGAGCAGGAAGGCTATGAAGTCGATTCGCTGACCAGCGCGGGGAACAACTTGAACTTCTTCCGCGAGCGCGGCTGGGTATAAAGTGTAAGCCATAGAAGCGGGGGGACAAGCTCCTCGCAGATCATAATCGTGGCACTGGCAACCGCAAGTTCCGGGAATTTCCGGGACTTGCGGTTTTTTGCGCCTTCTGGGAGCCACAATAAGAACGGTGCCCGGGAAGATGGCGATGTCCCGATTTTGTAAAAATGCGACGTCTAAACAAAAAGACGGGATTCTCCCGGCAGGCGTAAAATGTAAATACGTTGTAAACGGATTCACCGGCAAGATCAGCCACGTATAAGTTCCGCCTGTATGCGACTGAACTTGTACGAATAACGAAACCGTCCAGGATGCATGGCCGAGCAGTCCCCGAAGGGGACGACCAGGCCTTCAATAGACGGCGAAGCTGTTTTTATTAGATGGGAGAGTTGGACGATGACACTCAAAACAAGCGTTTTTCATCGAGTGGCGGTCTATGCGCTGCTGTTGGCCGGCACCGTTGCGTTCATCCTTCCGCTTGTCTGGCTGCTGTCTACATCGCTGAAGAGCGATGTCAGCGTATTCGAAATTCCGCCGAAGTGGATACCCGAGCCGGTGCAGTGGGACAACTACAAGAAGGCGGTCCAGTCCTTCCCGTTTCTGAGGTATACGTGGAACACGGTTTTCATTACGCTGATGAGCATGATCGGAGCGATGCTGTCGTCGTCGTTCGTCGCTTACTCGTTCGCCAAGCTTCGTTGGCCGGGCCGGGATGTATGGTTCGTGGTGCTGCTCGCTACGATGATGCTTCCTTCCCAAGTGACGATGATCCCGCTGTTTATCATGTTTAAAGAGCTTGGTTGGGTCGACACTTATTTGCCGCTCATCGTGCCGTTCTTCTTCGGCAGCGCCTTCTACATCTTCCTCATGCGCCAGTTTTTCATGACGATCCCGGTGGAGCTCAGCGAAGCCGCCAAGATCGACGGATGCTCGGAGGTGTACACCTGGTGGCGGATTTACATGCCGCTGTCGAAGCCGGCTCTGGCCACGCTCGGCATCTTCACTTTTACGCTCGTGTGGAACGATTTCCAGGGCCCGCTCATCTATTTGAACGACCCGGACAAGTTCACGCTGATGCTCGGACTGCGCGGTTTCCAGCAGCAATTCGGCACCCGCTGGAACGTCATGATGGCCGCTTCCTTGCTCGTTCTGCTGCCGACGCTGGCTCTGTTCTTCTCCTTCCAGCGCTACTTTATCGAAGGTGTTACCTTAACGGGCGTGAAAGGTTAGCCGATAACCGGCAGCCGACGCGCCATTCATCCGAGCCATGGAGAGGGGTGATGCGGTTCCCGCAAAGGATCTTGATCTGGGCGGCACAAACGGAAGAACGTACGCGAATATCGTTAACGGCATTCGAACCCTGAAAATGAACTTGGGAGGTCGCATTTCACGATGAATAACAAGAAAAGCTTCGTATTGGCGCTCGTCCTCGTGCTTCTCATGTCCTTGCTGGCCGCTTGCGGCGGCAAGAACAACAAGGAAGGCGCATCGAACAGCCCGTCCGCTTCGCCTTCGGCAACCCCCGGCGGGTCGGCGCCTGCCGCCAGCAGCGCTGCACCCGATGCCGAGCCGGTGACCATCGCTTACTGGCATATTTATACCGACGGCCCGATGAAGGACTTGACGGATCAACTGCTGGCCGATTTCAAGAAGCTGCATCCGAACGTCACCGTCAATCAGCTTGGCGTCAACTTTTTCGATTACTGGACGAAGCTGTCCACCGCCATGGCGGCCGGCAGCGGTCCGGACCTGGCGCTGAACGATACGAGCACGGTTCCTTCGCGGGCCAAGACCGGCGCGATTCTGAGCACGGATGATTTCATCCAGCGGGACGGCGTTGATTTGAACGATTTCTTCCCGCTGCTTGTCGACAAGATGAAGTACGAAGGCAAGATGTACGGCATGCCCCACGACACGGACGTACGGGTACTGTACTACAACAAGAAGATGTTCCAGGACGCCGGACTTGATCCGAACAAGCCGCCGGCCAACTGGGATGAACTGGAGCAATACGCCGACAAGCTGACCAAGTGGAACGACAACAAGCTGCTGGACGTCATTGGCTTCTCGCCGGCGCTGGGCAACCTGCACTTTTGGACGCTCGCTTGGGCGAACGGCGGCGACTTCTGGGACGACCAGGGCAATCCGACGTTCAACAAGCCGGAAAACCTGGAAGCTCTGCAATGGGAGAAGAAGATCCAGGACAAATACGGTGTAAAGGCGATGTCCGCCTTCAATTCGCAAGCGAGCGCCCTCGGCTTCAGCCCGTTCATCGCCGGCAAAGCCGCCATGATCGTCGACGTGAACAACCTGTACGTGGAAATTCAGCAGCGCGCGCCCGACCTCGAATTCGGCGTCGCTCCGATTCCGTACACGAAGACGCCTGCCAGTTGGTCGGCCGGCTTCGACCTGGAACTCGTCAACAACAAGGACGACAAGCGTGCGGCCGCTGCCTGGGAATTGATGAAATTCCTGACGAGCGCGGAAGTGCAAGTGAAGGTGCATGAAGCGTCTGGCTCGCTCGTCGCCAACATGAAGGCCGCGCAAGATCCGAAATTCATGGAAGACCCGAACTGGAAGATGATCGTCGACCAGATGCAAAACTCCAAGTTCATCGAATATATCGACGCTATGCCGTCCTGGCACGGCAAGCTGGATCCGGTCGAGCAGGCGGTGCTGAACTCGGGCAAGGATCCGAAGGAACAGCTTGACGCAGCTCAGAAGGATGCCGAGAACGCCGTGGACAACTACAAGAAGACGCAGAAGTAAGTTGTTGTGGGGCCGGTCTCATCCGTTCGTTCGCAGCCAGGCGCTGCGGGACGGGCGGATGAGACGGCAAGAGAGGAGGATGGCCCATGCGCGCCGGTCGGCCGATGAAACTGAGAACGAGGGAAACGCTGAACGGCTATCTGTTCTTCTCGCCGGGATTGATCGGATTTCTCGTGTTTATGGGGTTTCCGATCTTCTTCTCGCTATATTTGAGCTTTACCTCTTACGATATTTACAGCTCGCCGAAGTGGGTCGGGCTGCTCAATTACAAATTCATGTTCACCAAGGACCCGCTGTTCATGAAAAGCTTGGTGAACACGCTGTATTTCGTCGCGCTCAGCGTGCCGCTCAGCACCGTTCTGGGCGTGTTGGTCGCGCTGCTGATGAATCAGAAGGTGCTGGGCATCCGCGTATTCCGTACGATCTTCTTCCTGCCGAGCGTCGTCTCCGGCGTAGCCGTAGCGCTGCTCTGGACATGGATCCTCGATCCCAACTTCGGCTTGATCAACACGTTCCTGGCGAAGTTCGGCATCGTGGGGCCGGGCTGGCTGACCGACGAGCTGTGGTCGAAGCCGTCCATCGTGCTAATGAGCCTGTGGGCGATCGGCGGGACGATGATCATCTACCTGGCCGGACTGCAGGGCGTGCCCCGCAGCTTGTACGAAGCCGCGACGGTCGACGGGGCCGGACGGCTGCGGCAATTCTGGAGCGTAACGCTCCCGATGCTGACGCCGACGATCTTCTTCAATGTGATCATGGGCGTGCTCGGCGGGTTCCAGGTGTTCATTCAGGCTTACATCATGACGGGCGGCGGTCCGAACAACTCGACGATGTTCTATGCGCTGTATTTGTATAACACGGCATTCAAGGATTTGAGGATGGGTTACGCTTCGGCGCTGGCGTGGGTGCTGCTATTGATCGCGATGGCGCTGACTTTGATTATCATGAAGACGAGTTCGAAATGGGTGTATTACGAAGGCGGCAGCCAGAAGTGATGAAAATGCAGCCGCGGCGGAGATGAGGCGATCCGATGGATCGACGAAGACGGAGACGCAGACGGAACGTCGCGCTTGGGGTTTTCCTGGCTGCGGTTGCCGTTGCGGCAATTGCCGTTAACGGATGGCTGTACGGGCCGTGGGGGCAAGCGAGCCGTTCTGTTGCGGAAGCGGGATCGCTCGGTTACGGCGCGTATATCCCGGCAGCGGCATCGGATTCGTCAGTTGGCGGCGCTTCGGCGGAAGGGTGCCAGGCGGGCCATGCGGTCGACCGGTCCGGCATGTCCGGATCCGAGGCAAAGTCGCATACGCACGGCAATCAGGCGGGCACGATGTGGTGCGACGTGATGCCGGAGGGCGCTTCGGCGAGCATCGCTTTCGATCTTGGCGGCGTTGTGCCGTTGGGCGAGATGTGGGTGTGGAATTATAACGAACAGGAAAATGATTCGCCGCTGAACGCCGAACGGCTCGGCAGAGGGCTCAGGCAGGTGCAAGTGTTCTTGTCGGCGGATGGACATACATGGGAAGAATGGCGCGGAGCGGGCTATCCCTTCCGGCTGGCCAAGGCGGACGGCTCGGATCGGCTGCGCGCGACGAACCTGGATGACGGCCGGGCCAGTCCGATCCGCTTCGGCGGCGAGCCGGCCCGTTACGTCAAGGTGACGGCCGATCCGACGCCCGGCGAAGGGAATTGGTCGGATACCGGCGAGCGCGCGTTCGGGCTCGGCGAAGTGCGGTTTTACCGGTACGCGCGCGAGGTCGTCTACGGGGGAGAGATCGTCCCCGTTGGGGCGAGCGACGGCAAGGCCGGACCCGGCATCGCGGGCGGGGATGAAGATGGATCAGGCGCCTCAAGCTCAGCGGTTGAGGGTGTTGGAGCCGCAACTGCGGGTGATGGCATAGGCGCTGCAGGCCTTGAGGAAGACGGTATAGGCGGCGCAAGCACTGCGGATGGCGGTATGTCCGATCCGGGGAACGCGGTCAACCGGTACGGCATGTCGGGAGACGAAGGCCGGAAGGGGCGGCACGGCCATGACGCGAAGACGATGTGGCTGCACCGTGCGGGACCGGACGAAGGGACGCAACTGGTCGTGGACCTGGGCGGCACGTACCCGCTGGGTGAGATGTGGGTCTGGAATTACAACGGCGTGGATGAAGACGGGACATCGCTGGCAGCGCGAGGATTGAGGGATGTCGGCATCTTCTATTCGATTGACGGCAACGATTGGGCTGCGCTCAAGGGCGAAGACTATCCTTACCGATTCGCGCAAGCGGGCGGCTCGGCATCGCTGGCGGCGACCAATCTGGCGGACGGGCATGCGCCGGTCGATTTCGGCGGCGTCCCGGCCCGCTATGTGAAGCTGATTCCGCAAGGCGGAGCCGGCGAGGGCAATTGGGGCGCCTCCGAAGACGGCGGGCAGGCGCTGTACGGCTTAAGCGAGCTGCGATTCTTCTGCGGAGAAGGGGTGGCGGCGGAGCCCGCGCCGGAATGGACGGGGCTGTTCAGCCGCTATGACGGCTGGACCGGCGCGGACGGCATCTACTCCATTCCTCTTGACGGAGTGGATGCCATCGGTGCCGCTGCCGCAGCGGATGCTGCCAGGACGGTATTCTTGTTCAGCGACACGTATGCGGGCCGTGTCAACGCCGTATCCGGCATGCGGGAATCGGAAGCGATCGTGAACAATTCCGTCGCGATGCTGCGCGGGGCACAGCCGGACCCGTCTGCGATTGCCTTCGAATGGGCGCCGCAGACGGCGGATCTGTCGCTGTTCACGCCGCATACGCCAGCCGCTGCGGAGCTGCCGGGCAGTTGGTATTGGCTGCAGGACGGCATTGCGCTGGACGGCAAGCTGTACCTGTTCCCGCTGTTGATGGTGAAGGATCCGGCTCAGCCGCCGGGCTTCCAGTTCGCCATTCGCGGCGTGGCGATGGCCGCCGTGCCGATGACGGCAGACGGCAAGCCGGACTACGCGAACATGACGCAGACGGACGCGCCGCTGTACCGGAGGATGCCGGACGGCAGCGAGATCGTCTTCGGCGCCGGCGTGCTGGACAATTCGGAAGCGGCGGGAGCGCCGTCGCCTGACGGACATATTTACGTTTATGGTTACCGCAACGAGACAGATGGCACGAAACGGCTGCTTGCGGCGCGTACGACGCCATCGGCGATCGACGACTGGAGCGTCTGGCGCTATTGGGATGGCAGCGGTTGGTCCGCACAGATCGAAGCCGCGGCACCGTTGCAAGACGGCGTATCGCCGGAGCTCAGCGTAACGCCGATGAAGGAGGGGCGCTGGAAAGGCAAGTATTTGCTGATCAGCGAGCTGAATTCGGTCAGCGGGACGATCGTCTACGCGGTCGGCGAAACGCCGGCGGGACCTTTCGGACCGATGACGCCGATCTACGCCGCGCCGGAGCCCGCTCGGGGCCAAGAGATCATCACCTACAATGCAAAGGCGCATCCGCACTTGTCGAGCGCCGGCGAACTGCTCGTGACGTACAACGTGAACACGACGAATCTGGCGGCGAATACGAATGATGCCGATATTTATCGGCCCAGGTGGATCCGAATCCGGGAAATCCCGGCTGAATAAGACGACGGCAATCGACTTGATGGGAGGGCTCGGATATGGACAGGCAGAAGGGGAGCGTGCCGCTTCGGCGAGGCGACGCGATTCCGGCATCCCGCGTGCGGGATGCCGGAGCGGATGAAGGTTGGACGGTCTATGATTTCGGCGCCGTATACCCGGTAGGCGAAGTGCGGCTGACGGCGAAAGCAGGCGGCACGGAGACGGGGGCTCATGCGGGCGCGATCGGGCAGAGCGGCTTGAAAAATGTCGGGGAAGATGGCTTGCAGCAGACCGGGAAGGATGCGGAAGGGGCGGCGGCGCTTCGGGTCGAGCATTCTTTGAACGGCAAGATTTGGTCTTGCGCGGATGAGGAACGGATCGGCGCGAACGATGGAGTCGGCGCGGCAGACGCCTTCTCGGCGTCTACTGGCCTCGCGCCGGCTGCGGCACCATCGGTGCCGGATGCGATTCCGGCGTCGTCGATGGCTGCAGCTCATTCCTCGATTGCGTCGCATTCATCAACTACGGCCGATTCAGAGTCTGCGCCTGATCCCTCAATTGTGTCTCCTTCGTCAGATGAGGCCCATACGGCGTCTGCGGTCATTGCGGTCGCCGACCTGGGCGGCGTGTCCGCCCGATACGTGCGCATCGGTGGCTGCGGTACGGCTGCGGAGGCGGTCTTCTTTGCGGGCAGCGGGTTCGCCGCCGAGCCTGCCGACGATTGGACGCAATTGTTCCATCGGCAGGAAGGCTGGACGGGCTCGGACGGCATTTACTCGATCCCGCTGAACGGTGTGGAAGCGCCGGGCAGATCGGCATCCGCCCGTACGCTGCTCCTGTTCGGCGACACGTTCATCGGTTCCGTCGACGAGATGACCGATGAACGTAAGGACTATGTGATGATCAACAATTCGTATGCCATTCTCGAAGGCGATCAGCCGACGGAAGAAGCGATCGCGTTCCGTTGGGGCAAGCGTGACGACGGCGCGCCTGCCAGCGCGATCGTGCCGGCGACGCCGCGCGCGCTGGCGCATGAGGGCGCCTACTACTGGCTGCAGGACGGAACTTGCGTGAACGGCCGGTTCCACTGCTTCCCGCTGATCGTCGGGCCGAACCCGGAAGGGCCGGAAGGCTTCGAATTCGCCGTGCACGGCATCGCCCGGGTGTCCGCTCCGATGGGAGAGGGCGGTCCGGAGCTGTCGCTGCAAGAGCAGGCGGACACCGCGCTGTATGCGGAATTGCCCGGAGGCGGCACAATCTATTTCGGCGCGGCTATTGTTCCGCTTACGACCGAAGCCGGAGCGTCTGCGCCGGACGGACATGTCTACATTTACGGGCTGCGGCATGAGGGCGGAAGCACCGCGCTCGTCGCTGCCCGCGTGCCTGCGGAAGAGCTCGCGGCGACGGATCGCTGGACATTCTGGGACAGCAGCGCCTGGACGGGCGATATGGAAGCTTGCGCGCCGGTCGTGCCGGAGGTGTCCAGCGAGCTCAGCGTGACGCCGATGATGGAAGGACCATTGGATGGCAAATTCGTTATCGTCTTTCAACGAGGCGGCATCAAGGGCAACGAAGTGGCAGTTTACACGGGAGACAGTCCGATCGGCCCGTTCGGGCCGGCCGTTCCGGTGTACGCCTGCACCGAGCCCGACGATGAGGAGGGTGCCGGCATCTATGCGTACAATGCGAAGGCGCATCCGCATCTGTCGGCGCCCGGCGAACTGCTGGCAAGCTACAATGTCAACACGACGAGCTGGGACGCGCACAAGCAGCACGGCAGCATCTACCGTCCGAGATTCATCAGGATCCGGCAGCTTGTCTGAAACGGATGGGAGAGCAGGCAGCGATGAAAAATTATGCAATTGTATTCGACGTCGGGGGATTGTTCATCAAAGCGGCGGTCGTCGGCGAACAGGGCAAGGTCGTTCCCGGCAGCTATATGATCTATCCGGCCCGATCCAAGGAATCGAAGGAAGCGCTGCTGGAGCATTTCGTGGATCTGATCCGGCAGCAGACAAGCCGAATTATGGCCAAGGCGTTCCGTATCGAAGGAATCGGGTTTGCGTTTCCGGGGCCGTTCGATTACGAGCGGGGCATCAGTTATATCCGCGATGTCGACAAGTTCGAAAATATTTACGGGGTCAACTTGCGGGAGGAGCTCGGCCATCGGTTGGCCCAGGTGAGCGCGTTCGCCTCCAAGTGCGCCCCCGGTTTTCATATCGTGTTCGAGAATGACGCCAATCTGTTCGCGCTTGGGGAATACGAGAACGGCAAAGCCAGGCGCTATGCCAGAGCCATGTGCCTGACGATCGGTACCGGCGCGGGCTCCGCTTTCCTGGAACAGGGCCAGTTGATCAAGCATCGCAAAGATGTTCCGGAAAATGGATGGATCTATAACCAGCCATTCCGCGACTCGGTCGTGGACGATTACATCTCCAAACGGGGAATCGTCCGCTTGCTGAGAAAGGCGGGGTTCAGCGAGGAAACGCTCGATATCAAGCAGGCGGCGGAGATGGCTAAGGCGGGTGACGAGAAAGCGATGGCCGTCTTCCGCGAATTCGGCGCCATGCTCGGGGAGATGCTGACGCCGTTCGTGCAGACGTTCAGACCGGAAGCCGTCGTGATCGGCGGACAAATTGTGAAGAGCATGGAACTGTTCCTGGACAGCGTCCAGGAGGCGCTGCGGAACGATCCCGTCGTGATCGAAGCAACGGAAGAGACGTCGCTCAGCACGTTCGCCGGCGTCTTTCGACTGCTCCACCAACAGAAGAATGTGATGAAGTGAGGGCATGCCAATGACCGCTATTAAAGAAATTCTCGTGTACCACCACAGTCATCTGGACGTCGGCTATACCCATCCGCAGCCGGTGCTGTGGGAAGTGCAAAAAGCTTACATCGACCAGGCGATTGACTTGTGCGAGCAGAGCGCCGGCGATCCGGCGGACGACCGTTTCTACTGGACATGCGAAGCGACGGCGCCGGTGCTCAGGTGGCTGGAGACGGCGGAAGAGCGGCAGATTGAGCGGTTCGCGGCGCTTGTTGCGAGCGGGCAGATTTGTCTGACGGCCATGAACATGCACAGCACGCCTTTATGTTCGGCGGAAGAGATTATCCGGGCGCTGTATCCGGTCAAGACGCTGCGTGAGCGATTCGGCGTGCCGATCCGTACGGCGATCAACCATGATATTAACGGTCAGCCTTGGACGCTTGCGTCCATCCTGTCGGATGCGGGTATCGAGCTGTATACGACGGGCATCAACATCCATTTTGGCGGCATTCCCGGTGTGCGTCCGCGCGCATTCCGCTGGGAAGCGCCCGATCGCAGGGAACTGCTGACGTTCCATGGCGAGCACTATTCGCTGTTCACCCAGTTCGGCGAGCTGTGGGAGAACGACATGGGAAGGATGAAAGCCGGACTGGACCGCTATATGGCGCATCTGGAGCAGCAGGATTATCCGTACGATTTCATCTACCTGTCGGCTACGAACATTCCGCTGTTCGACAATACGCCGCCGGACAGGGAACTGCTCGGCATGATCCGTAGATGGAATGCGGAAGGGCTCGGTCCGCGCATCCGCATGGTCACGCCGGAGATGCTGCTGGATCGTCTGAAGGGATTGCCTTCCGAGCTGGTGCCTGTGCGTCGGGGCGACTGGACGGACTATTGGAACTTCGGCGCCGCCAGCTCGGCAGACGAGACCAGGCTGAGCCGCCGCACGAAAGCCGCGCTTCGCAGCGCTGAGTTCCTCTCCGCGATGCAAGGCGGCCCGGCAAAGGCGCCAGATAAGGCGCTGTATGACGATGCTTGGGAGCAGGTGCAGCTGTTCGATGAGCATACGTGGGGTGCCAACATCTCGGTATCGGATCCCGATGCGCAGTATACGAAGGTGCTGTGGGGACATAAAGCGCATTACGCTCACCAGGCGAACAGCCTTGGCGGATACTTGCTCAATCGCGAGCTGGAGCGGTTTGCGGACAATCCGCTGCAATCCGGCAAGCCCGAGGGCGTCCTGCTCGTGAATCCTTCGCCGGTGGAGCAGACCGTCGATGTCCGGCTGCCGGACTATTGGTACCACGATGGCCGACATACGGCGGGCGCGCGCTTCACCGTGCACCGGGGCAATCTGGACACGGATTGGAGTCAGCCTGTCGCCGGAAAAGTGACGCTGCCGCCGTTCAGTTGGGTAAAGGCGCCGGTGGGCGCTTTGTCGGCCAAGCGCGGGGTTGACGCAGGATCGGGGCAGGCGGACCCGGCTGTCGCGGATTCTGCGGTTGCAGGGGATGCTGCCGCTGGGGCAAATGCTTCGGTTGCGGGGGATATTGCCGATGCGGGGGATTTAGCAGCTGCGAGGGATACAGTGGCAACGGGCAATAATGTGGCGGTAGGGGAAACTGCGGCTGGGCGTTTGCAAGGTCCGAATGCTCTTGCGCAAGTAGAGGTCCATGATGGGCTTATCGACACGCCGTATTATCGGCTGTCGTACGATCCGTCGACAGGCCGCATCATGGAACTGTTCGACAAGGCCGCCGAGTGGTCCCTGATTGACGCTGCCGCCGACTGGACGTGGTTTCAGTACGTCCACGAGACGCCGGATCATCTCCGCAATAAGCGTCACCGGGAATCGTTGTTCCAGCGGGATGTAGACAGCTGCAATTACAGCATTAGCTGCTGGAAGCGCGAGTGGAAGGCGGATCGGCGGGGAGCGGAGCGGTTGCTCTCAAGCTCGGTGAGCGAGCACGACAGCGGCGCGACGCTGTCGCTTGTCTGGGAAGCGCCGGGAGTGCGCCGATTGGAGCAGCGCATCACGCTGTTCCGCGATCGTCCCGGCATCGAGCTGCAGGCGAAGCTGGACAAGACGGACGATCCGGCGCCGGAGTCGCTGTACTTCGCTTTCCCGCTGCGGTTGGATGCGGGGTGGGAAGCGGTGTTCGATACAGCGGGCACGCCCGTGCGGCTTGATGAAGACCAATTGCCTGGCGTCTGCCGGGATTGGGTGACGGTGGACCAGGCGATCGCGGTATTCGACGGCAAGCGCGGCGTTACGCTGGCTTGTCCGGATGCGCCGCTCGTGCAAGTCGGGGACTTCAACTTCGGTCGGGAGAGCAAGCGGATTGCGCGGGAAGCGAACCCGCTGCTGCTGGCATGGCCGCTCAGCAACTATTGGGACACCAATTTCCGCGCCAACCAACCGGGGCCAATTACGTTGACGTATACGATCACTCCATTCTCTGGAGAGTTTCGCCCGGAGCTGCTCGTCGCGCGCGGCGCCGAAGCAGGACTGCCGGTGCAACTGTTTCCCGCGTATACATGCGCGGAAGAGACGGCGGGCACGCTGCTGGAAGTGTCGGGCGAGGGCGTGATGGCGACGTACGTGAAGCCGGCTGAAGACCGCGACGGCATCATCGTGCGGCTGCAGGATTGCCGCCTTGCCGCCGATCAGTCGGAGGCGGTATCGTTCGCCATTCGCATGCCGGGCGGCATCGCTCGCGCCTATAGCGCAAACGGGCTGGAGGAAAACGCCGAAGCATTGGAAGTGGTCGGGGGCGAGGCGCACGGCCTGCTCGTAGCTGGCGGCCTGACAACGATCCGGATCTGTCCGGCGTAAGTTCATATGAACGGCTGAGCAGACGGCAACCGCCGTTCTTGCTTGGCCGTTTTTGATGGATTGGCGCTGTAGTCGCCTATTTATCGGATGCGTGCGGCGGTTGGCGGGCAGGCGGGACGGATTAGCGGCGGAGAGAAACAAAATCGGCGGTTGGCCGGCGGGACAAATTAGCGGTGGTGAGACACAAATTCCCCTGCAACTCCATGCAATTCGTGGTTCGAGGCAGAGGTTAGCCGACAAAGAACCGGGTTAGTCCGCGCATGACCATGCTTCTCCAGCCCGCCGCGATTCCGCCAAACTCGCCGCTCCGCACGGTTACAATATATCCGAATGCTCTTTCAGTTTTTTCAGGAATTGCCCCGGCGGCTCGCCCATTTCGGCTTTGAAGACGGTCGTGAAGTAGTGAACCGTGTCGAATCCGGTCTCCTCCGCCACCTGCTTGATCGACCAATCCGTCGTTGTGAGCAGCGTGACCGCCTGGCGAATGCGCTCTTTGCGCACATACGCCGAATACGACTGCCCGAGATCTTCGCTGAACAGGCGCGACAGGTGGCGGGGCGACACGTGCAAATATTCCGCCACGGAGGACAGCTTGAGCTCCTGCGACAGGTTGTCGCGAATATACAGCTTGGCCCGATGCACGAGCGTGGACGAGGACAGATGCACGTTCGTCTTGACCGTGCTGTCCCGCTGGTCGGAGAAGGCGCTCTCGAACGCTGTCACCAGCGCACACGCCAAACCGAGAATGCCGTCGTCGAAAAAAGTCCGCGCCGTCAGCGCCTGCCTCAACAAGGCAAACCACATGAACGCGACGGGCGAATCGCTCGCATTCGGAAGATAGAATATGCGGGACTTCTCCAGGCTCTGGAATCTTCGCAAGCCTTCTTCGGAAGACTCGGACGGGATCAGCTCGAAGGCGACGAACAGAATGTACAGCCCCTCGTCGCTCACGATCTGGTGCCGCAGATGCGGACGCGACATGAACAGCGTGCCCGGACCGAGCGGCAGCACGTGCGCGCCTTCCTCGTACGTTCCGATTCCGTCCGCAACATAACAAATTTCGAAAAAGGAATGCTTGTGCACGTGGTTGGTGTAAAGATTCTTCTCGCCGCCCCAATAGTGGACGTAGAACGACAGATCGGAGCCGCTCAGATTGGCGGCGTAATCGTTCAAAATGGCGTTGCCGCCATGCAATTCCTGTTCCGTAAACTCCATGGTCACCACCGTCCATGATCCCCATATTAACGGAGAAGGCTCGTAAGTTCAATGGCGGGCGGATGGCCGGCGAAAGACTGCTTGAGGTTTTCCGGCCCGGGGTTCGTGTCCACTTTTTATAAATCGTCGTCTTATCCATGCAAAGATTTTCGAAGTGGGGTACCTTACCATTAGGGATGATGGTTACATCACGAAGGAGGCTGGGCGATCATGACATTGTACGACAAAGAACCGATCGTAGCGATCGATGGATGGAGCCGCGAGGCGTGGGCGGGTTATGCCGCGATTGCCGGGCAGTTGGCTGAACAAACGGGGAAACGGACGAAAACGGTGTTCGTCGTGGAATGTTATCCGGCCGTCCGGGTGGAAGAGATCGTGAACGGCCTTGCGTCGGCGCTGAGCCCGGTTCGGGTATTCAGGTCGGAGGAGGCTGCGCTGGACGCCGGACAATTGCAGGCCAAGCTGGAGCGTTATCTGACGGATGACCGCGTGTTCGGATATATGTCGCCGTTTACGATCGATGAGTTTTACGATCCGAAGCGGCTGCAGGCCATGGCGGAGCAAGTGCGCGAGCTCGACTCGGGCGTCGTGCTCGTCATCGGCTTCGGCGCATCGCTCGTGGCGCAAGGCGACGTGCTTGTCTATGCCGACCTGGCACGCTGGGAGATCCAGCAGCGCTATCGCAGCAAGGAGTTCGGCAATTGGCGGGCGGACAATGAAGATGAGGAAATATTGCGGAAATACAAGCGGGGCTTCTTCGTCGAATGGCGTACGGCGGATCGGCTGAAGCGGTCGCTGCTGGAGCGGGCCGATTATTATCTGGACACGAACCGGCGAGACGATCCCCGCATGGTGACGGGTGCGGCGCTGCTGGCCGGCATTCGCGAGACGGCGTCGCGTCCGTTCCGGCTCGTGCCGTACTTTGATCCCGGCGTCTGGGGCGGTCACTGGATGGAGGAGAAGATCGGACTGGAGCCGAAGGAGCACCCGTATGCGTGGGCTTTTGACGGCGTGCCGGAGGAGAACAGCCTTTACTTCCAGTATGGGGATGTACGGCTCGAGCTGCCTTCGCTGAACGTTGTGTTCTTCCAGCCGCGAGCGCTGCTGGGCGAGCAAGTGTACGCGCGGTTCGGCGCCGAGTTCCCGATCCGGTTCGATTTCCTCGACACGATGGGCGGCCAGAATCTCAGCTTGCAGGTGCATCCGCTGACCGATTATATCAAGCAGCATTTTGGCATGAGCTATACGCAGGACGAAAGTTACTATATTCTGGACGTGAAGAACGATCCGGTCGTCTATCTGGGGCTGAAGGAAGACGCGGATCCGGATCGCATGATCGCCGATCTCGAGCGGGCGCAGCAAGGGGAGATTTCTTTTCCCGCGGACCGTTACGTGGAGACGTTCCCGGCGCGCAAGCATGATCATTTCTCGATTCCTGCCGGCACCGTCCACTGCTCTTGCACGGACACGATGGTGCTGGAGATCAGCGCGACGCCTTACATTTTCACGTTCAAGTTATGGGATTGGGACCGGCTCGGGCTCGACGGCAAGCCGCGCCCCGTGCATCTGGAGCATGGCAAGCGCAACATCCAGTGGGATCGCAGGAGCGAGTGGGTGTCGCAAAATTTGGTGAATCGGACGGTACAGGTGGCGGAAGGCGACGGCTGGGTCGAGGAAAGAACGGGCTTGCATGTGCTGCAGTTCATCGAGACGCGGCGGCATTGGTTTACGGGCAAGACTCCCCACGACACGAACGGCGGCTTTCAGATGCTGAACCTGGTCGAAGGGGACGAGGCCGTCGTGGAGAGCCCGAGCGGGGCGTTCGCGTCGTTCACGGTGCGGTACGCCGAGACGTTCATCATTCCCGCATCGGTCGGGGCCTACACGATTCGGCCGACGGAGCGCAGCCAAGGGCAGCGCCTGGCGACGATCAAAGCATTCGTAAGAAACTGACATCAGCAACAAGCGAAAGGCGGATTTACCCATGGACGTCGCCATTGACTTCGGAGGCACGACGATCAAGATCGGGTTGGTGGACGCGGGGAAAGTGGTCGCCAAGACGCGCATTCCTGCTTTTTCGGAGAAGGGGCTGGCTGCCCGGCTTCCTGAAGCCGTGAACGCAGTGAGAGAGCTGCTGCGCGGCAGGGGTTCGTCGATAGCGAAGTGCCGGGGGCTCGGTCTCGCGCTGCCCGGCATCGTGGACGCGGACTGCTGCACGCTTCTCTCCGTGCCCGAGCACAAGTACGAAGACGCGGTCGGGTTCGATTTTCGCCGCTGGGCGAGCGAGACGTTCGCATTGCCGCTCGCCATGGAGAACGACGCGCGCGCGGCGCTGCTCGGCGAAGCAGCCTACGGCGCGGCGCGCGGCAGCCGGGATGCGGTGCTGGTCATGTTCGGCACCGGGATCGGGACGGCGGCGATCATGAACGGCGTCGTCGTGCGCGGCAGGCATTATCAGGCCGGCATTCTTGGCGGGCACCTGGCGACGGACATCCATGGGCAGAAGTGCGCCTGCGGCAATCAGGGCTGCGTGGAAGCCCAGGCCGGCCATTGGGCGCTGCCGGTCCGGGCGGCGGAGATGCCGGGATTCGCGGACAGCGAATGGGCCGGACGTGCGGACACGCTCGGCTACGAAGACGTCATCCGGGCAGGCGAAAGCGGAGAGGAATGGGCGCGACGATTGACCGACAGCCTGTTCGAGCATTGGAGCGCAGGAATCGTGAACCTGATTCACGCTTACGACCCGGAGGTGATCGTCCTGAGCGGCGGGCTGATGAAATCGGCCGATCGCGTGCTGCACCGGTTGACAAGCCGCGTGCTTGCATCCGCTTGGACGCCGTGGGGAGCGCCGAAGTTCGCGGTAGCCGAGGATCCGGAAACGTCCGTGCTGCTGGGATTGTCCCATCTGCTGGGCGGAAGCGCGGGGGGCGGCGGAAGACCGCAGCAGGCGAGTTGATAGTGCCGGACGGATGGTGCGATGGCAACAGATGACAGATGTGAGCTGAGGCTAGCCGGCTGGCTGGCTGGATGGATGGATGGCGCTGAACGCGCGATTGAAGGCGAGTTGGCTGGCGTTGGCTGCGGCAAGGTGAGATGACTGGGATTCAGTCGGATCGGGCGGAGGCGGATCGGGTGAACGAGCGACAACGCGCCAGCGGCGCCTATATAACGGAAGGGCCGGCGGCTTGGACGATCCTGCAGCAGGATGCGGACGGGTTCGCGGACGTCGCGCTGCAAGGTTATTGGCAGGTCATCGACGGCGTCGGCGATTACGATCTGGAGCGGGCGACCGTGTACGTGCGAGTGCTGCGGGAAGACGACGGCCGCGTCGTATGGCCGTGGGAGCCGTGCCGGATGGCTGAAGGGTTGGAAGAGCAGGAGCGCTCGGCCTCGCTCGAATTGAGTTTAGAGGTCGGGAAGGGCCGGATGGCGTTGGAAGAGCAGGAGCGCCGCTGGTCGGCGCGGCTGCGATTGCCGGCTGGTGGGCTGTACCGGCTGGAAACTTGCCTGCGCGTGCGCCGGGACGATCCGGCGATGGAGTGGCCGATGCGCGGAGATATGATCCATCATCTTGGCGTTGGCGACGTGTGGCTCATTGCCGGTCAGAGCAATGCCGCCGGCTATGGGAGAGGCGCCCATGACGATGCGCCGGAGCCGGGTGTTCATATGCTGCGCCTGAACGGGCAGTGGGACATGGCCAGCCATCCGTTGAACGATCCTACCGGGACGCTGTTCGCTCCGAACCGGGAATGGTCCAACCCGGCGCATTCGCCGTTTCTGCTGTTCGGCAAGCTGCTGCGCTCGGCGCTGGGTTATCCGATCGGCCTCGTGCCGACTGCGCTGGGCGGCTCGCATCTGCGCAGCTGGAATCCGGACGAGTCGGGCGAGCTGTACCGCAACATGCGGGAGATTGTCGGGCTGGCCGGGGACAGGGTGCGGGGCGTGTTATGGTACCAGGGCTGCTCGGAAGCGTGCTCGCCGGAGACGGACGAGTCGCAGACGTATCTGGAGCGATTTGAAGCGTTTGTGCGGCATTTGCGAGCGGATTTCTCCGACGATGCGCTGCCGCTGCCCGTGCTGACGGTGCAGTTGAACCGGCTGATCGGTTGGGAGGTCAGCGATGCGCTGGACCGCTGCTGGGGCCGGGTGCGCGAGGCGCAGAAGGAAGCGGCGCTGCGTATCCCCAGTGTGTACATCGTGCCTTCGCTGGATGGCGACGTCTGCGACAATATCCATAACGGGCCAAACGCCAACCGGCTGATCGGCACGCGACTGGCAGAAGCGGCGCTGGCTCACGTATATGAGGAACGGGACGGCGGCGTTCGGGACCGCGGCTTGGCGCGGACGCACGCCCGCGCGCCGCGTGCGGTCGCAGCGAATGTGCGGCGAAACGAGGAGAAGGAACGGTTCGAGATCGCGATCAAGTTCGCAGACGTTGCCGGGCGGCTGCTGGCCCATACGACGGAGAAGGCGTTCGCCGTCGAGGATGAGAGCGGCGGGATCGGGGTGCCCGAGTGGCAGGTTGCCGGTACGTCGGAGATCGTGCTCGCGCTGGCGCGGGAGCCGGTCGGCGAGACGTTCGTGCACGGCGCCTTCGAGACGAATCCGGCCTATTACGTGCCGTTCGACGACGCCACCCGCTGGCCGATGCTGGCTTTCTATCGCTTGTCCGCACGAATGCAGAATTAGCGGGATATAACTTCGTGCAACCCGGTTCCGATGCGGAGCCGGGTTGCACGCGTTTTTAATATGATCGCAAGCATCGGATCCAGCCGGTACGACTTGCAATACTTATCCGTTGCACCGAAGAAGTATTTCCGCCAACTGTTCTCGTGTAATGCGGCTGCAGCTCATTTATGATGATCAAGCCGACTGCCGATCCGCGGCGAGTCCGGATGAGCAACCGCTATCAGGTTAGCTTTCGGCCGTTTGGACGAAGGATCGGCAGGCTGCCGGAATTTTCTTGCCGGGACTGTTTCGGTTATGATGGAAGTGCAAGCAAGTCGGAAGGAGGCCTACGCTGGTGGCAGAAATCAAGCATATTACGGCGGAGCGCTATGACGAGAGCATCGCATTGATGCAGTTTGCGTTTCAGATGAATTTGTCGGCGGAACGCATTGAGAAGGACAGGGAGTATCATAAGCCGGAGCGGGAATACGGCTTGTTCGACGATAACGGCAGGCTGCTGTCGAGGCTGACGGTTCTTCCGCTCGAAGCGTGGATTCGCGGGCGAAAGCTGGCGATGGGCGGCGTTGCCGGCGTCGCTTCCTGGCCTGACGCACGGAGGCAGGGAGGCGTGAGCAAGCTGCTGCAGCATGCCTTCGCCCGGATGAAGGATCAGGGGCAGAGCCTTAGCATGCTGGCTCCGTTCTCTTTTGCGTTCTATCGCAAATTTGGCTACGAGCTGACGATCGAACGGAAGAAATATACGTTGGAAACGAAGCATTTGCCGCCTCGCATGAAGACGCCCGGAACGGTTCGAATCGTGCCCAAGGAGCAGGGAACGCTTGAGCCCGTATACGCCGCATTCGCTGCCGGGTTCGACGGGATGCTGACGCGGGGTGCGGAAGTGTGGGAGCGGAGATTGTTGTCCAAGCCGGGCATTGCGGCCGTATATTACGACGAAGCGGACAAGCCGCAAGGCTATATGCTCTATGAGGTATCCGAACAGACGATGAAGGTGAACGACTGGGCGGTTCTGACAGAGGATGCGCGGACCGCGATGTGGAGCTATGCAGCCAATCACGATTCGATGATCAAGCAGATGACCATCACGGTGCCAACGGACGATTCGTTGTCGTTCATCGTATCTGATCCTCGGTTCAAGCAAGAGATCGAACCTTATTTTATGTCGCGGATTGTGGATGCGGAGAAGTTCGTGGCACAGTATCCCTTTTCGGCAGCCGGTCGGGACAGCGTCATGGCGCTTGCTGTGGAAGATGCCCAGGCGCCATGGAACGACGGGGAATATCGGCTGAGCATCGCAGCGGACGGTACGGCACGGCTGGAGCGAACGGGAGATGGATCGGGAGCGGCCGGATTGCGGTGTGATATTGCAACGCTGACGGCTATGCTGGTCGGGGGCAGGCGGCCGGAATGGCTGCATGGGATCGGCAGATTGCAGGGGGCGGACGATTTGATTGCGGAACTGGAGCGTCGTGTGCCAATGCAGAGACCTTATTTGGCAGATTTCTTCTGATTGGAGATTGTGAGTGCGGCAGGTTGTCAACCGCGTGCGCCTATGGTAGAATAGGAATACTGTTCTGCAAATGAGACATAGCGGCGGTTGCCGACTATATTCATGTTCATCCTGTTGATCGGCAAGCGGGGGGTGTAAGATTTGGAAATTGCCTTGAAGATTGTATTGGTCATATTCTCGCTGGGATTGGTCATCGCGATCCTGCTGCAGAAGGGCAAGAGCGCTGGACTGTCCGGAGCGATCTCCGGCGGCGCCGAGCACTTGTTCGGCAAGCAGAAGGCGCGCGGCTTGGACTTGTTCCTGCAACGGTTGACGATCGGGCTGGCCACGGGATTTTTCATTATGGCGCTGGTCGTTGCCTATTTCGTGAAAGCATATTAAACATACGAATACGGAGCAGGGGGCGCACGCTTCCTGCTCTTTTTTCTGCACGCATAGTCGGTAAACGGGCAAGTCCCGGTTGCCGCGAACGGAATGCGTGTATACTATGCAAGAGATGAGGTGAATGCGGTGTCTATATGCACGGAGCAAGAGCTGCTCGATTTCATGCGCGAGACGGCTTACAAACCGATGACTTACCAAGAGCTTGAGAAACATTTTGGCATTGAGAATGCCGATGAGTTCAAAACCTTCCTCCGCATGTTGACGGAGATGGAGCAGGACGGCAAAATCCTGCTGACCCGCACGCAGCGCTACGGCGTGCCGGAGCGGATGAACCTGCTGCGGGGAAGGCTGCAAGGCCACCCGAAAGGCTTCGCGTTCCTGATCCCGGACGAGCCGGACCATCCGGATGTCTATATTCATGCCAATGATATGAAAGGCGCGATGAACGGCGATATCGTGCTGGTACGGATCACGGCAGGCAGCGAAGGCGGTCAGAGGCTGGAAGGCGAGATCGTGCGGATCGCGCGGCGGGCCGTGACCGAGATCGTCGGCTTGTTCGCGAACCACGAAAGCTTCGGATTCGTCGTGCCGGACGACAAGCGGATCAACAAGGATATTTTTATCAAGCCGGACCATTTCATGGGAGCCGTGACCGGCCAGAAGGTCGTTGTGCGAATCGTGCGGTATCCGGAAGGGCGGTCGGCCGCCGAGGGCGAGATTGTGGAGATTCTCGGCCATAAGGACGATCCGGGCGTCGATATTCTCAGCATCATTCGCAAGCACGGTCTCCCCGAGAGCTTCCCGGAAGACGTGATGGCGGAAGCGGAAGCGGCCCCGGACGCCATCCCGGAGGAAGAGATCGCGGTTCAAGGGCGACGAGACCTGCGCGGGAAGACGATCGTGACGATCGACGGAGAAGATGCCAAGGATCTCGACGATGCGGTGAATGTGGAGCGGCTGGAAAATGGCAACTGGCTGCTTGGCGTTCATATCGCGGACGTGAGTTACTATGTGAAAGAACATTCGAAGCTGGATCAAGAGGCTTACAACCGCGGCTGCAGCGTCTACCTAGTCGACAGGGTCATTCCGATGCTGCCGCACCGGCTGTCCAACGGCATCTGTTCGTTGAATCCGCAAGCGGATCGGCTGACGATGTCCTGCGAGATGGAATTCGATCCGAAGACGCTGAAGCGGGTACGTTATGACGTGTTTACAAGCGTGATCCGCACGCGCGAACGGATGACGTATACGAATGTGCGTAAAATATTGGCAGGTGAAGATCCGGAAGTAACCGCGCGGTATGAGGAACTCGTGCCGACGTTCCGGGCGATGGAAGAGCTCGCGATGGGGCTGCGTGCGCAGCGGATGCGGCGAGGCGCGATCGACTTCGATTTTCAGGAGTCGAAGGTCATCGTGGACGAGCAAGGCAAGCCCGTGGACATCGTGAAACGGGAGCGGTCGGTCGCCGAGCAGATCATCGAAGAGTTCATGCTGGCGGCGAACGAGACGGTGGCGGAGCATTTTCACTGGCTGAAGGTGCCGTTCCTGTACCGGATCCATGAGGAGCCGGAGGGCGACAAGCTGATGCACTTCATGCAGTTCGCGGCCAACTTCGGTTACGCCGTGCGGGGCAAAGGCAACTCGGTGCATCCGCGGGCGCTGCAGTCGCTGCTGGAGGAAATCCGCGGCTCGAAGGAAGAGACGGTCATCAGCACGATGATGCTGCGGTCGATGAAGCAGGCGAAGTACGATGCGGAGAGCCTGGGTCATTTCGGGCTGGCCGCAGAGTTTTATTCGCACTTCACGTCGCCGATCCGGCGGTATCCGGACCTGGTCATCCATCGCGTCATCCGCGAAGTGTTGGCTGGCGGCGGCGGTCTGTCGGAAGCGCGGCACGAAGCGCTGGCGGCGCGGATGACGGACATCGCACAGCAGTCTTCCGAGCGCGAGCGGGTCGCGGTCGATGCCGAGCGGGACACGGAACGATTGAAGAAGGCCGAGTTCATGTTGGACAAGATCGGCGAGCAGTTCGACGGCATTATCAGCGGCGTGACCGGGTTCGGCATGTTCGTCGAGTTGGACAATACGGTGGAAGGCCTTATTCGACTGAGCGATCTGTCGGACGATTATTATCACTTTCACGAGCTGCATATGGCGTTGATCGGAGAGCGCACGTCCCGCGTATTCCGGATCGGCGACGAGGTGCGCATTCGTGTGGCGCGAGTGAATATGGAGGAGTATACGATCGACTTCGAGATGGTTGACATGAAGCCGCGGAATGCGGACAAGACACGTTGGGTAGATGCTCCTGGCGGCGGAGTGGCCGGGGGGCGCAAACGCAAGAAGAAGCAGGGAGTGGCTGCGCCGGTTCGCGAGGAGCGGGCAGGCTTGGGCGGCGGTGGCAGAGGGAGACGCGAGGATCGTCCCGGCTCCGTCGCTGAAGGCAAGGGCCGACGTGGCAAAAGGTCTGCCTCGACCGGCGGCGACGTCTCGGATCGTGGCAAGCAACGGCCCGAGAGCGGTCGTCCGCTCCCGCTCGCCGTTGCCAAGACGAAGCCGGCCAACGGAAAGCGAGATAAGCCGCAGAAGGCGTCTGCCAATAGTCAGCCGCCCGGAACTAGACAGAATCGCCGAGCGGGCAAGCTTGATATGTGGGGATTGCCGATGTCCGGTATGGGCCTGAAGGATGACGGCGGAGAGCAGGAAGCATTGGCGGAGATGCGCAAGGACAAGCGCCGAGAAGGCGGTCGCCGCAAGGGCGGCGGAGGCGCGCCATCGTCCGGCAAAGAGCCGCCGCGTCGCCGCAAGCGCAAGGAATAATTCGGCGAGATTAAGGGGGCCAACCTGTGGGGGTTGGCCTTTCGCGCAAGTGCTGCAGTCGACTGATTCGATTGGCGGGCGCGGCGGTCAGTGGGGGCGAATTGGCGATGTGGTCGTCAAAATGGCGGATGTGGTGGTCAGTCGAGGCGAATTGGTGACTGTGGTCGTCAAAATGGTTTTCTTCGCATGATGCAACAGGGGGTACAATCCATTTTACAATCGGCGTCGTATCTTATAGGATAGGAAATGGTGTATAATCTGCACGGATGTCATGGGAGAGGGTGCGGCGATGGATCGGGAATTGTATCATGTATTGGGTGCCAAACAGTTTAATCGGCCGGAGCTGGATCGGCTGTTCGCAGCTGCCAAAGAGATGGAGGGAGTTGTCGCGTCAGGAGGGGACCGGCGGCTGGCAGGACGGATCATGACGACGCTGTTCTTCGAAGCCAGTACGCGGACCAGGCTGTCTTTCGAGGCGGCGATGAACCGGCTCGGCGGGAGCGTCATCGGCACGGAGAACGCGGCGCAATTTTCCTCCACGATCAAAGGCGAGACGCTTGAGGATACGGCGCGCATCATTTCCGGTTACAGCGATATTATCGTCATGCGGCATACGGAGATCGGCGCGGCCAAGCGGGCGGCGGCAGTAGCAAGCATTCCGGTGATCAATGCGGGAGACGGCGCGGGAGAGCATCCGACGCAAGCGTTGCTCGATGCCTATACGATTAATAAAGAGTTTGGCCGCATCGACGGCCTGAAGATCGCCATGGTGGGGGACCTCACATACGGGCGGACGGTGCACTCGCTCAGCTATATTTTGGCGAACTATCAGGATGTTATGGTGTACTATATCGCTCCGGAGAATGTGCTGATTCCGGCTTCGGTGAAGTCTTATATGGAAGAGAAGGGCATCCGGTATCAGGAAACGCACGATCTGAACGCCGTGGCGGGCAGCGTGGATGTAGTATACCAGACGCGGATTCAGAAGGAGCGATTCCCGTCCGCGGAGGAATACGAGAAAGCATCGGGCAAATACATCGTGGACGGCGCACTGCTGGACCAGATGCGCAAGGACGCGATTGTACTGCATCCGCTGCCCCGGGCGGGCGAAATCGCCGAAGAGGTGGATGCGGATCCGCGCGCAGCTTACTTCCGGCAGGCACATAACGGATTGTACATCCGCATGGCGCTGGTCGCGAAATGTCTCGGGATGGCGGACTGAGTGGCCGGCGTGCTATAATAGGTGTCCGGCTGGTATTTGCGGGCGAGTAGGAATGGGAGGTGAAGATCGATGGGCAGCAAGAACAAAGATCAATTTGACAAGCCGTTGGCGCAGAACAAGAAGGCTTCCCACGATTACTTCATTGAGGAAACCTACGAAGCCGGCCTTGTGCTGACGGGCACCGAGATCAAGTCGCTGCGGCGGGGACGTGCGAATCTGAGCGACGCTTTCGCCACCATCCGCAATGGTGAGATGTTCATCCACAACATGCACATCAGTCCGTTCGAGGAAGGCAATCGCAGCAATCCGAGCGATCCGACCCGGGCGCGCAAGCTGCTGCTGCACAAGGTGCAGATTCACAAGATGCTCGGCGAGTCCAAGCGTGAAGGCTACACGATCGTGCCGTTGAAGGTGTACGTGCGCAACGGCTACGCCAAAGTGCTGATCGGCATGGGCAAGGGCAAGAAGCAGTACGACAAGCGCGCGGATGCAGCGAAGAAAGATGCACAGCGCGACATTCAGCGGGCGCTTCGTGAGAAGCAGAAGGTGAGCTTCTGAAGTGGCAATGCTGCCATCAAGTGCATGCGGCAATTGTACCTTCGATGTGGTATACTGTATTTGTAACTGAATTAAGCACGCATGCTAGATGTGTTGTCCATTTGTTATGGATGGTGGATGGCACTCCTCGATTCGCTCCGCCGATGGCGGCAGGCGATCGACTTTCGGGGCCGTTTATGGATTCGACGAGGACAGTTCGAGCATGGGTAGCGGGTAGTAGGGCTGCGTCTGCTTCATCAACGCGGAAAGCCAATTAAACGGCAAAGCTAAACAACCAACTCTGGCTCTGGCCGCCTAATAACGGTCACCAGGCTCCTCCACTCCATCGCCCATGTGGCGTGACAGGGGCTCAACCTATAGTGGGATACGCTGTCTAGTCTCCGCCTGGGGCTAGCGGAAGAAGACAATCAGGCTGACCCGAAGGGAATCCGGTGACGGGGAGTCTCTAGGGTGACATCAAATCTGTCACTACACCCGTAGAAGCCTATGTGGCGTTGTTTTCGGACAGGGGTTCGACTCCCCTCGGCTCCACCAACCCTATCAGTGAGACCACCTCGTGAGGTGGTTTTTCTGTTTTTTATGGGCTTATTGTGGTGTGCATTGCGGTTAGAAAGCCTTGATGGAACTGGGTTTGCTGGGTGTTCTGGTCATGTATACAGTGAGTTTCCCTGATGCTATGCAAAGACAGTGGGAGAAGACCGCCATGAATACAGTAACTCTTTTTAGGAGCCGGTGGTGCTATTAATGCTGAAAAAGAAGCTATGTACTCGCAGTTTCTTAAATTGGAACGGTTATGCAGTAACATATTTCTGAACTGTTATCCCTTACAACAGCAAGGCTGAACGGGCCTGATGCAACAAGGGGTTATATCAATATGCTTCTTATGTCCCCCTTCGGGGATATCGTCAGCCTGTGTTCTCCCCACAGTCGTGCTAATCCACACCACTGCTGAAATAATTTGAACTACAGCTCCGCTTTCCTACAGTTAGTCCCCAAGCTCATTATCATAACCTCTCATATTACCCATCAAATTTGTGCTATATATACACTGAATCTCAGAAGTCATGTGATGCTGTTCTTAGCTAGGTTAAAAACCTGCTTGGCTAAAGGATTCCTGGGTATACTAATGCGTTAAATTAATTTAATTACAAATCGTTTTCCCGTTTATTCGTTTTGCTGAAAAGGGCTATTTTATGTTTGTTTTTCTGGATGCACCTGGTAAAACCCTGTGTAGGAATTGATTTTCAGAAATTTTTCGCGACCCTCCTATTGGAATTAGAAAAACCTTAAATCCTGGTCTGGAGGCCCGGACATACGAATCTGCATCGAGGTTTATGGGGATGCCTGAACATTAGACCTGTGTCTGCACGATTCTGTGTGGATGCAGGTCTTTTTTTGCTTTCAGGCTTAACAGCGAAGACAAGGAGCGTGAGAGGGCTCCACATCATTCAGGAGGAAAAGAACATGCAGATTCGGATTTGTGTGGCAGGAAGAGTTGATGGAAACAAGAATAAGCTTAGCGGCGGGGAATGGATATCCTTACCTATGCCGGTGAATGAGTTGGAATTGGTGTTGGGGCATATCGGTGCTAGTCCTACTGATCGGATCATTATTGACTGGGAGGCACCGTTCTGGATTGAATCTGATGTGGATGTTTGGTTGATCAATGAAACTGCGTATACCTTAGCGGAGTACGACAATCGACTTGTATATGCTCTGTGCGGTTGCATCGACAGTATGGACATATTGCTCACGGTATTGCAGACAAGCCGCTACAACGTGTATTACGATGTCCAGAGCCTGCGTGATGTAGCAAAGATGTTGATGCGTTCAGGGTATTACGGTCATATTCCCGCACAAATTCGCAAATACATCGACTTGGATAAGCTCGTCAGAAACATGGAAGAAAGGGGCTGGCATATGCAACATGAAGTGAATACCGCTGTACAGCTACTCGGATGACTCATGCTTACGCTATTTTAGCGTGGGTGTGGGTCTTTTTTTTGTTTTACCGCTTTTTATGCATGACAGCGAAATATACGGAAGGTGAGAGGCTTCTACACTAATTGAAAGGAGTTGAGTCAAAACGATCATGGGGTGGTGTCGGCTACAGTACAGATTGTCGCAGTTGTTGGAGAGGAACAAGCGGTAGTAACGGATGCTTATCAATCTGGAGATGTAACAGTGATTTTCAATCAACATGGGAACGTTGTAAGAATTGGCTGCTCCACAAAAATAGGGAGCAGGGTGTCTGTTGTTATCTCTAACTGATCGGATGATGGCTAGTTTTCGCCAAAATGGCGAATATGCCTCATATGCTTGGTACGGAAAGGAGGTGAACAGGCTATGGTAGTGAAACGAGGACTTCCGGAAGACTTGACAGTTCTATTGAAACAACTGGTCGTAAACGGGCATATTCGTCACGCTGGAACTGTGCTGTACGTGTACTTCATCCGGTCTTGGCAATTGGATGAAGAACTTGCTGCGTACTACATGCGGAGATATTTCGAGAAGTATTTCGCTGCTCAGCTTCAACGGCACATGCAAAGACAATAAAAAAGGTGGCCCACATAAGGAGCACACCAATCAACCCATCTGCAATCAGCTTACCAGAATTTCATAAGAGCTACAAGCAGGGGAGGCCGATCCGGTCTCCTCTGTTTGCCATTCCATCATATCATTCGGAGGTAATGACTCATGCAAACTTATCAAATGAATACTGTAAAGAACCTTTTAGCCGATACCCTGTGCGAGAAAAACAGCAGCTACATTATTGAAGAGATTTTCTACCGATTTCCTTCATTGCGGGAGTTATTTGATGCTTCCGAGCTAGAACTACTTACGATCAAGGGGATTGGAAAGGTTAAGGCACGTCAGATCATTTCGGCCTTGAAACTTGCTCGTGCTTTGAATGTGCCCGCTGATAAGCCTTATGTCATTAGTAGTCCCCAAGACGCGGCTCTGCTCATGACACCGGAGCTTGGATTTCTACAACGGGAAGAATTTCACTGTATTTATCTGAACACGAAGAATCAGGTCATTGGTAAGGAAGTTATCTCTGTTGGTTCGTTAGATATGACCATCGTTCATCCTAGGGAGCTATACAAATCCGCTATTAAGAAAAGCTCCTGCTCCATTATCTGTATCCACAATCACCCAAGTGGCGATCCGACGCCTAGTCAGGAAGACATACTCTTGACCAAACGATTGGTCGCTGCCGGAGAGATAATTGGCATTGATGTTCTGGATCATCTCGTCATTGCAAGTCACAGCTATTGCTCCATGAAGGACAGTGGGCTTATGTAATCGGCAGTTCGACAATCAAGGGCATGGGAGAACAGTACGCAAGTCAAGGCTGAGGTGAACGCTACTCGGTCTTGACTCGCTTCTGTTTGGTCACTCCCGCTCCGGTTCAGTCGCTGTTCCCTGTTCCCGTTTGAAATGCGGTAGCATAGCCCGAATCACATCCAGCACCATTTGTTTTTGATCGTCTGTCAGTTCATTCATCATGAGGGAGAACTGAATAGCAAATGAATCCTTCTTTACGCTATCGAATGTGGCTTCAAGTAGAGAGTCAGTAGACACGCCAAGAGCAACAGACAGCTTGACCAGCGTCTCTACAGAAAGGATTCGATCACCACGCTCCAACAGACCCATAAAGGATGCACTGATGCCAACGTTCTCTGCAAGCTTCTCCTGTGTCAGATTGTATTTGATTCGCTCATCCCTGACGCGAGAGCCTATAAGTCTGTAGTCAATTTGCTCGTCCATGTTATCAGTCCCTTCCCTCACGAATGTAGAGCAAAGGGACGGGATTGATAACAATCCTAAAGAATTAAATAATTAATTCCATAAGCATTGACGATACTTGGTGATTTTTGTATGCTTGGGAAATGGTACTTATCTCCTAGCTACTACAGGAGGTTCGGCTTATTGATGCCGGCAAGCAACAAAGTGCTGCAATGAAGATAATATTAATCAACTTCATGGAAACGAGGGTGCAAAAGACATGAAAAAGAAAATTCTTGGATGGGCATTACTCCTGATTGGTGCTTGGTGCGGTGTAGCCGGGTTCCTTGGGATGAGGCCAGATCAGTACAAGTATGAGAAAGCTATGGGTGGATTTTATGGTAATGATACTCATGCCACAGTAACAAAAGCATTTGTCTGGGCTGCTGTACTCGTGATTGCAGGAATCATTGTATTACTGATAAAAAGCAGAAGAATACAATCTTTCGGTGCAAGTTCCTATTGCTCTAATTGTGGGACTGCATTATATAAGTCCCAGAAGTTCTGTTCATCATGCGGCCAACTGGTTACGGAGCATACACGCAGTGAGGTGTCGCCAACCAAATCGGTAAAGGAAAGGCAGGAAAGTACATATATCCGTGATCTATTGGAATCCAAGAGCTTGATACAGAAAGTCACTTCAATACTGCTAATTGCAATGTATGGCCTCATGTCATATCAGTATTTGACGGTTGTCGCTATAGGGGGTTCATACAGTCTTAAATCGTATAAGGTAAGTATTAACTTTATAGTAAACTTCCTATTGTTCAGTTTGCCTCAGTCATGGTCATTGAATGGGTTCTCACCAGAAGCCGAAGGCGGTTATTGGTTCCTGTTCTCCGCGATAGCTTTTCTTGTGTTTTTCGCCGCGTTGTTTATCCAAAAGATTAAGATTTCAGCTGCGAGCCTCATAATGATATTTATATCTGCTCAAGTTTTACAGTTGATATTCTTCATTATGCTTTACCAAGGATCGAGGGAACGCTTCTTCTTCGATATTGCTATTTCTGTAGCAGTCAGTCTTACAGGTATTGCTCTTTTTGCACTCCTATACTGGGCTTTACTCAATCCCGTTGATCCAGCACATATAAAGAGTGTTGCGTTACTGGCTATGATCTTTGCTGCACTGTTCGTAATTCATGATTTCATTAGCATCTACCATCAGAGTATCGTTCAACAAGAAAGCTTCGGAGAATTTTTCGATGATTATTTGCGTTATTTGGGTGATGACAACGTCATACGACCACTTCCTTTCTTGCTGATCCGCTGTGGATTTGTGATGTTCTATTACAACATTTATGCATCTTTGAAAAAAGCATCGCTACCTCAACAAGAAAACATACAGCAAATGGAGGCTACACATGGGAACTAATGGACGTGTACTGATTGTGATCTGTTGTATCGTCGTTGGTGTCATTATCGGTGGGAGTATCAGCAGCCGGGATAGCGAAAAGAAAACAGCGGCAATAGAGATAATGTCTCAGATAGCCGCAGAAACTGGTTCAGCCAAGTACGCTGTTGGAGCCGATATTGGCCGCCGGGGAGTACAAAGCGACAAAACAACCGGATACGGCATAGGTGCAATAGTTGGAGGCGTTATCGGAGCCATTGTTGTGTCTGCATCTCGAAAGAAATCATAGCATTAAGTTGACACCACGCCGCATGATTTACTTGTGTATGTTAATGCTCTCTGTTAGCGGAAGTCTATATTAGTTCAACTTTGGAGGGGACCTGAATGACTTGTTCATATTGTAATCATCAGATAAATGCCAGTGATAAATTCTGTCCTAATTGTGGACGGGAACATAAAGAGAGCATTTCCGGAAGATCATTTCTAAGTTTACTGAAGAATAGTCGTAAAGTTGTAGCAGCCATATGTCTTGTGCTCGTAATCATAACGACATTCATATTGATTACATCGAATAAAAAATCTAATCCACTCGATTCGCATGAAACAACGACATTATCATCAACAAATAATTCGTATGCGGATCAATTGTACTCCAGCCTTGAACCAAGTGATTTTCCCGAAGCAGTTTCAGAGGGCGATTTAAAGAAGGTTGACCCTATTCCTAGCCAGATACCGTCTGATCCAACAAATGTAATCAAACAATTTATTCAAGCTGTTGTTGTTCGAGATATAGATGTCATTTCAAATCTAGTATCGGATTCCAAACGGGAGTATTACTTACATAAATCCAAAGAAGAGATCGCTGACGACTTGAAGGATATCCAAAATAGGATCCCCAATCTGCAAGCTGTACAGATATCATCTGATCAACAAAATGGAAGTGAAGGGACTTGGAGAATTGATACTTCAACAGAAGCCAGTCCTCAATATCCGCTTTATGTAAATCTCGTAAGTGAAAATGGTTCTTGGAAACTTCTTAGTATTGAAGGCTATCCTGAGTTTCTTGGTCCTGATATAACAATTGATCCATCATTAGCTCCCAATTCTTCACAACAAGCTGATCCAACACCTGCCCAAACCAGCAATCAAACTGTTCATGTTGAACAAATTGCTGGTATATGGGCCTCTGAACAGGATGCAAACAAAATAACATATACCATAGTACTTAATCCCAGCGGTACGTATATGGGCATGAAAATGTCTGAGAAAGGTTCGTCTACACCGGGTACGTATGGTTCTTATAAGCTCATAACTGAAGCTAACCAGCAAAAGCTCTTGCTTACATCGGTGAATGATCAATCAGCCACATATGAAATTACAATACTTCATGACGGTCTCATTACTTTGGAGCAAGTTGATAATGACATGTTGTTTACGCAAATTGAACATTTCAATAATTCACCAGCCAACACAGAACCATCTACTACCCTCGATGAGACAAGCCTTGAACCAAGTAATTTTCTTGAAGCAGTATCAGAGGGCGATTTAAAGAAGGTTGAGTCTTATCTTAATCAAGGAATGGATGTGAATGTTCAGAATGAAAAGGGGGTTACTGCTCTGATGGTTGCTGCAATTAACAACGATCGGCAGTTGGCACAATTATTTATCAAAAAAGGTGCAATGGTTGATCAGAAAACCCATATGGGTGCGACTGCATTATCCTTTACCGCTATGGAAGGAAGCGAATATGTAGCAGAAGAACTGCTGAAGAACGGTGCAAATGTAAATGTCCAGGAAACAGACAAAGGTGATACTCCGATTATGATTGCTATTAAGGAAAGACGTCTCAATCTTGTGAAGTTGCTTTATCGATATGATGCCGATCTTCAACTGAAAAATAAACAAGGTGTTACAGCAATTGATTTAGCCCTCGGAATAGATGATCAGGATATCAACGCTTACTTGGGAGTGGATGAGATTTATGGGAAAGTTAAATACAGCAGTCTGAATGAATTTGAAAGCTTTCCGGCAGCAGTATTTGATTCCGATGTTAGTGACTTGGATGATATGTACCATTCTCTTACGGGAAAATGGACTGGAAAGAATGAATTGGGCGAAGATATGACTTTCGAGTTTACAGAGGATAAGGAGTTCACTTTGGCTGCTTCAACTTCTGGAACAAAAATCAAAGGGACTTTTTACTTATCGAATTATGACAATGTACTTCAGATGTGGGTAGGCCAACCTGATAAGATGTCACTTGAAGTACGGAGAATTAAGCTGGAGAACTCTGATGCCATGTCCTTCACAGACCGCTTAGGATATGTAACAAAGCTATCCCGTGCCAAATAATCACGGCTGTGAGAAGTGTTTGTCATAAAGTGATTCAGTGAGGGCTAAGAATAGCTTTGGTAGCATTAACCAGAAAGAAATGAACGGGGTGACATCATGGCCGTAATTCTCGTTATCATTGTTGTATGGATTGCTGTTTATTTAATTGCGAAGAGAACTGGTGAGACTGAAGCTCAAGACAAGGCAGAGTTCATGCTGACAAGCGGACTTGGATTTAGAGGCTGCGGTATTGTGTTGCTTATTCTTTTGGCCGCTGTAGTTGGCGGGATCGTTTACCTGCTGTCCCTATTTGAATAAATACGTCATGTCTGTCAAACTATTTCACGTTATAAGGTGCTCTACGATTGATCGGGAGCGATATACAAAGGGCTGTAGTCCAGATAATGGATTGCAGCCCTTTTGTCGTCTATATGGCGTCTGCAAGCGTCTCATAAGCCACATGACTGCGGCATCACATCAAGTTGAATCTCGAATAGCTAACAATACTCAATTCAGAAGACCACCCCTCCGCCCCTGAGGGTAACGCAAGGAACGCTGTTCCCTGCACCCTTGCACTCGCCGTTGGGCTGGCCCAGCATTGGCTTACTGGGCAATCAAGAGTGTTGGCGAAGGGAGTCGCCCGTCAAGGCTAAAATGAACGCTACGCGGCCTTGACTGACTGAGCATTCCCTTTATCCAATCTGATACAGTGGCAATATGGAGAATTGTAAAAGAACGGCTTTTATCATAGATCGACAAATGATATGTTTTATTTAAGCTTAGCGGAACCAGAAAGGTCGTAATCAATAACAGTCGGAAGGGATCGCTGCACATGATCGCTGATACAGAAACAAAATTAAAACCCAACGAGTTCATTATCGCTATTAATAACCGATTTCACGATATCTGCGATTTGTATGAAATCTATCCAGCCGCAACCTTCAAAGCTTTCGTGAACGAAGAAGAGTTACAGTATGCTTATTTCATTACCAACGTTTCGACCAGAGACAGAAGAATACTGTACATGGTTCAGGGATGCCTCATTCAATTGTTCGAAGCGGACACTAAGGATATAAGAAAATTCCGGAGAGCGTTGCGGGAACAATTTTCGAATTCCAGAACATTTACGAGTAGTTCTACACTTATTAGTGAAACACCGGAACAGCGTATTGATGTTCATTATCTGATCGAGGCTGCGTGTCACAAGATTAGCAAAGGAAGTAACGGTGCAGGCAAGGTAAAAGGTTTCTTAAGTGCTATTAATCTACAAGTGCTCGAAAGTGGCCCATGGATAGACGTTGTGCAGCGTCCAATGAACGCCACGAATGTTATTCAGCATCAGCAGGAGGATGCCGCGGCTATAAAAGCTACGAAATCGTTCGACGAGCTATTATATACTATAGATACCGGGAACCAATTCGTAAGAATCCATTTGGCTATTAATAGCTATGATTTTGAACAAATGATTAAAGGAACGAAAATTCAACGTTCTGAACAATCAGTAATGAGTCGGGATGATCCGAGTTGGGATGAACGTAATTTTGAATCATTAATAGCCGAGAATGATGGGTGTAGATTTATGCAAGAACTTAACATCGGAAGCCGCAGGTTAAGCATGAAAGAACTAAACGGTTTGGCAAAAGCGATATGTAATGTAAGTGGAGTCCAGACAAAGATAAAGGAATGGATGTGTAAGTCAAATCAATACGACCTGGTACAGATTGATTTCATTAGCCGTTTGATGAGTCGGTACAGGCGAATAGGCTACGCGATATATCCTCCAACATGCAGATCATTTTGCAATCAAAGGTCAGCGTGCACGATGAGCAAGGACATTGCTTTTCATTGTGTCACCGATTTGTTGCAACAAAAGCAGAATACGGTATTTCCTCTGCGAGAGAGACAAAGAAATACAGTATGTTTAGAGCATGTCAGACAGGATATGAACAGTAAGTTTGAAGTTGACCTTGCCTCGAAGGGAAATAAGATTCATGTTTATAAGTGCTTCGTTGGAGTCGGCAAGACGTACATGTATCTTGCAAAGTTGAGGAATTTCATTGAAGAAGGAAAAACGGTAATAATCGCGTTGCCCACACATCTGCTTCGGGAGGATGTGGTTGGGGAGCTTAACAAGCATTTGACACAAGAACAAATCGATGAGGCTATTATAGATGTCAAGAACATCCCGTTTATTAGTCTTGCCTTTCAGGAAGAGCTACAAAATTATTTAAACGTTGGAAACTCCGCGGAAGCAAGAGCGTTCATACGTAATTATCAAAAAGAAATGCAGGAAAGTGGTCCTGACGATCCTGAAAATCATGAGAACGAATTGGACGAATTTATGAGGATCATCGAGCTGCTACAAAGAAAAGAAGATACAACCGGCAAAATAATATTTACTACACATGAGCGTCTATTCAGTCTTGGACATATCAATCCTGACCTGGTTATTATCGATGAAGACATCTCTGTATCCATGATGAAGCAGCAGCGAGTATATAAAGATGAGTTGAATACCTTACGATCCATATTGCCGGGCCTAAGGGGACAGTATGACGGAAACGATTCATCAGGATTTGATCTGGTTGAGGAGCGTTTGAACTGCATACTGTCGTCTAGACGGGATCAGTTGAATTCTTTTAGCCAAGGCATAAGTGGGCAGAGGAACTTGCGACGATTTTTGTTGAGACAGATAACAAATCATAGGGGTTCATTCTTTAATAGCAGAATTATTGACCTAGTATTCTCCAAAGCAGAGTTCGTGTTTCATCAGACAGAAGAAGCAAATGGAAGAGTAGTGGATACAGTCAGCTTTGTCATTAGGAGGGAGTTGCCATTCAATTGCAAAGCGTTTATCATGTCTGCCACTGTTGATGAGGAGATACTCAGGCAATTGAACGGAGAAAAGGAAATTGGGTTTGAAACATTTCCTCTTCCCATGTTAAGGGCGAGTGTTACAATGCGTCATGATTACTCATTCTCAAGGAACTGGTTTAAGCGAAAGACTCAAGAGCTTGGAGAGTTCACTGGATATCTTGCGTTAATTAGGGACTATGCATTACCGCCAGAGCATGAACATGAACCAGAGCATGCTAATCATCCCTTAATTGTAACCTTCAAAAGTTATGAGAGGGAATTTCATGAGAGAGGCTTTAACCTTACCCTGCATTTCGGAAATACAATGGGGCTCAATGAATATGAAGGGAAGAATGTAGCTGTATTTGGTACACCCAATATAAATCCTGTGGCATATTCCCTTTATCATAATGTCATCTTTACGGGGCGTAGGCTGTTAAGCATACCTGGATTTGAGAAGCGTTTGGTGAAAAATAGTGGGTATAGGTTTTACTTTAAGACTGCCGAGGAGGGGCAGTTTCAGAAAATACACATGTGGATGGTGGAAAGCGAAATTATACAGGCTTTAGGAAGAGCCAGGCCAATCAACAACAAGTGTTTGATACGTATCTATTCCAACTATCCTCCAGGTGATCTGGATATTACATTTCTGAACAATTCATCTCGGTAGCAAGGTAATGTGAATGATCAATTATAATGATAAAGAAGAGAAGCTGTGGTTCATTCGCGAACTACAGCTTCTTTCCTATAGCATTAATAGTCAGATTGCTCCACTAATGTGCCGCGGCGGTGATCAAGGGGCGAACGTTCGGGAGATGATGAATGCCCCAGCTACGAGGGATCGTTACCGGATTTATGCCTAATAATCGAAGTTTCTTCACATTCCGATCAAACGTTTCCCTGCTGCCTTGCAAATGCCCGTTACCTTCCAAGATAACTCCCTCCATAAATTGCTTTCTTGCTGCATCCATCCTTCTTGCTTGTGAGATCAACTCCAGAGTCCTCAAAAGAGACTGCTTGGATTTCTGCCGCAACTCGGCCCGATTAATGATCTTTCTTGCTTCGTATAGGCTGTAGAAGTCACCTGACCCAACGGATTTGTCGTAATAGTTCAAAATAATGGCCTGTGCAAGTTCAGGATTAAGGAAGTGCTCGATGCATTTATTACTGAAGCCTTCCCGCTGCTTCATATAGTTGGTCTTGTTCCTCTCGCATTGTATTTCAATACGGAGCATGTCTTTAGCAGCATGAATATGCTCGTCTGCTATCCTGGTATCCTTCTTATTCATTCTTCGCTTCATTAGTTCGTCTTGCTTATCGTAGAAGTTCAGAGTCATTGAACCGCATATGGCATACGCACTGCCTAGAAGCTTGTTCTTGGCTTCAAAGTGCCGATTGGGGACCTTTGCACGCTGAAACAAGCGGATGTAGTCACTTACGTGTTCTGTTATTACGTCGGCACAGTAATCAATCCGTTTGCATGTCCATTGGTTGAAGGAAGGGAGGTATCTATGAAAGCCGCCAAAGATAATCTGTAACTGTTTATTGAACCGGGCTGCTATTAAGGGAATCTCATCTACCGTGGTGGACTGAATGAGCATGTTGGGATTCAAGAGGACTTTGGGATTCAATTTAATCTCAATGCCTCTGTAGATTAGTCCTGGACGGTATGTCTGATGAATCAGCGTGATCTCACGGAATCCTTTGTTGCTGTAATAGGTGTTCGTATGTTTCCCGCGTTGTAAAGATAGTTGAAGCCGTTTTGCAATGTCGTTGTACTGTTTTTCGTCCGGTAATGAGGCTGTTATTTGCATGGTGTGGAGCATTCTAAGCCCTTCTCTCTGTTTTTACTGATGGCTTTGGTAAAAGCTGCTGGTGCAGAAATCCCTTGTGTAGCAAGCGTTTGGTGAGTTTGAGGAGAGTAAAATAAGTCGGTGTCATGTAGATGAGGTTTATATTTCACTAATACCTTTCGGTTGGTTGTATATACACTGCGTGACATGTGTCGATATTGTGACATCGATTTTATGTGTAAAGCTGTCCCACAGAAAACCACAGCGGTGTTTAGCTGCTGTTTACATAGATACTTCACGTGCAGGAGGGAAGAGGACAGAATTATAGAAAGCAATGTGTGCAGCCAGGGGAGCGATCCTCTGGCTTTATTGCGTTATAGGCACGATCAACATTACAGACAGGAGCGGATCACCATGAACGTTGTCATCTATTTACGAGTATCCAGTGAGCAGCAAGCGAATAAGGAATTATCCATTCCGGCACAACGGGACAAGTTGCATCAGTATGCCTCAGAAAAGAATTGGGTTGTTGTTCGGGAGTATGTTGATGAGGCAAAGTCGGGCAAGACCGATAACCGACCGGAGTTTCAGGAGATGATAGCTGCTGCTCAGAAAGAGGTAAAGGATTTCACCGGCATTCTCGTCCATAAATTTGACCGGTTCAGCCGCAATCGGGCGGATCATGTGATTTACAAAGCTCTTCTGAAAAAGCATGACGTCAGCGTGTTCTCTGCTATGGAACCAACAGAGCCGGACACGCCGCACGGAGTGCTATTGGAAGGCATGCTGGAGGTGATAAGCGAGTTCTATAATGTGAATCTGAAGCACGAGACACTGAAAGGGATGAGAGAAAATGCAACGCAAGGCTTTCATTGCGGGGGACGGGCTCCATTTGGATTTCGCCGCGTGAGGCAAAGGAGCAAGGTACAGTATCAGCTTGGGCCTGATGAGGAAGTACAAGTAGTAAAGCAGATTTTCAGCATGGCTGCTGATGGAATGGGAGGGAAGCGTATTGCTCGCGAATTGAACCGGCTTGGAGTACCCATAGGGTTCAGATGGATGCCGTCAACAGTTCTTTCTATGCTGGGGAATGATGCCTATAGGGGATATCGGACCTGGAACAAGAAGAATATCGTAGAAGGCAGGAGAAATCCTCAATCAGAATGGATTGTCGTGAAGAACGCACATCCACCCATTATTAATGAAGCATTATGGGAAGCAGCCCATGAAGCTTTGAAGGATCGAAAGCAAGCCAATCATTAATAGCCACTCAGCAGGTATGCCGCGACAACGGTGTACCTGCTTTTTTTATGCCCAAAATCCAATTAAGGAGTTGTAGCCAAATGAAAGTAGCTGTTTATGTCCGTGTATCCTCTGAACGTCAAGCCGAAAAGGAGCTCTCTATTCCGGCACAACTGAAAGCCATCCAGCAGTATTGCCAGAATAAAGGATGGATGATTACTCAAGAATTCGTCGAGAAGGGGAAATCGGCAAAGACCGATGATCGTCCTGAATTTCAGAGAATGATTGCGATGGCGAAGCGAACCAATAAAAACTTTGAAGCGATCTTGGTTCATAAGTTTGACCGCTTTTCCCGGAATCGGGACGATCATGTGATTTATAAGGCACTGTTGCAAAAGTACGGAGTGAAAGTAATATCTGTTACGGAGCAAACCGAGGCAGAAACTCCCCAGGACATGCTGCTGGAAGGTATGCTGGAGGTTATATCGGAGTTCTTTAATGCGAATCTCGCTGTCGAGGTGCGGAAGGGCATGAATCAGAATGCCAAGCAAGGTTATAACAATGGCGGCACTCCTCCATATGGCTATCGGACGGAGCATCTTGCTCTTGGAAATCAAAAGACGAAAGCAGTATGGGTGCTAGGTCCGCGTGAAGAGATTGATACTGTCCGTTTCATATTCAGCCAGTATGCTTATGAGGACATGGGGTACAAGAAGATCGCTAACCTGCTGAACGAACGCAACGTTCCAACTCAAAAAGGAGGGCAATGGTCAGCCAGCACCATTCGGGCCATCATTCATAATGAATCCTATCTTGGACGGAAGATATGGAACAAGCAGGATTATCAGACGAAGGGTAAGAAGTGGCGGGATCGGTCGGAATGGGTCATCACGGAGAATGCACATCCGGCCATCGTTAATGAAGAACTATTTAACCTTTGCAAGCAACGGTCGGAAGGCAGACATACAGGCGGCGGTGTAACCCATCATCCTTATCAGATTAAGCCTGCCTCTCCATTCTGGCTTCGCGGAATATTTACCTGCGATAAATGCGGCTCAAAGATGGTTGGTAACTCAACCGCCTCCACAAAAAAGTATGGCGGGCAGAAGTATTATGTATGCGGCGGCTACATGCGTAAAGGGAAGGAGTTTTGCCCGTATGTGAGTTGGAGGAAAGACCATATTGAACGGATCGTTGCCAATAAACTGCGGAGTACCTTGTTGAGGCTAACGTTCGATAATCAGTTGGAGGAAGAGATTCAGAAGTACCATGGGGAAGCCAATCGGCACCTAAAGATACAAGCTGCTAATTTTGAGGCGGAAATCAGTTTTCTGGAGAAGCGGATTATCCAGATGGAGAATGAACTGCAATCTGGCGGTGGGAAGACGTACTACGCGGAAATGATTAAGGAAATGCAGGGAGAACTGGAGGAGAAGCGAGCGGAGTATGAGAAGCTGAGTGAGCTATTTCCGCAAATAGATATAGCACCGGAATACATTCAAACGGTGCTGAATGATATCAAGCAAATAATTTCGATGTTGGACGATGAGAATCCTAATCCGCAGTTGATGAATGAGTATGTGCGGAAATTTGTATCGAACGTAAGCGTTGATCGGGATACGAAGATAGTGCAACTTACAATGCAATTGAAGTCTGAAGGTATTGTAATTTATGAGAAGAAAATCGTGGTTAGGTATTCATAACTAGTTAGTTCCAGTTAATTCGGTAAGGCTATATAATTCATAGCCTTACTGAATCTGATTTTATTGAGAAATTTCGAGACATTAACAGGAAATATAAGTATATGTGTCGAATGTACTGGATATATGTGTCGAATGTACTGGATAAATGAAGCTAAAGGACTGGCAAGGTTGAGACGAAAGAGGGTTTACACAAATGGCACAAATTATCATCGATAAAGAATTGGTTGTAGATACTGGAAATGAAGTCCTAAAAGGGATTAAGCGTAAAAACAATTACCAAGTGAAATGCTTACCCATGCTGAAATGGGCTGGAGGAAAGAGACGACTCTTAAAACATTTAATACCTTTAATCCCCAACAGTTATGGGCGTTATTTTGAGCCCTTCTTTGGTGGTGGGGCTTTTTTCTTTGCTACTCAGCCTCAAAATGCGATTCTGTCAGATACGAATCAAGAACTGATAGAATGTTATCACTATGTTAAAAACTCACCGCAAGATGTTATAAAACTACTCAGTTGTATGGAGAATACAAAAGAAAATTATTTTAAAGTAAGGGATAACATACTTAGTAGTGGACTTGAACGAGCAGCAAGGACGATCTATTTAACAATGCTTTCTTTTAATGGTATATACCGTTTGAATTTGAAAGGACAATTTAACGTTCCATATGGTCATAAAGACCATTTAGATCCTTGTGATGAAGAAAAAATAATGGCGGTAAGTAAGGCACTTAAAAATGCAGAATTAAACTGTTGTGACTTTAGTGAATCCGTAATCAACGCTCGTGAGAATGACCTCGTGTATTTTGACCCTCCTTATGCTATAAGTCAAGGCAACGGATTTGTAAAATATAATTCGAAGGTTTTCACTTGGCAAGATCAAATTAGGTTATCCAATACAGCAAGAGAGTTAGTAGCACGGGGCTGTAAAGTAATCATTAGTAACGCCGATGTCCCAGAGATAAGAGAACTCTATAATGACTTTAATTGTAATGTGCTAGAACGCCCTTCTGTCATAGCAGCTTCAGGAGAACATCGGAAAAAAATTACAGAATGTATCTTTTATAATGGTGGTGAAAATGATGTCAATTAACATTGATCTTGCAACTAATTTAGGTGCTGCTGCTAGGGCTAAATCAAGGAATTATGAAACAAAAACAATTCCATTAACTAAAATGGAGAGTTTTCTTAAGGATGGGTGGACGATTGACAAAAAGAATGTATCCTCCGTAAGGATGAGAAAAAGTAAAGAAACCGATAAGCTTTATAAAGATCGAGTATGGACTCTGCTGTTTAAAATGGGTTTTCCGTTTCTTTCACCTGATGATAGTTTTCTATTTGTTAATCCTAAAGAACCAGACTTTCCAGGTGATTCTATAGATGTCGTGGGGATAGATAACGAAATTGCTTTAGCCATTCGATGCAGGTATTCTTCCAAGAGAACTGCAATGCCTCATTTGCAAAAAGAGATAAGTGACTTTGGGAATATTAGAGAGAGATTCTCCCGAATGGTCAACAAAGAATATGGAACAACACATAAGCGTCAAGTAGTGTTTGTTGAATTCTTATTTAATGTAACTGTACCCGATACTGAAAGAGAAGTAGCTGAGAAAGCAAATGTAATTTTGTTTGATGAGCAAGATTTAAAATACTATGAGAGTCTTACGTCTCACATTGGTCCAGCATCTAAATACCAATTTTTTGCGGATATGATTCCTGGAAAACGAGTTCCAGGGTTAGAAATAAGGGTGCCTGCTGTTAAAACAAAGATGGGTGGAACCAATTGTTACACTTTCTCGATATCCCCTGAATACCTTCTTAAAATATCGTACATATCCCATAGAGCAAAGGGGAAAACGTCGGACGTAAACACTTATCAGAGAATGATAAGCAGAGCCAGACTCGCAACAATTCGAAAGTATGTAAGTGACAATGGAATTTTTCCAACAAATATTGTTCTTAATTTGGAGCAAAAACAAGTACAATTCGAAAAAATTGGCCAAGAATTTAACGATAGACAAACTATTGAGAATGGAATATTAGGGTGGTTAATTATTCGTCCCACATATAAGTCTGCATGGATAATTGATGGACAGCACAGACTGTATGCCTACTCGGGACACGAAAAGGCAACTAATTCAAAATTGTCAATATTGGCCTTTGAAGGACTTCCTCCAAGTAAGCAAGCTCAATTATTTATTGACATAAATGCAAAACAAAAAAAAGTAAAGCAGTCCCTCTTAGAGGAGCTTTATGCTGAACTCCATTGGGACGCGGGTGAGCCTGAAGTACGTGTGCGTGCATTAATATCCAAAACTGTACAGGATCTTGGGGCGGATCCTGAAAGTGCTTTGTATAGCAGAATTCAATCTGCAGATTTTCCAAGGGATTCAATAAGATGCATTTCTTTGACAAGTATTTTTGGGGAATTACAGAAAGTTGGATTTCATATTGCCAAAACTAAAAATGGAACAGTTTTGGAGTATGGCCCATTATGGGCAGGTAATAATGATGCAACCCTGAAAAGAACGCTGTTTATATTGAAAAATTGGCTTGGCATCATACGGGAAGGGACACAAGATTGGTGGGATAAGGGATCTGCCGAAGGTGGCGGACTTGCAATGAATGATGGGGTTATTACGTGTATTAGAATTTTGAAAAGTGTATTCCAGCACTTAGAGTCAAATGGCAACAGCCTCGTAAAATTAAGTAATACAGATTTATTATCACTTATAAAGCCATATGCTAAATTACTTGTAAACTATTTGGCATCATTAACAGAGGAAGATCGCAAAAGATTTCGGGATTTACGTGGGAGTCAAGGCCAGACCACGAGAGTTAGACGATGCCAGCAAGCAATGAGGGAAAGTAACTCATCATTTAATCCACCTGGCTTAGATGACTTTATTAACTTGGAAAAGGCACAGACCAATAGTAAAGCAAAAAGCGTAACTGATTGGATAGAAATTAACATGCAGCGATACGTATTAGAAGAACTCCGTCAAGAAATTGGACCTGATGAATCTCAATGGTGGATTTCGGGTATCCCTCAATCTGTGAGAGTTAAAGTTACTGAACGCTTTGAAAAAGACGATGGTCAAAGAGGCAAAAAAGAAAATTATTTCGACCTGATGGATTATCGAAAGATCATATTAGATAACTGGCAAATTTTTGAGAAGACATTTAGTTTTAAGAAATCAGGCAACAAAGAAGCTAGAACATCTTGGCTTGTTTTTGTAAATGATAAACGAAATGCTGTGGCCCATTCATCTTCTGGAATAACTTTATCATTAGATGAACTCAATGAACTTGAGGAATATAAGAGTTGGTTGCAAAAGCAGTTTTCCAATTATGATGAAGAGGCAATCCAGGAAGAGGAGACTGAGTCGGTATATACCTAACTAGAATCGTGATTTGCTTCAAAAGGGTAGAAGTCCTTTAATGAAAATTGCCGCGGCACAGATTCAATTCGAAATTTTTAGAATTGTGCTAGAAATTTTCAAGTCCCCAGTGTAAAGCTGTGACATGAACTCAGGCCGCAGTAAAGCAAAATTCTCGATGAATGAAAGTAGAGATGGCTGAGAAAGAATTGAGCATGGATCATTAGCCGCGGCGGGGTATCAACGTACCGGAAGAATAGCTTGCATCGTCAAGGACGACATTCAGACGTTGATTGCATTACTTGGATGCTGAGATAGCTAACCCGCAGATGCTGAATCAACTCGCTGGTAAGTTCATATCGAAGGTGTTTATTCAGCGGGAGACGAAGCATTTGTTTTTGACAGTGCAGATGCAGAAGGATGAAGATGTGCTGTTGGAGAAGACGATATTAGTAGAGGTATAGGAAATCGTAATATGAGTCATCATACATTATTTTACAGTTAATTAGTGATATGAGAACATTTAATTAGTGGTCATCTGACTAAATTATCCGATATAATTGTTGGCTGAATTTCATAATTACAGGGCATTGAAAATCCTCAATGCCTAAGATAATTATTATCAATAAGAAGGTGTTGAGAAACATAAGTCATGTTAATCTGATTTAGTGCAAAAACATTAGAAATGAATTATTGTTCTTTCGTATTGGGAATATTTTGTATGGGAAGTATTATAAATAAAGAGAGCATTGTTTGTGCAGATATAAAGCTCTTGAAAATGATTTTAATTAGACCATTGAGTGAATGTACTAAGGAGGAGCTTAGATATGATAGGAAATGGAAGTATCAAACTATTCGAAATCGAAAATTTGTTTAATCAGTTTGATGTAAGATTGCCGTTCGACAATGATGTAAACATTTTCTTGGGTGAAAATGGGATGGGGAAAACAACTGTTTTAAATTGTTTGTATTATACTCTTAGCGGAGAAATAGAAAAGCTAAGGTCTTTTGTTTTTAACAGAATAAAATTAACATTCCATGATGGAACGGAATTGGAAGTGTCTGGTAGTGATATTATGGCCTATGTAGAAACAACATATGACTTGCCGTATAGAAGAAGGCGGGAAAACATAGATCAAATATTTACAAAAAAGGACATGGAAATCCTTAGGGAAATTTACATTGTACAAGATGGAGATATGGAACCACGATTAAAAAAGTATGCTCTTAGAGTAAGTGATATGTTTGGAATCCCTCTAAGGCACGCAGAACAAGAATTAAAAAGAATGATTATTACTAATTTTCAAGAAATCAAAAAAGGTGACCCACGTAAAGCAGTAAAATTTAAGAAAGATATTGAAGAGAAAGTGCAAGAAGAGATTCTTTATTTCCCAACTTATAGAAGAATTGAGGAGGATTTATCGAAGCTTGGAATAGAATTTGAAAAAGAAAGGGTAAACAATAGGTTAATACAGTTTGGGATGACGGATGTTAAAACAGTAATTGAAAAAATGTTGGCAACAATAAAATCTGCATCCATTACTAGTTTTACCCAAATGACAGGAATACTTCTGAAACAATATTTGCAAGGTGACTTAACGTTAGATACTAAGTATAAGGTAAACAAAGAAAAATTGAATATAGCACTAGACAGAATCGGTGATGAAATTGAAGATGTGGACAAGCAAAGAATTAGAGATTTAGTAAATACAGATGAAATATATAGTACTAACTACATATACTTGCTTAATCTTATTAAAAACTTAATATTTAGTTATGAAAATCAGAGTCAGTATGATGAGAAAGTGAAAAGCTTCGCTAACACATGCAATAACTACTTAAATGATAAAAAGTATCGTTATGATGAAAGTAATGTTGAGTTAAATATTTTTAGAGACACAGTGGAAGCTAAGCATCCAATAGCAATACAAAATCTTTCTTCTGGAGAAAAACAAGTGATTTCTGTATTTGCAAAACTATATTTAGAAAAAAACGATTCGTGCATAATTTTATTTGACGAACCTGAACTTTCATTATCAATTAAGTGGCAGACTAGATTTCTTCCCGATATTATGAACACCAGAAAATGCAGTAAATTGATTGCTGTAACGCATTCTCCTTTCATTTTTGATAATGAATATGATGAATTAGCTACAAGTATGGCAACCTGCATTATTGAACACAAGGGGAGAAACAATATATGAATTTGCAAACACTAAGAGAAGCAAGAAGTAAAGGGGTTGTAGCGTATACTAAATTTTGTCTTGATGTCAGTAGCTATTCGGACAAGCTTTTTTGTTTTTTTGAAGGGGAAGATGGAAAATACTACAATGAAAGAATATTACGACATACAGATTTCGACTTTGAGGATATTATAAGTTATTCATGTGGTGGAAAAAAACAGGTTATCAAAGCATATTCACTAATAAGTAAGGATGAAAAGTTTCAAAGTATTAAAAAAGCGTTCTTTATTGACCGAGATTTTGATCCTTACGATGTAGAAGATAAAGAAGAGATGTATCAAACTTCCAGATATTCTATTGAAAATTATTATTCAAATATAAGTGTATTTAAAAGAGTATTAAATAGGGAATTCCAATTAAATGTAGTAGAACATGAGTTCATAAAATGTGTAGATGATTTCAGGAGTGTACAGAGCTGTTTTCATGATCATATGACTTTTTTTAATGCTTGGATTTTTTTTCAGAGGGAGAGAGAAAGAATAGAAGGACAAGATCTACTGGTTATTAATGATTTTAAATTAAGTAAGTTATTTTCTAGTATATCTATTGATAACATAGAAGCAAAAAGTATAATTGATTTATCTTTTATCAACTCATTATTCCCAACATCATATTCAGCTGATATTGAAAGGATTCAAGAAATAATTGATTATTTCAATCAACAGGATAAGCAAAAATACTTTAGAGGAAAGTTTGAATTTCAATTTTTTAGATGTATAATTGAAGATTTGAAAAAGAAAAATAGAGATCGCACTTATTTTTCTACACATATCGAAAGTGTTCGTATAGATGTGAACTCGAATCCACTATCTAGTTTGTGCCTATACGCTGATACTCCAGAATGCCTAATTGAGTTTTTATCTAAATACAAAAAAATTGCATAATCAGTCTGGTATCTATTTTTTACTGAAACAAAGTATGTTTGCATTCGATATAAATAGTTTTGCGATGGAACTTATGAATAAAGGAGTGGGCATAGTAGATATGTACTTAGTGGCATATATATCATGCCCACAGCTTTTCTCCGTAATATATATCAGGTGCAGTATCTGCCGATGTAAAATGTTTTATAAATATCTGATAGGTATCCATAGCCAGCGGGTAGTAGGGCTGCGTCTGCTTCATCAACGCGGAAAGCCAATTAAACGGCAAAGCTAAACAACCAACTCTGGCTCTGGCCGCCTAATAACGGTCACCAGGCTTCTACTCTCCATCGCCCATGTGGCGGGATAGGAGCTCAACCTATAGTGGGATACGCTGTCTAGTCTCCGCCTGGGGCTAGCGGAAGAAGACAATCAGGCTGACCCGAAGGGAATCCGGTGACGGGGAGTCTCTAGGGTGACATCAAATCTGTCACTACACCCGTAGAAGCCTATGTGGCGTTGTTTTCGGACAGGGGTTCGACTCCCCTCGGCTCCACCAAGAAAAACCCGACCGCGAGAGGTCGGGTTTTTGCTAAACTTATACATAAAGCTGACAATGAGGTGATTGTTGTGAGCGTTAAGACGGGTCAAGAACTTCAAGAGGTTCTTAGAGCGGCGAGCAAGTCCGTACGTAAGAAGGCTAAGTTGGCAGGTGCTCCGCTGTTTTATATGCAGAACGGAAACCGGGTCCGAGAAGACGCGGATGGGCAAAAATATGCTCTTGTTGTAGACGACAAGGGCAGCTTGCTGGAGTTCCCTATTGAGTAAAGAGATGAAGGCGCCGGAACTTTACGTCTTCGCCGGATGCAACGGGGCAGGGAAATCGACGCTTATCGAGCATTACGGGCAATCGTTTGATACGATTATTAATCCGGATCTGATCGCCAAGCAATTGAATTCAGCCGATCCGCGAAGCGCAGACCTGTCTGCTGGAAAGGAAGCGATTCGTAGAATTAGAGATTGTCTGGGTCGGCGTGCTTCTTTCGCTATGGAAACCACGCTTTCCGGACAATTTGTTATCAGACAGATGATAGCGGCCAGACATGCTGGATACAAAGTGTACTTTTATTATATCGGGTTGCAAAATGTCCAAATGCATATTGATCGAGTGAGAACACGCGTACTGGAGGGCGGGCATTACATTGCTCCGGCAGATATTATTCGTCGTTACGCAGTGTCGCTCCGAAATATGAAGGCGGCGTTGGCGCAGGCGGATGTGGCAGTCGTTTTGGATAATTCACGGGATGAATATGACATATTATTGGAGATGGAAAACGGCCAAATTACCTATCGTGCCGTACTGTTGCCGAACTGGTTTGATGGACTTGATTTGTAAGCCAAAAAAGAAGAAATGGAGCCGACTGTTGCATCAAAAGAATCGGCTCTGCGTTAAGTTTACACCACAATTTGCTTCATCCGAACTACTCGTGAGCGGAATGCGGCCACTACGTATGTTTATTCAATCACTCTTTTCTAAGAGGCAAAATTTCATCGGTCATCAGCTCTTTTAAATCCTGGTGCACCCTCGACCCATATTTTAATTTGCTTACAGGGTTCGCATTGCTTTCTTTGTATCTGATGTAATCGCTCGTTTCTTTCAATGTTGCTTCACCAGGTTGCCGTTCGAGTACAGGATTATAATTTGAAACAACATACTCCAAATTTTTTGGAAGCTAGTGATCCATTGGTCATTACGGTGAATTAGCATATATGAGATGAAAAAGAGCTTAGTTTGAGATGGAAAGCCACGCATTCCTCGGAATGCGTGGCTCTTCGCGCTCTCTGAAAGATGTTGCGTTCCATCGACTCCGCAAGGGATGTAGGGGCCACGCGTCGGGTTTTCGACACCCCATTCAACAATCTTAATTACGAGTACGCCGCGGTGCTCTCCGTGATCATGTTCTTGCTATGCTCGGTATCGGCAGCAGTTTATATCTACACGAGTATGAAAGATAAGGCATGGGAGAAGCAGGAATAACCTTATCAGTATAACAACGGCAAGAATGCCGGCCGTTCGGAGCTACTACGGGCGACCGGCGTTCTTTCGGGACAGAGGCCTAATAAATGGGCATTCGGATCAGTAACAAGTGCGGAGTGCAGCCCATAAATTGGTATCGAGTTTCGAAACAGCGCGATTTCCATGATCGACAAAATTACAGGAGGTTTCATGCATGACCAATTTTCAAAATGAGCTTCAGCAACTGGGAGTCTCACAGTTCCAGGCCAGCGAGGTGACGCCTTGGGAGCAGCAGGCTGCGTATCCCGCCGGCCAGTACCCGGATGGCCAAGCGCCTGCGGACCCGGCTCGTCTGTGCATCGGCATCGGATTTTGTGCCGGACCCTGCGCCGGATTTTGCGCCGGGCCCTGCGTCGGCCGCTGCGTCGGATTTTGCGCCGGACCCTGTGCCGGACCTTGTGCCGGACCTTGTGCTGGACCTTGTGCCGGACCTTGCGCCGGACCCTGTGCCGGCCGCTGTGTCGGACCCTGCGCCGGACCTTGTGCCGGACCCTGTGCCGGCCGCTGCCGTTGACGAATTTGCCTTCTCTTCCAGCTTGCAATAAAGCGATTGCCCCTGCACGGCGACTGTAGGGGCAATCTTCATTCCTCAGGAGAATGACAGACATGTAGGACATAGAGACGTACATATGATGTCGTAGAACTACGTCGAGAATGGGTGAACTGCGTTTAAGGCAAGGAGGGCTGAAATGTCAAAGTTGACCCCGTCAGCGCGCCTTCAGGTAAAGGCGGATACGTTTTTTCTGCCGGTTCAGAACGACGGCGTCTATTTTAGGAACAACCTCGGTACTTTCCACATGAAAGGCGAGACGATTGACCGCTGGCTGGAAAAGCTCATCCCCATGTTCAACGGAGAGCGCACGCTCAGGGAATTGACGGACGGATTATCCGGCCCGTACCGGGACCGGGTGTTCGAAATCGCGGAAGTGCTCATGCAGAAAGGTTTTGCCCGCGATGTGAGCCAGGACCGCCCGCACCTTCTTTCAAAGGAAACGGTCCGTAGGCATGCAGGGCAAATTGCCTTTCTCGATAGCTGCGGAGATTCCGGGGCTAACCGGTTCCAGTGTTATCGGCAAGCTGAAGTGCTCGCGGTCGGCTCCGGCCCGATCTTCGCCGCGCTTGTGTCGGCGTTGCTTGAATCGGGCTTGCCCCGGTTCCGCATGCTGATTACGGATTCGCGGCCGACGGACCGGCAACGGCTTGCGGCTTTGGCGGAGAATGCCCGCTTGACGGACCCTGAGGTAGACATCGGGGAAGTGACGCTTCCGCACAAGGAAGGCAGCGCTTGGCAGGAAGCCGTACGGCCGTTTGAAACGGTCCTCTATGTGTCCGAGGCGGGAGACGGAGAGGAACTGCGTCTTCTTCAAAAGGTATGCCAAGCGGAACGCAAAACGCTGCTTCCCGCCGTGTACCTGCATCAGGCTGGTATAGCGGGCCCGCTCATGCAGTCGGGGAGCGAGGTCTGCTGGGAATCCGCATGGAGGCGAATCCACGAGTCCGAAGTGTTTAAAGACCCGGAGCGCTACGCTTTCTCCTCCACAGCGGGGGCGCTGCTTGCGAATGTAATGGTGTTCGAGCTGTTCAAGATGGCGACGGGCGCTGTTGAGCCGGAGTCCAGACACTCGTTGTTTCTGCTTGATTTGGAGACGCTGGAAGGAAGCTGGCATTCGTTCCTGCCGCATCCGCTTCCTGCCGAAAATACGGGAGTGGAAGCCAAATGGGTGGAAGAACCGGAGCTTCGGCTGGAGGAAAGGCCGGGCGGCGGAGCTGCGAACGGGCTGTTTCCGTACCTCAGTGCGTTGACCTCGGCCCGGACGGGAATTCTTCATCGCTGGGAGGAAGGGGAGCTTGGGCAGCTGCCCTTGTCACAGTGCCGGGTTCAGGCTGCCGATCCGCTGTCGGAAGGGCCGGCCGGTCTGCTGCCGGACATCGTCTGTTCGGGGTTGACGCACGAGGAGGCGCGGCGGGAGGCGGGGCTCTCCGGACTCGAGGCGTATGTGAGGCGAATCGCGGGTGTTCTCGTTAACACCACCGGGCAGTATATCGGCGTCGGGATCGGAGAGACGGCCGCAGAAGGCGTGGCGCGCGGACTGCAGGCTTGTTTGGCGCATCGGATGGACGCACGGTTGATGGGTCGAAAGCCATCTGTTGTTCAGGCGAGGCTCGGTCGGGTGGACGACGAGAGATGCCGGTATTATTGGCAGGCGTTGACTACGATGCGCGGCGAACCGACGATCGGGCTCGGGGAGGATGTATGCGGGTTTCCCGTCATATGGGCGGGGACGGAGGATGGCTGGTTAGCCTGCACCGGCTTGACCGTGACGATGGCGCTGCGCAGGGCATTGCAAGCGGTACTGCTGAAGGCGCAAAACGGGTCATCTTACCGCTTGCAGCAGGCTGTCGAGGTGAGTTCCGTGGTGCTTAGTTCGGACGATCAGCCGACGTTGTCGGTTCCGGCCGAGGAGATGCCGGTGCAGCCGAATGCGGTCAAGAATGCGCTGAGGAAGCTGAAAACAGGCGGCCGGGAGGTTTCCGTCGTCGATCTGGCGGTGGAGCCTTTTTTGCGTGAAGGTCCTGCAGCCGTGTTCGGTGTGCTGCTGCGAGAGGAGGAAGCCGGGTGAACGCGGTTGTGGCCGTTGTCGGGGAAGGCGTGCTGGCGGAGCTGGTGCGCGGGGAACTGAACTCCGAGTGCCAAATCGTTCGTTTGGCCGATTTCAGGGAGGCAATGCCAACTGCTGCGGAATTCGCCTTGGTGCTGCACGATGCCTGGCATCCCGACGTTCACAGCGAGGCGGAAACGGTTCTGCAGGCGGTCGGGATTCCATTCCTGCGCGGCTTCATCGCCTTCGGTGAAGGCGTGATCGGGCCGCTCGTCAGGCCGGGCGTGCCTGGATGTTCCAGGTGCGCCGACACCCGGCAGCTTATCGCGGGGCGTGACCGCAGGGAGACGTGGGGGATCCGGCAACGTTTGACGGAGAACGGCGGAATACAGTCCGACGCGTGGGCGTCACGTACTGGACTGATCCAGATGGCGCATCTGCTTGCAGCGGAATCGCGAAACGTGCTGCGGCGCAGCCGCTCCCGTACGGAAGAGCGCGTCGTATTCGTTAACCTGAAAACGCTGAATGTCACCAGCCATTTCTTCCTTCCGGACCCGCTGTGCCCCGTATGCGGCCGTCTGCCCGCCGATTCGCGCGATGCAGCCCGAATATCGCTCGAGCCTCGCCCCAAAATCGGCGAGAACGTTTATCGCTGCCGCTCGCTCCATGAATTGAAAGCTTTTCTGATCAGGGACTACCTCGATTACAAGACCGGATTTCTGAATGGAAAAATGCTGGATCTGGTGTCTCCTCTCGCCGATGCAAGCGTGAACCTTCCCATGTTCGAGCAGGATGAGGCGGCGGCGGGCCGGACGAATTGCTATGCGGACAGCGAGTCGACGGCCATCATGGAGGGCTTGGAGCGCTACTGCGGCATGGAGCCGCGTGGCAAGCGGACGGTTGTTCGCGGCAGTTACCGTCAATTGGCGGGAGAAGCGCTCGATCCCGTTACGGTGGGGCTGTATGCCAAGGAACAGTATGAACGGCCGGAATTTCCTTTCCGGCCGTTCGATCCCGATGCCGAGACCGATTGGGTATGGGGGTATTCGTTTGCGCAGGAACGTCCGCTCTTGGTGCCTCGGTGGCTTGCGTACTACAACTCCCCTTGCCGGCAAGACTTCGTTTACGAGACGTCAAACGGCTGCGCCCTGGGAGGGAGCCTGGAGGAAGCGATCTTGTACGGCATGCTGGAGGTCGTGGAGCGCGATTCGTTCCTGCTGACATGGTATGCGCAACTGCCGCTTCCGCGCCTGGACCCGCGATCCGCCGTTGATCGCGACTTGAACCTCATGATGGACCGTCTGCAGGCTGTTGCCGGCTATGACGTGCTCTTGTTTAACACGACGATGGAGAATGGCATTCCCAGCATTTGGGCGATAGCGAAAAATAGAAAGCCGAAGGGAATGAATCTCGTCTGTGCGGCCGGAGCGCACCCGGATCCTGTGCGGGCGGCCAAAGGAGCGGTTCACGAGCTGTCGGGGATGTTGCTGACGCTGAACGACAAGTTCGAGACGAACAGGGAGGATTATGTGCGGATGCTCCGCGATCCTTCGCTGGTTCGGAGCATGGATGACCACTCCATGCTGTACGCCCTGCCGGAGGCGGAGCCGCGGCTGCATTTTTTGCTGGAGGAGAAGCGGCCGCTGCGAACGTTCGGTCAGGAATTCGCTTCCCCGCCGAAGCACCGGGATTTGACGGAAGACCTGAAGATGATGATCGATAGGTTCCGCCGGTTGCATATGGATGTGATCGTGGTGGACCAGACGACGCCGGAATTGCGACGGAACGGGTTGCACTGCGTGAAGGTCCTGATCCCCGGTATGCTCCCGATGACGTTCGGCTACCATTCTACCCGCTTGACGGGTCTGGAAAGGGTACTTCGGGTGCCGGCCGAGCTTGGGTACAAAGAGCGATCGCTCCGTCCGGAGGAGCTCAATCCGCATCCGCATCCGTTCCCTTAATGAGGCGGCCGATGACATGCTGTGATTTCACTCCAGGCAGGATAGGGGGAAGCGGAATGAGTCCGGAAGCGTTTATACGCCAACTTCACGCCGACAGCCACGAGAGCGGGCCGCCCGGAGAGGAGGTGGATTGGGATGACAAGCCGCTTCCCTATAAGCTGTATCGCGGGCTGCCGGCAGTTCCGCTGTCCTCGGATATCCCGCTGACGCTGGAAGCGAAGGAAGCGCGGGAAACGTCCGCGGAACCGAACCTGCAAGACATCGGCCATTTTCTCTGGTACACCTACGGGCTGACGCAAGTAAGTCATTCTTTAGCCGTGCCGGCGGAGAAGTACCGCAGGTTCGTCCCGTCCGGCGGAGGGCTGTACCCGAACGAATTGTACCTCTATCTCCGCACGGCCGGCATGGCTCCAGGCGTATACCATTACGATGCAGCTCATCACCGGCTGGTGTTGCTGCGCGAAGGCAATTTTGATTCGTACTTGGCCAGGGCACTCGGCAACCATTGCGACATGTCCTCCTGTTTCGGCGTTGTCTTGGTTTCGGCTATGGTCTGGAAAAATGCTTTCAAATACAACACATTCGCTTATCGGCTGCAGGGCCTCGATTCGGGCGTGCTGCTCGGGCAACTGTTGGAGGTGGCGAAGCGATTCGGCTACACGTCACGCGTTCATTTCCGATTTCTGGACCGGGCCGTTGGCCATCTGCTCGGGCTATCCCCGCGGGATGAGAACGTGTATGCGGTCGTTCCGCTTTCGGCGCAGCACGGCAATGCTTGGGTAGACGGCGGCAGCGTTGTACCGGAGCACACGACGGCGGATGAGCTGTGCCGCGAGCTGCCGGCTGTTCGACATGATCACTACCAATGTTCGCGAACGGTCAAGGAACTTCCGCAGTTGACCGGGATGAACGAAGTGTCGGCGCTTGATTCGCTGTTGTCGGTTCGTCGTTTCGAGCCTGTCGGGCATGCGGAAAGCGGACTGCAGAGCGTTTTTTTGCCTTGGGCGAAGAGGTTGTCCTACGATCTGGCTGCGGCCAGCCGAGCGAGGCATTCCCCTGAGAGCGAATTCGTCTTAAGCCCGGTAACGATGCAACAGTTGGCTGCTCTGCTCCACGAAGCGACGGCTTCGTTCGCATATTGCAATGATTTGGACGGGGTGGGAGAGACGCCCCCGATTCGTGTCGCTATATACGGATGCTTCCATCACATCGAAGGCGTACCGGACGGAGCTTACCGCTATGACGTCTCCTCCCACGCGCTCCGGCGCGCGCTTGCCGGAGATCAGCGGCTCCGGCTGCAGCAGGGGATGACCCTGCACAACGTCAATTTGTTTCAAGTACCGATCTGCTTGCACATAGCCGGTGAAGCCGATCATCTGATTTCCCAACTGGGGTTTAGGGGATATCGCATCCAGCAGATGGAGGCGGGCATGCTCTTGCAGCGCCTGCTGCTCGCGTCGGTCGCTCTCGGGATGGGCGGTCGTCCGCTTCTTGGTTTTCAGGCTGGAGTTAGCGACGAGCTCTACCGGATGTCCGAGCATGGACGAACAAGCCTTGTCCAGATCCCGATCGGCTGCTGCCGTCCCCATCCCAAGGTGGAGATGGGCTTGCACGGCTAGGGTTATCGAATCATCACGCGGCGGCGAGCTATGGAATTGACATACCATGGCTTGGCTCCACCGACAACGTCCTGACCGCGCAAGGTCAGGACGTTGTCGGTGGATCTGCAACAAGGCTGGAAAAACTTGAATTGGTGGTTCGTTGGCGGCGATAGTAAGCTGAGCGAGTTGGTGCTGCTGGAGCGAGCGACGAAAGAAGCGATTGCCCAAGTGGATCGCAGCGCGGTTTGGCTGCAGGAACGGCGGCGAAGAGGCGTGAGTAGAGAGAGTGATCTGGAAACAATCGGCCGCAGGTTCGCCCAACTGGGGGATTTGGAGGAAGCGCACAAGCTCGCGCCTATGTGTTCGGTCTATTCCCTAGTAGAACGATTCTTAAGCAACGTTACTCAAACTCTGCAACCGGGTTTTGCCGGTTTAGGGACAACGTGTGCAGTCGCTGAGGTGCTATAACCGGGTTTTGTCGGGTTTAGGGACCACATTCGCAGTAGCTGAGGTGCCGCAACCGGGTTTTGTCGGGTTAGGGACCGTGTTCGCAGTCGCTGGGATGCTATAACCGGGTTTTGTCGGGTTAGGGACAACGTTCGTAGTAGCTGAGGTGCTGCAACCGGGTTTTGTCGTCTTTCTTGGATCTGAAGGGCATGATATCTCTCCGGTCGAAATGTTCTATGAACATTACACCCCAAACTTTTTTGGGAATATAGTTGCATTATTTATGGATCGTTATACTAGTCGGCATCTGTAAGGGGAAGATGAGCGCAACACGGAGCAGGCGGACGCCACAATGCTGCCCAAAAAACGGACTCTGCTTAAACATGTTGCCTATATACTGCGAGTTTTGTTGGAAGACGATCTTGATTCGGTCGCACGAATGTTCCATGCATAGTCGGAGTGGTCTGGAGAATTTTCTAAGGAGTGACGGATGGGTTATGGTACGGTAAAACGGGCGGGAGCGGTAATGGGTTATTCAACAGAATATTAAAACAGCAACTTCGCATAGGTAAGGAATATTTTAATTCTAAGAAATAGACTGAACTCCTTCAAAAAGTGCAAGATTGGATTAAAGAAGACCAATATGCTCATGGTGAATGGGGGGAAAATAAAATAAAAATCCGACCGACGAGCCTCGAACAATGGAGATTTCGCGTTTAAAGCCAAATCAATGGTGTGTGGCAAAGGCAAGGGAAATATTCGAAAGAGGACAAATACATATCGCTTTAAATCCTGTTATGAAAACACGAAGCTTGGTTAACAGTATTAAAATTGATTATGGACTACAGACACTATGTTGAACTCGGACGTGGATGGGAATTACTACGGAGTGATAAGGATATACCAAATAATGAAAATGCAGCCCAAATAGCATTTTGGGTATCGGCAAAATCAATTGCCAAAGAAAAGGGATGTTTCATTCGTGAATCAGAAACAGGTAGGGGACCAGTTGATTTTGAGTTTTCTAACGGAATAAATTCTCGGATTCAATTAGAGTTTAAACTGGCCAGTAATCCGAAGTTAATGAATGGATTAGATAAGCAACTGTTGGAATATATGAAAGCTCAAGAAATTGATTCGGGGATATTTGTTGTTATTGGTCATAATCCAAAAGATCACGAAAAATTTCAAAATGTAAAAGAACGTCTAGATGAGCTTATGAACCAATGGGCAGACTAGCGGTCCCCAAAATCCTATCTCGTTCATTATTGCTTGTATATCAGGTTCATGAACGATCCACTTATGAATGACAAAGCTGTATAATCCATCCCGTGCACGTTTATGGATTTCAGCCTTGTAGGTTCCGTCAGCCGAATAAATAACCTGAATAATTTCGTGCATTAAAGCTGATCCCCCGCCAGTCAGTCTTAGCATCACTATACCAGAAGGCGGGGGAATAGTTGAATTATCTAACTCTCGGTTCCTTTGCTCTATACAAGGTGTGGTCTCCCTTGGCCGGCCCAAGTGTTAGGCGGAGTTTTTTCGTATGCTATAGACTAACGGGTAGACGATTTAGGATTCCTAGCCGATTTTTCATTGCGTACACCGAGCGTTGGAAATATAATCAAATTTAAAACATCTATTAAGGAAATATATGGAAGTCGTTAGATGAGTCTGGTGGTTGCAGTCCGAATAGTAAAGCCGTCAATGGAATGGCGCGAAGAGTAACTGGCGTTTTATAAGGACTGGATCAGTAGCGGTGAGGATATCGTGCCGTGGGTTGTGGAGAGAGGTCCGAGCGATTTCGAGGCATATTTAGGTTTTCTTTACGCCGAGGACAGTGAAGGGAAGCTATCCGATCCTAGCAAAGTGCCGCATTCGACTTATTGGCTGTTGAATGAGGAGATGCGATAACCAACATGGGTTCGTGGAAGACTATTCTGAAAAACGGCGGAGTATTCGAATCGGAGTTTACTGAAGAGAACGGGAATATAGTAAATCGATACTGGATCGGAACATTCGATTCGAACCAGAGGGAGGCGTTGATGGCACCATACATCGAGCAGGCGGCAAACAAATCTTAGGTTAAAAATGAAATCAAGAGCATAGCATTCCCTGGCTTTGATCGTTAGAACTACGATATTTAAGATCATTGATCGGATACCTGAATCGTGGAACACTCATGCAGAGGTAAAGTTTATTACGGATAGTGCGCCCTGGCACTTATGGCGGCAGGGATATAGCTTTAAGCTATGGAACGGTAAGGATGTAGCTACGGTAACCATTTAGGAGTGGGCCACGGCTAAATTAGAGAAACTGTTCAGGACGAATGGAGGATCGCAATGATTAAAGAATTGAATGAAGCGGACTTCGAAGGGTTCCTTCCGCTGATAGCCGAGGTTGAGCATGTTAAGTTGGACGTCTCAAATTCGGTTCACAAAGCTTGGCTGGAAAACAGGCTCAAATTGCTGGTTCTACGAGGTGCTAAGTTCCTGGCCTATTACAATGACAGCAAAGAGCCTATAGGATTTATCAGCATTCTGCATGAGAAGCCGCCAGCAGGAATTGATGTTTTGGGCATGCGGGCGGAAGTGATGCAGATAGGCGTGTTTCCTGCATTTAGAAGAAAAGGTTATGGTTCGATCTTGTTGAAGGCAGGCGAAGAATTTGCGAAAAGCAGTGGCGCCTATTGTTTATATATCATGACCTATGCCGAGGATTATGATGTCATTGCATTTTACGGAAAAAACGGATTCGTACCTGTCGCTTCGTTGCCTGATACCTATGGCCCCGATCTGGAAGGCAATCTGTTCATGAGGAAAGTGTTGAGCAAGAACACGTAAAAGCAATCGTCTATTATATTCAAGAAAATGAGATTGACCAGAGTGCAGACAAAGAGCCGATAGCGATTGTTACGTTTGAGCATTGTCGCACGATGGTGTTTGGACCTCCCAACGATGAGGCATTCAGTGGACATCCCTTATATTCAAGAGGACTTCGTCCTTACGCATCGTTCGTTGTGGCAAATTCATCATGGATTCGGTCATTATCGAAAATGAATGAAGTGCATCCGCACCATCGCCCTGAGCATTTCGCAAGCTATAATCACTACGTTCTAGCGTTTCATGATTCAACGTTTGAATGCATTGCTGAAAGTTATCAAGTCGAAACAGTATTAGGCACAGTACAAAGCGCAATTGAAATCATGCGAAAAAAGCTAAGGTAATGTGATGGACCCTGAATTTTAGTGCTGAGAGTCGTATGATATTTACATAAAGAAGCCCCTTAAGCCTGATCACGATGAAAAGCCAGGTTTTTGCATTCATCGCTGCTTGCGTCCTTCCAATAAATTTGTGGGCACTATTCCGTAATTCTTCACTGATAATGGTAGGATGACTATGCTTGGTTATCGTAAGATCTGAATTGGTTCTCCAGAAGCGATGCCCAAGATACGGTTGGTTATCTAGAATGAAAGCACAGTCGACGGTGTCCACTTTCGGCCACCAAGAACATCTTCAGCATTAAGTTGACGGGTAATAGCCTTGCCACCGTAGCCTCGTGGCGCCAATTCAAATATTTTCCAAACAATTGCAACGTCTTTTCCTCAATCTTCAGAACAAAAGTGATGGCTGGACTGAGGTGGTGCTAGTTGAGGACGTTCCCTGGAACATCGGTACCGGTAGGCAGCAATTCTTGGGTGTGGGTTCTTATTTGTTCGCGTATACGTACAAGCGGAGCCTTGAGCTTGGGTTCGAGGGTCACGTGGCGTTTCCTCCAAGACGAACCTGACCCAACACTTCATGGAGAAGCTGGGCGCAAAGCTTATTGATTCGAGGCGAAGGCGGATGATTATAGAGACCGGGAGGGCCAGGGATTTGGTTGTGAAGTACTTTGGGTGGGTGATCGGGATGAATAAGGATTTCCTCAAGAAAATGGCGGAACTGGATGATACAGTTCAAGGGGGGCGTAGCCCCCGTTTCCGAGGAAGAACACAAAGCCGCATTCGAGGAGACAAGAAAGACGATTGAACTGTAAGCGTAAAACAGTCCCCACCTGGCAAACAGATGGAGACTGAGCTATCTTATTTTGTAGATGAAAAAACGCGACAGGTTAGCGGCAACGACGGCGACCAAGGAAGCAATGCATCCAGTGCAT
>Ga0222429_100209_pt1 | contig 76527 bp, 65 predicted proteins | sample 1B50Ametagenome_FD_182475 | JGI IMG/M metagenome (GOLD analysis project Ga0222429, IMG submission 182475) | Enriched microbial communities from leaf-cutter ant dump, University of Wisconsin, Madison, United States - 1B50A (version 2) | ecosystem: Environmental > Terrestrial > Nest > Insects nest...
CTTCAAGACGATCCGTCCGGCAACATACACGATGTAATACGGTGTTAAATAGCCCCAAAACGAAACGGCCGCTCTTTGAGCGGCCGTTTTAATTATATATTTTTCAGAAAACTATTTTGCTCCGCTTGGCGCCGCCGCAGGAGCAGCTGGTAATTTAACGCCTAGTTTTTTAGCAACTAATGGCAACAGGTCATCGGTTGGTGGCGCTATCATCAAGGCATCCTGTTTGAATACCCATCCGTAGCCATTTTCTTTAGCAACAGTATTGACTAGTTCAAATGCCCTTGTAAAATAAGGACCATATACCTCCTGGCTCTTCCTGTTATATTCCATCTGGCTGTATTGTTCCCAGTTTTGAATGATCTGTAAGTATTGATTGGCTTCCTGTTCTGCCGACTGCTTAATGGCAGCAGGTGTAGTAGCCAATTTAGCGATAGAATCCTTACGCCTGTATTCACTGATGTAGTAAGGCAACGCATTCTCCAGGGAATCTTTCCTGAAGATCTGAAGAATAGAGTCTGCTTTTTTTACATCCGGTAAGATAGATACAACGTGTTCGATATCGACATGCGCGAATTTATTCTGGGCATTTACGGACGTTGATACCAGGGCAAAAACTAACACCAACGCTGCTAAAGAAAACACTTTTTTCATATTCGTGATTGTTTCAGTTTATTTTGGTTTATAGATGAAAAATTACTTCTTTGGGTTTTATGCTGCCGGCAGCTTTAACAATTAATTAGCCCCCAGCATTTTCAATACATCCTCACTACGGTCCAGTTTGGGGTCGGCAAAGATAACAGTAATTCCTTCACTTTTATCCAAAATAAAATCATAGCCTTTTTCCACTGCCAGCTTCTGTATGGCATTGTACACCTTATCCTGCACAGGCTTTATCAGCTCCTGGCGTTTTTTAAACAGATCTCCCTCAAAACCAAACCTTTGCCGCTGCAGATCCCTTAATTCTTTCTCCTTATTGAAAAGCTCCACCTCTCTTTTCTTTTTCAGCTCATCACTCAGCATTACCTGCTCTGCATCAAAATCCCGGTACATTTTATCCAGGCTATTTTGTAAAGCATCCAACTCCTTTTGCCAGTTTTCGCTGAACTGGTCCAGCTTTTTCTGTGCTTCCTTATACTCAGGCAGCTTATCCAGGATAAACTTTGTGTCCAGCACAGCATACCGTTGTGCGCTGGCTGTCAGGGTAAGTGCAAAAGCGCAAAAAGCTACAAATAATATTTTTTTCATCCGTTCATGTTTTTACTTCTGATGATCAGGATAAACTCCGTTTAAATCCCGGTTTTGAAGTGTTAAAAGTAAGATTTCCGCCGCAAGCAATAAAATCACGTTTATTCCGGTTCAAAACCTAACATAAATGTAAACCTGGTGGCATCCTTGAATGTTGCGCCCGGAACTGCCAGGCGGTCAAGTCCTACACCATAATCAAATCCTAATAATCCGAACATGGGCAGGAAGAACCGGGCACCCAGACCCACCGCTCTTCTTAGCCTGAAAGGATTATAATCCTTGAAATCGTACCACCCGTTTGCCGCTTCAAAAAATGCCAGCCCGTAAATGGTGCTGCTTGGATTGGTAGTGAAGGGATAACGCAGTTCCAGCGTATATTTATTGAATATGGTAAAGAAGTCACGTGTACTTTGCTGATCCGGGTTGATGGTAGGATCAGAATTGTTATACACAGGATATCCTCTGTGGGCAATAATATCGTATCCAAGGATACCAAAGTTATTGGTCAGACCGGCATCACCTACCTGGAAGCGTTCAAACGGCGATATTTCCGTGTTTTTGTTATACCGGCCGATAAACCCGTATTTAGCTGCAAATTTCAAGACAAACTGCCTGTTTTTGTCTTCTCCGGTCGGTCGCCCCAGCGGCACATACCATTCCCCGTTAATACGCCATTTGTGATATTCCACCAGCTTATACTTATCCACAGCCTTGTCGTACTCGCCCTTGCGGAAAAGCGAATAGGGTGGGGTAAATGCGCCGCTGATCATAAAGGAAGATCCTCCCGAAGGGAAAATCGGCTGATTGACAGAAGAACGGGCCAATGTGAGCTTCAGGTTAAAAATATTGGAATTGGCATTATCCAAACCGGAAAAAAAGTATGGATAGTTTCTCAACCTGTACTGGGTAAAGTTCAAAGCATAGATCAGTGTAAAATAATCATCCGGCCATTTCAACTGTTTACCCAATGATATGGAAGCACCTAATGCCCGCATAAAAGACGTATCTGCCAGCTTCCGGTTGTAGCCGCCGGTATAATAATTATAACCGCCGGTATTTGCATATTTTGAGCTGTATAAGCTTACCGTAAATGAATTTCTCTTTTTTCCTCCCAGCCAGGGCTCTGTAAAAGAGAAGTTGGTGGAACGGAAGAAACGCCCGTTTGACTGGAAACGGAGGCTCAGCTTCTGCCCGTCGCCGGACGGTAGCGGCCGCCAGGACGATTTTTTAAATATATTTTTAATAGAGAAGTTATTAAATACAACCCCGACGGTACCGGTCAGTCCGATGCCGCCCCCATAACCAGCGCTCAATTCCAGCTGGTCAGAAGACTTTTCCTCAACAGTATAGTTAATATCCACGGTTCCATCATCGGGATTAGGCACCGGGCTGATACCGATCTTTTCCTGGTTGAAATAACCCAGGTTCGCGATCTCCCTGTTGGAGCGGATCAGCAATTCACGACTGAATTTTTCTCCTGGCAAGGTCCGCAGCTCCCTGCGCACCACATGTTCTTTGGTTTTGTCATTCCCGGCAATGGTTACTCTTTTAATGGTAGCCTGTGGTCCTTCGGTAATCCTTATCTCGTGATCAATGGTATCATTGTAAACGGAAGTTTCTACCGGATTTACATTAAAAAACAGGTACCCGTTATCTGAATACAGGCTGCTGATATCGCCGCCGCCGTCTGCGCTCATTTGTTTACCCAACCGCTTGTTCAGCGTTTCCAGGTTATATACGTCTCCTTTTTGAATACCCAGGATCACACTCAATAATGAATCTGAATATTTTGTGTTGCCTCTCCAGGTGATATCGCCAAAATAATATTTTCTTCCTTCATTTACCTTTATCGCAACATTCAGGTCTCCTTTATCATTATAGTAAACAGTATCTTTTTCAATCACCGCATCCCTCAACCCCTGGGAATTGTAGTATTCCAGCAGCTTTTCCTTATCTTCTTTGTATTTTTTCTCGTTGAACTTTGCTGAGCTGAAAATTTTAAACCGGAAATAGGGGTCCAGGTAATCAAGTGTTTTGGTAGGAGATAAAAAGGAAAGAGTATTTACATATTCCCTGAACGATATTTTTTCCTGTGTACCGTAAGGGCTTGTATCGTCTGCAGCAAAAAGCGAAAGTCTCGTTTTCTCCTTGGTACCCTTCATCTTGCTCTTCAGCTTCAACTCATTCACCTGCTCATTGCCATAAATCATAATATTGTTGATCCTCACCTTACGTCCCTTGGCAACTGTGATAATAAGGTCTACTCCATTGGTATAGGAAGTATCGGATCTTTCCTGTATGGTTACTTTGGCACCCTGGTATCCCTTATCGATATAATACTTCTGGATTGCCTCCATTGCGTTCTGCTTCCTGGCATCTGTTACCACCTGACTAACGCCTATGCCTACCTTGTCTTTTAGTTCCGTGGATTCTGTTTTCCTTATTCCCCTGAAAATAAGCTTTGACATCCTGGGACGCTCCACCGCAGCAATCTCCACCCATATTCTGTCACCCTCTACTTTTGTGATGTATATTTCAATATCCGCGAACAGGTTCTGCCCCCACAGCTTTTCAATGGCTTTTGAAAAATTATCACCACCCGGAATTCTTACTTCATCCCCTACATTCAGCCCCGAGATAGAAGTTACAAGGTTGGGATCAAAATATTGGGTTCCGGTTACTTTTATTTCAGCGATGGTGTATTTTTTGGGAAAGGTTTGGTTGTAAAGTTCCAACAACGCAGGATCTACCGAAGTAGTAGGGACGGTATCCGTTTCCTGTGCAGTTGTTTTGGTTGAGATAAAACTTAATCCAATTATTAAGATCACTAACGTGCAAATTCTATGCATCCTTTTTTAAGTTTCGCCCGGCAATTTAACGGGATTAATTGAAATGGTTTGTTAAAAACAAAAGTGCGGTACCTTGTCCAATGCGCATCAGCAGGAGTTTTTCTGTTGAATCTGGTCACTGGTTTTTCCAAATCTTCTTTCACGTTTCTGGTAGTTCAGAATAGCTTCATAGAGATCTTCTTTTTTGAAATCGGGCCACCGGGTCGGGGTGAAATATAGTTCCGCATATGCTAACTGGTATAATAAAAAATTACTTATCCTGTATTCGCCACTGGTCCTGATCATCAGTTCGGGGTCTGGAAACGCACTGGTAGCCAGGTAACGACCGAAAACAGCTTCCGTCACCTGCTCGGGCTGTAATACATTGTTTTTCACATCTTTACAAATTTCCTGAACCGCATGGATCAACTCCCACCGCGAACTATAGCTGAGCGCAATAATAACGGTGAGCCCCGTATTTTGCCTGGTCAGTTCAAGGGCTTCCAATAACTCCTTATGAGCAAACTCGGGTAATTGCGCCGTATTACCGATCGTGGTGATCCTGATATTGTTCTTATTAAGCACCGGCACTTCCTTCCTGATGGTTTCCACCATCAAAGCCATCAGTCCATTTACTTCGTCCTCCGGCCTGCTCCAGTTTTCGGTGCTGAAGGCATATAAGGTGAGATATTGTATGCCCAGTTCCGCGCAGCCTTCTACTATTTCACGGACGCTTTCCACGCCGTTATAGTGTCCAAACAGCCGATTTTCCCCCTTTTCTTTTGCCCATCTGCCATTACCATCCATAATAATAGCAATATGCTCCGGTAAACGGCTTTTATCAATTTCGGACAACCTGGACATTTACAGATAAATTTAAAAAGTCAGACACGGTCTGACTTTGCGCAAAGATATAAATAATATATAATGATATTGCGGGCATAGGAAAAAACGCCAGAAAAACCTGGCTGGGTATTCCGGTGCGGTTGATCTAAAAGTCTGTCATCGCGATCCCGCCCGGATGCTTGGCAGGAAAAACAATCCCAGATACTTAAACATCAACTTTTGTCATAGAATACTGAAAAAATCATATATATTTAATGTTATAATAGTCCTATACTCCTTCTGATCATCTACGCACCCTTTTAAATAAGAGCAGGACAGGTAACAATCTGTATCCCCGAAGCATATAATACAACAACTTTCACGCATTAAAACTATTGTTATGGAGAACTGGAATATTGTAGGCATTCTTGGAACGGGTCTGTCCGGTCTGGGCTTTTTATTGATGTTCCTGGCTTATAAGCTCATACAAAGCCTGGTACCACTTCCCAAAATAAACCCGCTGATCATTAAAACCATCAACCGCTATATGCTGGTTTGTTTTATTATGACCATTGCGGTGGGGGCCTTTACGTTTGTTACCAGCTTCTATAAAAACAATCTTATTCAGGAGCAGTCAGAAAAGATAGCTTCTGACAACCAGACCATCGGACTGTTAGCAGCCTCTCATAAATACAACCAGCTCACAGACTCTATACTGATCCAGGTACAACAGCCCGGAGAAAAAAGTATGACCAAAGCGTTAAAAGAGCAAAAAACGTTTCTCGATTCCCTGGACCATATCGTAACAGAACAAACCACCCCCACCGTCACCCGGGATTTTAATAAATACAAAAGTCTTTTGTTAAGCACATCCGATTCCTTGGCCAAACAAAATCTTACGAAAACCCAATCGGACTCCCTAAAAACAAACCTTATCAAGTACCGGCGGTCTATTTCCGATCTCCTGGTAAATACTGCAGAAAATAAAACCATACCGACAAAGCATACACCATAACTTCAGGCTTCCAGAGATAACCTGGCAAATACCGGCGTTTGTCCGGGCTGGCGCGCGTATGTGCGTAAAGATCACAGCCACCCCGATCGCCTGAATAAAAGGTATAACGTTATACAGGCAATCACGGTCAGGCTTATAATGGTATAAAAGCCATACTCCGACTCGGTTTCGGGTATAAACCTAAAGTTCATACCCCAGAAACCGGCAACCATGGTAGGCAGGGCAATAATAGCTGCCCAGCCGGCAAATTTTTTATTGGTATCATTCTGGGAAATAGAGATCAATGAGAAATTGGCCTCCAGCGCTGAGTTTAAAAGCTCACGTGTATTATCAACCATCTCATTAATACGCAGCGCATGATCGTTCACGTCCCTGAGATAAGCATGCGTTTCTGCAGAAATATTTTTTATATCGGGACGCATTAATCTGGTACAAATATCTACCAGGGGTGATACAGCTCTTTTTACATCCAGCAGCTCACGCTTCAACTGGTAAATCTGCTCGGTGGTTTCCCGGCTTGGCTTTTCCTTAAATACTTTTTCTTCAATATCCTCCAAGTCAGTTTCCAGCTCTTCCACTACCGGGAAATACCGGTCAACAATAAAATCCATAATAGCATATAAAACGAAGCTTTGTCCTTTGCTTAGCAGGTGAGGCATTGTTTCGCAGCGGGCACGCACTTCCGTATAGGCCACCGTTGAGCCATGCCGTATCACTACAATAAAATTTTTACCGACAAAAAAATGCGTCTCCCCGAACTCAATATGGTTTTGCGCATTCTTTTGCGCGGTACGTAATACTACAAATACAATATCACCATACAGCTCCACCTTGGGCCGCTGATGCGCCTTCTGTGCATCCTCCACCGCCAGATCGTGCAGCTTAAACTCATGCTGCACCTGTCGCATTACCTCCTGCGACGGCTCATGCAAGCCTATCCATACAAACTGATCACCGTCTTCAAGCGCTTCATGTACCTTATGCAACGGCAACTCCGCCTTGCGCATACCATTTTTATAAGCAACACAATTAACGATCTCTTTCATGGACTCATTTTTATTGCAATCAATTTTAATCAGCAATTATATCTTTCTACAAGCCCGGGCAGCCGGTATGGTTTATATTTCATCAAAATCGTTATACTTATGAAAAGGACAGATGAAAGATAAGGAGAAATCCGGGGAAAAGGTATTGTTGACCGGCATCATCCAGTCATTCCCAATAATTGTCTTCTGTATTATAAAAGTATGTTTTCCCGGCGCTGCTGATCTCATTCCGCAGGTGTTGTGCAGACCTTCTTTCCCCGGGACAGGAGGCCCGGAAGAACATAAAAAATACGGAGTCAGAGACATCCACGTAGCGGTACAGAAAACTTAAAGAGCACGACCTGATGGTTAGAAGCTTTTCCCTGAAGCGTATACCCCCGGACATAAAAAAAGCTGATTCTTTCGAACCAGCTTTCGCAATATTTATTTTCGGCTTATGCCTCCTGTGCGCTCAGTCTTTTTGAATGCTTTTTACGTTCTTCCTCATCCAGCATCACCTTCCGCATACGGATGTGGTTAGGTGTCACTTCAATACATTCATCATGTTGGATGTACTCCATACACTCTTCCAGGGTCATTAACACCTTGGGGGCAATACGGGTGGCGTCATCACTTCCGCTGGCACGGTGGTTGGTCAGTTTTTTACCCTCGGTGGCATTTACCACCAGATCACCGGGCTTGATATGCTCTGCAATGATTTGTCCGGCATATACATCTTCACCGGGATCAACAAAAAATGTTCCACGATCCTGAAGCTTATCGATGGAATAACCGGTTGTTTTTTCCTGGTTTTTGGAAAGTAATACCCCGTTGTTCCTGCCGGGGATGGGACCCTTCCAGGGCTTGTATTCGCTAAACCGGTGCGCCATTACTGCTTCGCCGGTGGTGGCAGTCAGCAATTGTGTTCTTAACCCGATCAGCCCGCGTGACGGAATATCAAACTCCAGGTGCTGCATGGTGCCCTTGGTTTCCATTACCAGCATTTCCCCTTTGCGGCGCGATACCAGGTCTATCACCTTGCTAGCGAATTCTTCCGGTACATCCACCACCAGGGTTTCGTAGGGCTCACATTTCTGTCCATCGATCGTTTTTACGATCACCTGCGGCTGACCTACCGTCAGCTCATATCCTTCGCGGCGCATGGTCTCAATTAAGATGCCCAGGTGAAGGATACCGCGGCCGTACACCATAAAGCTATCTCCGCTATCGGTATCGAATACCCTGAGGGCCAGGTTTTTCTCTGTTTCCTTAATTAACCTGTCGCGTAAATGGCGGCTGGTCACAAATTTTCCATCTTTACCGAAAAACGGCGAATTATTGATGCTAAACAACATGTTCATTGTGGGCTCATCCACACTGATAACGGGTAACGCCTCCGGGTTCTCTGCATCAGCGATGGTATCGCCGATATTAAAATCTTCAAGCCCCACTACTGCACAGATATCACCCGACTCTACTTCGGTCGTTTTTTTCTTCCCCAAAGATTCAAATATGTACAGCTCTTTTACTCTTGACTTTTTAATGCTGCCATCTGCCTGCACCAAAGCTATCGGCTGATTTTCCTTAATGCTGCCACGGGTTACTTTCCCTACCGCAATACGCCCCAGGAAAGAAGAATAATCCAGGGAAGTGATCTGCATCTGCAATGTTCCTTCTTCCACTTTCGGTTCGGGTACATATTTCAAAATGCCATCCAGTAGCGGCGTAATATCTTCGCTCGGTGTCAGGGAGTCATTAAACCAGCCGTTCTTTCCCGAACCGTAATAGGTCGGGAAGTCAAGCTGCTCTTCCGTAGCATCCAGGTTAAAGAAGAGCTCAAATACAGCATCGTGCACTTCATCCGGCCGGCAATTGGGTTTATCCACCTTGTTGATCACCACAATCGGCTTCAGGTTCAGTTGTAACGCTTTCTGCAAAACAAAACGGGTTTGCGGCATAGGTCCTTCAAAGGCGTCTACCAGCAATATAACGCCGTCGGCCATTTTGAGCACCCGCTCCACTTCACCGCCAAAGTCGGCGTGTCCGGGGGTATCAATTACATTTATTTTTACACCCTTATATACCACTGATGCATTCTTGCTGAAAATGGTAATACCACGCTCTCTTTCAAGATCGTTATTATCCATGATCAACTCACCGCTCTCCTGATTGGCGCGAAAAACATTGGTTTGATGTAAGATTTTGTCAACCAGTGTTGTCTTGCCATGGTCAACGTGGGCAATAATAGCGATGTTTCTAATTTGCATTGTTTTTACTTTAACTTCTGGTTATAACACAGCAGCGTAGGTGAAACTAACTGTATAACGGGTAGTTATAAATTTTGGGGTGCAAAGGTAGCATAAAATTGCTGCAGCACCATTATTTTCTTAAAAGTTAATCATTTGATCATCTCCCCTCACCAACACACGAGGTAGATAGAAAAAGAATATCTTATAATCAATCATATTTGCATTATAAATATATTTAAATTGAAGTTGCTGGTCCGGGTCTGAAATCGGAAATGGAGGCAATAATGCTATTATAGTTCTTTCCCCGGTATATTAAACAGCCTGGTGGACAGCCTCCACGAACAGCTTAAAAAAGCAAAAGCGGCCTGTAGTACAAGCCGCTTTTTTACCAATTATACACAAAAAACTATTTTTTCTTCTTCGCCGGCGGGGGCGGTGCAGCAAGGTCTTTTACCCGGATATTCCGGAAGAACAGGGTATCGCCATGTCCGAGGAAACCGATATGTCCTGTCTTATTTTTTAGCCCGGGATGATCCCTGCCATCCAGCGTACCATTCTTTGACGCTTCGGCGAGGTCGCCATCCACTATAACCACGCCATTGAGCGTAATCCTGATTTTGTTTCCTTTCACATAGATCTCTTCTTCATTCCACTCTCCTACCGGCTTAAGGTGTCCTCTTTTTGCCGGTATAATTCCGTAAACAGAGCCATGATACTGGTATTCTTTGAGATCCTTGTAAATATCCGCACCGTCATCCAGCACCTGTATTTCCATTCCTTCGTAAGCGCCGTCACCTGTTAAAGGAGCCCTTATACCCACACCGTTGTTAGCGCCCGGCGTTAGCTTGAACTCAAAACGGTATACGAAATCAGCATACTCATCCTTCGTATACAAGTTGCCGTTGCCCCCTTTTTTGGGGTATACGGCAAGGTTTCCGTCTTCTACTACGTAAGCAGTTTTGTTGCCCACCCACTCATGCAGGTTAGTTCCGTCAAACAGGATCTTAAACCCTTCCTTTTTCTCCTCCTCTGTTAAAGCATAGGGTTTGGGGCGATTGATCTCCCTTATATAAATATCACGATAAGCAACGTATGTACCGTGCGCCTGCAATTCGATCTGCTCTTCGGGGAATATTGGAAGGCTGCGATCCCAGAAATTTTCCAGCGGCACATTATTCACTACCAGTTGACCATTCAGGTAAACCGTTACCTGGTCGCCCACCATGGTAATGTGGAAAGTATTCCAGTCTCCGATAGCATTATCCGCCAGCACAAGCGGCTTACTCGGATTTTTTTCGTTATTATATAAACCGCCGGAGCCTACTTCCGCTCCCGCATCCCTGCGGGCGGTATCCCATATCTGCACCTGCGGCGTACCCCGCAAATAGATACCGGCATCCCCGTCCTTTGTAATCTTCCAGTCCACATACATCTCAAAATCACCATATTTCTTCTCCGTACACAAATTGTTTCCCTCACCGGTAAACACCAGCAAACCATCTTTCACGATCCAGCCTTTACGCATTACTTCATCGGCTTTTTCCTGCTCTTTGGCAAGGGTTTTAGCATCCATTTTCGACCTCTTGACCGGATCTGCAACCAGCCCCTTCCAACCGGTAAGATCTTTGCCGTTAAACAACGACACAAAGTCATTACCCGAAGGTAGCCCCGCTAAATGCTTTTTAACAGCTTCTCTCTGGTAATCAGCTTCGGGTCCTGTAAGGTTGCTCAACGCTTTTTCAAGTGTTTTCGCAACATCGCTGCCATAGATGTTGTTATTGGATAACGTTATATTGATAACAGCTGCAGCAGCATCTTTTTTCAATGCCGCGTCATCCAGGTATGAAGCGGCATATTTAAATGCCAGGAAGGTATTACACCCTGCGATCTGGCGCAATACGCTCCGTTTCTGCTGTTCTGTTTTTGCAAACTCCATTGCATCCCGCAACATGATCAGCTTCAGATCTGCGGTAGCAGAAGATGCAGCAACCTGCCTGAGATATGCATTAAAAGCCTCGTCTGCCAGCGGGGTGCCTGAAGCTTTCTGCAGTATCCGGTAAGCATATGGAGCCGCATTCCCGTCTCTCCAGTTGGCAATAGCGGCTACAACTTCTTTCCTGTTCCTGTCATCTCCGCTATCAAAAGCCTCTACCAGCATATCTAATGCAGGTTTCACGCCCACTCCGGATAATACGTTATAGAACAACGGTTGCTTATCTTTTGAAGCCCTTTTGAAGATTTGCAGTAATGGACCTGCGTTATCTTCAATTCCTTTTACCTTTTTGAATGCAGTTGTGGCGATCTGCTGCCAGTCCTGTATATCCCCGGCATCTGTTGCTTTAGAAAGGAGCGATAGTGCCTGGGGACCAACCTGCGGATTTGCATTCTGCTTCAACACTTCCCTGGCTGCCGCTTTCACTTTGGCATCATCGCCTGTTGCAAAGGTCATAAACTCTTTCAGCTTTGCATCTACCTTCTTTTTTCCCAGTATTTCAATGATCGCTGCTTTGCCGGCAGAAGATGCTTCGGGTAACGTACCGGAAAGTTCGTTAACGAGGTTTTCTCCTTTCATTGACAGCAGTGAAGATTTTACTGCGTTGATGTCTTCTTCATCACCGGATTTGAGAATATTCAGAAATGCAGGCAATGCCTCTTCCTGTCCGATTTGCCCGGCCACTGTAATAGCAGTTCGTTTCAATATCCCGTTGCTGCTTCCTATTGCTTTCAGGGCTGCAGGAAGTGCAGCGCTCATATTCTTATTACCCAGCGCTCTTAATATCTCAGCCTGCACTTCCGGAGACGATTTATCGAACGTAGACAACCATTGGGTGGTTGTACTTTCATTCAAATAGGGAGCGGCAAATTTCAGCGCCGCTTCACGGTACTGGGCATTCTTATCTTTCATGGCAGCGGTAAGCAACGTTGTACTTCCTGCCCCCTGGAGATCCGACAAAATTTTTAAAGCAGCTATCCTGGTCTGTACCTGATTATCTGCCTTGGCTTTTTTCTGCAATGTTTTAGCAGCTTTCTCCGCAACCTTTGCATGATCGCCGGTCTGCAGGTTCTGCAGGTATAAGAGATAAGATGCCGTAGCATCATCTGTACTATAAGCATATCCGCCATTGGCTGCGGCTTTTGCAAGCAGCTTGGCAGAGGCCGGATTGCCAATACGGGCCAATGCGTACAGCGCTACTTTTCTAACCGGCGCCTCTGTAGCAGCAGCAAATGGTGTAATGGCATCAACAGCAGGCGTATAACGGGCGTCTCCCAATGCCTGTATGAGCGCGATTGCCGCTTTCCCTTTAGCATCCGTCAATGCCTGCAGCAATGCTGCCTTTGCTGCATCTGTTCCGATGGTGGCCAGTGCACGGGCTGCCGGATCTGCAAGGCGTTCGTCCTGCAAATAGGGCTGGATATGCGCTACGGCATCATCCTTTCCCAACAGCTCAAGCTGCGTAAGTATAAATAATTTAGATTCGGGGCTGGTCAATGCCGGAAGGCTGCTTCCAAAAACCTTTACAGCCATGTTGCGCCAGTCTTCCTTAGTGGCCGCCACTGCGGAAAATCCCCTAAGTGCAAAATGTATCTTGCTGTTATCGCCGGGATCATCCAGCTTTTTAACCAGTATTTTAAGACCTTCCTCTCCAAGTCCGGCAACAGATGCCGCATTGGTGTTAAATTGTGCATCATCTTCCGCCGGTGTTTTTGCCAGCAGGTCTGCTATTTTGGTAGTTACTGTTCTGCTGTCATCTGTTTGTGATATAGCCGTATTCAGTACACCTCCTATCAGAAGAATGAGTATCAGTAGTTGTCGCATAAAATATTATTAGACTGTATTTTGTCTTTAACTTTTTAAATAAACCAGGGGCCGCGTAGCGGCGGGTACGCCAGCCTGTTAGCAGCTTCGTCGTCAATGAATTCCTGTTTTACCGGATCAAATTTCAGATTCCGCCCCAATTGCAATGCTATTTTTCCCATATTGATCAGCGTACAGGAACGATGGCCATTTTCTTCGTTCAATGCAAATTTTTTACGGTTTTTTACAGCATCTACAAAGTCGGTAACCTGTGGTTCCGGGTCAGGCAGCGTCGCCAGCTTTCTGTCCAGGTTGGGGATATCGGATACAAATCCTTTATAGAGTTTCCCTTTGGGTCCTTCTATGTATGCCGCTTTTTCTTCCGTACCGGCCCCATCCAGGATGATCTGGCAGCCATCATCATAGGTGTAAGTTATTTTCCGCCAGGTGCCCACGGCGTCATCGTGCTGTTGTGGTGCGTCAATTTCTACAGATACCGGGCTTGTATTATCTTTTCCGAGAAAATATTGGATAGGGTCCATATAATGTTGTCCCATATCCCCCAATCCACCACCATCATAGTCCCAGTAGCCGCGGAAGGTAGTATGTACCCTGTGTGCATTATAAGGCTTGAAAGGCGCGGGGCCCAGCCACATTTCATAATCCAGTTCCTGTGGTACCGGCTGCGGCTCCAGATGATCTTTTCCTACCCAGTAAAACTTCCAGTCGAAGCCGGTATGACGGCTTACCGTTACTTTCAACGGCCATCCCAGCATTCCGCTGTCCACCAGCTTTTTGATAGGTTTTACGGTAGTATTCATGCCGTAAAAATTGTCTTCAAAACGAAACCAGGTATTCAACCGGAAAATTCTCCCGTGCTGCTGCACCGCTTCCACCAGTCTTTTTCCTTCTCCTATGGTACGGGTCATTGGCTTCTCACACCATATGTCTTTTCCGGCCCTTGCCGCATCTGCAGCAATGATGCCATGCCAGTGCGGGGGTGTGGCTACATGCACAATATCTACTTCCGGCAGTGTAATAAGCTCCCGGTAGTCGCGGAAGGTTTTTACACCTTTTCCTCCGCCCAGCGTGTCCAGGGCAATTTGTATATGCCTGGAGTCCACGTCACAAATAGCTACCGTCCTGGTTCCGGCATATTCAAAATGTCCCCGGCCCATTGCACCCACACCTACTACCGCTTTGGTAAGCGTATCACTCGGCGCCAGGTAACCCGGTCCTCCCAATACATGGCGGGGAACAATAGTAAAAGCCGCTAAGGCGCCCAATGAGTTTTTGAGGAAAAGGCGCCTCGATCTGTTTTGTTTTTGTTTCATAATAATTTTGAAAAGAGGTTTTTTCAGAAAGGGCCTGTAAAATACTAATTATTGACTAAATACAACAGCAAATACCATAATCCGGGTCATTTTAGATCGATATTCCCCGAAGCAGGTTAATTTCGGCCAAAAATAAGCATCTTGTCTTCTTCACCTTTCCTGCAGGTAACGGGCATCCGTAAAAGTAATGAAAACGGCTTTCATCTGAGCGAGATCCATTTCACCCAAAGCCAGTGCCAGAAGCTCGCCATAGCGGGAGAGACCGGCTCCGGTAAAAGCACCCTGCTCAAGATCATAGGAGGGTTGCTCCAACCCGACGCCGGCACCGTATTATTAAAAAATGAAAGGGTAAAAGGCCCGGATGAGCAGTTGATCGCGGGGCACCCGGCAATCGCCTACCTGTCCCAACACTTTGAGCTTCGTAATCATTACCGCGTGGAAGAAGAGCTGGATTACGTCAACAAGCTTACACCGGCATCTGCAGACATCATTTTTGAGCTCTGCAAAATAACACACCTGCTGAAACGCCGGACGACCGAACTCTCCGGCGGAGAAAGGCAAAGAGTGTCATTGACAAGGGTTTTGTTATCTTCCCCTTCCCTGTTGCTGCTGGATGAGCCTTATTCCAACCTGGACCTGCATCACAAGCAAATCCTTAAAAAAGTAATCCGGGACATCGGATCGATCTTAAATATCACCGTTCTGATGGTATCACATGATGCAGGCGACATTTTACCCTGGGCAGAAAAGATCCTGATCATCAAAAACGGGACCATTACTGAACAGGGAACGCCACAGCAACTGTATAAGCAACCCGCAAGCCTGTATACAGCCGGACTGCTGGGGAAATACAACGTTGTGCCCCACACGCTTTTACACCTGCCGGCAAAAGAGAGCGCTCTTATACTGATAAGACCTGAAGATTGTTACCTCACATCCGCCCCCTCACTACATTCCGTGGAAGGACTGGTCAAAGAAATTTACTATTACGGATATATGTATGAAGCAGAGACCGTTATTAACGGGCAATACACTATTATAACCAGGTCTGAACAGCCACAATTCGACAAAGGTGAAAAAGTGTTTGTTACATTTAACACATCCAGGTTTATTTGGCCGGATCACGGACTTTAAAACCATGGTATTATTTTCGGGCTAGTGCCCTGGATCAGCTCAATTAGTGAAACGAAAACGGGAAAGACAGGGATTAACCAGGAAAACAGCATTACCTGCAAGGCCGGAATGATATAAACCGGCAGAAAATTATTGGTTGGTCCTGATAATACGTCCGGGATTACCAACAACGGTTACTCCATCCGGCACATCGCGGATGATAACTGCTCCCGCACCAATAGTGCACCATTTGCCAATAGTAACCCCCTGAATAATACAGGCACCGATTCCGACATGCGTACCTTCTCCTATTGTTACATTTCCTGCAAGCGAGGCATTGGGCGATATGTGCACATAATCTGATATATGGCAATCATGATCAACCGAACAGTTTGTGTTTAATATGGCATGCTGTCCGATTACGCTATCGCAGTTTACCGTTGCGCCTGCCATAGCCACGGTACCTATGCCTATGTCTGCCCGCCTTGAGATTTTAGTCTGAGGGTGCAGCAGCGTTACATATGACAGGTGCGGCTGAAAAAGCGCAAATTCCTTTCTTGCTTTATTATTGCCAATTGAAATAACATAATCACCTACTCTATTCCAGGAAGGTTCATCTGAATAAGGATGAACGGCATACTCCAGCAGAGATGAAATCGACTGATCCTTATCCAGCAGACCTGCAATTGGAATGGAAAGCAGTTCTGCAATTTCTATTATCACTTTAGCATGGCCACTGGCACCAATCAGAGTAAGCATTCATTTTTTTTTACAGATGACGTATCGGTTTTAAATCATTTCTTCAAAGGTAAATCCGCGATACCACAGAACACCCACCAATCATCCTTCCCGAAACAAAAATATATAATCTAATAGACTATATGTAATAATTACCATCAAATATATCACTTAACAATATTCTAATTCTTCCTATCAGGATTCTATGCCGCTACGGGATATTTCATTTCCGGTGAATCTTTCCATAGTAGTTGACGAGGAAGCATTTATATCTTCTGACTTTACAACCTTTAAAATCGTTTTCCAGATAATTTTGCAATCAAGCATAAAACTCACACGGTCAACATACCATACATCATATTCAAATTTCTGCTGCCAGCTTATCGCATTCCTGCCGTTCACCTGCGCCCATCCGGTAATTCCGGGCCGTACTTCATGCCGCCTTTTCTGCGTTTCATCATATAAGGGTAAATAGTCCGTCAGCAGCGGGCGCGGCCCAATAAGACTCATATCTCCTTTTAGTACATTGATCAATTGCGGGAGCTCATCCAGGGAGGTTTTCCTGACGAAAGCCCCTACCGGTGTCAACCGCTCTATATCCGGCAACAAATTGCCATCGGCATCCTTCTTATCGTTCATCGACTTGAACTTGATAATGCTGAATACCTGCTCATTTTTTCCCGGACGCTTTTGATAAAAAAACGGCTTCCCCTGGTTAGCAAAATAGAGTGCAATGGTTACTATAATAAACAAAGGAGACAACAGTAATAAAACCACCATCGCTATCAGGAAGTCAAATAGTCTTTTAAAAAAATGCCTGTACATTAATTTTCTTTTATAAGCGAACGGTATTCCTTCAGAATTTCATTCTGGACATATTCTCTTTCGTAGTTTTCGACGATCCTGGGGCGGCTGTTTTGCGCAATACGTTTTCTTATCTCAGGATGCTCATACAGATACAACATCTGTTCATATAACTTTTCCTGGTTCTGCGAAGGGATTATAACTCCGTTAAATCCATCTTCGACTATTTCGTTACAGCCATTGATATCCGTAGCAATACTGGCTACCCCCATCGCACAGGATTGCATCAATACATTTGGAAAACCCTCCCGGTAACTGGGAAAAGTAAAAACATCCGCCACAGCAAAAAAAGGACGCACGTCTTTCTTTTGCCCGACTGCTATAATGCCGGGGTTTGTATCAATGATCCTCTCCGTATCGGGAGTGAGCGGATCCAGGTTACGTTCAAAACTACCCACCAAAATCAGTTTAGCATTGGGGTGGTGCTGATGTATCCTGTCAAAAGCCGCAATGAGCTCATTTATCCCCTTATCCTTAACTACCCGGCCTACAAAAACATACACAAAATCATCCGGCTGAATCCCCAGCGATGCCCTTAGCTCCTGCTTTTCACTATCCGGTATCAATGCCGGATCAAAAAACCTGGTATCAATACCGTTTGAACTGCCTTTTCCCAACACTTTCAGCTTCGACTTGGTTGTGTACCTGTTCTCCAGGATAATATCGTAAAGCCCGTTGGAATTAGGATAAACCATTGTAGCCCAGCGGTAAGTCATTTTCTCCACAAAATCCAGCAGCTTGCGCTTTTTACCGGTCGCCAGCAAAAGCGGTAAGCCGGCCACCGTGTGTAACCGGTATGGAACACCTGCCAACCAGCCTGCTAACATGCCAACCGTCCCTGCTTTGGGAGTATGGGTATGAACTATCAGCGGCTTTTCTTTCCTGAAAATCCGGTATAGCTTCCATACAGATTGCAAATCCTTCAAAGGAGATATTGTTCTTGTCATTTCCACAGCAATGGTCCTGACATTTTCCTGCTGCCCGACGGTTTCCAATGCTTCGCCGGCACTGGAAATCCCAATTACCTCGAATCCTCCGTTTTCCGACATGAATCTTAGCTGTCCCTTGAGCAGGGTAGATAAAGATACCGGAACAGTCGTAATCCTGATTAGCTTTTTTTTATCCACGCGAAATAACCAACTTTACTTAAACAGATACATGAACTGTTCAATGCCTTCCAGAAAATATTTTTACCAGCACAAAGATATAACAATAGAATAACCTTTGTAATACCTGAAAGCGTTATTACCTTATAATAAAAACCATACCATCTTTACATATAATATTCTTTACATATTCCCCCTTTTTTCCGGAAAGCAAATTTTTTTAGTATTTTTTTGCTAAATTTATTAGTGTTAATAAGTTTATCCTTATCTTTACAGCCAACAATTAATTTTGAGTACTATAAACCTGTTAATATATGTCTGCAAATACCGAAAAGCTGAAAGCATTAAAGCTAACTATTGATAAGATTGAAAAGGACTTTGGCAAGGGAAGCGTAATGATGATGAATGAAAAGTCTGGCCAGGAAATGGAAGTCGTTTCCACCGGCTCTATCGGCCTGGATATAGCCCTGGGCATAGGGGGTGTTCCCAAAGGAAGGATCATAGAGATATACGGACCTGAATCTACCGGTAAAACTACCGTCGCCATCCATATCATAGCAGAAGCTCAGAAAAAAGGAGGCGTATGCGCCATTATTGATGCAGAACATGCTTTTGACAGCGCCTATGCTACTAAATTGGGGGTAGATGTGGACAATCTGCTGATCTCCCAACCGGATTATGGAGAACAGGCCCTTGAAATTGCAGACAGGCTCATATTATCCGGGGCGCTGGATGTAGTGGTCATTGACTCTGTAGCCGCACTGGTACCCAAGGGAGAACTGGAAGGCGAAATGGGAGACAGCAAAATGGGATTGCAGGCAAGATTGATGTCACAGGCGCTGCGTAAGCTGACCGCCACAATCAATAAGACCAACACAGTTTGCATATTTATCAACCAGTTGCGTGAGAAAATAGGGGTAATGTTCGGTAACCCTGAAACTACTACCGGTGGTAACGCGCTGAAATTTTATGCTTCCGTAAGATTGGATATCCGCAGGATGGCCCAGATCAAGGACGGGGATGAGGCAATTGGAAACCGCGTTAAAGTAAAAGTGGTAAAGAACAAAGTAGCACCTCCTTTCAGAACCGCTGAATTTGACATCGTGTTTGGAGAAGGTATTTCCAAAGTGGGAGAGATCATTGACATGGGTGTGGAAATGAACATTATCCAAAAAAGCGGTAGCTGGTACAGCTATAACGGGGATAAACTCGGACAGGGTCGCGATGCAGTAAAACAACTGCTGCTGGATAATCCCGAGCTATCTGCCGAAGTGGAAGGGAAAATAAGAGAGAAAATAAAAGAAATTCAAACTGCACAGTAAGTAGACTTATATATGGACGGGTTATTGGGACAAAGCCGTTGATTCAATTCAACGGTTTTTTTGTTTGTACAATCCAAAACAGAGTAACTTGCATCCGGAAATACAATATGCATGTCGGGATCAGACAGCAACTACCTTGAAAAATCACGGCGTATTTTCATCCATGTATAGTAAACATACCATCCTTATATGAAACAAATAGTAGTGATAGGCGGTGGCATCATCGGCTTAAGCGCTGCCTATCACCTGCAACAGTCCGGGCATCAGGTGACCGTAATTGATAAAGAGGACTTTCTGAATAACTGTTCATATGGCAATGCCGGTTATGTATGTCCCAGCCATTTCGTCCCGCTTGCTGCTCCCGGTATTGTCTGGAAAGGCTTTAAATGGATGTTCAACTCTCTCAGCCCGTTTTATGTGCAGCCCTCCCTGAAAAGTGCGCTGGTAGACTGGGGAATTAAATTCATGAAGAGTGCTAATGCCACACATGTGGAAAAGGCCGCTCTTCCTTTAAGGGATATAGCCATACTCAGCCAGAAAGCATATGAGGGCTGGACCACTATTCCCGGTTTTCAATTTGCATATGAGCACAAAGGCCTGCTGGAGGTTTTTCAAACTGAAGCTGCTGAAGAGCATGCCCGGCACCTGGTAGAAAAAGCGCATCGCCTGGGTTTGACCAATACAAGGCTGTTGACCGGCCGGGAATTGCAGGACATGGAGCCGCAAACGGAAATCATATCAAGGGGTGCCGTGCTTTTTGCCTGCGATGCCCACCTCTACCCCGAAAAGTTGATGCACGGTTTATTGAAGCTGCTGAAGCAACACGGCGTACAGTTACTCACACACCAGCCTGTGGTAAGGTTTGAAAAAAGCGGCAGCAATATTACAAAGGTCATTACGCCGGATCATGCACTGGATGCGGAAGAAGTAATAATAGCTACCGGCGCCTGGAGCAGGGAAATTGCTGCTATGGCTGATACCAAAATTCCCATGATGCCCGGGCGTGGTTATTCCATAACACTGGAAAACAGCGCTTATAAGCTTAATCACCCGGCTGTACTGGTGGAAGGGCGTGTAGCCATTACACCCATGGATGGGAATAAAATAAGGTTTGGCGGAACAATGGAAGTGGTTCCCGTTGATACGCCTCCACGCTACAACAGGATAAACGGCATCATCAATGCTGTGAAACGATATTATCCGCAGTTTGATATACCACAACCTTCAACAGAACAAATATGGTATGGTTTCCGTCCATGCTCTGCTGACGGACTTCCTTATATCGGACGGGTAAAGGCTTTCAAAAATGTAGTAGTAGCTACCGGTCATTCCATGCTTGGCCTAAGCCTTGGAGCGGGTACAGGACAATTGGTGAAAGAGATCGTTGACGGAGAAAAAACATCTATGGATATTACCCCCTTTGCAGTAGAGCGGTTTGAGTAGGATAGCCGTGTAAGGAATGCCTGATTAAATTATGCTTTTAATCAGTCAGAAGTCATAGATCCGGAAGATTACTGTTCTTCACATTCCCGCCGGACGTCCGGCTACTTCCAGGTATTTTTAAATGCCTGGTGGTATGCCTGAAAATCAGTTTTACCGAAGTGCCCATCTCCAAAATAGCGAAGGATCAGTTCCATATCCGGTACCTTCAGATACCCCGGAACAGCCTGGGGCACCGAGCCATCTGCCGGCAAAATAACGGTTGAGGGATAGGAAAGCTGCCCCTGGGTAATAAGAGCGGCAAATTCATTTACCCTGTAGTCCGGGTTATATTTAAACTCCTTTCCTCCCCAGTTGACCACCTTTCTTGTTTCGGCATTCAGCTTTACGGGATAAAAATGCTGCTCGATATAAGCGATCACGCTGGCGTTTGAGTAGGTCTCCTTGTCCATCACTTTGCACCAACCGCACCAATCGGTATATAAATCAATAAGGATCGGCTTTTTTTCCTTCTGCAGCTTAGCAGCCGCCTCCTCAACCGTCAGCCAGGAAATCTCCTTCTTCAGGTTGTTCTGGATTATGCTGTCAGAATAATCAATGCTAAAAGCCGGTGTAAGACCGGATATACACAACTTTAGTATTAAAATGATAAAAACCTTTTGCATGGATTAACATTTATACAAATATAACTCCGGGAAATGTAAAAGATTGTGTAACAAATTCATAAAAGTATATCCGTATACTATAAGTAAAAATGCGCCTGGCTTTTAACCAGGCGCACTTTATGTTGATCAGGATTATCTCCTGTTAATTTGAGAATCCCGGATTATTAGGTAACAAATTGGGATTCACATCTGTCTCCTGTTTCGGAACGGGGAACAACAGTTGCTTGTCCGCATAGGTTTGTCCAAATACAGTCGTATGCCCTACAAAATCATCCCAGTTGCCGGTAACATCATTTTTAATCTTTCGGGTACGTACCATATCAAACCACATTTTATTCTCAAAGCAAAGCTCGTAATACCTCTGCGACCATACCTCCTTTTCAAAAGCGTCCTGTCCCATCGCAGCTATTGGAGTCAGCTCAGCTCTGTCGCGAATATCATTCACCATCTTTATGGCAGTAGTATTCGGCGTACCTTCAGCACGGTTTGCAGCTTCAGCGTATAACAACATTACATCGGCATACCTATATAAAGTATAATTAAGATCCGAGCGGGTAGCCCTGTCAGTATTTAATACAGCATCACGATCGAACCATTTATAGATATAATGCCCTCCGAAGTTTACTGTTTCTCCTGATGTAAGATGCGGATAGTTCGTGTAAAAGAATTGTTTTTCTTTCGCACGTTTATCTCCTGCAGCATACGAGTTAATGAATTGTGCAGTAGGATATACGGATCCGTATTCATCAGAATATTTTGAAATCCTGGAGTAGTTGGGGATATTGAGCGGTGTTAACGGGTTAGAAGTGTTGGCGGAGGCGGAAAACTGGATCTGGAAGATAAATTCCCTTGTATTTTTATTAGCGGGATTGATCATATCTGTATATTCAGGAAACAGCTCATACGCTCCACTCTGAATTACTTCCAGGGATCTCTTTGCAGATTCAGCATAATTTTCGTTACCACCATTGATCGCCGCTCCTGCATAAGTTAAATAAACATCTGCCAGAAGCGCTTTTACCAATCCCATAGAGACCAAACCAATGCCATCTCTCCAGGGCAGGGTAGAAGCTTCAGCTCTCAGCAAATCCGGGATAATGATATCATCGTATATTTCTTTTGCCGATACACGTGGCAAATTCAGCCCTTCAGCAGAAGTTGGCAATTCAGTAACTTTCGGTACAGCTCCATACATTCTAACCAGGTAAAAATATTGCAGCGCCCTTAACGTATAAGCTTCCGCCAGCATGTTGGTTTTTGCGTCGTCTGTCAGGTCTGCCGCCTGAATATTCGGCAGCATTTGAATTACCTGATTGCAGGCTCCAATACCTTTATACAGGTATTGCCACCACATATCCATATAAAACGACGTCTCATTGTAGTTCAGGGTTTGAAACAGCACATACCCGGTTTGCCCCAGGTCACTCCTGGTTTTGCCTGTCATAAACTCCATTAGGTTCCAGGTATTTCCACCGTAAGACGATGGTTGTCCCCCAACAACAGCGTTTCTTAAATGTTGGTAAGCGCCATTCGTTATGGACCTGGCCACCTTTGCAGTTGACAGTTCTGCATTTGGATTAATGAAGTTCGTTGGGTTTTCTTCGAGAAATTTTTTGCAGGAGACTGAAACCGTCGCCACTGCAAAAAACAGTAATATATATTTCATTTTTTTCATGACAGTAATTTTGACATTAGAAATTAACAGTTACACCTAAATTCCATACACGGGGACGGGGATATGCAAAAAAGTCGATGTTTTGCGAAAAAGATGAGTTAGCTCCATACCCTGTATTAAAGGTGTCCACTTCCGGATCATATCCGGTGTATTTGGTGATCAGGAACAGGTTTTGGACACTGGCATATATTCTGAGCCTGTTAATATTAACTCTTTCTGTCACGGCAGATGGTAATGAATAACCAAGCATAAAGTTTTGACCACGTATAAAAGAACCATCCTCTACCCACCAGGTATCAAATTTGGAATCCTGCGCAAACTGATAAGGGCGCACCTCAGATATCATTGTGTTCTGGTTTTGTGGCGTCCATCCATCCAAAACAGTCTTTAAGCTGTTGGCAATACCCTGCCTGTCTTCTACGGAATGCTTAAAGTTGGCAGCAGTATTAATTCCCTGTACAAACCGGATATCAAAAGTGAAGTCCCAGTTCCTGTAATTCATGGTACTGGAAAAATTACCTGTCCATTTCGGAATAGAACGCCCGATAATGCTATAATTTTCAGATCCATCTTCATTCAACAGGTATTTTCTGTCACCGGGCTTTAAGCCTTGTGTAGCTGCCAGCGCTGCCTCATGCTCGCCATAGGTGCCCAGGCGGGTCCTGCCCCAGAACGAGCCGATAGGTTCGCCTACCTTCAGAATATTGTTCTGTCCCAGGAAATTAGGTCCGGGGAAGATATCAGCATTATCATCTCTCAACTTGGTAATTTTATTCTTATTGGCCGTAAATATAAAGTTGGTCGTCCAGGTAAAATCCTTGGTTTGAATATTAACTGTATTCAGGCTCAACTCTATACCCCTGTTCCTTACAGAACCCACATTCAGGTACACATTGCTGGTATTCATGCCGGAAGACCAGGGGATAGGCGTCTGCAATAATAAATCGCGGGTATCACGATTGTAAAAATCAGCTGCCAGTACAATACGGTTGTCAAGCAATCCAAGCTCAAGCCCAATATCATATTGAGCAGTAGCTTCCCATTTCAGGTTCGGGTTGCCCAGGTAGCTTGGTATCAAAGTAGATGCAAGTCCGCCATTTAGTATGGTATTGCCCGCAACTATCTGAGGAATAGATCTTCCCACCCCTATTTCCTGGTTACCTGTGATACCATAGCTGGCCCTCAGTTTAAGATCACTGATGGTATTGTTATCCCTGAGGAAATCCTCCTCAGAGAGCCTCCATGCAGCACCTACGGAAGGGAAGAAAGCATACTTGTTGTTCATACCAAACTTGGAGGAACCATCATAACGTCCGGTAGCTGTAAAGAGATACTTATTATTAATATTATAAGTGAGACGTGCATAATATGAATTGGTGGAAGACATATAATCTTCAGACTCAGAAGCAGAACGAAGCGAACCTGCCTGCAGATAGTGATACTGGAAGAAGTCATCGATCAGGTTCTGCGTTTCAGCACGCATCCTGTCATATGCAAACTGCTGCCAGGAAGCACCCACCATCGCTGTCATACGATGCCCGTTATCAAACTCCTTGTTCCAGGTCAGGTAGTTTTCTGACTGCCAGTAATAGGTATTGTAGTTGTTGATATTGGCAACACCACCCTGGTTCATGGAAAGGTTATGCAGGTCGCTTGCCGAATAGAAGTTTGCCCTCCTGGTAGTAAGGTCGAAGCCAAAATCTGATTTGAACTCAAGATTCTTTGCCAGCTTAAACAGCAGGTAAACATTACCGATAGACTGGAAGTTATTATTGAGCGTATAACGGTTATTGGCAATATGTACGGGGTTTGCACCACCTTCCATTCCTGAAATATTGCTGTTACCTGCCCAGGTACCGTCAGGATACTTGATCGGCAAAATAGGCAATGCTTCCGAAACCATTCTCGGCACGTTCAAGCCTCCATTACCATCATGTGTTACCCGTTGATTAGACTTAATGATATTTAAATTACCACCCATTTTCAGCCACCTGTTTATTTCATTGTCCAGGGTAAACCTGGCGGAGTAACGTCTAAAATTAGAAGTGGCCATGATACCGTTCTGATCCAGGTAACCCAGGGAGGCGCTAAACAAAGTTTTCTCGGTACCGCCCTGAAAGCTTACATTATGATTATGTGAAAATGCGGGCTTATATACCTCTTTCTCCCAATTGGTATTGTAAATAGGATTGTCATTTGCATCAAACAGCAATGGATAATTTGTATGGTTTAAAGCCCGGGGCGGCGTTTGTACCTGTCCGTCAGGATCGTACTTTTGACCATTTGCCCACATTTGATTATACACCTGCACAAACTCTTTTGCGTCCAATACGGGTAAACTTCTGGTCAGCTCTGCTACATTTGCATTACCATCATAGGTTACCCTTGTTGCACCGGCTCTTCCTCTTTTGGTAGTTACCATTATTACACCATTGGCGCCTCTTGCCCCATATATAGCAGTAGAAGATGCATCTTTCAACACCTCAATTGAGGCAATATCATTTGGATTAAGACTGTTTCCGTCCACTCCCACAACCCCATCTACAACATATAAAGGGTCCAGGTTAGAGTTTATAGATCCGAGTCCTCTTACCCGCACTTTGGCACCAGCTCCCGGAGCATTGCTGTTTACAGCTACTTCCACACCGGCTACCTTACCCTGCAAGGCCTGTGAAACATTCGGTACCGGCATGTCCATTAACTTCTCCGACTTTACGGTAGCAACAGAGCCCGTTAAATCAGATTTTTTTGCAGTTCCATAACCGATTACCACTACATCATCCAATGCCTGAGCTTCACTTTCTAAAGCTACATTAATCGTATTAGCAGCTCCAATCGCCACTTCTACCTGCTTATAACCAACAAAAGAAAAAACAAGGGTAGTGGCATTGGGCGGCAGCTGAATGCTGAAAGTTCCGTTTTCACTGGTTATGGTTGTCACGTTTGAGCCTTTAACACTAACCGTTACTGCCGGTAACGGGCTGGCATCCGCAGCATCCGTAACGGAACCCGTAATTGTTCTTGATTGTGCATTGATAAACGTGGAGATCAAAAGAAGAGGCAACATCCAGATCCATGTCTGGATGGAAAGCAAACGCCATTTTTTCATATGCGCATGTTTTGGTTTGAGATTATTTTTCTAAAACACGAAGTTATTTCTACGACAGAAGGAGACTTGTTAACCAACTTTAAATCAATTGTTAACGAATATCAAACACATACAATTAATCTAAATCTGCTTATCATTTTTCTGGTTCATCCAAAGAATCACTTATTACCCCTACAGAATAAATATATCATTGCAGGGATTAGGAAGATGCAGTAATAAATTCAGATCAAAAAAAGCTGTCCAAAGGGACAGCTTTTTTTGATAAGTAAAGGCTTAACCAGGTTCATCTTGTTACTCTCATCTATTAATAACCGTTAGGTTCAATGAAATTAGGATTGGCATCAATTGCCTGCTGCGGTATCGGGAATACCGTTTTATCATCAGTATCTGCCTCTTTATCCCACCAGGCATTCCCGAACCTGTTCCACCTGATCAGATCTGTACGCCTGTGCCGTTCTCCCAAGAACTCTCTTCCCAAATCGTCAATAAACTCATCATCTGTTAACTTTGCAATATTGTTTGTATAGCTTTGAGCAGACCAATTTGCATCTGTAAAATTCCTCTTCTTTACTGCATCTATTAAACTGGCAGCTTCAGCCTTTTTACCATCTCTTAATTTACATTCCGCCAAAGAATAGTAAATTTCAGCAAGCCTGATCTCCGGAGATGAATTACCCATGAATAATCCCTTTGATTTTTGCAACCAGGGGAATTTTAATAATCTGACACCAGAATTTTCCTCACCAGTCGCAACTTTAGACCCTTCCGCCCAGCGTCCGCCTGGTCTTTCAGAAAATCTGCCTACCTGATCCACAAAAATCAACGGCTTGCCATTATACTCTTCGGATCCGTTTACTACTTTCGCACTGTCATACCCATAACCTTGTAAGGCGTTAAACTCATACATTTGGCCCACTAGGAAGAATCCTTCATAATCACCATCAGCCGATGTTGTTCTGAAGCTTTGCTTACGTTTATCATTAGCAGCAAACTTCTCATAAGGCATCCCTAATGAATGAGTGTACAAGTTGCCATTCAAGTCTCTTGAAGGAGTCATATGTATACCATTCCAACTACCCCAATCATTGTCCAATACATAACGCATAGCATAGTGCTGCATGGCATTGTACATCCAGCCAAAATTGTACAGATCCAGCTTATGAGGAAACTCAAAAATATTTTCCGGGGAGCGATACCCGCCTATCCCAGAACGGAATGGACCACGATAATCTGCATCCAAAGAATAGTTGCCGTACTTGTTATCTATTATATCCTGTGCCCAGGTAGCACACTCGGTAAATTTAGGTGTACCTATCCATTTTTCAGCATTGAGATACAATCTTACAAGAAGAGAAGCAGCTCCTGCCTGCCCCCATCTTCCCACGGAAGGGTCTTTAGGCAGATCCGGAAGCGATTCTTTTAATTCTTTCTCTATATAAGCAAACACTTCCTCTGGAGATGATTGCGGTCTGGATTCACCAGGGTTTTCTATAATAGGTACTTTTCTGAAAAAATCTATCAGGAAAAGATAAAACCATGCTTTCAGCGTCCTTAATTCAGCTAAATGTTTCCTCTTGTCTTCTTCCGTCAAACCCATTGATGCGTAATCCAGTTTATTAATGTCTTCACTTATTACAAGACATTGCATAATTCCCTGATAAGGACCTACCCATGCTCCGTTAATCTGACCTTGTCTGACATCCCAATTATGACCATGCAGCCTGATCCACTGTCCATCATCATAACCGTGTCTTCCTTTTTGGGTCCACACAAAATGGTCTGCAGTTAGCTCCTGCAGCAGCCATCTGTCGCCATCCCAACCACACCATTGTGCATGTTCATATGGTCTAACGAGGGCCCGAATAAGCGCATTTTCATCTGTATAGTATCCATCAGCAGGTAAATCACTATACATTTCCTCTGTCAACTTTGTACAGCTCATAGTGCCAACAAACAACAGTAATACTAAATATCTATATGCTTTATGCTTTTTCATAACAATAGTTCATTGATCGTTAAAAATTAAGTTGCACTCCTAAAGTGAATGTACGTGTAGTTGGATACAGATCTAAACTTCCAATACCCGGCTCCAAACCTGTAACATTTACAGCTGCAGGGTCAAGTCCTGTATATTTTGTTATTGTAAGCACATTCCTAATTGTACCATATACTCTCAGACTACTTAATTTATATTTTTCCCGGTTTGCGTTCGCTGTCCATCCAACCGTCAGATTATCTAACCTGACGTAGTTGCCATTTTCCAGGAAATAGTCTGATATTACCTTTGGAGATTTAATAGCACCATTTCTTGTATATGCATCCTGCAGCAGGTTTACGCCTGGTTCCGCCTGCAATCCATAATACATTTGATAAAGATTAAGAATCTGATAATCAAATTTTCCTCTGAAGAACAATGAAAGATCAAAGCTTTTGTAAGAAAGCATATGTCCCCATCCGGCTTCATATTTTGGCATACCATTCCCAATAATACCTTTATCCGATTCACGCCCTTCATTAATTGCGTTAACCTTTTCTCCTCCTACTTTTCCATCTCTCCAGATCAGCATATCACCATTATCATCAACTCCTGCGTACCTGTATCCCCAAAAATTACCTACTTCAAACCCTTCCCTCAACATAAAGGCAGGACCGGGATTTCCAGGAGAAGGCAAATTGTACATTGTCCTTTGATCAGCCTGAAATTTGTCATTCGAAAACTTATCCATTCTGGATTTGTTGTAAGAGAATGTTAGGTTAGTATTGTAAGAGAAGTCATTCGTCTGAACTGCATTCCAGTTAAGCAATAATTCAAACCCTTTGTTACTTTGGGTTCCCACATTCACAAACATACGTTCATGCAAATACGGTGGTACCGGCACCTGGTAATCATTAATCAAACCGCTTCCTTTTCTTTGGTAAACATCAATGCTACCGGTCAGTTTATTATTAAACACTGCAAAATCAACTCCAATATTATATGATATTTGTTTTTCCCACCTCAGATCGGGATTATAGTTGTTACCGGGTCCAAACACTCTTATCCATTGTCCGGCATCATTCGGGTACATCCCGTAAGGGCTGTATTTTGCCAGAGCAGCATATCTGTCAAATCCCGACCGGCCTGTAACACCAAAGGATGCTCTAAGTTTTAAATCGTCAAAAGTTGTGCTATTCCTCAAAAAATCCATATTTGTAAGCCTCCAGGCAGCAGAAACGGAGGGGAAAAAACCCCACTTATTAGAAGGTCCGAATTTGGTATTGCCTTCATACCTTCCTGACAGGGTAAGAAAATAGGTCTCTTTAAAGTTGTACATTGCCCTTGCCAGGAAAGCAACATTCTTTTCTTTACTACGCTCAGATCCCATCACATCATTCATATTAATGGGTTGACCATCACCCCAGTTACCCTGACCGATATTGTTTACTTCAAAATAATCTGCCGGGAACCTACGATTGGAAAGCCAGTTTTTTTGGTAGTTAAACTCCTGATAGTTATAACCGGCAACTACCTGCAGATTATTTTCGCCAAATTCCTTTGCATAGTTACCCAACCATTCAAAATTATAATCAGCCCATTTTTCATTCTCAATTCTGGCCCTGCCTATATAGTTTCCTAAAACAGACTCTGCAGATTTAGCACCCAGGTATAGTTCATACATCTTACCATGACCTTGTCGATTAAAGTTTACGACAGTATTGAGGTCTTTTGTCAGGTGTAATTTGAGGTTTAAATCAATCACCGCGTACTCCTGTTTTGCACCATTTTCCCTTGCCAGCAAATCTTGCACGGGGTTATAGGTGTCATAACCCTGAAGCGTATTATACATTACCGGGTTATTAGCATCCATGACAGCTATGGTAGGGTTCAGTCTTACAGCCTGTTTAAACGCACCGTAGTTGGTATAATCTTCATCAGCATTCCTGTAGGAAAAATTTCCACCCAATTCCAGCATGCCATCCAAAGCCTTTTGAAGAAAATTGGCCCGAATACCATATTCCTTCCGGTCTGTTGCTATGTCAATCCCCTGCTTTGTCCTGTAGTTGCCGGAAATTCTAAATTGCGAATTTTCTGAACCACCGCTTGCTGACAAATAATGAGTTTGCCCGAAGTTGTTGTTACGTATTAATTCATTATACCAATTGGTACTGCTACCAAAATCTGTATCTCTTTGATGTCCTAAAAACTCCTCTGTTGATAGAATATCCGGTCTTTTCGCTACTACATCATGTTCCATAAATCCATCATAGTTGAGTGTAACCCGCCCGGATCTTCCCTTTTTTGTTTGTACTAATATTACTCCCCCGGCACCACGGCTACCGTAAATAGCTGCTGAACCAGCATCCTTCAGAACGGTAATAGATGCTATATCTTGCTGCGCCAGGTTTCTCAGATCGCCACCGGGCATCCCGTCAATCACCACCAACGGTCCATTTCCTGCTTTAAATGAACCGGCACCCCTTACCTGAAGATTAACTCCTGCATTGGGGTCTCCTGCTGCCGTATGGGAAACCGTGACCCCCGATACTTTTCCATCTACCATTTGCATTGGATTATTAACAGCACCTTGTAAAAAATCTTTACTGCTTACACTTACAGCAGCCGTTGTCAGATCCTGCTTTTTAACGCTGCCATATCCAATTACGACAATATCCTGCAAGGATTGTGCTTCTGTCTCTAATTTGACATCAATAACATTGCCAGTTCCAATGGGCACTTCCTGGCTTTTGAAGCCTACGAAAGAAAACAACAATGCCTTAGCTCCCTCAGGCAGTTGGATGCTAAAGCTTCCGGCCTCATCAGTAGCAGTTGCAGCGTCCGAGCCTTTTACATTTACAGTAACACCTGGCAAAGGACTACCGGTCGGATCAGAGACCTTACCTGTAATTGTTCGTAATTGAGCATTAACAAAAGTAGAAATCAGTAAAAGAGGTAACATACATATCCATACAAGGATGGATCGCAAAAGGCATCTTTTCATATGTGCGTGTTTTGGTTTGAGATAGATTTCTTAAAATGCTAAGGTATTTTTAGAAGGCAAGGGTACTTGTTAATCAACCTAAAATCAATTGTTAATGAAATTTAAACGATCAATAAAACTGATTATTCCCCAATAACTTTATTATGCTTATTTTATTTGCCAAACTAATTTGATATACGCTTTTCATGTGTACCAAAGCTAAAAGACAACCGGCCCTGCCTGTAACTAAATTTTCATTTTAGATGAAATATCCCATCAGAGTTTATCAGGCAATAGCTATTTTCAGTTTCACAATTTTATCCGTTGTGCAGGTTTTTCTTGTGTACAATACTTATCAGCTGGAAAATGAACGTTATTATTTTTCCGAAAAAAGATCAATTAATGAAGCCTATATAAAGTGGGTTACCAACGATAAGGTGTTCCCGGGAGGACAGGCAATTATAGATTCAACTATCGCACGTAATGCGGAAAAGCTGGAATGGCTGTCTGAACATGACCCGGAAATGCTGGAGATAGCGAAGCAAAAGATCTGTGATACCATTTTTACCACGCTCCGCAAAAATAATTCCTTCGACAAATTCCTGTCGGATTTTACCCTGGCTGCCGCAATGGATGATTCTCTGGTTTACTGCCTGGCTATTGAAGCCCTGGAATATATGATGACAAACGGCAGGTACCTTACATTATACAACAGGAATGTAAAATACAGCCTCCTAAGCCCGGAATTGCAGTATCCTGAAGGAATACGGATCGGAGGCAATCTGCAAAAACCGGAACTGCAAAACCGGGCGGCCTGGTTGTCTGTAAGCGAGCCGGTTCCCCGGACCAACAGGATCATATTCTCACTATATGTAGATAATCATAACCGTACGCTGAGCATTGTAAAAAAAATGATGCCGGTATTGCTATTATCACTTATTTCCCTTCTTATTAACGTATACCTGTTTTATATCACCTTTAAAAACTGGATAAAGCAGAAGAAGCTGACCGAGATGAAAACAGATTTTCTGAACAGCATCACGCACGAATTCAACACGCCCATAGCGGCTATCAATGTAGCGAGCAAAGGCCTGAAAAATCAAAAAATATCCGGGAAAGTGGAAAATATTATATCCCTGACAGATGTGATACAAAGGCAGGCTGCCAGGCTGGAAAAACTGGTAGGACAGGTGCTGGATGTCACTACCTTACACCAGGTCACACTTCATAAAGACACTTATTCTTTACATTCGCTGCTGGATGAAATATTGCTTGATTATCGCCTGAATATTTCGAACCAGGAGGTAGACCTGATCCTGCTGAAAGAAGCCAATGAGGACAGGGTGGAATTAGACCGCTTTCACTTTACAACCATGCTTTTAAACATACTGGACAATGCAATAAAATATAATACCCAGCCGGTCAAAAAAATATCAGTATCTACGGCAAATTATAAAAAAGGAATTCAGTTGAGCATAAGGGATAACGGCATAGGTATGGAGACGAATACCAAAAAACAAATCTTTAAAAAGTTTTACAGGAACGAAAGCAATGAGATGCATGTTACCGGGTTGGGGCTGGGATTGTTTTACGTAAAGCAATGCGTGGATGCGCATGGATGGGATCTGTTTGTAGGCAGCACCCCGGGGGAAGGCACCACTTTTATAATTTCCATTTCTCAATAGCATTGGCATATGAAAGACAGAATACTATTGGTTGAAGACGAAACGGATCTCGGTAATGTAGTGAAACAATACCTGGAAGTAATGGAGTTTGATGTTCAGTGGTGCCGGAACGGCAAAGACGCTTACAACACCTTCAAAAGAAACCCGCAAAATTTCGAGATCGCTATCATTGATGTGCGGCTGCCCGAAATGGATGGATTTGAGCTGGCGGAACATATTGTAAAGCTGAACAACTCCATGCCTTTCCTGTTCCTGACTGCCAGGAAGGAAAAAAGCGATAAAATACAGGGATTGAAAATCGGGGCAGATGATTATATCACCAAACCTTTCGATATCGATGAACTGGTGCTGCGCATTAAAAACATCATCCGGAGAAACAGGGCGGGGTCCACACAATCCGTCAGTCTGTCCAATGTTATCTCACTGGGAGATATTACTTTGAACATTGACGCATTACAATTATCTATTGACAACAATGATCCGGTAGCGCTTACCATCCGGGAAGCAGAGCTATTGCAGTACCTGATGCAAAACCCCGAAAAGGTATTGAAACGGGAAGACATCTTAACCCAGCTATGGGGAGAGAACGACTACTTTCTTGGGCGGAGTCTTGATGTTTTTATTTCCAGGCTGAGAAAGCTGCTCGCCCCGTCCGACTACATTACCATCAACAATGTGTATGGCGTGGGGTTTATTGTAAATGTAAAACCGGGGATGAAATAGAATTTTTGATTGCTGATTTTCTGATTTAGCGATCATTACAAACGGGTGCTTGTTGTGCAAATATCCCTGGGACCTGCAACTTGTGACCTGCGACTAATAAGAAGCATCCAGCTCGGTATTGGCTTTCTCGTTCTTTTCAATTTCTGCGAAGGAAGACAGGATATCCGCTTTCCCTTTTTGTACACAGATAGTATGCTCATAGTGGGCGGAAGGCTTGCCATCACGGGTTCTTACTGTCCAGCCGTCATCGTCGTAAAATACATCCTTTTTGCCCTGGTTGATCATCGGCTCAATGGCTATTACCAGCCCTTCATGCAATTTGGTCAGCGTCCCTCTTTTGCCGAAGTTGGGCACCTGGGGCTCCTCATGCAGTTGACGCCCTAAACCATGCCCTACCAGCTCTCTCACCACGCCATACCCATATTTCCGTTCGGTGTGCTCCTGGATTGCGTAAGCTATGTCTCCGACACGGTTGCCCGTTACCGCCTTTTCAATCCCTTTATACAATGATTCTTTTGTAACCCGCAGCAGCTGCTTTACATCCGGCTGCACCTCTCCTATCGCGAACGTATAAGCGCTGTCTCCATGAAACCCGTTCATGAAAACACCTACATCTACAGAAACCACATCTCCACTCCTTAAAATATCATTATTGGGAAAGCCATGCACTACGGCATCGTTTACCGATATACAACAGGTGAACGGAAACCCTTTATAGTTTTTAAAGGATGGGATGGCACCGTTGTCCCGGATAAACTTTTCGGCAAAGCTATCCACCTGCAAAGTAGTGATGCCGGGCTTTAAATAAGTTGCCACCTCTGCTAAGGTGGCACTTACTAATAAACTACTTTTCCTTATGAGTTCAATCTCTTCTTTTGTCTTATAGAAAATCATTCTTTTAAATAGATACCGGTGAGGATGTTTGTCTTCCCTGGATGCGGCCACTCTTCATCAAACCATCGTACTGGCGCATCAGCAGGTGTGTTTCTATTTGCTGCAGGGTATCCAGTATCACTGCCACCATGATCAGCAGCGAGGTACCCCCGAAGAAGGTAGAAAACTGAGCCGTAACACCGGCACGCATAGCCAGACCAGGTAAAATACCGGCGATCGCCAGGAAAATAGATCCCGGAAGTGTTATCCTGTCCATGATCTGACCGATATAATCCGTTGTTTCCTGTCCTGGTTTCACACCTGGAATAAAACCGTTGCTTTGTTTCAGGTTATCCGAAACCTGCTTAGGGTTAAATATCAACGCAGTATACAGGAAGGTAAATGCAACTACCATTACACCGTAAATTACCATATACCATACGTTGCTGTGATCTGAAAATATCCTGGCTATCCCCTGCCCTGATTCCAGGGAAGTGAAGGAAAACAGTGTTGGCAGGAACATGATCGCCTGCGCAAAGATGATCGGCATTACCCCGGAAGCATTCACTTTCAGCGGCAGGAACTGCCTGGCACCTGTAAACTGCCTGTTGCCGACGATCTGCTTTGCATAATTGATGGGGATTTTCCGTACTCCCTGCACCAATACGATCAAGCCGAGTATAATAGCGATCAGCATAGCAATTTCCGCAACGAAGATGAAAAGACCACCGCCGCCGCCAACGTTCTTGGCACGGAACTCCTGCAGTAAAGATTCCGGGAGACGGGCAAGAATTCCCACCATGATGATGATGGAGGTTCCGTTACCCAACCCCTTATCCTGTATCTTCTCTCCCAACCACATTACAAACAGGGTACCGGCTGTAAGAAGAAACACAGTAGATACCCAGAAATAAGGCTGATACGAAGCGATCAACGCTTCCCTGTTCTGGTTGGTCAGATAGGCCACATAGGTACCTGCCTGCAATAAGGTAACAATAGTGGTAAGATACCTTGTCCATTGATTTATTTTCTTTCTTCCGCTGTCTCCCTCCTTCTGGATCTTCTGCATCTTAGGTACCAGTATGGTCACCAATTGCATGAAGATAGAAGCAGAGATGTAGGGCATAATACCTAACGCAAGGATAGAAGCGTTGGAGAAAGCGCCCCCGGCAAACGTATCAAACAATCCCAGCAGGCCTTTCTGTGCTTTCGCAGAAAAATCAGTGAGCCTGTTAGGGTCGATACCGGGTAAAACAATATGAGCGCCAAAGCGGTAAGCCAGTATAAGCAGCAGCGTTACCAGTATTTTGTTCCTCAGCTCCTCAATTGTCCAGATATTCTTCAGTGTCTGAATGAACTTCTTCACGAATAGTTGTGTTTAATGTTACGCACCAAATAAAAACAACGCCTTATTCAGCGTTGTGCAAGGTAAGGAAATTACTTTACAATTTCCAGGGTACCCCCGGCAGCCTCAATAGCCGTTTTTGCCTTTTCACTGGCAGCGCTTACCTTAAAAGTAAAGCTGGATTTGATCTCTCCATTGCCCAGTATTTTCACCAGCTCGGTCTTTTTGATGAGCCCGTTGGTATACAACTGTTCAACACTGATTTCGGTGAAGCCGTATTTTTCGGCCAGTTTTTCTATCTGCCCCAGGTTAAATACTGCGTATTCCACACGATGCGGATTTTTAAAGCCGCGTTTGGGTAAGCGGCGCTGAATGGGCATCTGGCCACCTTCGTGGGCCATTTTACGTTTATACCCTGTTCTGGCCTGTTGTCCTTTATTACCTTTTGTAGAGGTTCCGCCATGTCCTGAAGCTTCCCCGCGACCTAATCTCTTTTCTTTGTGTGTAGCGCCTTTGGCAGGGCGTAATTGATGCAGTTTCATGTTTATCTTTTTTTACTCAACGCCCGGAAAACGTCGGGCTCGCTTTTAATAAATAAAAGTTTGAATTATGTGATGACTTTCATTTCCACATTTTCAAACTTTAAAATTTCCAAATTATTTTACTTCCTCCACCTTTACCAGGTGATTTACTTTATTGACCATCCCCAGGATCTGAGGAGTAGCTTCCACTTCGACAGAAGCGTTCAGCTTTTTCAATCCAAGCGCTTCTATGGTTTTTTTCTGACGCTCCGATCTGTCAATAACACTTTTAACCTGTGTAATTTTAATCTTTGCCATGATATACTGATAGTTTATTGCAAATCAATGCTTGTGCAATGATCCTTATCCGTTAAAAACTTTTTTAAGCGAAATCTTCCTTGTTTTTGCAACAACAACCGGTTCGCGTAATTCTGATAAAGCTTTTACTGTAGCTTTTACCACGTTGTGAGGGTTTGCGGAGCCGAGGGACTTAGCCAGCACGTCTGTAATACCAGCGCTTTCCAGCACAGCGCGCATGCTGCCTCCCGCGATCACACCCGTACCGGGCGCAGCAGGCTTGATCAGCACTTTCGCAGCGCCTTCTTTTGTCCACTGTTCGTGCGGTATTGTTCCTTTCATTACAGGAACTTTTATCAGGTTCTTCTTTGCATCCTCAATTCCTTTGGTAATAGCTTCCTGAACCTCTTTAGCTTTTCCCAAACCGTGCCCCACTACCCCGTTCTCGTTTCCAACAACCACCAGGGCAGAAAAGCTGAAAGCACGTCCACCTTTGGTTGTTTTAACCACACGGTTGATGGCTACTACCTTTTCCTTTAATTCCAGGTCGCCTGCCTTTACCTTGTTCAAATTAGATGTTGCCATTATTATAACTTGTTATTGTTGTTTGATGTGTGATACCAAAATCAGAATTGCAATCCTCCTTCACGGGCTCCTTCAGCAACTGCTTTCACCCTTCCGTGGTAAAGATAACCGCCCCTGTCAAATACAACTGTTTTGATACCAACAGCAGCTGCTTTTGTTGCAACAGCCTTACCCACCAGGTTGCTCAGCGCTACCTTGGTCGCTTTCTGCGCTTTAATATCTTTATCTTTTGAAGAAGCAGACACCAGTGTCTTTCCGGCCACATCATCTATCAGCTGCACATAAATGTCCTTATTGCTTCTGAAAACAGACAAGCGTGGCCTTTCGGCTGTTCCGCTGACAGATTTGCGGACATTATACCTGATCTTTTGTCTCCTGATTACTTTTGTATCCATTTTCTTTTATTTTAAACCCGATGCTGCCGGGCCATTAACCTAATTATTTACCTGCAGTTTTACCAGCTTTCCTGCGAAGTACTTCACCCTGGTATTTCACACCCTTACCTTTATACGGCTCAGGCTTACGCAGGCTGCGCAATTTTGCCGCCACCTGTCCGAGCAACTGCTTATCGGTTCCTTCCAGGGTAACCAGTGGGTTTTGTCCCTTTTCCTGGGCTGTGGTTACTTTCAGTTCCTTTGGAATTTCAAATACGATGTTGTGGGAATATCCCAGTGAAAGATCCAGCAGGTTACCCTGGTTGGATGCTTTGAAACCTACCCCAACCAGCTCCAGGTTCTTTTTATATCCTTCTGTAACGCCTTTTACCAGGTTGGCTGTCAGCGCACGGTACAAGCCATGCAATGCACGATGACGGATCTGATCGGTAGGACGGGTGAATACCACTTCACCATCCTTTACCTCTACAGTAATATCCCGGTCGATCTGCTGCTGCAATTCTCCCTTGGGGCCTTTAACGGTCAATAAATTGTCTTTTCCCACGCTGATGGTCACGCCCTGGGGAATGGTGATCGGTTGTTTGCCTATACGAGACATAATATTTTGATTTATATATTTTATATGTATCCGGTCTGCCGTGTTCAGTTCCGTATAGAGAACTTAAATTATCAGCCAGCCCGATGTCGGTTTTAAGAAATATAACAAAGCACTTCTCCGCCTATGTTCTGCAACTTAGCCTGCTTGTCTGTCATCACTCCTTTGGAGGTGCTGACGATAGCAACGCCCAATCCACTCATCACTCTTTTGAAATCCGCCGGTTTTGAATACTGGCGCAATCCGGGACGGCTTACTCTTTCCAGAGACTGAATAGCAGGCTTTTTGGTCTGGGCATCATACTTCAATGCAATTTTAATTACACCCTGCTTGTTATCGTCTTCAAATTTATATTTCAAGATATAACCCTGATCGTACAGTATCTCTGTAATACGCTTTTTTATATTTGAAGCCGGAATTTCCACAATACGATGGCCTGCCATCTGTGCGTTACGCACCCTCGTAAGAAAATCTGCAATTGGATCTGTTACCATTTTTATTTATTAATCAGTTCAGAATTATTTTGTCTAAGTTTTTAAACCAAGCTGTGATTAAAGACAAAATCTCAAATCGCTGCTACCAGCTCGCTTTTTTTACTCCCGGAATGGTTCCGTTCAGGGCCATATCACGGAAAGCTATCCTGGATATACCAAAATACCGCATGTATCCACGGGGACGTCCGGAAACCTGGCAACGGTTTTTCAAACGTACCTTGGAAGAGTTCTTTGGTAAAGCGTCAAGCGCCTGCCAATCACCGGCTGCTTTTAATGCAGCTCTTTTATCGGCATACTGAGCTACCAATCGCTCTCTTTTTCTCTGTCTGGCTTTTACTGATTCTCTTGCCATATTAATATAAATTCAGGTTTTTAATTCTTTTTAGCATTTTTGAAAGGCATTCCCAGCTCTTTCAATAACTCATACGCTTCTTCGTTGGTGCTGGCGGAAGTCACAAAAGTGATATCCATACCGGTGATCTTATTGATCTTGTCTATATCGATCTCCGGGAAAATGATCTGCTCGGTAACACCCAGTGTATAATTGCCCCTGCCGTCAAAAGCCTTTTCATTGATTCCTTTGAAATCACGCACACGGGGTAAGGATGAAGAAATCAGGCGATCCAGAAATTCATACATCTTTATACCACGCAAGGTCACCTTTGCTCCGATAGGCACTCCTTTTCTCAGTTTGAAGTTGGAGATATCCTTTTTGGAGTTAGTAGCTATTGCTTTCTGACCGGTGATGGTTCCCAGCTCTTCCACTGCAATATCCACCAGTTTCTTATCGTTCACCGCGCCGTTTACACCTCTGTTCAGGCAGATCTTCTGCAACCGGGGAACCTGCATGACCGTTTTATAAGTAAACCGTTTCATTAAGGCCGGAACCACTTCCTTCTTGTATTTGTCGGCCAACCTTGGAGTATATTTTGTAGTGCTCATTTTCTGATATTTATGTCTGATTAACCACTTTTACACAAACTGTGCTAAATGGTGTCTCCTGATTTTTTAGAAATTCTTACCAGCTTTCCGTTCTCTCTGCTACGTTTAACCTTCGTAGCTTCACTTTTCTTCGCATCCCACAGCTTAACATTACTGATATGGATAGGCGCCTCTTTTTTTACGATGCCACCTTTAGTGTTTTGAGCAGAAGGCTTAGTGTGTTTAGTAATAATGTTGGCGCCTTCTACCAGCACGCGTTCATTCTCCGGAAATACTTCCAGCACCTTCCGGGGTTTCTTTACGTCCTTGTCATCGCCGGTTATGATTACAACCGAATCGCCTTTTTTAATATTAAACTTTGGTTTAAATCTGTTACTCATTTTCGTATGCTTTGTCTCTGCTGAGAATTTATACTTTATTATGGCTGAAGATCAGCTTCTGATATTTATAACACTTCCGGCGCCAGTGATATAATTTTCATATATCCCTTATCGCGCAACTCTCTCGCTACCGGCCCGAAAATACGTGTTCCACGGGGCTCATCTGCTGCGTTCAGCAATACTACTGCATTGTCATCAAAACGAATGTAAGAACCGTCTTTACGACGCAGCTTATTTTTTGTACGAACGATCACTGCCTTGGTAACAGTTCCTTTTTTAATACCGCCTGCAGGAATGGCTTCTTTAACGGTAACTACTATCTTATCACCGATCTTGGCATAATCCTGTCCGCTGTTGCCCAATACCCTTATGCAAAGTACCTCCCTTGCGCCGCTGTTATCCGCAACATTTAACCTGCTTTCTTGCTGAATCATCTTGTTTAGTTATTTGAAATTTGATATCTGAATTCCCGGCAAAGAGACAAGCTCTTCACCCGCTTTCAGAAATAATTTATTTCGCTTTTTCTACTACTTCCACCAGACGCCAACGTTTGGTTTTGCTCAGCGGACGGGTTTCCATAATACGTACCACATCGCCAATGCCGCATTCCTTTTTTTCGTCGTGGGCATGGAACTTAGTAGTCTTTTTCACAAACTTACCGTAGATAGGGTGCTTTACCCTTGTTTCAATAGCAACCGTAATGGTTTTCTCCATTCTGTTACTGGTTACTACACCTATCTTTGATTTACGCAAATTTCTTTCAGCCATTTTATTTAGCGTTTTGCTTTTTCTTTAATTCAGTTTTCAACCTGGCAATATCCCTGCGGAGCAACTGGATGCTCATAGGGTTTTCCAGCGGGGAGGTAGCATGCGCGAACTTCAGCTTTTTCAAACGCACTTCATCTTCCCTGATGCGCCCTTGCAAATCGGCCTCATTTAATCCCTGCAGGCTATTTAAAAATTCAACTTTCTTTGACATTCTATTCTGTTTGAAATGAAAAACATATAGTTACTGCCAGGGTTATCCGGCATAATCACGACGAACTATGAATTTGGTTTTGATCGGCAATTTAGCCGCAGCCAGTTCCATTGCATCTTTAGCTACCTGCAGTGGAACGCCGTCTGCTTCAAACAAAATACGTCCTGGTTCTACCACCGCTGCCCAAAACTCAGGGTTACCTTTACCTTTACCCATCCTCACCTCAGCCGGCTTTTTGGTAACTGGTTTGTCAGGAAAAACGCGGATCCACACATTTCCCTCGCGCTTCATTGCACGGGTCATTGCCTGACGTGCAGATTCGATCTGCCGGTTATTCAACCATATCGGCTCCAGCGCCTTCAACGCAAATGATCCAAAAGATATGGTTGCACCACGCTTGGCCTCTTCTCTGATACGTCCTTTCTGCGCTTTTCTGTGTTTCGTTCTTTTTGGCTGTAACATTATATTACAATTTGAATTTTTTTAAACAATTTCTTTACCGCTATAAGTTATCTCCTGTCTCCACCTCTTCTATGATCACCCCCTCTTCTGTCACCACCTCTTCTATCACCCCTGTCTCCACCATGCCTCCTGTGATCTCCACCTGTCAGTGGTCCCTGCTTCTCGTCTATGATGTTGGGATTCAGATCGCGTTTGCTCAGCACTTCTCCTTTACAGATCCATACTTTGATACCGATCTTCCCGTACACGGTCATTGCAAACACGTTTGCATAGTCAATATCCATACGGTAAGTATGCAATGGAACCCTTCCCTGCTTGATCTCTTCTGTACGGGCAATTTCAGCACCGCCTAAACGTCCGCTGATCTTTACCTTGATCCCTTCAGCTCCCATACGCAGCGCCGTAGCAATAGCCGCTTTAATAGCACGCTTATAGTTGATACGTTTTTCGATCTGACCGGCAATAGTATCTCCCACTATACGCGCATCCAGCTCCGGATGACGAACAGGCAGGATGTTGATCTGCACATCTTCTTTTCCGGTAAGCTTTTTCAATTCCTCTTTCAGATGGTCAACTTCCGCACCACCACGTCCGATAAGGATACCTGGCTTGGATGTATGAACGGTAACAATGAGTTTATTCAAGGTACGCTCAATTACAATTTTGGATGTTCCTCCTGTATTGATACGTGCATTCAGATAAGTTCTGATCTTATTATCTTCTATCAGTTTGGCAGAGAAATCACGCTTACCACCATACCAGTTGCTTTCCCAACCACGGATGATCCCTAACCTGTTACCAATCGGATTTGCTTTTTGACCCATGTTTATAATTTGAATATTTTCACTTTTATTTTTGGTCTACGATCACAGTTACATGATTACTACGCTTACGTACCCTGTAAGCCCTTCCCTGCGGAGCCGGCAACATCCGTTTCAGCACCCTGCCGCCATCCACAAATATTGTCTTAACCAATAACCCGCTGTCGGCAGCGCTCTGTCCACCATTCTTTTGCTCCCAGTTGGCTACTGCGCTTCTTAACAGCTTGTATAAAGGAGTAGAAGAATGTTGCGGATGATGTTCCAATATTGCCAAAGCTTTTTCTACATCCATCCCGCGAACAACGTCTGCCAGCAAACGCATTTTGCGGGGAGAGGTAGGATAATTTCTAAGTTTAGCTACTGCTTCCATTTTTTATATTTTCAATGCCTGTTACCGGCTTAATTAATTATGCTATTTTCTTACTTGAGTGACCCCTGAAGTTCCTGGTAGGCGCAAACTCACCTAATTTGTGTCCTACCATAAACTCTGTTACATATACAGGGATGAATTTGTTCCCGTTATGCACGGCAAAGGTATTACCCACGAAATCAGGTGTAATGGTAGAGCGACGGCTCCATGTTTTGATCACACCCTTCTTTAATTTTCCTTCGTTCATCGCCAGCACTTTTTTCTCCAGATGACCGGCTACATAAGGACCTTTTTTAATTGAACGAGCCATGTTTTTTTATTTCAGGTTTCTGATTTAATAATTTCTGATTTCTCCCTTACCTCTTACTGCTTCCAGCTATATTAATTACTGAGCTTCTTTCCGTTTTTACGTTGAATGATCAACTTGTCGGAACCTTTCCTCCTGCGGGTCTTCAGACCTTTGGCGTACTTGCCGGTCCTGGAACGGGGATGACCTCCGGAAGCTCTTCCTTCACCACCACCCATCGGGTGATCTACAGGGTTCATCGCCACACCACGGGTACGCGGGCGAACGCCTTTCCAACGGTTCACACCCGCTTTACCGGCTCTTTCCAGGCTGTGATCGCTATTGCTCACAACCCCAACGGTAGCATAACAGTTGATCAGTATTTTTCTCAATTCCCCGCTCGGCATTTTCAATACACCATACTTCTCTTCTTTGTTGCTCAGCTGGGCAGACGTACCGGCGCTGCGCACCAGCTTGCCACCCTGACCAGGCTGCAGCTCTATATTATGTACGTTGGTACCCAACGGCATATTTTTTAACTGGAGCGCGTTTCCTACTTCCGGCGCCACACTATCACCACTCTCTACAATGGCACCTACCTGCAGTCCCTGCGGGGCAATGATGTATCTTTTTTCTCCGTCTGCATAACTCAGCAATGCAATGAATGCAGAACGGTTGGGATCGTATTCAACAGAAGCAACTTTTGCCTGGATACCCTTCTTATCTCTCTTGAAATCTACAACACGGTATTTCTTTTTGTGCCCGCCGCCGATATAACGCATGGAGCGACGTCCCTGCGCGTTACGTCCGCCGGTGCGTCCTTTTGTTTCCAATAAAGACTTCTCGGGGGTATCTGTTGTAATTTCCGCATACGAATTACCAATTCTCCAGCGGGTGCCTGCTGTAACCGGTTTATATTTTTTAACTGCCATTGTCTTTTATTTTTGCGAACTTTTCAGCTTCGCCAGCTTTAATCTAATATTGTTTACAGTGATCCGTACAGATCGATATTTTCTCCTTCCGCTACTGTTACATATGCCTTTTTGTAAGCAGGCTTACGACCGGAAATAACACCGGCTTTGGTGAACCTGGATTTGCTTTTGCCAGGCACTACAACAGTATTCACATCCACCACACTTACACCATAAAATTCTTCAACAGCTTTTTTGATCTCAAGCTTGTTGGCTTTACGGCCTACGCGGAAAGCATACGTATTTCTTTTTTCGGAAAGACGATTGCTTTTTTCGCTGATAATCGGTTTAACTAGTATGTCTGCAAGTTTCATCTCAACTAATTTGAAAATTCAATAATTTGAAAATTTGAAAATGGATATTTTTCAAACTTTACTTATGCTTCAGCCGCTACTTCTTCGTCAGCAAAAATTTTAGCTGCGTTTTCAGTCAATACCAGCACATCACTGTTTACAATGTCGTAGGTATTTACATCTGCCAGCAACACACCTAATACAGACGGAATGTTACGAAGGCTCAGTTGCAGGTTTTCGTTATAGTCGGGCAATACGAACAATGCTTTCTTGTCTGCCACCTTCAGGCTTTTCAGCACGCTGGCAGCTTCTTTTGATTTCGGCTGTGCCAGTGAAAAGTCTTCCACCACCACAATCGCATTTTCTTTTGCCTTATAAGACAGGGCTGAAATTTTAGCCAGGTCTTTTACCTTACGGTTCAGCTTGATATCGTATTTATGGGGCTTAGGTCCAAACACGGTACCACCACCTTTATACAATGGGTTACGGATGTTGCCTTTACGGGCGCCACCGGTACCTTTTTGACGATGCAGCTTGCGGCTGGCACCATGTACTTCAGCACGAGTCTTTACTTTATGAGTACCCTGACGCTGCGCAGCCAGAAACTGTTTAACAGAAAGGTAAATCACATGATCATTCGGTTCCACACCAAAAATATCTTCAGGCAGGTCTATTGTACGGCCTGTTTTATTTCCTTCCTTATTTAAAATATCTACTTGCATTGTATAAAAATTTTGCCGGTACACAGTTACTATGTACCGGCAGTTACATTATTTTTGAATTAATACAATTGATCCGTTATAACCGGGAACCGCACCGCTTACCAGGATATAGTTCTTTTCCGGGAACAGTTTAACAATCTTCAGTCCTTTCACCTTCACCCTGTCTGCACCCATACGGCCTGCCATGCGCATGCCTTTGAATACACGGGATGCATCGGAAGAGTTACCAATAGAACCAGGCGCTCTCTGGCGATCGTGCTGACCATGTGATTGCTCACCCACACCGCTAAAGCCATGGCGCTTAACAACCCCCTGGAAACCTTTACCTTTTGTGGTGCCTACCACTTCCACCTTATCGCCTTCAGCGAAGATGTCGAGGGTAATTGCTTCCCCAATATTCTTTTCAATTGAAAAATCGCGGAATTCTTTTACGAATTTTTTAGCTGCAGTATTTGCTTTTGCGTAGTGTCCGGCTTCCGCTTGTGTAGTATGTTTTTCTGTTTTGTCTTCGAAGCCAAGCTGAACGGCGTTGTACCCGTCTGTCTCTTTTGTTTTCACCTGTGTAACAACACAAGGACCAGCTTCAATAATAGTAACGGCAGTTTGCTTGCCGTCGGCAGGATTGAAGATGCTGGTCATCCCGATTTTTTTTCCAATAATACCTTTCATTGTTTTGTATTTATACCCATTTTGGTTAAAGAGACAGATCGGACTTTGTAAGTCCAAAGCTTCAATCCCCGTTTGCCGCCGACCTTTTCCCGTATTTCCCACTTGTGAAAGAGGAAGTACCAGCGGTAAACTAACCTCGAAGGGCTAGTTCATATTTAATTCTCAAAGCCGGATTTTATTTTTATCCGGCATTCCAGCGCTGCTTTTTCTCCCGCTCCCGGCGGAAAATTGGCAGATGGAATATATATAAGAACTAAGTTTCGTTTTTTACCTTACGGCAGCCTTTTAGGCTTTGATCTCAACTTCCACACCACTGGGCAAATCCAGCTTGCTCAGCGCATCCACTGTACGGGAAGATGATGTGTAAATATCCAGCAAACGCTTATGCGTGGACAACTGGAACTGCTCGCGACTCTTTTTGTTTACATGCGGTGAACGCAGTACTGTGAAAATCTTTTTGTGTGTAGGCAAAGGAATAGGACCTGTAACTACCGCACCTGTACCACGTACAGTTTTTACGATCTTTTCAGCAGACTTATCTACCAGGTTATGATCGTAGCTCTGTAATTTAATTCTGATTCTTTGAGACATACCGTAAACGACCCATTTGATTTTGGGAGTGCAAAGGTAGGAGGATATAGATTTACAGCCAACTATTTAGGAAAGAAAATTTTTAAAATATTGCGTCGACCATTGAAATTTCACTTCTTATGCTATTTGCATTATTAATATTATATATATAATACAAGATATCAGGGTACAAAGATATTGAATTACATAAATTTACATTGCAATATGCAACCGGGAACCAGCGTTTATGCATTAAGCATCGAAAAATCCAATTATGAAAAATTTTATTGTCATCCTGATACTTGCCGGCGCCAGCTCCTGTGGTTCCACCAATAAAGTGCATATTTCAGTTCGGGAGCCCTCGCCCGTAACCCTGCCTGCTTATGCGCAAAAAGCCGGGATCATTAACCGCAGCGAAACCGACCCCAAAAACCAGATATTCGATATGGTAGATATAGTATTATCTATGGAAAGCGCTGTCCTGGATAAAGAGGGAGCAGCAGCCAGCATAGATGCCTTGCAGTACACGCTCCGGCAAAATGACCGGTTCAGTACAGTGTCGCCCGTTAAGGAGACATTCTACAGGCAGTCTACGTCCGGCGTTTTCCCGGCACCTCTTTCCTGGCCGGATATTGAGAAGATTGCGCGAAATAGTAATACAGATCTCCTGTTTTCCCTTGAGGTATTCGATACTGAGTCGAAGGTAAGTTATGCTACCGGGTCCAAAACCCTGGATACTCCCCTGGGAAAGGTACCGATGGTAGAACATATTGCCACAATGGTAACCCGGGTAAGGACCGGATGGCGCATTTACGCTCCCCGGGACCGGCAGATCCTCGATGAATACATGATGCACAATACCCTGAGCTTTGAAGGGCGCGGCATCAACCCCGCTGCCGCTTTGGCGGCCATGTTGGAACGTAAGGAGGCTGTAAAGGCAACCGGTAACAGTGCCGGTGAAGCATACGGGCAGCGCATCCTCCCCTACTACCTCCGCGTATCAAGGGATTATTATGTAAAAGGTTCCGAGTCTTTGAAGACCGCCAGGAGAAAGGCACAGGGGGGTAACTGGAGCGGCGCGGCAGAGCTTTGGAAAAAGGAAACCAATAACAATGAAGCAAAAATTGCCGGGCGGGCCTGCTATAATATGGCTATCATCAACGAAATAAACGGCAACCTCGACGAAGCCATCGGCTGGGCGCAAAAGGCTTACGAAGATTACAACGTCAGGCTGGCGCTACATTACATTAAGATACTGGAAAACAGGAAAGTCAGCAACAGCATATTGGCCGACCAGGCAAAGCGATGATCATTAATGTGAAAATGTGAGGACGGGAATGGTCACAGGTCAGGCGAAGCTCTGATTTGAAAACTAAAATGAGTAGTGATCATGGTGAATCCGGGGAAGGTCCACAACATACTATGCCGGCGGACCTTGCGAAGATGACTTACCTGTAAATGATGGAATTACCCCGGCTTGTCCACTCCGATCGGGAAAACTTCAACGCTTTTAGTATGGATATTGCTTTGCTTGTGATTGCAAGCGTTACACCTGTATTTTCTGAATCGTTTAAAAATAATGGTCGATCACTATTCCGTAGGTCAGTAGCATATTCTCCCTGTCCGTACGGCTGATGCGGTTGTAATTATACCGGGTAGACAGGCTCAGCCATTGCAGCAGCCTGATGTTGAGCGCCAGTTGGGTATTGATGATATAATCGTTTTTATATTGCAGCGATGGTTGCCAGAACCCCGTGCTTTCAAAGGAAATGATCTTTTTGTAGTATAAACGAAGTTGTACGCGAAGCGAATTTCTGATCGTACCATAGTTCTGTTTGGTGCTGTCTGCCTGCAGGATGCTGTTGTTTTCATACAATATCCCGTCGCTGATCCTCAGCATGGCATATTCCCTGTCAACTACTTTATATGCCGCACCCAATCCTGTTTGCAGCTGATTGAGCACCTTTAAAGAATAGCTGGTGGTATAACCTGCCAGTCCCCAATAATTCAGTCTCGCTTTATGATCCCGGAAAATATTAAAATCCAGCGATGCGTTATAATCATTGTTGGTGAGCTTTCCTGAGTTTTCACCATATACCCAGGCATTGTTGAAGTTCAGCTGTGTTTTTTTCTTGCTCAGGCTATATTTAAACCCGTTATTCAGCAGGTAGGTTTTTGCAACAGGCGACCGGTTCAATGTTCCGGAAAAGTTCACCCCCAGGTTGTGATGTACGGAATCGTTGAACTGTGCGAAAGCTTTCACCTGTACGAAACAACCTAACAACAGTAAAAGTATCAATCTATTCATACCGGGCGGCAAAAATAACACCTGGTGCCGGTTATTCCAACCCTGCTTACCGGTACGATTGTTAAAAAGAAGCCTATAGTTTTTAAAATGTATTAAGAGTATCATCAAAAAAAATACACCAGTAAACTTATAGCAACGGCGGCAGCCAGGGTATTCAGAAAATTAACGGCATTGTTATGCAGGTAACCTTTGTTTTCCAGGATAGCACCTAAAAGGGAATCGGCCAGGTTGCCGATGGTACCGGCTAATATGATGTGGAACGTGTAGTTAAAACTTTGATGCCACAAGCCATAGATCCATGCGATCAATCCGCTTGCAGCCAGTCCGGATAATGTTCCTTCCAGGCTGACAACGCCATTGGCGCCTTTGATACCAGGTTTGCCATTCAGTATATTATAATGTTTTTTGCCAAACACATTGCCGGTTTCCGAAGAAACGGTATCTGCTGCGGCGGAGGAAAATATCGCCGCAATCAACAGGAGTAACATACCTGCGATATATTCCACCTGAAAGCTGAGTACGCACATAATGGCCGCCAGCCCACCATTGGCAAATACCTGGGCTGCATTCCGGGCGCCGGTTTCCTTTTTGGGTAAAGACTGTTTAGAAGCTCCACCCAACGATGTTGCGCCAACGCCCATGATGAAAAATGCCGCCAGCATGCTCAGCCCTGGTAGTCCTGCTGCATAAAAGATCATGCAGCCAATAAGAGCCCCCAGTCCGGCGCCCGCTATGGTCAGTTTTTTGCGGGCAGCGCTCAGAGCAGCCCCCGCAAGAATGAGTAAATATATAGTTATTGTGCATCCTGTCATATTGTTATCATCTGGTTGTAAAGACCCGGTCCGTAATATTCCGCGAATTTACGGATGCCCGCACCTGTTTTACTTTCCTGCAGAAAATGTTTGGTTTTTCTTTGACAGCGTTTACTGTAACCACGTTCATGAAAGCAATATATTTGCCTGATCATACCGGAAATAAAAAAAACAGCTATAAATGAAGCATCTTTTATTACCTCTCTTTATTATCTGTTATACAAGCATACAGGGGCAGCCAGACCGATGGCAACAAAAAGTAAAATACGACATGGACATCAGGATGGATGTACAAACCAACCAGTTTACAGGCAAACAAAAGCTGGAGTACTGGAATAATTCACCCGATACCTTAAAGAAAGTATTTTATCATTTGTACTGGAATGCGTTTCAACCCAACAGTATGATGGACAGCCGGAGCAGGGAACTGGGGAAAATAGGACAGGGTGAAAACAGGGACTGGGATAGCCGCGTACGGGATCGTATACAACATCTGACACCTGAAGAGACAGGATATCAGAAGATCATTTCTTTAAGAATGAATGGTGTAGCGCAACAATACACCGTTCAGGAAACCATACTGGAAGTGCAGTTGAGTAAACCAATCCTTCCGAAATCCAAAGTAGTATTTGATATGGATTTTGAAGCGCAGGTTCCCCTGCAGATCAGGCGGTCCGGAAGAGATAATCCGAATACCGGCGTACGGTATTCCATGAGCCAGTGGTATCCCAAGATCTGCGCCTATGATTACGAGGGCTGGCATCCTACGCCTTATGTAGCACGGGAATTTTACGGTGTATGGGGCGATTTTAATGTGAAGATCACCATTGATAAAAACTACATGCTGGGAGGTACCGGTTACCTGCAGAATGCCAACCAGATCGGCTATGGGTATGAAGCAAAGGGGGTAAAAGTGCCTAAGCCGGCGGGCAATACGCTTACCTGGCATTTTGATGCACCTAATGTGCATGATTTTGTATGGGCGGCTGATCCCGATTTCAAACACATCACCCGCAATATCCCCAATGGACCGATCATCCACGTGCTGTATAAAAACAAGCCGGGCAATACAGCGAATGATGCGGCCTGGACGGAAGTAGCCGATGCCGCAGTAACGGTATTACCTTATATAGAAAAGAATTTTGGCGCATACCCCTATAAGCAGTATTCGTTTATTCATGGGGGTGATGGTGGCATGGAATACCCAATGGCAACGCTGGTAAGCGGACCAGGGTTGGGTACGGCTTTTCATGAATGGATGCATAGCTGGTACCAGATGATGCTGAATACCAACGAATCGATGTATGCATGGATGGATGAAGGATTTACCAGCTTCGCATCTTCGATGGTGGGCAGCTATTACCGGGAGCAAAAGAATAAGCAGGTAAGCGGCAATGCAGTATCTACCGGTCCGAAAAACACGGCAGCACCTACCGATCTGCCGCTTTATCATGCCGGTGCTTACCGCTCTTATTTCCAACTGGTGGCAAGTGGATTAGAAGAACCCCTTACCACGCATGCGGATCATTTCAACAGCAATTTTGCCTACTCGGTTGCCGCCTATTCCAAAGGGCAGGTGTTCCTGTCGCAGCTGGGATATATCATCGGCGAACAACCGCTTGGGGAAGTACTGCTGGAGTACTATAAACGCTGGCGTTTCAAATCTCCCAACGCCAATGATTTTATTCGTGTAGCGGAAGACGTAAGTAATGTTCAGCTGGACTGGTATAAGGAGTATTGGGTGAATACCACCAAGACAATTGATTACGGCATTGACAGCATCTGGCAGGAAGGATCCAAAACAAAGATCCGGCTGAAGATGCACCGGGAAATGCCTATGCCAATGGATGTATTGCTGGAGTATAAAGACGGGTCAAAGGAGATAGCATATATTCCGCAGTACCTGATGTTCGGGCAAAAGCCGGCGGAAGATACCATTCCCCGCACCGTGTTTGAGCCGTGGAAATGGACGCACCCGACCTATATTTTTGAGGTCAGTCAAACGCTCATGAATATTAAGTCAATAGAAATTGACCCCAGCTTCCGGATGGCAGATGTGAACCGGAGAAATAATAAGCTGGTGCTTACTTTTTAAAGACATATTTTGCAACGACCTGACAATTAACCATCATTCCGATCGCGAAGAGGAATCTGTTGACCGGTAAACGGCGAGCTTCCCCGGTCAGCAGATTTCTCTCCTGCAGCTACATACGTTTAAATCAAAACGGACTTTGAGCAGGATGCTAATGACATATCATACAATATATTGATTATCAACGCATTGAAAAGGTTGCGTGAGGACACGCAACCGGGTGACCGGTGCCCCGGCGCGTGTCCCCACGCGCCGTTAGATACAGAAAGCTCCTATATGGAGCGGCTCAATGATTAAGGAGCCGCCTAATGAGGTACTCGAAATGACGACATCATTTTTTATTTCGTCCGCGCCGGCTCTGACAAGTGCCCTGGTTTATGCCCCCGTTTTGTCATGCTGACGGAGGAAGCATTTACCTTTGCACTGTTAATTATCCAAAGGCAGCCCCTTCGCAGGCAGGCAATACACGTTTGCAGCAAACTGAAGGACGACAAGCAAAAGAAGATTATTCGTGCAGCATCTTGATGGCTTCCAGCACCCGCATACCTGCATCTTTTTTATCCTCTTCCAACTGCACAACACCACTCTGTTCGAACATATCCTTACTCCATTGCAGGGGAGCTGCAAACTCCGGGAACTTTGTTACCTGGGCATCCAGCCATGCAACAGCAGCATCCTTCCCCTTTTTCTTTTCCAGGGCCCAGGCAGTCACCAATGCATTGGAAGGAATAAAATTCCGGATGGTATTTTCGATAGCAGGAGAAAAGGCTATGATCTCATCCAGGTACTTATCCCCGTTCTTCTTATCTGCCAGGTACCTCAGCCAGTTTTCAAGACGGTAATCAATTTCATTGTCATAGGGTTTGCCTACGCCCAGGTTCTCCGGCCATAACGTGGAAGCTTCGGTGAAGGTGAGTGCTTTTTTGGTATTGCCTTTTTTCAATGCATCTATTGCCTGCATCAGCTTTGCTTCCCTGTACAACATCCTTCCTTCTGTAGCACCTTCAAACGGAAGAATGTGGAGCCCGGACAGCAAAACATCCACCTCCCTGTATTTTTTATTCAGCAACAGTGTTTTTGCATACAGCATACCCATCATCATGTTATTGCGGTTGGCTTTGTAATAGGGCGCCGCAACAGCCAGGGCTTCGGCAGGCTGGTTATTGTTAATATAATACTCTGTCAGCAACTTGTGGTATCTCCACTCCGCCGGCTTCAGGGACAGCGCTTTCTGCAGATCCTTCTTTTTATCTTCATTGCTGGAAATAGCAGCCCTGAATACATAGAACGGCGCGAAATCCGGAGCAGATCCGCATGCATCGAGCAGCGCTTTCGCTTCCTTTACGCGATTTCTGTCTCTGTAAACAAGCGCCAGCTGGTATTTCAGGAACCAGTCATCCTGTCCTTTCAGCAATTGCTCCAGCACAAAGGCTGTTTCTGACCGGAACGGGAATGCAAATGCAGGCTGAATATTTTGAACGTTTACCTTTTCTTTTTTCAGGAAGGCCAGCCAGAACGCCGCTTCAGCGGAAGCAGGACTTAATTGAAACAGCTCCGAAGCCTCTTCCCGGTTGCCGGCATTATAATACCATACCGCCAGCTCACTATAGCTTTCGTGCGGGATCTCACTTCTGATGGAAGCGATAAACGCCTGTTTAGCGGCATCGGTCCTGCCCTGTAAATACTTTTCAAATAATGCGAAATGGTTCAGGGGATCCAGCTCCTGTATTATTTGAATTGTCTTCTGTACATTCCCGGCTTCTTTCATCTTCCGGCAGGCAACTGTTTTCAGCATGAGCGCATCCAGGTTATAACGGTTATAGTCAAGCGCTTTGTCGGCGTAGCTTACAGACAACGGGTACTTCTGTTCTTTCCCGGCAATACGTGACAGCCCGGTATACCCCGCGCTTTTATATTCCTGCGTAAGCGTCGCTAGGCTGTAGCCATCGATGGCATCTGCCATGTTGCCCAATGTTTCGTTGATCAGTCCGTAGAAGTAGTTGGCTTCGCCGGCGTGCGCATTGATCTGCAAAGCCCGGTTGATAGTGACAAGCGCATCATTGTACAGCATGTTCCTGTGTTGCAGCGCAGCCATTTTTACAAGCGCCGGCAAAAAGTTTTTATCTTTCTCCAAAGAGGCTTTGAGATGTTTTTCAGCAGGCACATATTGCTTTTGATCCATCAGGGAGCTGCCCAGTAAAAATTCTCCATAGGCGCTGCTCCAGTCAAAATCCGCAGGTCCCTCCAGCGGGCGCTTTAATACATCAGCGGTGGGGTCCAGCTCATATACCAGCTTGTTGGCGCCCAATACCACCTTTGCATCCCGGGGGAGCGGGGTTTGTATAGAATCTGTAAAGGTATTGAGCGGTGAAAGCTGAACTTTCTTTGCGTAAATGATCTTTTCGCCTGACCTGATCTCAAGCATATCATTAATGGGTTGTACGGCTGAAAAATAAATTTTAGTCCATCCGTTTTCCTGCCTCACGTTCAGCGCGCCCGTTTCGTTTGCCTTTACCATGCCTTCTGTACCGGATACGGGATACCAGTATTCCGTCCAGGTATCTGCAGCATAAGGCGCAAAAGTTGTTTGCTTAAAAGGCGTATAATTACTTTTCAGCGCATTTTGATTGAATAATCTGCCTGATTGAATTTCCACGTACTGGCCGTTGTCGTCTGTCAGCAGCTTTTCCCATATCATGCCCTGGCGCGACAATCCCCATATCCATATTTTTCTTCCGATCTTATCATCATAAGTCCCGTAGCGTACCATACCGTCGTTGGTATCATGATAGTAAGCTCCGAAAAAATCAGCAGGCTTACCTATTACGTGATAGGATTTAGGTCCGCCGAAATCATTCTGCTCATAGAAATTTATATTTTTCCCGTTTTCTTTATTAACGGGCCAATCGGAGTAGTCACCTTCATGACCAATATAATGGGTGCCGGGAAAAATAAATTCAAGATTTCCTTTGGAGGGCATACCCAGGTTCATCCAGTGATAATAAGGCTGTCCGGCAGCGGTGTGGTTGTACCAAAATGACCGGGTGGTAAAATAGGCTTTGTCTTTCGGCAGGTTGATCTCTATTCTCCACTGGCTGCGGGTGAGCAGGTCCAGCACGCCGATAAAGCAGCTTACGCTGCCGTCTGCATTGCTTCGTGTGCTGTAATCTACGGGAGTAGCGGTATTGGGGGTATGCCCGATCATGCCGTAATTCGCTTCCAGCCCACCACTGGTCCAGGGTCCGCGCATACCGATATCCCTGAACTTTACGACCTCGTTATAATATATAAAAGGTTTGTTGTTTTTCTTTTCGAAAGCGCCCCATATCTTACCACCCACCTCAGGAAGAATGATCAGGCTGATATAATCATTTTCCAGCTCTACCACCGTCCATGGTTTGTTAACCGGCTTATCGGTAAAGCCGTCATACCGGAAATAAGGATACACTTCCGATAATAAAGCATTGGGGTTGGGGTCGGAGAATGGATAAGTCCTGAAATCTTTTTTATATTCCTTTACAATTGCGTTTTGTTGGGCAATGGTAAGGGTTACAGTAAACAAAAGAAATGCAGAAACAAGCAGCTTTTTCATTGAAATAACAATTGAGAAGTTTAGAAATCTACGGTCTGTGGCTAAAAATAAGCATTAAAAGAGTAGGATCATTCCGCAATCGATTGCCTGATCCTGTTTATTTTATTTGCCTGGTTTTGGTGAGAAAGAAGCATATATTGACTCTTTCAGAAAGAATCGTTGTGTTATGCATCCCGGAAGAACAATTTCAAAATACCTGATATTATTCATTTACCTCGCTGGTTGTGCACCTGCACCTCATGAACCGCAACAGGCAGAAGAAACGATCCTGTGGAAAAGAATGGGGCCCGGCGGTGGGGGAGCTACATTTATCCCTACTTTCTCGCCCCATAACAGTGATCATTTTCTGATCAGGTGTGATATGACAGGTTCTTATATCACCCGCGACGGCGGCGCCTCCTACAACCAGGTCAATTTCCCGAACGGGGCGGCTTCTTTTGCTTATCATCCCCTTGATTCAAACGTTATTTATATAGGCTCGTCTGTGCTTCACCGTTCGGGCGACGGGGGAAAGACCTGGCAGATGGTATTCCCCAGGCAGGAAGAAGTCGTGAAACCGGTCTATTCCGGCGATCATGCCACTTACAGCATAGAGGCAAGAGAAGGTTCTCTGTTTCAAAATGGAGGTATACACAATATAAGGATAGATGCCGCTATGCCGGACCATCTGTATTTTAATACCGGTTCCTGGTTTTATTTTTCAAAAGACGGCGGCCATACCTGGGAGAAAGAAGACTGCCGTTTTCCTGTGGATTTTATTTACACAGATGCCGGCAGCGCCCGCAACCTGGTGTATATTTTCACATCACAATCCATTATACTATTCGACAAGTCGGCCGCTACGTTCTCGGAAAGAGCACTTCCTGCATTTTTACACCACTCCTTTTCTTTTACAGCCGGTACTAAAAGCAAAACAGACAGTCTCCTGTTTTATACCCTTCAGCACGACCCGCAGCAGGAGGTGGACGGTGAATTTGGCTACAGCAGGATATGGAAGTCTGCCGATGCCGGGCTGAGCTGGGTGCAGGTATCCGACACCGTTATTACAAACGGGGCTTCCGGCCTGTTACCGAGCTTCTCCATGATCCGGTGCGCCGAATCAGATGCAGAAAAAGTATATGTAGTAACTAACCGTTATATAGAGAAAGCAGGCGATGGCAGCTTTTACTGGTATGGCGCTTTGCATTCCTTTGATGGTGGCAGGCGGTGGCAATGGTGCTGGAAGGGGGGCGGAGGATCCGGCAGGTATGGTGTGAAGGATGGACACGATGCCGCCAACCTTTCTGACGCCTGGGTAAAAAAGGCTTTTGGAGGAGAATATATAAGACTGATGGATGTAGGTGTATCGCCGGTTGACGGCAATACCGCGATCGTTACAGACTGGTACCGCACCATGAAAACCACGGATGGCGGTAAGACCTGGCAGCAGGTATATAGTGATCAAAAAGGGGATGGGTATGCCAGCAGGGGTCTGGATGTGACCACTGCCTACGGTGTGCATTTTGATCCTTTTGACAGTAACCATATTGCTGTCAGCTTTACCGATATCGGCTATCACCATTCTTACGATGGAGGCAAGACCTGGATACGTTCAGTGGAAGGCGTGCCCGCAGAATGGGTAAATACCTGCTACTGGATGGTATTTGACCCGGCAGTCAAAGGCAGGCTATGGTCGGGCTGGTCGAATCTTCATGATTTCCCTCGCGGAAAAATGACAAGAGACCCGCGATGGAAGAACCGCGCAAAGGGCGGTGTTTGCTTATCAGACGACGGCGGCAGGACCTGGAAACCTGTTATCGAAGGAATGGGTTTTGATTCGCCGGTTACCTGCCTGGCGCTGGATACAACTTCTCCCGCAGACAACAGAACACTGTATGCGACCGTATATAATAAAGGGATTTTTAAATCTATTGACGGCGGAAAAACATGGGTAAAAAAGAACAATGGTATCTACCCGAATACTGCTGCATTTGAGATCACCTTATCTGCTAACGGTGTACTATACCTGGTAGTAAGTCCCACACCTGTGCATAAGAATGGGAAAAAGGGAAGGGAAATTTATTCCGGAGCCCTCTATAAATCGGTTGACGGGGCAGAAAGCTGGCAGGAGCTTACCGTGACAGATGGGTTATTATTTCCTAATGGTCTGACGGTTGATCCGCAGGACCCGGAAAGATTATACCTGGGCTGCTGGGCTGATATCAGTCTCAGCGACCTGGTAGGAGGCGATGTGACCAGGGCAACCGGTGGCAATGAAAAGCTGTTCATGCCCGGCGGTGTATTTACCTCGCCCGACGGCGGGGGAAGCTGGCGTAATATTTTTGACGAGAAGCAATATGTATATGATGTGGTGACAGATCCTCGTCATAAAGGAAGGCTGTATATCAACACTTTTAATAGCGCAGCCTACAGGAGCGATGATTTCGGCAAGTCCTGGAAAAAAATAAAGGGCTACGATTTTCACTGGGGGCAGCGTCCCGTAGCAGATCTGCGCGATAATGAAAAAATATTCCTTACCACATTCGGATCCGGCGTGTGGCATGGTGTGCCGGAAACAGAATAATATAAACCATACTTATTTTATGCCTGCAGGAAGATCTTGTTTTTTTCTTTTACTTGTTTTGTTGCAGCTATCGTGTGTTACCCGTACGGGCACACCTGATGCGGGAGCGGCGTATAGAAATGAAAACGGAAGGAATGATCGTTGGGGGTTTGCCGGCTTTGGCGGCGGCGGCGCTATGTTTTACCCGGCAGTAAGCCCGTTTGACCCTTCGTTTGCATTGGTGGCCTGCGATATGACAGGCTCTTATGTTACCTATGATGGTGGTGAACGGTGGCGGATGTTCAACCTGGGAGACCCGGTAACCTTTTTTCTTTTTGATCCCAATGACAGCAATGTAGTATATGCCAATGCTGCTGCCTTATATAAGAGCACGGATAAGGGAAATACATGGCGCTTGTTTTACCCGGCAGAGGAGGATATTGCCGGCATCATATCAAAAGGTGATCATGCGGCCACCATAGTGGTTCCGAAGGATAGCATTTCCTGCAGGATTTCAGCGCTGGGCATTGATCCTGCAGATTCCAGGATACTTTTTGCAGGCATCACCGTCGATGGCCAACACGGAATTTTCACGTCGCCAGATGGCGGTAAGACCTGGCAAAAGGAAACGGGTACGGATACCGCTGTCAAAAACATTTTTACCGCACCCGCTTCAGATCATAAGGGCCGCGTATATGCCTCTACCGAAAAAGGGATATATGTAAAGACCGAAAACGGATGGCGGTTTAATAAGGCGCCGGCAGGTGTGCGATCTGTCACCACTTTTACAGCCGGGTTTGATGCAACGCAGCAAAAGACCATTATATACGGGATAACAGGACTGTCTTATTTCAATAACACGGTCGACTCGTCGGGAATCTTTTATACAAACGATGGCGGCGAGACCTGGGAAAACAGGCAGGGTGGTTTAACCAGTCTTTGTGATGGCTGTACCCCGGAATGGAGAACAGTTGCTACGAGCACGGGGCATCCGCATACGGTATATGTGTCTTACAACAATTTTACAAACGGAGACACTGTTTCAATAGGCGTGGCAAAAAGCACGGATTCCGGCATCACCTGGTCGCTGGTATGGCAGGACAGGCTGCTGCAGGACACAGCGCTGATATCTTCCAACTTCAGCCGGGACTGGCTTAATGAAAGATTCGGACCGTCCTGGGGGGAGAACCCTTTTTCTATTGGCGTATCTCCCCGCAACCCGGACATTTGTTATGCAACAGACTTCGGCAGGACCGTTAAAACAGAAGACGGCGGCAAATACTGGCAGCAGGTGTACTCGAAAGAAACCGATGCGGGATGGGTATCGCGCGGACTGGAAGTAACGACCAGCTATGATATCGTAATGGATCCATTCGACTCCTCTCACCTGTTTATTTGTAATACAGATATAGGACTGATGGAAAGTGAAGACAGAGGACGTAGCTGGAAAAGCGCTACAAAAAATAATGGTATCCCGCGGTCGTGGATCAACAGCACTTATTGGCTGGCCTTTGACCCCGAGGTAAAAGGAAGGGCATGGGCAGTTATGAGCGGGTCTCACGATCTGCCACGGCCTAAAATGTGGCGAAGAAGCGGAGTTTCCGGGTATAAAGGTGGCATATTGACCACCACCGATGGTGGAAAAACATGGATACCGGTAAGCAAAAGTGTCGGGGAAGGCGCCTTCACCCATATCCTGGTAGATCCGGAGAGTAACAGGCACTTACGAACCCTGTATGCCTGTGGTTTTGGCAAAGGAGTATATAAATCAACCGATGGCGGAAAAACATGGAAGCAAAAAAATACCGGTTTGCCTGCGGCAGAACCTTTTGCATGGCGTATCAGCAGAAGGGAGAACGATGGCGCTTTGTTCCTGGTGATAAGCAGGAGAAATGAGAAAGATACAGGAGAAGGAGACGGCGCCCTGTATGTTTCCAGGGATGGTGCTGAAACATGGCAGCCAATAAATTTACCGGCAGGAACAAACGGACCTACAGATATAATGCCCGACAACACCCGGCCGGGACGGTTAATATTGTCGGCCTGGGGAAAAATAAATACGGGACGATTCGAGGCAGATACGGGCGGTGGAATATTTATAACAGAAGATGAAGGACAGACATGGAAGCAGGTGATGGAAAAAGATCAGCATGTGCATGATATTACTTACGACAGCAGGAGCAGCACTTATTACGCATGCGGCTTTAACGGCAATGCCTGGAGATCTGCCGATGGCGCCCGTTCATGGCAAAGGATAAAGGGATACAACTTTAAGTGGGGAAAAAGGGTCGTTCCGGATCCGCATGACAAAGACCGGATCTTTATCATCACCTTCGGCGGCGGTGTATGGCATGGTCCTGCAAATGGCGACAGCCTGGCAGCAGAAGATATCCTTTCAATATATTAGGAATGTCAAAGATCGGTTAAGCATCACCGAAACAACAGGCAGAATATCAGAGACACATGCTGACGGAAACGATTGTGTATATTTTTCCTGATCGCAGCCGCATGTATCCTTTCAAATCAAATTCGGTGCAAAAGTTTCTCCATTCTCTATCGGTGGGTCTCCACTCACCGAAAACCTGAAGCCTTAGTCTTTGTAATACGTTAAAAAGAAAAACTTATCTATGCCGGTCAGATAGAGCTTTGCACCTGATCCACTTTAGGCTGGCGGGTGAGGACACCCGCCAGTAGGGGGAATACAGAATAATTTTCTAACTTCTCTATCGGTGGGTCTCCACCCACCGAAAACCTGAAGCCTTAGTCTTTGTAATGCGTTAAAAAGAAAAACTCGTCTATGCCGGTCAGATAGAGCTTTGCACCTGATCCACTTTAGGCTGGCGGGTGAGGACACCCGCCAGTAGGGGAAAAACCAAATTCGGTGTAAAAGTTTTCTCCATTCTCTATCGGTGGGTCTCCACCCACCGAAAACCTGAAGCCTTAGTCTTTGTAATGCGTTAAAAAGAAAAACTCATCTATGCCGGTCAGATAGAGCTTTGCACCGATCCGCTTGTAGGCTGGCGGGTGAGGACACCCGCCAGTAGGGGAAATGCAAAATAATTTTTCTAACTTAATTCTCTATCGGTGGGTGTCTCCACCCACCGAAAACCTGAGGCCTTAGTCTTTGTAATGCGTTAAAAAGAAAAATTCGTCTATGCCGGTCAGATAGAACTTTGCACTGCTCCACCTGTATTCTTCCGGTACGCTTGCCAGGGACCATTTTTCTGCCACAGGGTTATTGTGCATATACTCCAGTTTTTGTTCCAATATTCCGATGCTGCTCAATGTAATAGCGAGCGGATCCCGCTTCCAGAATTGATACTTACGGTCATTTTTATCAGTCATATAGCTATGCAACAACTGTGGCGCATACAGTTGCAGGTGTTTTTTTATTTGATGTGCCGTGAACTTTGTAAAACTTCCTGCAGGGCTTTCCTTTCCGTTTAACGACAGGTGCGTCCATATCAGGTGTATATGATTGGGCATGATCACATATCCGAATACCTTTACCAGTTGCCGTATTACTAAATACTGAAGTGATTGTATAACAATAAGCTTAATGTTATCATCATGCAGAAGATGCTTAAAGCAGGCAATAGTATCTGTATAAAAGTATACATCATGCAGCTCCATCTGGCCCTGTCTTTTGTGAAAGGTGTTCATAAGCAGCAAACCGGTGTTGATTGAACATGGCGGCAGGTGTAATATAATGTATTGGTTGCTTACCGGGAAAACAAATCTAATGCTTTAGGCTGGTGGGGTACCCACCCACCAGCAGGTCAATGGCTCACAGGATACCATCTAAAATACATACCGGCGGAAACGATTGCGTACATTTTTCCTGATCGCAGCAGGTTGTTTCCATTCAAATTCGGTGTAAAAGTTTCTCCAATGCAGAATAATTTTTCTAACTTTAAGGCAGGTGTATTTTGACTCAAACAATTTATCTGTCTGCAAGTGAGAAACGGCTTCAAGTACCACGAAAATGAACAGGACCTGCTTGCTTGTGTAAGAGAGGGTGATGTAAAGGCGTTCGAGGAGTTATATCATATCTACGCTCCCCGCTTGTATGGTAATATTCTTAAGCTGGTGAAATCTGCCGACATTGCCGAAGAACTGCTGCAGGATGTATTCCAGCGTCTTTGGGAATACAGGGGTAAGATAGATCCCGGCAAGAATTTCAAATCCTATATTTTCACGATCACCCAGCACCTGGTATTCGATTATTTCAACAATACGTCCCGCCAGCGTATCCTGGAGAACTACCTGAAAAATGCCGGAAACGCTGTATTGCCCGGGTTTAAATATGCTGTGGAGGAGAAAGAAGTAGCGCATATCCTGAATGAAGCCATAGAACAATTGCCACCCCAGCGAAAGCTGGTGTATACCTTGTGCAAAGTGGAAGGAAGAAGCTACGAAGATGTAAGCAAAAACCTGGGTATCTCCACGTCTACCATCAGCGATCATATTGTCAAAGCCACCAGGAGCATAAAAGCCTATTATCTTTCCAGGGATATTGCCTATTCCTGCATACTTGTATTCATAATTTCTTCCTTTCCCGGAATTTTTTTCTAGTGACAGCAGAGTAACGCCTGTTTTAGCAGGTATTACTATAAAATGAAATTATTTTGGGTGACCACAAGTATATAACCAGCCTGTTTAAAAAATATGTATCTGATTCCTGCACATCTTCCGAGCTGCAGGAATTAATAGATATCATACAGTCAGGACAGGAAGAAGAGCTGATCCAAACCCTTATCCGTGAACATTTGCAGGAGGAACCCTTTTTACCTGTACAGGTGCCGGACAGGGTCTTTGCACAATTGGATCTGGATCAACCGAAAGCTGTTGTGCGGCGTATATCCCAGCTTTTCAAGGTCGCAGCCGCTGTGGCTGTTATAGCTGTGCTGGCAGCGGTATTTTATTTTGCACCTTCTTCCGGGGGAAGGGAGGTTGCCGATCATGATGTGCCGCCGGGAGAAAGCATCGCCACCCTGGTTTTAGCTGATGGAACTGAGCAGGCTTTAAACGCCCTGATCACTTCGGTGGATAATGGTTCGGTAGCAAAAGCCGCAGATGGACAATTGGAATATATTATTGATCGCCCGGTAAAAAACGGGAAAGGAACAAACAGCATCAGAACACCTAAAGGAGGACAGTTCCGGCTTGTGTTACCCGACGGTTCCAGGGTCTGGCTGAATGCAGCTTCCGACCTCACCTACCCCGCCTCCTTTGGTCATCAGTCAAGAGTAGTGCAGCTTTCCGGGGAAGCATATTTTGAAGTGGCGCCGCAGAAGGTAAATGGCAAAAGCATCCCGTTTTTTGTAGAAACAAAGAACCAGAAAATTGAAGTGCTGGGCACACGGTTCAATGTGAGCGCTTATGAAGACGGCAACAGCACTAAAACCACACTCATTGAAGGAAAGGTAAAAGTGGTAACGGATGATGACGCAATTATACTAAAGCCCAACCAGGAATTCAGCTTACGGCCGGACGGTGCCAATACCCAGGAGGTAGATGTTGAAATGTCTATCGACTGGAAAAACGGCGACTTCCTGTTTGTGGAAGAAGATATAAGAAGCATCATGAGGAAGGTAGCCCGCTGGTACAACGTGGAGATCATTTACGAAGGTGATGATAAGGATTTCCATGAAAATATCAGCGGACAAATATCAAGGAACAGGAATCTTTCAGAGGTATTGCGGATGCTGGAGCTTTCCGGCAACGCCAGGTTCGCGGTAAAAGACAGGAAGATAACAGTATATAACAGCCGGTAATTTTTTAATCAACCAAACAAATACAAATGAAATTCCATCCAGTTTGAAGCAATCAGTTTTAAATAATATCCAAAAAAAGCCGGAAATGCCTGCCAGCACTTCCGGTAAATATCCGGGATATTCAAAAATTTGATCACAGCAGTAATCAATCATTGTTCACCCAAACTTTACAAAAGTATGCAATTTGATACTTTAAAGGTTCAGGCATGCTTCCGTGCAGGTAAAAAAGAAACCATGCCCCGGCAGCATCCGGTAAAAACAGCATTTCCCCTTTCAAAACTAATTTTGCAGATGAAGATTGTTTCGTTTTTTCTCTTCGTAATATGTCTTCAGGCGAGCGCTTCCGTTGTGGCGCAAAGGGTTACCCTAAACGAAAAAAATGCTTCTCTTCAGCAGGTAATGCGTGAAATACGGAAACAAACAGGTTTTGACTTCCTTGTAAATGCACAGTCTATGAAAAAGAAGCAGTCGTTGGATATAACGGTTGTGGACATGCCGCTTGAAAAAGCGCTTCAGCAATTGTTCAGGGATCTCCCTCTAAACTACCTGATTGACAATAAAACCATTATAATCCGCGACAAAACCGATGGTGTGGATATTGCAGCCGACCTTAAGGTCTCGGGTGTGGTACTCAACGAAAAAGGGGAGCCATTGGCCGGCGCCAGCGTCATAGAGAAAGGCACCCAAAATGGCGTGATCAGCAATGAAAACGGGCTGTTTACCATTAATGTAAAAAATGAACTGGCGGTGCTGGTAATAACATCGATAGGACACATCAGCAAAGAAGTGCGTGTGACAACCGGGGATATGTCGATTGTGCTGGAGTCGGACAACAGCAGCCTGACAGATGTGGTAGTGGTCGGTTATGGCACGCTGAAAAAAAGTGACCTCACCGGATCTGTCGCCCAGGTACGCGGGGCTGAGCTGACACAGCTTCCCACGCAAAGAGTAGACCAGGCTTTGCAGGGAAGAGCAGCAGGTGTGTTGGTGCTGAATACAGATGGCGCCCCCGGTGGAAATACTACCATCCGTGTGAGGGGCATGAATTCCATTAATGGCGGCAACAACGCCCTGATAGTGATAGATGGTTTGCAGGGTGGTAACCTGAATGCTATTAACCCCAACGATATTGAGTCCATTGAGATCCTGAAAGATGCCTCTGCTACAGCAATATACGGGTCGCAGGGTGCCAACGGGGTGATCCTGATAACCACTAAAACAGGTAAAAGAGGAAGACCGACCGTAGACTACAGCTATAACCTTGGGTACCAGGAGCTTCGGAAAAAGCTGGATGTAATGAATGCAGCAGACTATGCGCGTACGGTCAATGCTTACCGGGAAACCCTTAACCTCACGGGAACGCCTGTACTGGTATTTACCGATCAGCAAATTGCTGACTTTGAAAAAAATGGGGGGACTGACTGGCAGGAGGAAATATACCGTACCGGTAAACTGCAAAATCACCAGCTGTCAGTTGGCGGAGGCACAGAGAATACCAGGTATATGGTGTCAGCAGGATACCTGGACCAGGAAGGCATACTGGTCAATTCCGACTACAAACGTTTTTCACTACGGGCAAATATCAATTCTACCATTACCCGGAATGTAAGCTTCGGCCTGAATTGGGCAGCCACGAAAGAAAAAGGCAGCTCGCCTCCCTACGGAAGCGAAGCGCTCTCCTTTCTGGGGCAGGCGGTAAACGGCGCACCCAGATGGGACCCTACAACGCCTGTATATGATGAGGATGGAAATTATTCCGTTCATCCTGGCGGATACGGTGCATATGATGTATGGAACCCGGTAGCAGCTGCAAGAGAACCTTTCACAGAAAGGAATACTGTCGGCAACACGGTCAATACCTTTCTCGATTTTAAAATTATGGAAGGACTGACACTTCGTGTAACCGGGGGTGCAATTGTGAGGAACGCCAACAACAAAAGCTATTTCAACAGCAAAACATCTGAGGGCAGGCCTTCCCAGGGAATGGTAGGATATGGCACTTCTGCAGAAAGCATCTCTACCCGGTACCAGAACTCTAACATACTTACCTACACGAAGCAGTTCGGCCGGCACAGCCTGACCGCAATGGGAGTAATAGAGCAGCAGTATGAGCACTATAAGGGGTCTTCCTTAACCGCCAGGAAATTTACGGTTGACCAAACCGGCATCTATGACCTGGGGGGCGCCAGTGAGGTGATTAATGCATCGGGCGCCAATAAAAGAACGATCTATTCGTACCTGGGAAGGATAAATTATTCTTTCAATGAACGGTACCTGCTGACAGTGAGCTACCGCGCAGACGGCTCCTCCGTGTTCGGCAAAAATAACAAATGGGGTTATTTCCCTGCCGCTTCCGTTGCATGGCGGCTTGCCGAAGAATTATTCATAAAAGAGCTCGACCTTTTTTCAGAGCTAAAGCTCAGGGGTAGCTGGGGAATTACCGGTAACCAGGCGATCACACCGTTCCAGACCCTGGCAAGAATGGCATCCGGTGGTAACTATCCTTACAATGGTAATGATAATACAGACCTCGGCTTTTATATTATGAGCGCGGCCAACCCCAGTCTAAAATGGGAAAACACCACACAAACAGACCTTGGAGTGGATATAGGTTTGTTTAATGACAGGCTTCAGTTCACCGCTGATGTATACACGAAAACTACCAGGGATCTGCTGTTATCCCGTGAGCTGCCCGGTTATACCGGTTTGTCCAGCGTTATAGATAACGTAGGATCGGTGCAAAACCGGGGGCTGGAATTATCCATAAGCGGTGATCCTGTACGGGGTCAGTTCAGATGGAATACCGGGTTCAATATTTCTTTTAACAGGAACAAGGTGCTTGACCTCGGTGGGCTCGACAAGATATCTTATCGTACCACCATGGGAGGTTACGGCGTAAACTCAAATTTTATGTTCCTGGTAGAAGGAGAACCTTTCGGGCAAATGTATGGTTATGGATATGAAGGAACCTGGAGCGAGAAAGATGCTGCTACTGCAGCAGGTTATGGCCAACTGCCCGGAGATCCTAAATATACAGACCTGAATAAGGACGGAGCGATCGATACAAAGGACCTGAAAGTGATCGGTAACGCATTCCCTGACTACATTTTCGGCTGGACCAACCGGTTGACTTACAAAAATTTTGAGCTTACATTCTTGATACAGGGCACGCAAGGCAATGATATATTCAACCAGGCACGCATCAGGCTTGAGAATCCCTCGGAGGCGGTAAGCACAAGAATTTTGGACAGATGGACGCCCCAAAACCAGGACACCGACATCCCTGCGTTTACAGACCAACTGACACGACAGGGTGCGGGATTGACCAGCAAAGTCTATATTTCCGGCGATCAACGGCTAAGCAGATGGGTAGAAGACGGTTCGTATATACGCCTGAAGAACATCACTGTAGGGTATGATCTTCCTGCCGGCTTAATGAAAAAGATCAGGCTGACGAAGGCAAAGATTTTTGTGACGGGTGCAAATATATTGACAATAACGAAGTATACCGGCTATGATCCGGAGGTAAGCGCATATACAGCCAACGACGCACAGTTGGGTGTAGACCTCAGCAGCTACCCCACCTTTAAGTCTGTCACTTTTGGAGTTAACCTCTCTTTTTAGACCGGGTTGATAAAAACGAATGATCTAAAAAAAATTAATGAAGATGAAAGCAAAAATATTAACACGTATGATCCTGCTGCTTTTCACATTTGCTGCCGGCGCATGCAGCAAGCAGTTGGAAGAAAAGCCGAGCAGTTTTGTTGCGCCGGATAATTTTTTCCAGACCGCACAGCAGGTAGAAACTGTTTTCGCAGCATCAATGAATACCCTGTGGGGGTATTGGGAAGGCTATTCTTACGGATATGGTAATTTCATTCACGATGATCAGTTGAATGACGGCGACCTGATCATTTCCCCGTCTCATGGCTCTGGTCTGTGGGATGCGCATTACAGCTCGCTGCTCAATATAAACACTGCTATAGCCGCCATAAAAGCAGAGAAGGTACAGGGTGTTTCTGCAGATGAGATCAGCCTGTTGATCGGACAGGCAAAATTTATCAGGGCTTTCAATTATTTCATGCTGGTACGTATGTTCGGCGGAGTGCCGCTCATTACCGAAGATACACCGGACCCTGTTTCTAACCCTATGCCACGGGCATCGGTAACCGATGTGTATAACCTGATAATAGCAGACTTTACCGAAGCGATAGATAAGCTCCCCTCAAGCTGGCCCAGCGCACAGGGACGACCAACGAAAGGTGCTGCCCGGGGGTTGCTTGCAAAGGTATATCTCACTATGGCCACCGCTCCTCTCAATGAAACGTCTAACTATCAGAAAGCAGCGGACCTTGCATGGGAAGTAATGCAATCCGGCGACTATCAGCTTGTGCAGGACATTACAAAGGTATTTGACCTCTCAAATAAATACGGACCGGAAATGATGTGGGGATTCAATTCGACCTATGATGACCCGGCTACTGATCCACAGATATGGGCACCCGAAAATATGGATGGCTGGGGAGATGCATCGGTAAATCCTCTCTGGGAGCAGGCTATACCCGACGGACCCCGTAAAGATGCCTACCTGATCACGGAACTGAATGGAGTACACTATACTGTATGGAATGTACAGCATACGCCATATATCCGTAAATACCTTTACATATCACAAGACGACTTTGACAGCTATGCCTCTACTATCAATTTTCCCATCATACGTTATGCCGACGTGCTGCTGATCTATGCCGAGGCGGCAAATATAGCTAATGGCGGACCCACGCAGGCAGCAGTGGATGCGGTTAACCAGGTAATCAACCGCGCCAACGGGTATGCGCCGGTTCCGGATCATCCGCTGTTAACAACCGCGATGTCAAAAGAAGCCTTCGACGCTGCTGTTATTGAAGAAAGAAACCAGGAGCTGTGTTTCGAAAACGACAGATGGTTCGACCTGATCAGGAAAAGACTACTCGGGGAGAAGAACCCTGAGTACGTGGCTAATTTTTCCGAGGACGATTACCTGTTTCCGATACCGGAAAGGGATTTAAGGCTTAACGAGCAACTGGTACAAAACCCGGGGTATCCCACGCCGTAAGTTGCCGGCGTTCTGTTGGTAGTCCGCATAAGGCCGGGATATATCTATCCGGCATTATACGGTGACATTTTCGTCTGAAATAAAATTGTGTCGTATTAAACGGGAATAATAATATGCCCAGATACCGGTCAATGGAGCTTTGTGACGGCAATTTATGGAAGGCCTTTAAGGAAGGAAGCATGGAAGCTTTTGAGGCGATCTATCATCGCTATTTTGATATCATAATGCAGCAAAGCTTAAAGCTGCATCACGATAAGGCAGTGATAGAAGATTGTGTGCATGATCTTTTTGTTGAGATATGGAACAACAGGCATAACCTTTCCCTGCCAAGATCCGTAAAGGCCTATCTTTTGTGTTCGGTACACAGGAAGATCATCCGTAAGATCAGGACCGACAGGAATCATATACAATTTGACGGGTTGCACCTAAAGGAAGGAGCGGTTCCCTGTATAGAAAAACAGATCATTGCTGAGCAGCTTAAATGCCAGCAAAGGAAACATATCCGTAAGGCATTCAGGTTCCTCACGAGAAGGCAGCAGGAAGCGCTTTACCTGAAATTTTACGATAACCTGAGTTATACCGAAATTGCCGAACGGATGTTTATAAGCACAGCGGCTATTTATAACCTGGTTTCGAAAGCTATTTTTCAGATATCTTCCAACCTGGATAAAAAAGCGCTTAATAATTAATGATGATAAACCTAATGTTGATGATAACTAAACAGCTTTTCCCTTTTCTGCTGATCGTTATTTTTACGCAGGTAAGTTTCGGGCAAACACCCGATGAACTATTGCTGAGGAATTATCGCCCGGTATCCATCTATAAAATCCCGGTAACGAAGATTGAAAAGGCAAAATTCCCGGTAATTGACATGCATTCTCACAGTTGGTTTGCCAAAACCGAAAAGGAAGTAAAAGAATGGCTGGCGCTGATGGACCGGTTTGGAATAGACAAAGTGGTCCTGCTTACCGAGTCAACGGGTCCTCAGTTTGATTCTATTTACAAGGTGTATGCCCCTTATGGCAATCGCTTTGAATTGTGGTGTGGTTTTGACTATACAGGCTACCAGGAGCCCGGCTGGGGAGAAAAAGCGGTAAAAGAGCTGGAACGTTGCGTAAAGGTTGGAGCAAGGGGCGTAGGAGAGCTTGGTGATAAAGGGCTCGGGGAAGTATTCTCCAATCCCGTTCCGGGATATGGAATGCATGTAGATGATAAAAGGCTGCAACCTTTATACAGGAAATGTGCGGAGCTGGGTATTCCGGTAAGCATACACGTAGCGGAACCCCTTTGGATGTACAGGCCTATGGATTCCACCAATGATGGATTGATGAATGCTTATCACTGGAGAGTGGATACAACAAAACCTGGCTTCAGGGGGCATGGGGAAATGATAAGATCCCTGGAAAATGTGGTAAAGGAAAATCCCCGGACGACATTTGTGGCCTGTCACCTGGCAAACTGTGAATATGATCTTACTTTGCTGGGAAACCTGCTGGACAAATACAAAAACCTTTATGCGGACGTTGCAGCACGGTTCGCGGAAATTGCTCCCATTCCCCGTTTTGCTGCCGCCTTTTTTGAAAAATACCAGGACAGGCTGGTATATGGTACGGATTATCACCCGGGCAGTTTCATGTTTGAAACGACTTTCAGGATACTGCAGACAAATGACGAGCATTTTTACGCAACAGACCTGTTTGAATATCATTGGCCGCTGCAGGGATTTAATCTGAGTAATGGTGCGCTCAGGAAAATATATGGAGAGAACGCAAGAAAGATATTAAAGAAATAGGTATCAAATTTGTCTTAGATGGGTCTTCGTAATAATTGCGTATTGGTGATGGTCCTCCTGCTTTTTTCGTGCAGGCAATCCGGCAATGAAAATCGCTCGTGGGCGGTATATCGTGGTGACAAAGAAAGCTCGGGTTATTCACCGCTGAAGCAGATCAATGCAGACAATCTTTCAAGGCTGGAAGTTGCCTGGGCCTATCATTCCGGTGACGCCCGGGAAGGAAACCGGTCAGCTATTCAATGTAATCCTCTTATCGTGGATACTGTCATGTATATCACTTCGCCGCAGCTGAAGCTGATCGCGCTGGATGCAAAACGTGGAAAAGAGATCTGGCGGTTTGATCCCTTTGAAGGTGAAGAAGCTACCGGCGTCAACAGGGGTGTTACCTATTGGACAGATGGAAAAAATCAACATATCCTGTTTTCGGCAGGCCCTTACTTATATGCTGTCAATGCAATTACCGGAAAGCTGATAAACTCTTTCGGAGAGCATGGTAAAGCAGACCTGCGAAATGGTCTCGGCAGGGACCCTTCCAGGCTGGCGGTGTGGGCAACTTCCCCGGGTATTGTGTATAAGGATATATTGGTAATGGGAACAGCGCTGGGAGAAGGGTATGATGCAGCGCCCGGTTTTGTGCGTGGCTATAATGTGGTTACCGGAAAAACGGAATGGACCTTTCATACTATTCCGCAGCCGGGGGAATTCGGCCACGATACCTGGGAGCCGGATGCGTGGAAAGAAGCCGGTGGCGTGAATGCATGGGCAGGAATGAGTCTTGATGAAAAAACAGGAACCGTGTTTTTACCTTTGGGTTCACCGGCGTTTGATTTTTATGGCGGAAACCGTAAGGGCGATAACCTGTTCGGTAATTGCCTTGTAGCGCTGGATGCGCAAACCGGTGAACGAAAATGGCATCATCAGCTGGTGCATCATGATCTGTGGGATTACGATCTTCCCTCTCCTCCCACCCTGCTAACGATCAAAAAAGATGGCAAAACCATTGATGCGGTAGCGCAAACCACTAAAATGGGGATGGTTTTTGTTTTTGACAGGAACACAGGCGAGCCGGTATTTTCTATAGAAGAACGATCCGTGCCGCAAACAAACCTGTCAGGCGAGCAGACTTCTGCCACACAGCCCTTCCCGGTAAAGCCGGCACCTTTTGTGCGGCAGCACTTTTCCGAAGAGGACATCACCGATATTTCGGATGCATCTAACAGCTATGTAAAAACGAAGATGGGCAATGCAAAGATGGGAACGATATATACACCGCCGGATACTACCGGTGTTGTTCAGTTTCCCGGAACCAGGGGCGGTGCAGAATGGGGTGGTGCTTCGGTTGACAAGGCTACGGGAATATTATATGTGAATGCCAATGAAGTGCCGATGCTGTTCAAAATGAAACAAGTGGTGCTGGCGGATGATATTTTATCCAGGGGACAGCAGGCATATACCCTGAATAACTGCACCATGTGCCATGGCGCAGACCGGAAGGGAACGGAAGCATTTCCGGCGCTGCTTGGCCTGAACAAAAAATACAAGCCTGCTGAAATAAAAAAGTTGCTGCAAACCGGAAAAGGGCAGATGCCCGCATATCCCAACCTGTCAGATGATGACAGGGCTGCATTGGTAACATTCCTGCTCAACGATACAATCATTACACCGCAGTTCCAGGCGGCCTCGTCTGCACAGCACCGTTATGTGCACGATGGCTGGAATGTGCTGACAGATCAGGACGGGTACCCTGGCGTGAAACCGCCATGGGGCACGCTGAATGCCATAGACCTGAATAGCGGGGATATATTGTGGCAGGTGCCTTTGGGAGAATATCCTGAATTGTTAGAGAAAGGAATGCATACCGGTACACAAAACCTGGGCGGTCCGATCGTGACCGCAGGCGGATTGGTAATTATCGGCGCTACCCGTGATGAAAAGCTGCGGATTTTCGAAAAAGCTACAGGGAAGCTATTATGGGAATATAAGCTGCCGGCCGGCGGTTATGCCACACCGTCTACTTATATGATTGATGGAAAACAATACATCGTTATTGCCGCCGGCGGTGGCGGGAAAGTAGGCACACCATCCAGTGACACTTACGTGGCTTTTGCACTAAAGAACACCCGTTAAATTATACGACTTTGTTATTCACAATATTGCCCGGCAGCGGAACTTACTTAGCAGCACTCTGGAAAATCGGAATCACTTCATTCCATCGAATACGTTACAAGATGATGTCATCCGTTCATTGATTTAGCTTGCCAATGATTAGCCGGAAGGACAAACAAGTTCGCAGCTTTGCGATCCTGCCCCATCACCCTTCTCCACTGGCTGCATCCAGGCAGTTCCTTTTATCCTTCAGGGACGATTGAGAGCGCTGGAAGGTAAATGCATCCACCTCGCTAAAATGCTCCTTGTTAAGTATGCGACATAAGGTAGCCGTTACCGTTGCGTTGTCATCATCAAATCCGCCATGGGCTGTACAGTTTGCATGTTTATAAGAACCCTTCATTTCCGCGTTGGGAGACAATACCAGGTTGCCGTTCTCAACATTTAACAACCCGGATAGCCTGGCGTCCTTCTTTATAAACTTCTCCATACCCAGAATGGGCGTACCATCTTTAATAATACCCGGTATCCTCACTTTATCTTCAAATGCATTGGATACAAGGTATAGCAATGACTTATTATAAATATGAGCGCAATGATCATCATTTTCAGCCGTATCGGTCAGGTTGAATACAGCAAACCTTTTTATGTCCTTACTGTTGATGGAAGGCAGATAGGTTTTATTGAAAAGATCCACGGTGCAGGCAGGCGCCCATAAGGTGCAGGACGCTATTCCTACCGACACGCCGTCTTTGTTATTAGCCAGATATTCCACCAGGTGGGCGAGCACAATGCTGCCTGCGCTATGCCCTATCAGGTGCAGCTCAAAATCTTTTTTGTATTTCTTCACCAGGGATGCCACAAACTGTAAAGCCAGCCTTATCCCCCCTTTTGTAGAGGTGGTAGCCAGCCTGGCATTTTCTTTCATCTCATCCCACTGCATTTTTCCCGTAAGCGACCGGGCAATAGGTTCCAGCATATCATCCAGGCGGTCGAGCATAAAGTCTTTGGCTGCATCCAGGAATCCTTCCGGTTTTCTTTTCTTTACGGCTTCCTTTAAAATATTGGTAAGTGTTGACCACGCATCGGAATTCCATACGAAGGAAACAGGATACACTTCCGCATCCAGCAACTGCGACCGGTAGTCAGCCACTCTTTGTATAGCGTTGGCCTCAGATACCAGTCCGCCGTGGGCATATAACAACAAGCGTTTCTTTTTCCAGCTTTTGGTAATATTCACAAAGTCGTTCTCAAAGATAGATTTCACTTCTTCTTCGGTGTTGCCGTATTCACCGCTTGTTTTCAATACACCGTTGTTCCCGATGTTGATGATGTGAGGGCGCAGTTGAGAGAACGAATAAGCATTCGATTTTTTAGCTGCCGGCGAGTTGCTGATCGCAACAGATTCATTGTTCAACAGGGTAACCGGAACGCCTAACCGGGCAACCCATACATCTACCCCGTTCTGCAGCCAGTCGTCATACGTGATCAGCCCAAAACCTTTTTTTCCCCAGCCGGTTCCCCAGGAATTCTGTATCCAGAAACCCGCCCTGTCATATGCAACAATAGCAAAAGCATGACCGCCCTCTGCGTTACTTTCAAACGGGATAATACCGTTGGTCCCCACCTTATCCCACCCGCTATGCGTTACACAGGTGGCAAACAGCACGCCCACTTCTGCCATAGCGCTGTGCATAGCCACCAGGTCTTTATGGTTGACACGGTAATAAGCACCCAGGGGCCGCTCCACTGCATCTTTCACCCGTTCTTTGGTGAGCGAGTTATCCCTGGCATTGGTTTTCCATAATGTTTCCTTGCATACGCCATGCTTATGCCAGCCTTTCATAGCGCCCCTGGCGCTGGAACCGTCATATTCTTCTCCCGGCCACTCGTCATAACGTTTGGCCGACTGGTACAACATTTTTGGACTTACCGGCAAAAAGCTGCTCCTGGCAGAACGGCTCAGCAACAGGTAGTTTGCAACCGTCGCCAATCCATATCCCGTGCAGGCGCCCTCTGTTCCCTGGTCAAGCACAGGCACTTTCAGCTTCATATAAGATTGCAGCTTTATTTCTACCGGCACTTCTCTCAACGTTGACTTATACATCTGATCACGAAAATCGAGTGTATCCGGACGAACGTTGCGTACCCTGTGCCTGGCGGTTTTGCCGGTTGTATTTTTCTTGGTGGCTGATATTACGACCACATCCGGATGAAACCGTCTCAAATGGTAATTGGCCGCTCTTTCGGACGAAAAGTTCGTATGCTCTACCATGCTGCCGTCGGGAAGCACTTCCATGCAGTACCATTTGTCCCCGGAAGGAACAATTACAAACTGTTTTCCACCGGATCTTCCGGCCCTTGACTTTGCCATAGCTGAATATTTAGGTTCAATGGTTTTCGATCATGTAAAAACCCAATGCATCAGGATCGTTGAATACACGTTTTATATCATATACCAGGAACTTGCTGATACCGGATATTTTATTCTTCGACGTTTGTATTACCTGGAAAAACCGAAGCCGGGTTTTATCCTGTTCCATCGGGGTATACAGGAATACAAGGCCCGGCTTTTTTCTTTTTTCCCGGATGCAGGGTTCCCCGCTAAAAAAATTCTTCTTTACCTCGAACTCTTTCTCTGCTGTAAATTTTTTTAACACGCTGTCTCCCGTACTAATAAATCCAAGATACAAAGGACCATAGCCCAGGCTGATATGCTGCGCATTGAAAACACTGCCCATCAGGATGCCGTAGCGCTGCTCATTTACCGATTCCAGCTCATAAAAGTACAGTTCTGCATGCCCCCTGGAGACGGCTATATTGATGGTATCCTTTTTGGATAATTTATTCACCAGCGTATATTCCGTGACCGAATTATTCTCTACCAGCTTTTCCGCTATCTCTGCTTTGTATACCCGGTAAGTGGTTATGCTGTCTACCGGTCCCTCCAGTATCTTCACTGATACCTGTGCTATCAGTGTGTCATTGATAATATCCTTTCTTGCCATGTTGTAGAAAGGCGATTTGCACGACATGAGTGCAGCCAGCATCCACGCTGTAAAAAATATATTTCTATAGTTTGACATGCTGAAACTGATTATAAGTGCCACCAATAAAAAACCTGTTGCCATCATTATTCGGATGCAGAGGATACCTAAGAAGAATATGTATAAGCTCCTGCACGCCCCAATAGCGCCCCTTTATCGTTTTCAGGGAACCAACAACCCCTGCATTGATACCAAATCTTTGATCAAAGTTTACTTTCAGCGAGTAAGCTGAGCTATTGAAATTAAACACTTTGTTCCTTCCCGGGCGGTCATAAAGAGGCACATTCATGCCAAGCAGATCTGTCAGCTCATAAAGTAAGGGAATATAGCCGGTAAACTGGTCAAAGGCTATTTCTGCATAATTGAAGTTTTTATGGCTGTGATACAGGATGGCTCCGCCTCCTGTCCAGTACCGGTCGAACCCATCACCCGTACCGGTAAGGTTAAACGGCGGTCCGTCGTTATAATAGTTGAAGGATACTTTACCAATGGTACCATTCAGCGATCCGACGATCTGGTTTCGCTTATGATTGTTCAAAATAAAATTAGTTCCCAGCATCAGCATACCGGACCTGCTTGAAAAGACATTGTAATAATCACCATTATGAAGTGTCCGGCTGAATTTGTTATAGTCCAGGTGTTTCCCCCATTCTGCTCCGATATTGATCGTATTTATGAAATCAATCTGCCAGTCGCCTACCAGCGGATTCAGGTTAGCGCCAATGGTTTTGGTATATACAGAAACGGAAGGACCATAGCTCAATAAGAAATCACCACGGTTGGCAGTAGCCGTAAATGCACCGAAGAAACGTAAGCCGGGAAAATTTTGTCCGGGTCCCCGGGTAAAGAACAGGTTACAGCCAAAATTTGCCTGCGCCCGGTACCGCCATCCGTCCTGGGCCGGCGTTTGCAGGGACAACAGCAGCATCCATATCATGATGCCGGCAACGATATACCATAATTTTTTCACAATAGCTCGCTTTGTTAATGGTTATAACAGGGTGACGGAGTAAATGCAACCTTTCGCCGGTTGATTATTTCTAACAGGATAAAAACGGGGACTATTGTGATTAAAA
>Ga0222429_100210_pt1 | contig 76508 bp, 73 predicted proteins | sample 1B50Ametagenome_FD_182475 | JGI IMG/M metagenome (GOLD analysis project Ga0222429, IMG submission 182475) | Enriched microbial communities from leaf-cutter ant dump, University of Wisconsin, Madison, United States - 1B50A (version 2) | ecosystem: Environmental > Terrestrial > Nest > Insects nest...
GCGATATTTCCAATGTTCTCACCCCGAAAGTTTTGATATATACTACTTCGCCGTCTGTTTCTGAATTCCTTTCGTAAAATGAAAAAACCTCCAAATAATTTTGGAGGGACCTAAGTAGTAACGACTTTTCCGCTTATTTCGCTCGCCACCATTCCCCACCATACCCACCATCCCCCACACGACCATACTTTCGTAAGCGATTGCCCTGACGACGAAGTCTTTTTACTTGCAATATCAGAAAGTATAAGTTTCACCTATACTCGACTGATATTGTGCGAATAACGGAACCGTCCTTTTAAAGGACGGTGGAGCCGTTTTTCTTAGATTTGCGGCTCCTTTCTCTTCTGCTGTCGCTCCGCGCGGCTGAGTTACCCCGACTCGCTTCCTGCCGACGTCGTTCCGTGCGGCCGATGGCCATTGCCCCGCCATTTCAAGGACGTTGCGGTTTCGCGTCGATTTCCAGCAGCTTCGCGCATATGCGCTCCAATGGAACAATATGGTCCACGCACCCAAGTTCAATCGCAGCCCTCGGCATGCCGAATACGACGCATGTTTCCTGCGCTTCCGCAAGGGTCGTGACCTCTCCGCCACCCGATTCCTTGACGAGCAGCATGCCTTTGGCCCCGTCGCTGCCCATCCCCGTCATCAGAACAAGCGTATAACGGCGCTCGATCCGGCTCAGCTTCGCAATCGATGCGAACAACACATCGACAGAGGGACGATGCCCGTTGCACGCGCCTTCCTGATTCAGCCGGACGACGAAATCCCCGTTCTTCTCCACGATCGTCATATGATAATTGCCCGGAGCGATGTATACGATTCCGCCAGATATGCGCATCCCGTCTTCCGCTTCCAGTATACGAATCCGGCACACACTATCCAGACGCTGCGCCAGCGATTTCGTGAATTTGGGCGGCATATGCTGGACAACGACTATCGGATGAGGGAAGTCTGCGGGCAGGCCCCCAAGCACGGCGTCAAGCGCTCTTGGGCCGCCTGTCGAGGTGCCGATCGCGATAAGCTGACGGATGTGCCCTCTCCCCGCAGCATCTGCGAAAGACTTGCGGGATGCGGCAATAGCTGTGCGGGGCGGCGGCACGGACGGGTGTTTCCGCGCGTGAGCGAAGGGCCGCAAGGCCGCCGCGGGCGTTCCGGCGGCGGATTTGATTTTGGCGAGCAGCTCGCCTTTTACCTTATACAGGTCCGCCGACGTAGAGCCGGAAGGCTTCGCGACGAAGTCTACGGCGCCGCGCCTGAGCGCATCTATCGTTTCGTGAGCCCCTTCCTGCGTCAAAGAACTGAGCATGACGACAGGGGTCGGACGCTCCTCCATAATTCGCGTCAATGCAGCGAGTCCGTTCATGACCGGCATCTCGACATCCATCGTGATGACATCCGGCAACAATTCGCCAGTCAGCCTGACCGCTTCCTCGCCGTTGCGGGCCGCCCCTACGACCTGCAACTGCGGGTCCTCTTCCACCAGCCTTGCGATCAGCTTGCGCATGAACAAGGAATCGTCGACGACCAGCACTTTGATCTTGGCCATTTGCATTCACACGCCCCGTCGTCAGATTTTTCTGTAGAAAAAAGTGTCCACAGGTTCCAGTCGATACCGGGCGGCATTGAAAATTTGCTCCGTACCGCCAATGAACAAATACCCGCCTTGTTTAAGCGACCTGCTGAATTTTTGAATGATGGCGTCTTTCGCTTCATCGGTGAAGTAGATCAGCACATTGCGGCATACGATCAAGTCGAAATTTGTCTCATAGGCGTCGGCCAGCAGATTGTGCCGTTTGAAGGTGACGCATCGCTTGATCTCGTCCGCAATCGCAAAGCACGAACCTTGCATTTTGAAATACCTGCCCAGCAGCGGTCGCGGCACTTCCTTCACCGATTGGGCGGGGTAAACGCCTTCTTTGGCTCTACGGATGGCGGTCTGATCGATATCGGTTGCCAGAATGCGAATATCCGGCATCTTGAACTTGTTTGCCAGCATCATAACGAGGGTGTACGGCTCGTCCCCTGTCGAACAAGCCGCACTCCAACATCTGATGCTCCGGCTGCGGGCAAGCAGTTCGGGCATAATTGCGCGTTCCAGCACTTCCCAGCGTTTCACATTCCGATAAAATTCCGAGACGTTGATCGTCATGTGCTCCAAAAGCTGTTCGTACAACTCATTATCCTGCTGAATCGCTTGATAAAAATCGGCGAACGTCCGGTAGCCTCGGTTGTCCTTCATGCTGGTCAACCGCCGTCTCATCTGGCTTTCCTTGTAGCACGACAAGTCGATGCCGGTACGAGTCTTTATTTTCGCTACGAATTGTGTGTAATCCCTGTCTTGCGCCGATTGCAGGGGCAACTGCCTCTCCTGGCTCATCTGTCGTTCCGCCGGTTAACGAACGCGGAAAATCGAGACGGAACGGTTCAGTTCTTCTGCGAGCTGGGCCAAAGATTGCGCGGTCGAAGCCGTTTCTTCGCTGCTGGCCGCCGCTTCTTCGGTTGCCGCAGAGATGCTCTCGATCGAAGCCATCACTTCCGACGATTGCGCCGCCTGCTCCTCGCTCGCTGCGGCGATTTCGCCGACTTTGCCGGCGGATTCGTTCACGATGCCCGTAATCTTCTCGAAAGCTTCCCCTGTTTTCTTCGATGACAGCACGCCTTCCGCCACGGCTTTCACGCTTTGTTTCGTATTTTCCTGCATCCCCTTGATGATGGCCGTAATTTGCTTGGTCGCCTCTCCGCTCCGCTCGGCCAGCTTGCGAACCTCGTCGGCGACGACGGCGAAGCCGCGTCCCTGATCGCCCGCGCGGGCTGCCTCGATGGCAGCGTTCAACGCAAGCAGGTTCGTCTGTTCGGCAATATCGTCAATGACTTCGATAATTTCGCCGATCTGATTCGAATCCTGCTCCAGGCGGGACATCTGATCGTTGACGAGCGTCATTCCTTCGATCGATGCACGCACCACCTTGCCGCCGTCCTCGGCAATGGCAGTCGTCCTGTTCGACAAGTCCGCAGCCTGCTCCGCGTTTCTGGCAACGGATCCGATCGCTTCCGACAGCTCCCGGAACAGTTCGTTCATCGTCTGCGCCGCCTGGGCCTGGCTCGTGCTTCCGCTGGCAATTTCCTCCGTGCTCGCCGATATTTGCTCAGATGCGGCGGAGACGCTCTCGGCGCCGGAAAAAATTTTGTCTACGGTCTGGCGAAGCTGCAGCACCATCGTATCGATCGCATTGCTGAGTGTGCCGATTTCATCCTTCGCGTCGTAATTGACCGTTTCCCTTAAATCCCCTTCGGCCACTTTCGACACAAGTCCGACGACCCGGTTCAACGGGACGGTAATCATTCTGGAGATGAAATAGCCGAACAGGATACTGACGATGACGGCAGCAACGACCACCACGATCGTAATCATGCGGGATGAGCTGTACAATGCCTTTGCAGCGGCATTTGCTTCATGCGCCTCGTTCAGATTAATATCGACGAGCTTGCTCAGCGCTTCCCTGACCTTGGTCGTATATTCGCTCAACTCTCCTTCGATCAAGGCCCCCATTTCGTCCTTGCTATTCGCAAGCCCGAGCTCCAACCCCTTGTCGTAATATTGCAAATACCGATCGATACCTTCCAGCAACAGCGGAAGCTCGGCCTGGGATTCAGGCGCTAATTCGGTTTTTCGAAATTCGTTAATATAGTCGGTCACAACCGTCTTCTCGGCTCTTTGCGCTTCTACAATTTGCTGTCGCTTCTGTTGGTCGCCGGCCATATACAGCTTGCGCATTTCGCCGCGCATGTTGTTGAAGGTCGCCTGGGCGCGCAGCAGCGGCGCAACTGCGTTCAATTGATTCACATACATATCGTCCAGACTGCTGTTCATGCGTCCCAGATTGTTGAGCCCGTAAAAACCGACGAATGTCATGATGATGCCGATAATCAGGAAGGAGGAAATCAGCTTGACACTCGTTTGCAAATTGATGATCCATTTCAATGTAATCGCCCCTCACGGTGAATTTATTTGCTGCTGTTTCTGCCGAATAACGCGGCCGCTTCCAGAATGAGCGCCACGCTGCCGTCGCCCAGAATGGTTGCGCCTGCAATGCCGTCTACTTTGCCGATATAGGAGCCGAGCGACTTGATGACGATTTCCTGATTGCCGATCAGGTCGTCCACTACGAGCGCCAGCCGTTTCTCGGCCGACCCGACGATGACGAGCGGAATATGGGATTTCCCTTCCCCTGTCCGCCGGCTGTCGAACAGGCCGCGGATATCCACTACCGGTATGATCTGGTTGCGAAGCATGATGACCGGCTGGCCTCGTACGCGCTCGATCTCGCCGCTCTTCACCCTTACGATCTCGGCAATGTTGCTCATCGGCACAATCAGCGTCTGCTCCCCGACCTTGATCAGAAGGCCGACAATGATGGCAAGCGTCAGCGGCAGCTTGATCCGGAACCGCGTCCCTTGCCCTGGCCGGGTCTCGATATCGATCAACCCGTTCAACTTCTCGATATGACTGCGCACGATATCCATCCCGACGCCGCGTCCGGATACGTCGCTTACCGTCTGCGCCGTGGAAAATCCGGGGCGAAAAATGAGCTCGATCGCTTCCCGGTCGCTGAGCGATTCAGCTTCAACCTCATCGATGACCTTCTTCGCCAGCGCCGATGCTTTCATCTTGCCGGGATCGATGCCAATGCCGTCATCTTCCACGTAGATGATCACCTGGTTGTCTTCGTGGGCTGCCCGAATCCGCAGCAAGCCCTTGCGCGGCTTGCCCGAACGTTCCCTGAATTCCGGATGCTCCAGACCGTGATCGACGGCATTGCGAATCAGATGAATCATCGGATCGGCGATCTCTTCGATCAGCGTCCGATCAAGCTCCGTATCCTTGCCTTCCATCACCAGGTCCAGTTCCTTGCCCAAGTCGCGGGACAAATCTCGGATCATGCGGGGAAAGCGATTGAACAACTGCTCGATAGGCAGCATCCGCGCTTTCATGACGCTTTCCTGCAAATCGCCGATCACCCGCGATAGATGGTCCGATATGTGGCCCAGCTCGCTCACGGAATCGTCCTGAAACCGCTGACGCTGCGTCCGCTCGACCTGATGAATCCGGGTCTGGTCGATGACCAGTTCGCCCACCAGATTCATCAGGTGATCCAGACGATCCACACTGACGCGAATCGTCTGGGATTTGGATTTACCGACGGCGTCCTGCTCGGAAGCGGGGGGCGGCGCTGACGCCATCTCCGTCTCCATAGCCTCGACAAGCTCCGACTGCACGCCGGCAACATCGGTCAAATCCGACACGAGCGTGCGGATCTCGTCCGCCGCTTGCGGTCCCGCATACAGAAAGGTCAAGACGAGCGGGGCCGCACGGGATTCGCCGATGCTCTCATAATCCGGCGATGCGATCAGCAGCTCGCCCCATTCCGACAGCTTGGCTTGGATGACGTAGGCTCTGGCTCCCCGAATGACGCATTCGGGTGTGAGCGCAACATGAATCCACTGGACGTGCAGACCTTGTTCCTGCAGCTCACGCACTTTAAGTCGCGTGGAAAGCGTCAAGGCGGGACGCACAGCGTCGTCAGGTTGTTCCTCCGCATACGCGGGATCGATCTCCAAGCGGCCTCCAGCGCTCTGCGCGAACTGCTCCAATTCCCGGACGCATCCGGAAATATCGGTCAAACATGCATTGCCCTTCACAATATCGTTCCTGAGCCGCTTCAGACAGTCCAGCGATTTAAACAGCAAGTCGATGAACGGCGGCGTCACGTTGCGCCGCTTGGCTCTCACTTGATCCATCAAATGCTCCATATGATGGGTCAGCAGCTTCATCTCTTCGTAGCCCATCGCAGCCGAGGAGCCTTTCAGCGTATGGGCTGCTCGAAACAGGCTTTGCACGACCTCGCCGGTATCCCCGTCCTGTTCCAGCTTCAGTATGACTTCATCCATCAATTGAAGCTGTTCCTCAAGCTCCTCCAGAAATACTTCCTTGTACTCGCTCAGCATGTCCGCTTCTCCCCTAGTCATGGAGCAGCACTTCGTCAAGCTTCAGAATACCGACGAGGCCGCTGCCGGTGATGCCGATACCGACGAAGAAATTGCCGTCGATGCCGCCTACCCGCTCCGGCGGAGGCTGGATGTCCGAGAACGTCGCCACCTTGCTCACCCGGTCGACGATGATGCCTACCGTATCTTCGCGATGATTCACGACGACAATGCGAGTCGACTTGGCATAGGGCTTCTCCTCCATGCCGAACAGGTTCCGCAAGCCGAGCACGGGAACGATCCTCCCTCTGAGGTTGATCACGCCTTTCACATAGCTCTTCACATTCGGAATCATCGTAATATCCTGCATCTTGATAATTTCATGGATGTCCTGAATCCGAATGGCGTATTGTTCGTCTTCAATGCCGAATTCGACGTATTGTTCTTGCAACGTGACTTGCATGGTTCTACCCCTTCCCCGTCATCATTCTTAATCCGATCAAGCCCCCAGCATTTTGCGGACGGACTCCAGCACCCGATCCTCCTGAAACGGTTTGACGATGAAATCCTTCGCCCCGGCCTGAACAGCCTCCACGATCATGCCTTGCTGCCCCATGGCGGAGCACATGATGATGACGGCATTCGGATCGGACGCTCTGATTCGCCTTACCGCCTCGATCCCTTCCATGATCGGCATCGTGATGTCCATCGTAACGAGGTCGGGCTTTAGCGTTGCGTATTTTTCGACCGCTATTGCGCCATTCTCGGCTTCTCCCACCACTTCATGGCCGCCTTTTTGAAGAATGCCTTTGAGCATCATCCGCATGAACGCCGCATCGTCTACCACCAACACTTTCGCCACATCAAACAGCTCCTTGATTTTGTATGGAGAGGATCATGTTGAGATGCCCCGTATTTTCCAGATCGACGGGAACCGACAATCCTTTGTCGAATTCCGGCACCTGCTGCTGACCGATCATGACCTTCGGAGGCGTAATTTCGATCTTGCGGCCTTTTTCGAAAATGAAGGCGGAGGTGTTTCCTGCAATCATATTGGCCAATTCGCCGATAAAGCTGTGAAGAATTTCCCCTTCCAGCGGTACGGAATACAGGCGTTCCGCCAGTTTTGAGAATACGCTTTCATCTCCGTAAATCATCATTTTTCCGCAGTAGTCGCCAGTGATGCCGATGAGGACGCCTATCTCGCCCTGATCTGCCGAACAGGCGATCCACTGGGCAGATTTCACCTCAACAGGAATGGGGACAACATGGCGGACGGCGTCCATCACGCTGTGCAGAAAATCCGTCATCTTCTCCTGAATTTCGATGACTTTCCATTCGACGTAGGCCATTTCGCTCATATCCCCCTTTCTTTATAGTATTCAGGAACTGTTTTCATCATAATGCCAGAGTCATAGTCTCGTAACCGAAAAAATAAGGCGCGGAACCGCAAATTTATTGCGCGACCGCGCTGCGCGCATAGAAAAAAACCCTTTTCCCGCAGAAGCACGAGAACAAGAGTGGGTAATTCAAGCATTTTCATATGTTCGATCAGAGCTTTTGAAGAAAGTCCGAACCGTCCAGAAGCTCCAGATGCTTCGCTTTTACTACGGCTTCAATACGGGACTTCACTTGCAGCTTGCGAAACAGGTCGGTCAAGTCGTATTCGAGCGAACGCTGACTCACGATCAACTGGGTTGCGATTTCTTTATTGCTTTTGCCCCGAGCAATTTCTTTCAAGATCAGAAGCTCGCGTTCGGAAACGACCGCCGCCCTGTTCGCCGTGCCATTCTGGGACGGAATGAATTGCCTGCGAAGCTGCTTGACCAGATCGATCGGCAAAATCACTTCGCCACGGAGCGCGCTGCGAACTGCCGCAACCAACTGCTCACGGCTGGCTGTCTTGAGCACAAAGCCGAATATCCCCGTTTCGATCATCAGATTAAAGTGATGGTGTACCTCATGACCCGAATAAATCAGGATGACGGCATCCGGTACAACACGAAGTATATTCCTGGACAACTCGATCCCGGTAACGCCGGGCAAGTAAAGATCGATCATCATCACGTCGAAGGATTGGAGCGAGGCCATCTCCATGGCCGAATCGGCGGAATGGGCCAAGTAAACCTTGATATCCCCTTCCTGTTCCAGCCACACTTTCGTCCCTTCCATCACCGCTGGATGGTCGTCAACCAACAGAATCCTGATCAATGTTGTCGCACCCCACTTGCCGGTCAATCCTTTGGCGACAACGGAATATGTATTCGAATGGATAATCCCTGATTTGGAAAAGATTGAAGAACGATAGTCCCGTTCATACTGCGAACCCTTTCCTTTATTCCACGCAAGCCCATGCTGACAGAACTGGTTCCTGTTTTCTCAGTGTCCATTCCGATCCCGTTATCTTTGTAGATCAACTGAAATCCAGCTTTCGTGCTTAATAAACGGAAAGTCACCTGATTAGCCCCGGAATGTTTCGAAGCATTTGCCAACAACTCTTGAACGATCCGGTACAGCCCTATGGCGTGATCTTCTGCAATCTCCGCATAGATAACGTTTGCATCGAACAGAATCGAGTAATCGGAACGCAATTGCGTATGTTCGAACAGGGATTCCAGGGAGGAGACAAGCCCTTCTTCCTTGAGCAGCGGCGGCCGCAAATCGTTGCACACGAGCCGGATTTGATAGATGACGTCAAGCAGCCCTTGTGAGATCGCTTCCAATTGTTTATGGGCTTCCGGAGCGAGCGGCTCATCCGTCAGCACCTGGTTCAGATAGCGGTACAAGGCCATTTGATCTTGCAGCACCGCGTCGTGAAGATCCTGGGATAAGCGTTTGCGCCCATTTTCGCTTATCTGAAACATAAGTCTGAGCAACCAGTTGGGCGGCGCTTGAAGGCCTGCCTCCGAAACCTTCTCAAGCGACTGATCTTCAATTGTCGAAGACGGCGGACGATCCATGAGCTGTTCCTGCCCACGCAGCGTTTCTTTGCTTGTTTTGCGGTTTGTAATGTCCATCAACAAGCCGTCTACCCGGCCGCCTCTCCTTGCAGAAGAACGTCTTGAGACTATCTTCGTATAAACCCGGCGAATGCGACCGTCCGCACGGATAATCCGATATTCGCATTCGCCCGGCGACCCCATGCTTGCTTTCCTGTACAAGTCTTGAAAGCAGGGCAAGTCGGCCGGATGAACGATCGCGAGCCACTTCCGGAAATCGTGAAATTCGTCGCTTGCATAGCCTGTAATACGCTCGATATCCGCTGTTATGTATTCAAAATGATGCTGATCCCGATTGTATGACCACATTGCAACAGGATCGGCGACCTGCGCTCCGGAACCACCCGATCGCCTCACTGTCAGATTTTCCGAACACGATTCGCTTCTATGGGCATTTTCGAGTGTGTACAATAATCGTTTCGCCCCCCGGACATGATGATCGATCCATCATATTGTAACTGATCTCGACCTATAAATCATAGGCATTAAGTCGGACCCCCTCATCATACAGACCTATAAGGCCGAGTCGTTTCAATTGTTGGATCCGCTTGACATCGTTCGAGGTTATTGGCAATAATATAATATGAGCATATGCTCATATTATATTATTGCTCGCCTGAGCGAAGGGGATATCGTCAGATGAAGCAGTCAGAGCACGCCTTTCTATCCGCCGCAGCCATCGAATCCGTATCGCAAATTTTCAAAGCGCTCGCCGACCCGACCCGTATCCGTCTCCTCTATCTATTGTCGCAAGAAGAATGCTCCGTTAACCATATAGCGGAAGTGCTGGAGATGTCGCAATCGGCCATATCGCATCAACTCGGCTTCCTGCGTAATATACGATTGGTGAAGCATCGTCGGGAAGGCAACATGCTGTTCTACAGTTGCGACGACGAGCACGTCATCTCCCTGCTGACACAGGCGATCGACCATGCCGAGCATCACGAAGGAGGCGACAGCCATGCATAGCCATGGTCACCACGGACACGGCCATGATCATTCGCACCGCCATGATCACGACGGGAACGACCATCATCGTGACCATTCGCACAAGCAAGGCAGCGGGCACGGTCACCACTCACATTCGCACAGCCATGGAGGTCATCATCACCACCACGGCGCGGCCCGCGACGGCAACAAGAAGGGGCTGGCGATCGCCCTCGTCATCACGGCCGGCGTCATGCTGCTGGAATTCGTCGGCGGCTTGGTCACGAACAGCCTGGCTTTGCTGTCCGACTCCGGCCATATGCTCAGCGATGCAGGCGCTCTGGCGCTTAGCCTTGTCGCCATTTGGTTTGCCACCCGCCCCGCCACCGCGAACAAGACGTACGGATTTCATCGATTTGAAATTTTGGCGGCGCTCTTTAACGGAGTTGCCTTGTTCGTTATCGCCGGCTTCATCGTATGGGAAGCGATACGTCGCTTCGATCAACCGCCCGAAGTATCTGGAATCGGCATGCTGCTGATTGCGACGATCGGACTGCTCGCCAATCTCGCCAGTGCCTGGGCACTCATGCGCAAGGGCGATGTCGAAAACAACGTCAATCTGCGCAGCGCCTATCTGCACGTACTCGGCGACGCGCTCGGCTCCGTCGGTGCAATCGTCGCAGGCATCCTGATGGCCGTTTTCGGTTGGTATCTCGCAGACCCGATCGTCTCGGTGCTCGTTTCTGTGCTGATTCTGAAGAGCGCCTGGGGCATCATCAGCCATACCGTGCACATCTTGATGGAAGGCGCGCCTTCCGGCGTTCGCCGCGCCGAGGTAACGGACGCTCTGCTAGCCATCGACGGCGTGCGCGACGTGCATGACTTGCACATCTGGACGATCACCTCCGGCTTCGACTCGCTCAGCTGTCATCTGCGCATCGACGACCATCTCGACAGCCAGGATGTGCTGCGCCAGGCAATACGGACAGTGGAATTGCAATTCGGGATTGAACATGTGACCATCCAGGTGGAGACGGCGCGGATCGATCATGGGAAGACCTGCAAGTAGGTTTGCGTGAAATAAAAAAAGCCCCGCCGATTAGCGGAGTTCTTGTCTATCAAAATCATCCATATTTTGATATAATTCGATTGTACAACGGCTTGGGTGGGAAGTGTCGCCTCCAGTGGGAGGTGATGCTTATGCAGTTTTCGCTGACGGAAGTGATGATGCTTGGGATGTTTCTCCTGGCACTTCTTACTTACTTAAAGCGAAAATAACCCGCTCAGGTTTGCGCCAATGTGCGGGTTATTTTCTGATTAGATTGATCGGAGGTATCCCACCCAATAGTTGTGCAGGGAAACGGTGTTGGCGCACCGTTTCTTTTTCTAATTGTATCCTACTATAGCTGACATTATTAATCAACATTCTTTGTTTCAGTCTAATCCCCAAATCCCCTCCCGCCGCGTCTCTCCCACCGTCCTCCCGCATATACATAGCAAGGTGAAATCACTGCTGCAGACAGGGGGCTTGACTGCAATGCCCAACTCGGATGAACATAAAGCGCTGGAGGGCGCAATCGATGAAATCACGGAGATTGCCGCCGGCTTCGGACTCGACTTCTACCCGATGCGTTACGAAATCTGTCCGTCGGACATCATTTATACGTTCGGAGCTTACGGCATGCCGACACGCTTCTCGCATTGGTCATTTGGAAAAACCTTCAACAAGATGAAAATGCAATACGACCTCGGGCTGAGCAAAATTTACGAACTGGTCATCAACAACGATCCGTGCTATGCGTTCCTCCTGGATGGCAACTCATTGGTGCAGAACAAGCTGATCGTCGCACACGTGCTGGCCCACTGCGATTTCTTCAAGAACAATGCCCGCTTCTCCCGGACGAACCGCAATATGGTGGAAAGCATGTCAGCCGCGGCGGAGCGAATCCGGCAATATGAATTGGAGCATGGCGCGCAGCGCGTAGAGCGATTCCTCGATGCCGTTATGGCTATTCAGGAGCATATCGATCCGGTTCTGAACCGCCCTTACGGGCAAGACAAGAATCGTTACGTGGAATGGCGGCTCAAGGAAGAGAAGGAACGCAGCCAGCACACGCCGGCTCCTTCCCCTTACGAAGATTTGTGGGTATTGGATGAAACGGATGGGGCCGATTCGGATACGAACGATACACCGGAACGCCACAAAGCTGAACCGCAGGATTCGCGCCGCATCCCCCCGCATCCCGAGAAGGATCTGGTCTGGTTCGTACAGGAGTTCTCCCCCACACTGGAAGATTGGCAACGCGATATCATGAGCATGCTCCGCGACGAGATGCTCTATTTCTGGCCGCAGATCGAGACGAAGATCATGAACGAAGGCTGGGCAACGTTCTGGCACCAGCGGATCATGCGCGAGCTGCCGCTCACGAGCGAGGAGACGATCGAATACGCCAAGCTCAATTCCGCCGTTGTACAGCCGTCCCGAACCACGTTGAACCCCTACTATTTAGGCGTAAAAATGTTTGAGGACATCGAGAAGCGTTACGGATTGGAGCGGATCTTCGACGTGCGCGAGATGGATTCGGATCCTTCCTTTATCCGCAACTATATGACCAAGGAACTCGTGCGCGATCTGGATTTGTACATCTTCGAGAAGCAAGGCCAGGATTGGCAAATTACGGACAAAACGTGGAAAAACGTCCGCGATCAATTGGTGGTGTCGCGAGTGAATGGGGGGTTCCCTTACTTGGAGGTGACGGACGGAGACTGGCAGCGCGCCGGAGAATTGTACGTCGCTCACCGGTACGAAGGCGTGGAGCTGGACTTGAAGTATGTGGAGCGTACGCTGCCTTATCTGGTCCAGCTATGGGGCAAGCCGGTCCATCTGGAAACGATCGTGGAAGACAAGAGCGCATTGTTTACCTGCGACGGGCTGAAGACGACTCGCAAAAATATATGAACGATGGAGAAACTCAATTTGTTGCTTAACTTTACGTCATTTGGTCCAATCTATCCTTAACGGAATGGAAAGGAGCAGATGACAGATGAACAATCAGACGTTAACACCGCCGGAGCGGCCGACTTCATTCCCTGAACAGCACCAAAACCGGCAACCGGGAATCGAGAAGGATATGCGGCCATTGCCGGAATCGGAATCGCCGATTTATAAACCGGCAGGCAAGTTGACAGGCAAAGTCGCGCTTATTACCGGAGGAGACAGCGGAATCGGCCGGGCCGTCGCCATCGCATTTGCGAAGGAAGGCGCGGACGTGGCCATACTGTACTTGAATGAAGATGTCGATGCGCAGGAGACGAAGAAGCAGATCGAGCAGGAGCAGCGGCGCTGTCACATGCTGGGAGGAGACATCGGAGACCCGGCATTCTGTCGGCGGGCGATCGACGAGGCAGCGAAAACTTTCGGCAAGCTGGACATTCTCGTGAACAATGCCGCCGAGCAGCATCCGCAAGACAAGCTGGAACAGATCACGCCGGAACAGTTGGAGCGAACCTTCCGCACGAACGTATTCGGTATGTTCTACTTGACGCAAGCGGCACTCCCGCATCTGAAGTCCGGCGCCAGCATTATCAACACGGCTTCCATCACCGCCTACAAGGGCAGTCCCGCGCTGCTCGATTATTCCGCAACCAAAGGAGCAATCGTCGCCTTCACCCGATCCTTGTCGATGAACTTGGCCGGCCAAGGCATCCGGGTGAATGCCGTTGCACCCGGTCCGATCTGGACGCCGCTGATTCCTTCCACCTTCGACGCCAAGAAGGTGGCCAAATTCGGCGCGGATACACCGATGAAACGGGCTGGCCAGCCGGATGAGCTTGCACCTGCTTATGTTTACCTGGCGAGCGAGGACTCGTCGTATATGTCGGGTCAGACGCTGCACATTAACGGCGGGGAGATCGTGGGCAGTTAATGGGTTTCCCCGTCCCCCTAAGTCCCCCTTCCCCGGAAGGGGGATTCCAAAGGGCTGCGCCCTCTGGACACCCGCATAACGGCTACGACGCAATTGTGGAGTTGTAGTGGTCAGAGGTACCAAGCAATATTAACCAACTCTTTGTTTTAACACATGGAGTTCTTGATCGTGCTCGGCTGACTTGTCCTCCAGGTAAGCGACCTTGTGCTGATAACGGAACATGTGAGCTTCAATGCCTGCCAGTCGGGAATCCATCTTCCAATCGATCAAAACGCTCCTCAGACATCAATAGCCCTCCTCCCGACGGATAAATTCAGCACACCAAATACTTGCGTAATTTTCAAGAAGGATCGACCGCTTGTTTCAACCGGACCGAGCCGAAATCCGTCCGATAGTAGCGAATCATAACCGATATGCCAAGCACCATCAAAAACGCGTATAACGCAAGCCATGCACCAATGCTGCCCCACTCCAGCACATTGACAAACAGATAAGTCAGTGGCACAAATAAGATCCAACTGCAGATCAGAGACACCTTCATCAAAAATGAAGTATCTCCAATTCCGCGTAACCCGCCGGCATAGAAGTTATACAAGCCGTCGAATATTTGCAGGTAGGCTGATATTGTAATGAGGAACGCCGACAATTCAATGACAGCGACGTCATTCGTGTAAAGTCCGGCGATCTGTTCCGCCCAGATCAACTCCACCGTTCCAAGCAGAACCAGGAAGATCGTTCCAAGCATCGCCGTATGCGTTCCCGCTCTCCTCGCTTCCAGCGGATTGTTTTTGCCGATTCCGTTCCCTACCAGGATTGTCGCCGTCGAGCCGAAGGCGAATGCTGGCATGAATCCGAAGGACATAATATTTAAAGACACCTCATTGGCGGCCAGAGGCACTTCGCCGAGTTGGATCACAAACACGGTGAAGATGAACATGGAGATGCTCATCGAGAATTCCATCATGCCGAGTTTACCGCTCTCGCGCCCAATCAAAGCGAGTTCCTTGTAATCCGGCTTCGGCAACCTGCGAGTACGGAACTTGGCATGCATGGGGCCCCAGAAGATCGCCAGACACAGCAGCAGTCCGACTGCCTCACCGATCAGCATCCCGTATCCGGCTCCCAGCAACCCGAGCTTGGGCATGCCCCAATTGCCGTAGGTGAGTCCATACGTGAGCCCGATGATAACCAGGTTCGCCGTGATGGATACAATCATTGAAATTCGGGTGTCGGCCACTCCGCGAAAGAAGCCGTGAAACGCGAAGCTTATCATACCCAGCGCCATCGCATAAAATCGCAGCTCCAGATAATCTCCGCCGGCAGCGATCAGATCCGGTGAACCACCTGTCCATTTAAGAATCTGGCCGCCTGCCGACCATCCGACGAGCGTAATGAATAGTCCTACACCCACGCTGGCCGCCAGCGCCATATAGGTCCGTTGAATACCCTTGGGCATGTCGCCTGAACCATAGTTCTGCGCTACCAGATAATTCACCGAATGTCCAATGCCGGAGAAGATGGCGAACACATTATACATAATGATGTTGGACACGCCGACAACGCCGATGATGAGCGGCCCAAGATCGCCGACCATGATCAGACAGATCGTCCCCGTCAACGTCTGTGTAGCAAATGCGAACAGCGATGGAAGTGCGAGTCTAATGATGTCCGTCCATTGTTTCAGTAGTGTCATGATGTTAATCTTCCTACTCTTCTCTAAGATCGATTCTCCCATTCTGACCGAGATTCATAGGCGTGTCAATATAGCGCCAACTTTTGCCGGTCTGCCTGCATACCCTGCCACAGTCGTCGCCAGCAACGTCAACACTCAGAATGATTCCCCGCCATCTTCTCATCAATATCCCAACTTTCTATTGCAGGATATTTGGATACAAAAAAGAAAGCACATCCATCGTCATGATCACGCTCAAGGGTGCTTCCCTGTCTTCTTCTTTTATTCAATTAAAGACATTATAAGAAATTGAACCAAATTCCGTCAACTACTCCGCAAAAAAAAGAAAACCCTGTCCTCCACTGATGGAAAGATCCTTCCACCCGGACAAATCCTGTTGATCTGTCCGGGCGAAAAGCTCCAAATTACCTGCTTCCAAATAGCGGTTTCCTTGCCGGCTTGTACGCAGCTTGCTCTTCCTTTGCCAAATGCTGAACTTTACTCAAATTCGCTTCTGACACGGTTGCAAACTGGCTTTCCTTCGACCAAGGATATTCGAAGTAAACCTTACGAGCCTTTGGATCGAAAGCCTGAACATGATTCATGTTGACGAGATTCGTGCGGTCCAACCTTTCAAAACCTGCTTCATTGAAAAGAATTTGAAGCTCTTCCATCGTGGAGGGGTAGAAATACATGCCTTCCTTCGTATGAAACTCAGGACCGTCAGCTGTTGGACGAATGGATATGATATCCTCCACGCTTATTGTGCGTGCAGTTCCATTCATATCAAGGAGCCGAAATTGTTCAGTCATGTTTTCACCCCCTTAGTGAGATCGATGCTACTTTTTCATTTCTGCAGGAATTTCTGGACGATGCAATACAGCTCCTGAAGCAGTGCTAACGAATACAACCGCAACCACTGCCAACACCTTGGAAAGCCAAACAACAGCTGCTCTTTTCATGTTTCTCACCTCCTTTGAATACGGATTGTGGTAATGGATTGAAGTAAAAAAACACAAGCAACAGTCGAGTTAAGTAGTAGGAAATTTAATGCCACCAAAATGGCAGAGACTATCTTTAAAAAAGGGAAATATTTTTTTGGAATACGTGCATGCCCCTCAATATTCGAAGGAGCATATATTAGGACAATAGCAAGGCTCACAACTCCAATAATCCGAATCCATTCAATCGTTAGTGGAACATGAGGTGCAATAGATATAGCTAAGATAGAAATCAAGGAACAGTGAATCGCTTTTTGCATATGCAAGCCGCCAGAAAAATACCTTAAAACAATAAATGCACCTAATCCTAGCATCGCAGCCATAAACTTACCTGATATAATCCCTATAATTGCTACTATCGAAATCGTAAAAAGTGTATTAATAACGATCTCTAAAGAAAATTTTAAAACATCAAGACTAGCAGTTTTTTCAGGTTCTATCCTTTTAATGGCTTTTGCGATTCGAAAAGATAACATGTCAACCATGATTTTTTTCATCCTTTCTAACCGCAAGATATATCAAACACAATAGAGCAATGATTAATATAATAGACCCGGAGAAGTACGGAGGGTCATTCGATACAACAAACAAAAAGTTCACCAAAAAAATAGTGATGATAGATATGGACATGAATATAATAAAAGATAAATTGCTTTTAGTGAATATTTTGTCGCGTTTCCATTTGCTTCGATGATCGATAAAACTAAAGCCCCCTTTAAGCATGTATGTTACCCATGCAAAAAGTAATAACGTAGTGGCAGTAGCAGTTTGAAGAATAAAAGCGTTTTTAGTATATGGAACAATGCTATCAAACAAATTAAAGTGTAAAGACAAAGCTATAAGGACCCATTGGACCGTGAAGTAAATTACGTATGAAGGAATGACCATTAATGTAGCACTAAAAAAATGAACCCTCAGTGTAAACATTACTATAAAAATAAATAATGCAATGTGTAAGAGAGGAGAAATTGACCGTAGTGACTCTGTAAATAACGTATTTGAAACAAAGCTTAATACAACAGAAAAAACCAATAGTTTAACAACATTTTCTTTAACGTTAAATCGAAAAAGAACTAAAAGCAAGCAGAAGTATCCAATGTATTCTAAAGAAGAAAAAATCATGAAACCTGCAAATTTCTCCATGAGTGCTGCACCCGCCGCTGTATTCAAGATATAATAATACTATTCTATCAAAAATTCAGAAGTGCACCTGTATTTTTAAAAATAAAATAACTTTTTGCCGCATTTCAAGTTTAACAAAGGCTTATTTTTCTTTAAATTTATCTTCTCATATCCAGATAATTTCACTTAGTAGATATTCGACATCAATAATAAAATCCCTTTGTGTATCTCTGCACAAATCTTCTCTAATAAAGTATATTATACGCCGAAAAATTCTATATTAATGATATTATTACGATGAAAAAGTTCCATTTAAAGGAATTTTTTATATATTTATTACTAGAGAAGAATTGCGAGGAAATGTTCATGGCAAATTTTATGGATTTGATGAAAATGAGCATTCTTGGAGCCATTCCTCAAACATTTGCTTATTTCTTAATCGTTTTGTCTTTCATACGGCCTAGGCCTCACAAACTAATTGGTCGCATAGCATTATTGTCTATTATACATTCACTTTATACCGATACAATGCAGTTATTTCTTCAAATTCCGTTTCATATATTAAACTCTTTAATTGCACAATATTTACTTTTATTTATATTATTTCGAGATTTACGCCACAAACATAAACTAATGGTCTTCGTGGCGATCAATCTTGTTGCTGTTACTTTAGATTTAGTTCTGTCCGCGTTCGCCAACTTTGTAATGGATATTAGCGACCGGTCAGATGTATTGTCGGATCAATTCTTACGAATTCTTCCGTTTGTTTGGGGAGAGGTTTTCATCCTTGTCTTAGTGTCATACTTTATAGGCCGGAGAAACCTTACTAAGCTCAAGCAATATTTCCATCTACTTCTTCAAAGCGGTCGAAGTTACCTCGGAGCATTGATTATTTTGATCCTTCTTCAATTTTATCTTCTTGGAGTCCTCAATTTTGTTCACTTCGGAAATGAAAGCAATAGGTTGATTACCTCTACGATACTCATTTATGCTGTCGTCTTCATTTCCCTCGTTGCCCTCATCCTTATAGCACGGTTAATCATCCGAACCCGAGAACACGCCGTCCAGACGACGCAAGACCATTACATCGAAGACATCAACCGCATGTTTGCCTCCATTCGGGGTCAACGGCATGATTTCATTAATCACCTTCAAGTCATACATACGATGTCTCAGATGAACAAGACATGCGATTTGCAAAAATATGTCGCCGAACTAGTGAATGAGACGCAGGAAATGAGCGAAATCGTCAATCACACCTCTCCTGCCCTGGCGGCATTCGTAAAGGCTAAGGCAACAGTAGCGATCGCGAAAGGAATTGCCTTCACATTCGAGCTGCCGCCGCAGAAGCTCGAACAAGAAAGTTCAATCCGAACCATCGACATCATCAAGATTCTCGGCAATCTGGTCGACAATGCATTCGACGAAGTCTCCTCTATGCCAGCGGGCAAGCGCTTTGTTCAAGGCTCCATCAAATCTATCAACCAACGTATGGTTCTGGAAGTCGCGAATCGGGGCCGTGTTCTGAGTCGTGACGAGCAAGCGAATATCTTCAAAGCAGGATTCACGACAAAGACAAGCGGCAAGCATTCCGGGCTTGGGCTTGCGATTGTAACTGAAAGAACACATTACTATGGAGGGACATTGGAATTGCATTCCGACGAGACCAATGGCACAGTGTTCCGGGTCTCGATTCCCCAAAAAGAGGTTGTTGCCGGATAAGCAATATATAATAATAGATATAGGTGAGGCAAGGCATATTGTGGGGGATCGCAATCATGAATCAATTCTGGGATTATATGCAGATGAGCATACTGGGCTCGATTCCTCAGTCCTTTGTATACATCTTGTTCGTAATGTCTTTTCTCCAGCCCGAACCTGCAAAGTTATATCGGCGGGTTGCTCTCCTCGTCGTCATTCATTCGCTATATACGGATACAATGCAATTAATTCTGCCCTTCTCCTACCACTTGATCAACTCCATCTTTATGCAGGTTGTACTCATCTGGGTAATATTCCGAGAACTCAGCCATAAGAAGAAACTCCTCACGCTTCTGGCAATTGACGTCTTCTATATCGCGATGGATTTGGTCAGCACATCTATTGCCGAATACGTTCTGGATATAAAAAGCCGTGAGAACATGATTCTGGACCAGCTTTACACTTATCTGCCGATTATCTATGCTCAAACGGTTTTCATCCTTATGTTGACGTTTATTATTCGGTCGAACAAGTTTAAAAATGTTCGAATCCATCTTTCCCGTTATTTTTCGACATTAATTCAAAGCGGCCGCGGCCGACTCAGTGTTCTGGTCTTGCTCATCGCTGCTCAATTTGCACTTTTGGGCACTTTGAAATTCATTCAATATTCAAATGAAAGCCATAAAGAAATGAAGATCGCTATTATCATCTACGCCGTCATCGCCATCTCTCTGGTGGCGCTCGTGCTCGTCGCGCAGCTTATCATTCGAACCCGAGAACACGCCGTGCAGACGACGCAAGATCACTACATCGAGGACATTAACCGCATGTTCGCCTCCATTCGGGGACAGCGCCATGATTTCATCAATCATCTCCAGGTGATTCACACGATGGCGCAGATGAACAAGACGACCGAGCTGCAATCGTATGTGGCCGATCTTGTGCACGAGACGCAGGAAATGAGCGAAATCGTCAATCACACCTCCCCTGCCCTGGCGGCATTCGTAAAGGCCAAGGCAACAGTAGCGATCGCGAAAGGAATTGCCTTCACATTCGAGCTGCCGCCGCAGAAGCTCGAACAAGAAAGTTCAATCCGAACCATCGACATCATCAAGATTCTCGGCAATCTGGTCGACAATGCATTCGACGAAGTCTCCTCTATGCCGGCAGGCAAGCGCTTTGTTCAAGGCTCCATCAAATCTATCAACCAACGTATGGTCCTGGAAGTCGCGAATCGGGGCCGTGTTCTGAGTTGTGACGAGCAAGCGAATATCTTCAAAGCAGGATTCACGACAAAGACAAGCGGAAAGCACTCCGGGCTCGGGCTTGCAATCGTGTCCGAGAGAACGGAGCATTACGGCGGCAAATTGGAGCTGCTTTCGGATGAGGAGAATGGGACGGTGTTCCGGATTACAATCCCGCAGCAGGAAGCTGCCGCGGGATAAGCTGTCATTTCGACATAACCGCTGCATCGGCCATCTTGGCCTTGTATTGTCCCGGCGTAATCCCTTCGTACTTCTTGAAGACGCGAATGAACGAGTTGGCGTTCAAGAAGCCGACTCTTTCCGATACTTCCTGCACGGATGCATCTTGCAGCATCGGCTTGGCGATGTCGATTCGGTATTGGTTGATATAGTCGATTACATTCGTATCGCTCTGTTGCTTGAAGAACTTGGAAACATACGTCGGATGCAGCCCGAATTGCTCCGCGATGAGGCTGAGACTCAAGTTTCCGTCTGCATAGCGGGCTTGAATGAACTTCTCAATCTGATTTTCAGATCGGTATGCCGCGGATCCTTGCCTTGCTGCACAATCCGACAGACAAATGCATCGAAATTGGCAAGCGGTTCTGCTCCCATTACGAATTTCACAAACATTTCATCCCGGTACGTTGTCGCATCGGAGTTCATTCTGCTCATTTCCTTCGCTTCCTTCTGGGCGGGCAATTCGTAATATTGATCGTATCGGTGTATACCGGCTGTCCGTCCTCATCGTATAGGTCTGGCCTTCGATACCAAAGTTTTTGAGCATGTGCCCTTCAGGGCTGTACAGATAATCGAAAGCTTTCACGATCTCCTCGGGGTTTTTGGCGCTCTTCGTGATGACCGCCCCGTTCAAATCCCATTCCCAGGAACGTCCGGTGAACAACGGCTGATCGCCTTTATTCATAACAGGGAACTGCACGGCGGAAAGCTTCGCCTTCGGATCTGTTTCCTGCAGAGCCGGCAAATAACGTCCCATGCTGCCCCCGATATAACCGAAGAAGGCACCCGCCTTGCCGCTTGTAACCTTGGCGTCGAACGTCTTCTGATCATTCGTCGCGAAGTCGGGATCGATCAGCCCTTCATTGTACCACTTGTTGAATACGGTCAAGAAATCCTTATATCCCGGCTCAATCGGGCCATACTTGATCGCGCCGTTATCCAGATAGTAATTGTTTGTGATGCCGAATGCTTCCTCGATGCCCGGCGCTGTCGGGCCCATCATTTCCAGCTTGGGCGGCGCTCCGGCCAGAAGCGGAACTTCCGCTCCATTCGTCGTTCGATTGTGATTCGGTTTATTTACAAACTGCCAAAGATAATTTGTAACAGCCACGAGATCGCTCTCACAGCTTTTCGCGTCGTTCTATTTTGCCGGCGCATGCCGAGGCCAATATAAGTGCTATCCCTGCAAGCTGCCAAAAAGACAGACGTTCTCCGAATGCCCCTGCACCGACAATTACCGCCACAACAGGCTCGATCGTCGCCATGATCGAAGCCCGTCCCGTTTCCATCCGCTTCAATCCCCGGGCATAGGCGAGAAACGCCAACGCGGTCGGAAACAACCCGAGCCCGAGAAGGTAGAGCCATGCTCGATCGTCGAAGCCGAACCCGAATGGCGGAGACAACCCGCTGATCGGCGCCAGGAACAAGCCGGCGAACAGGAACGAGTACAGGGTCACGGTAACCGGTTCCAGGCGAAGCAATGCCCGCTTGCTCAGCAGGCTGTACAGGGCATATCCGACGCCGGCTCCGAGACCGGTTGCCAAGTTGAACGGGGAAACGTGCGCTTCGGTTGCGGGGAGCACGCCCGTGACGAACAGGCAGCCCAATCCGTTCAACACGATATTGCCGATTTTCCCCGCCGTTAGCCTCTCATGAAGAAACAACCAGGCGAAGAAGTTTACAAACACGGGCGATGTGTATAGGAGAGCAGTAGCCACGGAGATGGGACCTGAGCTGATCGAGCTGAAATAACACCAGTTGAAAAATGCAATCCCGGCAATGCCCGTACCGGCGAGAATCGGCACGTCCCGGAGCCGAATCGCGAGCAAGGAACGATCTTGCATCAGCAGGAACAGCCCCAGCAGCAGCGCCCCGATCGTCACCCGCAAAGCTGCCACTTGCAGCGGACTGAACCCGACGGCAAGCAACGGCTTCACGAATAAGCCGATCAGCCCCCACATAATGGCTCCTGAAGCGACCCACAGGGCTGCCCCCGCTTTCATATCCGCTTAGCTGCCCATGCGGCGGCGCCGATTACGCCGGCATCGTCGTTGTGCATCGCGGTCGTCAATGTCAGTTCAGTCAGGAAGGAAGGGCTTACTCGGCGAGCAAGCTCTTCCCTGAACGGACGCAGCAAGCGCTCGCCGGCCAACGCAACGCCGCCGCCGACAATGAGGACGTCGGGCGCAACCATGGGCACGATCACCGACAGCACCTCGCCCAATCGCACACCGGCAGCGTGCATCATGTCTATGGCCGCAGCATCCCCGGCATCGTAAGCTCTGGAGACGTCGGCGGCGGTCAACAGGGAAGGATCGACGCAGTATTCGGCGAGCACGGTACGGCGCCCCTCCCGCACAGCTTGTGCGGCGGACCGGGCCAGCCCCGTAGCGGAGACGATCGTCTCCAGACAGCCAATTCTGCCGCAATTGCACGGCCTGTCGTTGCCTTCTACCGGAATATGTCCGATTTCCCCCGCCTCGTTGCCATATCCCCCGTAAGGCTCGCCTTTCACAATCAACGCACCCGACAGCCCCGTACCGATCGTGACCCCGAGCACATGCTCCTTGTTCATCCCGGCGCCGTATAGCGCCTCCCCATAGACGTACATTTTCACATCATTGTTGATCCGGCAAGGCAATCCTGTCGCTCTGGCGACTTGATCCGCTACCGGTACGTCGTGCAGATGCAAGTTTGAAGCCTGCAGGCAGATCCCCCGATTGGCATCGATCCGTCCCGGCATGCCAACCCCTATTGCCCGGACTTCACTGCGAGCTCCCGCAAATCCATCCGTCAATTCATTCACGTTGCTTTCGATAACATCCAGCATGCAGCGAAAACCTCTGCGCGCATCCGTATTCACCTTTCGCTTGCCGACAAGGCAACCCTTCTCGTCAACCAGGCCGAACACCGTATGCGTGCCGCCAATATCGATGCCGATCGCCATCCCATGCATGCCATTGCCCCCAGGCGCTCCCGATAGTATGCCGGATCCTGATGTATCCTGTCCGGCTGCAAACCATTACGCAGAAACTGAGTTCGATACGTATGCTATATATTTTCAATGACCAGGCGCTGGACGGTAAAGCTCTCCAGCGCCTTCCGATCGAGATCAAAGCCGATCCCCGGGCGGTCCGGCACCTCGATCACGCCATCCTTGACGGTTACTTCGGGCGCAATGATATCTTTCTCCCAATAGCGCGACGAGGCCGCCGTATCGCCCGGCAAGATGAATTGGGAAAGCGTCGTCAAGGCGATATTGTGCGCCCGCCCGACTCCTGCCTCCAGCATGCCCCCGCACCATACCGGGACGCCCTGTCGCTTGCAGTAGTCGTGGATGCGTATGGATTCGCTTAATCCTCCGACGCGGCCCAGCTTGATGTTGATGATCCGGCAACTGCCCAGTTCGACGGCCTTCCTCGCGTCATCCAGCGAGTGGATGCTCTCGTCCAGGCAGATGGGAGTCCGCATCGCGGCCTGCAGCCTGGCATGATCCACAATGTCGTCATAACCCAGAGGCTGCTCGATCATCATCAGCTCGTACTCGTCCAGCTTCTTCAATTGCTCCATATCTTCGAGCGTATAAGCCGAGTTGGCATCCGCCATCAACGGCAGCAACGGATAGCGCTCCCGGACGGCTTGGACAGGCTCCACATCCCAGCCCGGCCTGATCTTGATCTTGACCCGCTTATAGCCCTCGATCAAAGACTCCTTCACCTTAGCCAACAGCGCTTCCGCCGAAGGCTGGATGCCGATGCTGACCCCCACTTCGATCGTCTTGCGGCGGCCGCCCAAGGCGGTCGCGAGCGGGATGCCGAGCCGCTTGGCATACAAATCCCACACGGCGCAATCGAGGATGGACTTGGCCATCGGATTGCGCCGGATCGGCGAGAACCGCGTCCGCAATTCGTCCGGATGGCCGATCGGCGCCTGGAACAAGAGGGGGAGCAGGAAGTCGCGCAGCATATGTTCGTTGGTCGTTACCGTCTCCTCGCTGTATATGGGGCCGGGAAGCGAGACGGATTCGCCGAAGCCGGAGCATCCCTCTTCGTCGATCAATTCGGCTATGATAAACTCCTTATTCTCGATCGTTCCAAACGCTGTGGCAAACGGTGCTTTAAGCCGCATCACAAGCCGGTGAAGAACGACTTGTCTGATCGTTATCGGGGAAATCGGGACCACCTCTCTCCTCGTATCGGTAAAGCTATGCGCGATTCCCGGCTTCGCCAGTATCGCCGCCGGGCTCCTCCAGCATAAGCGCGGTCTGCTTGACGAACAAATAGTGACAGGTCCCGGACTGCGGACTGCGGGTCACATCGCTTGCCACGTACCCCGCCGCGAACAAATCGCCGAAGATGCGCCTTGTGACAAGCCGCCAAGCGAGCGCCAGGTCCGGACGCCGGTTTTTAATCTGCCGGAATCCGTCCGGAAACGGCACCGTATATCCAAGCTCCCGGGAAGCGATCGCGGCGGGTGCGCAGGACCCCTCCAGCGGTACGGGATCGCCGAATGAATCCGGTTCCGTCTCCAGCAGACACGGCGCTGCGGGGACGGAGAACGCTTGCCCCTTCCTGTCTGCAACATGCCGGCTGCGAATCTTCCATTCCACGAGGAAGCGGTCGGACGGGAGACTCCGATTCAGTTCATCCATAATCTCGCCGTAGTAGTTCTCGTGGTAACGGACTGCGATTCCCCCCAGCTTGTGCAGGTTCAGGTAAGCGTTCGGGCTCTCGAGAGGATCATATGTCCAGAAGATGCTGTCATAGCCGTCCAACAGGGCGAGCTCCCGCTGCTTCTCCTTCAATCGCGCGCCCAGGCCGCCACTGCGGTATGCCGGAGCGATCCCCATCATATGCGAGCAAAGATAAATCTTCCCCTGCTTGTATCCCGGAAAGCTGTAAAGAAAACCGACAAGCGCGTCCCGCTCATAGGCGCCAAGCACAATACCGCCGTTGCTGGCGGCCGTATACGTCTGATGCGTCGGGATCGGAGCCGCTCCCCATACCTCGGCCTCCAGCCGGCTAATGGCGATCATGTCCTCCAGCGAAGTCATTCTTCGGATGCTGATCATCAGGCACCCTCCCCCTCTCTAAATGTAAGCGTCACGGCCTTGGACAAGATGGCGGCTCCCTTGATCATCATGTCGTGATCGAAGGTCATCTTCGGGTGATGAAGGCCTGGCGAGAGATTGCAGCCAAGTCCGAGCATGGCCGCCTTGATCCGGGGCCTCCGGATCGTATAATAATGAAAGTCGTCTCCGCCCGGCGTCACGACCGGCGGCGCCAGGGCGCCCGGTCCGAGTACGGACGTGATCGCGCTCGCCAGGATGCGCTTCGCATCCGGATCGACTTCGGCCGCCGGAAGCAGCGCCTTCTGCTCGGTCTCGATGCGGACGCCGCCGTACAGCGCGGAGGCGGCCTTCATCTTCTGTTCGACAGCTTGCAACAGTGCGCTGAACATCTCATTGGTCTGTGCACGCAGGTCTATGCCGAAGCTGGCGCTTCCCGGGATGATATTGGGGCTCTGTCCTCCCGCCTCGAAGGAGGTCAGCTTCGCCGAATGGGGGACGGCCGGATCGAGCCGAATCCCGCCGATCATCTGCACCAGGGCCGCGCCGACCTCAATCGCGTTGACGCCAAGATGCGGCCGCGCTGCGTGCAGATCTTCGCCGATGATGCGGCCCTTCAGGAAGCATCCGGCGCCATGCACGATCGCCGGCGCCGCCACACCGGTCGGCAGCTCCTGGATCGGGCGAAGGTGAACGCCGAACAAGTAATCCACGTCATCCGCGACGCCTGCATCCACGAGTCGCAAAGCTCCGTTGCCCTGCTCCTCCGCCGGTTGGAAGATGAACCGGATCGTCCCGGCCGGAAGCTCGCCCTGTTGCTTCAGCTCGTGCAGCGCGCCGATCGCCATGGACATATGCGCATCGTGGCCGCAGGAATGAACCGCTCGAAGCTCCCCATCCACCATCTGCCGCAGCGCATCGATATCCGCCCGGACTGCGACGACCGGGCGGCCCTGCCCCAGCTCCCCGATCACGCCGGTATGGTCGGCAAAGGCGGTCACCCTGCAGTCATACTCCGCAAGAAGCTCCGCAAGATAGCGCGTCGTATTCTGTTCTTCCCAGCTGATTTCGGGGTGATGGTGCAGCGTGTTGAACGTGTCCATGATTCGTTCCGCGGCCGTCATCATATGCGTATGCTCCCTTCAACGAAATACATCCGTTCAAGCGAACGGCTCCGGCATCGGCAGTCGGGTCACCGCCCCGCATGTTCCTCCCACAGCCTTGACATGGCGATGAGCGGATTGTGTCCCAGGTAATCCTTGCAAGGCGTGTTATAAGCCGTATGCGGTTTGCGCTTCAGCTCCAGCGGCGAGCCGCCATGGGGGTGGTAAAACTCCCAGATGGTGCCCGTCTCCTCGTACTGGCGGGCGGAGGCGTCCAGCGCCCGCTCCAGCAATTGCACGGCGGCATCGCCGCGACCGTAGCGGATACAGCCGCGAGCCGCCCAATAGGTCATGCTGTTCCAGGCCGGCCCTCTCCACATCCTGAGCTCGAACTTCGGATCGGAAGCCGCTATGGTCGCGAGCGGGTGCGCCGTGAACAGCTTCCGCTCGTTCAACATATAGCCGTCGATCGTCCGGTTCGCCTGTTCTGCGGATGCAGCGCCCACAACGACGGGCCAGATGCCCTCGAAAGCCTCCGCTCTCGTCCCGGGTTGGTCTACCGACCAGCTATCGTAGAAAAATCCTGCCTGCTCGTCATACAGCGATTCCCGTATATAGGCGGCCAGCGCTTCCGCGCGCTGCAGATAAGCAGGCTCCTCCTTGCCCAACTGCCTGGACCAACGATAGGCATGTTCATACAGCCCATACAGATGCGAAGTAGCGTCCACGCATGCCAGGCGGCCGCTCGGGGATCGATCGAAACGCACGCCTTCGTCCACTCCGCTCTCCCAGCTCCGGTTCAAGATATCTGTATAGAAGAAGCCTTCACCTTCCGCCTTGCGGTTCGTTTCATACCAGCCGATCAATCGCCGCAAAGCCTCATAACAAGTCTCGAGGATCGTCTCGTCGCCGACCGCCTCCATATAATCCTGCACCGCGACAGGCCACACAGAGGGGTGGCCCGCTTGGCCGTTCCACCGCGGCTCTTCTTCGCCCAGCCAGATGCTCCCCGGAATGAATCCGTCGTCTTGCTGCGACGCCAGGTTGTTGAGCAACTGCTGCTTGACATGCCCCGGTTCCGACGGGATCGAATCCAGCACGGCATGCACGATGTCCCAATGGCCGAAAGCCGGGCCGTAGCAATATCCGGGCCCGATCTCCTCCCAAGGATGAGGGAACGGCTTGCGCGGCGGATGCGTGCTCCTGGCATGCAGTCCCGCCACATATCGCAGCATGGGGCGCCAGGCCGGCTTGCCGATTCGTCCCGCTTCGCTCATTAAATTATCCAACATGATCGATCCGAGTCCCCTTACGCATTACGCGATGTGATGCACTTGCCTGCCTCGCACGACGACGGAATAAAGCTGAAGATCTTCATCGACGACAATGAAGTCCGCATCCTTCCCCTGCTCCAGGGAACCCTTGCGGTGTCCGACGCCCGCTTGTCTGGCCGGCACCTCGGTGAAGGAAGGCAACAGGCGCTCCACGGCATACCCTGTAAACCGGACGGCATTGCGCAGCGCCCGGATCATCGTCAACGAGCTGCCTGCCAGGCTGACACCGTCGGATTGCAGCACGATGCGATCTCCCTGCTTGACTACGTACCCGTAGTCGCCATCGGGCATCCCCGCACAATGGATCGCATCCGTAACCGCGCATATCCCCCGCGCCCCCTTGACGTCATACACCCACTTGATCAACTCGGGCCGCACGTGCAGACCGTCCATGATGAGCTCGATCGTCAATCGATCGCTCATCAGGCCGGCGCCCGCCACGCCAGGCTCGCGGTGATGCAGCGGGCTCATGCCGTTGAAATGGTGCGTGGTGTGACTGGCGCCCAACTCCACTGCCTGCAGCGTTTCCGCATAAGAAGCAGCGGAATGGCCGATCGATACGGTCGTTCCCTCGCGCACAAAGCGCCGTGCGCAGTCCAAGCCGCCCGGGATCTCCGGCGCCAGCGTCACCAGGCGAATCGAGCCCTCCGCAGCATGGAGCAGTCGGCCGATCCGCTCGTCGTTCGGGAGATAGATCGCATCCTTGTTCTGAGCCCCGGCCCGACTCACATTCAAGAACGGCCCCTCGAGATGGGCGCCGAGCAGTTCGGCCCCTCCGACGCCGCGATCGACCGCCGACTTGATCGCGCGCAGCGCCTGCTCCAACACCTCGGGCCGATCCGCTACCGTCGTGGCGAGCAGAGCCGTGGTGCCCTGGCTCGCATGGAAACGGCACAGGCCGTCGAGCTCCGCATGCGTCGCTCCCATGACGTTCCATCCGCCTCCGCCGTGCACATGGACATCGATCAATCCCGGCAGCAGATCCAATCCCCCCATATCGATCGCCTCATACCCGGGGTCGAGCCGTTCCGACGCTTCCGCGATCCGGTCGACGATCCCGACAGCGTTGACATAGAGCGTCCCCTGCGGGATCACCCCGCGGGGCGTATGCAGATTGGCATTGCGATAGGCCTTCATCATATTTCACGCCAGCTCCATCCCGGCCTCGCGGATCAGCCGCTCCAGATTGATGCGCCCCTGTGCGATGCGCCGGTCCGTCTCCTCCGGCTCAAGCGGTCCTCCGCTATCCAGCTTCTCCACGACGATAGGCCCGGCGAAATCACACTTCTTGAGCAGCCTGAACATCTCCAGGAACGGCATATCCCCTTCTCCCGGCACCGGAAAATCGTTGACCAGCTTGCCGCCCCGATGATCCTTGGCAATGAAAGAAGAGGACAGTCTGGCGATCTCCTCAAACCCTTCCATGACATCTGTTCCCTCGTATGCGTCAACATTGCCCGGATCATAGCACGCTTTGACATGGCTCGAACCGATCGCATCCAAAGTCTGCTTCAGAATTCGCGCCGTAGCGGAGTTGCCGGTATGCGGTTTGATCGACACAATAAGCTCCCGCTTCTCCGCTTCCTCCGCAACGGCCTTAAACTTCTCAATGAACTGAATGTTCTCCTGCTCCAGCTCTTCCAACGGCTTGGGTCGATCCGGAAATTTATAGTAGCTGTACGTACCGAGTACGTTGATCTCCCTGACGCCCAGCGCCATCGCAATCTCCATTTGGCGAATGCCCCGCGCCAGCGGCTGCTTCACGCCAAAGTGCTCGTGGGACAGCAGCATCGGAATGTTCAGTCCGCAGCTTTCCGCCTTCGCCTGCAGCACCGCCCAGGAGGCAGGATCCTCCTCATCCGGAATCAGCTTGCCTTCATGGTAGTAACCGAATACGACATGCTTGTACCCGGCACGCGCGATCGCTTCGAATGCGCGATCGATGGAATGCTGCACGTAAGGAATCGTCATACAGGCCAATTGAACCATGCGGCGAATCCTCCTTTCCCCCATTCATGCTTGGTCGGCGCCGCTGCGATATACGCTGACGCCTCCGGCGACCGTCTCGCGGACGATCATCGAGCCGTCCGCATCCAGGGCATACACGAAGAAGTCGGCGACGCCGCCTTCCTGCAGCATACCTGCCCCTTCCGCTTCCAGTCCGAGCATCCGCGCCGGGTGCAAGGCGGCCATCCTGAGCGCATCCGGCCAACCGGCGATGCCGAACTTCACGATGTTCGCCACCCCTGCGTGCAGCGGCAACGCGGAGCCCGCCATAATCTTGGGCGTATCCTTCATATGCAGGAAGCCGCTCGGCTCCAGCACCACGGCCTCGCCTTCTTCCCTCTCGTAGATGCCCGGAGGCATGCCTCCCCAAACTACCGCGTCGCTGGTCAGGATCGCCTTCTCCCCCTTGGCGCGGATCATCGCCTTCAACGTGGAAGGCGGCAGGTGGAAGCCGTCCGCGATCAATCCGGCCCATAGCCGATCCTCCGCCAGCTGCGCCCAGATATAGTTCGGATGGCGAGGCAGCATCGGATGCGCCCCGTTGCCCAGATGGGTGCTCATCGAGGCGCCGGCCTCGACTGCGGCGCGAATCTCCTCTTCCGCAGCGGCTGTATGGCCGATGGCGGCGATAACGCCGTCCGCTCTCACCCGACGGATGAACGCCAGCGCGCCCGGAAGCTCGGGAGCCAATGTAACCTTGACGATTCGACCGCCCGACAATCGCTGCCACTCTTCATACGCCGCGATGTCCGGATCGCGAACGTAGCGCCGGCTGTGCGCGCCGCGCGGGCCGTCCTCCGGACTGATGAACGGGCCTTCCACGTGAATGCCCGCCACGGCATGACGGACGATCGGGTCCGTCTCGCACGCTTCGGCAATCGTCCGGATGCTGTGATCCATACGCGCCGGCGTTCCTGTCGTCACCGTCGGGCAGAACCGGGTTACGCCGCCCTCGGCCAACAGCCGAACCAGCCGGATGACTTGCTGCGGCGTCACCGCCATCGCATTCAGGTCGATCCCGCCAAAGCCGTTCAACTGGATGTCGATCAGTCCGGGAGCGATATACCTGTTCTCGCCGCCGGACGCCGCGCCGGCAGCCATCCGTTCGATCCGGCCGCCCTCTACAGTCACGGTTACGGGTTCTCCGGTGACATAGTGCAAAGCGCGCCAGCAGCTTGTCGGTGTCGGTGTCGGTGTCGGTGTCGGCGTCATACCCGAATCCCGTCCCGGCTAATCAGGTCTTGCAGCCTCACCGGCCGCTTCTCGGCGATCGAGATATTGGCGGCGTCCCCGATCAGGAGCGACATCGCCCCTGCCCGCGAACCGGCCATATGTCCGAGCGGGTCCGGCATATCGCCTACAAACAGCATGCGGCGCAGCGCCTCGTCGGCCCCTCCGTGGAAGCCCGTATTTTTAGCCATCCGATAGGTGACTTCCTCTCCCCTGCGGTTGAACAGCGACAGCTTCGATTCCGGCACCTCCTTCTCCAGTCCGCTGGAGAACTGCCGGGCTTCGATCCGGCCTTCCGTCCCGTTGATCGACAGCTTCCAGCCTTCGTACGGGCTATGCGCGTTCAACGAATAGGAGAACAGCGTCCCGCGCGTATACTTCACGTTCACGGACATCGTATCGTAGATGTCGATATCTTCGGCGAACACGCAGCCATCCCGATAATAGCCGTCCGCCGACTCCGCTTGAAGATAATAGTTCTTGAAGAAGGAATCCTGCTCCAGGTCCAGATAGAACTCGCAGGATGTCTTATAAGCGCATGCGAGACAGCGTTTCCCCCGCTGCTCGCGCGTGGGCCCATAAAATCTCAGGTCGCCGAAGGCGTATAATTCAACCGGGTCCTCCTCCAGCCACCAGTTGATCAGATCGAAATGGTGAGTAGCCTTGTGGACGAGCAGGCCGCCGCTTTTATTCAAGTATCGGTGCCATCTGCGAAAGTAATCGGCGCCGTGCGACGTATCGAGCATCCACTCCATGTCGATGCTGAGAATGTCGCCGATCGCCTTCTGCTTCAACAATTCCTTGATGCGCGTCGTATACGCGGTGAATCGCGCATTGAACGTTACCGTCACCTTGCGGCCGGTTCGCCGCTCCGCCTCAAGCACCGCATTGCACTTGCGGTAATCCGTCGTCATCGGCTTCTCGCTGATGACGTCGAAGCCCGCTTCCATGGAGCGGATAATGTAATCGTCATGGGTGTAATCCACCGACGCGACGATGATCTGGTCTGCCCCGCTCTGTGACAGCATCTTCTCGAACGTCGGGAACACCGGGATACCGCCGCAATCCCTGCTCAGCCGCTCCGCTCTCAGCAGGTTGGCATCATAGACGCCGACCAATGCGGCATGCTTATGCAGTTCCTTGACGATCGGTTCGGCGAACATGTGGAGCGCGCGGCTCCCCGCCCCGACTAACGCATACTTTTTCACGCCGGTTCCTCCCGTTGTCGGTCGTTTATTGGAACTGCAACCTGCCCTCCGGTGCGATCCGATTCATATATGGCTTCGACTGCGGCGATCACGCTCCTGCCATAGGACCCCGAGCATTCAGGATCAACACCTCTCTGAATGCTGTCGATCAGATCCTCGTATTGCAGGATGAACGGATCCTTGCCCTTATCGACTGGAATCTCCCGGTACGCCCCGCCCTCGCTGATCCACAAGGACCGTCCGGTGACCAGCTTCAACATGCCGCCGGTGAACAGAAGCTCCGTCTCGTTGCGATTCACGCCGCCATAGCCGCTCTGCGTAATGGTCGCGGGCAAGCCCGTCGAGGTGAGGAGGAACACGACGCCGCTGCCTTCGATATCGCCTTTATGCCCCGGACGGGCAACCCGTCCATGCAGGGAGGCAACCCTGCTGTCCGTGAGCCATTGGATCTTGTCGATCGAATGAGACCCCAGATTCATCATGATGCCGCCCCCGGACTTGGCTTGCTCAAAAAACCAGGCCGGACGGGTATCCAGGTAATAATCCACATGGCGGGTATCTTGAATCGTAAGCAGTTCGCCCAAGTCGCCGCGATCCAGAAGCTGCTTGGCTGCCCGATTCTCGGGGATGTAATGCTGCGTGTGACCCACCAGCAAGCGGACCCCGTTGCTTTCCACGGCATCCATGATCTCGTCGCATTCTTTCGCATTCAGCGCCATAGGCTTCTCCAGCATAAGATGGCAGCCGTGCTCAGCGCACCAGACCGCCGCAGGCTTATGCAGAAAATGCGGCAAGGTGATGGCGACGATGTCCGGCTTCTCCTGCTCGACCATCCGTCGATAATCGCCGTATGCCTGAATCCCGTATCGGGAACCCGCAGCTTCCGCGCGCTCCGGCACAACGTCGGCGATCGCCACGGCCCGGATGCCCGGAAGCTGCACGCATGCCTTGAGATGGCTCTCCGAGATGGCCCCTGCGCCTATGATTGCCAGCTTGTACATAACTCCTCCTGCTGCCTGAATTGCGCTTCAAAAAAAGCAAGGGCGTCTCTCAGATGCTGCTCCCAATAAGCCCAATTATGATCCCCCTCGAAACGGTTGAACGTATGGGGATAACCGATATCCAGCAGATGCCGCTCAAAAAACAGGTTCGTATGAAATAGAAAATCGTCCGTGCCGCAATCGAAATAAATAGCCGGCCGATTGGACGCATGCACCGCCGCCTGCGATAATACGGACAAATCATATTGCCGGGCATACGGGCCGTTCAGCGGGCCGAACATCGGGGCCGTCTCGTACGGGTGCAGCGTCTCCATCACTTGCATGTTCCCCGACAGGCTGGCTGCGGCGCCGAACAGGTCCGGATGCCGCCAAGCCAGCATAAACGAACCGTATCCGCCCATGGAATCCCCGGCAATCGCCCGCGCCTCCCGACTGGCAATGGTGCGGAACGTGCTGTCGATGTAACCGATCAAATCGTAAATCATGTAGTCTTCAAATTTGCAGCCCGTTCCTTCGTACCAATTCGCATAAAAGGTTCCCCGGCCGTGGCCGCCGTCGTTCGGCATAACCAGTATGACGTCGCGAAGCTCTCCGCTGCGCGCCATATCGGCAGCCGTTTCCCCCGCACGCCCGTGCATGGGCCAGTCCAGCTCCATCCCGTTTCTCCCGTGCAGCAAATAAACAACCGGGTAACGGTCGCCCTTTTCTTCATAGCCTGGCGGCAAATGCACATAACAAACTTGTCTTCTGTTTAACGCATGGGAATAAAACAAATAAGGTTTGGCGTCCAATCCGTCCAATCCGTCCAATCCGTCCAATCCGTTCACCTCGACCGTAAATTTATCGCCCGCCCTCGACCGGAATTCTGACTTCGACCAGCAAGCCGCCGTAAGCGCCTGTATGCAGCCGGATGCCGGAATCTTCGCCGAAGCGGATCACAAGACGTCGATGCACATTCCTCAATCCGGTATTCTCGTCCGCCGGAATCGTCTCGGCATACAGAAGGGCGCGCATCGATTCCAGATTTTCCGCCGTCAGGCCTTCTCCGTTATCCTCGACCGTGATGATTAAATACCGTTCTTCGACGCGAAAAGAGATCGATAGCAAGCCGTTGCTCAACTTCTCCTCGAACGCATGTTTATAGGCATTCTCCACGATCGGCTGAATGATCAGCTTCGGCACCCGAATGCCTTGCAAATGCTCCTGCAGCTCTCCGATGCTTACCTGGACCCTCTCTTCAACCAGCAGGCGTTGAATTTCCACATAGTTCATGACATGATGCATTTCTTTGGACAAAGGAATATAATCCTCGTCGCTGCGAGTCAGAAACTCGTAATGCTGTCCAAGATAAAGGGCGAAGTCCGATGCGGATTTGCGCCGATTGCTTTCGATCAGCCTGTACAGCACAAAAAAATTGTTATAAAGAAAATGCGGATTGATCTGCGATTGCAGCCGCTTCAGCTCCATTTGCTGGTTGGCCATTTTTTGCTCGTAGACATCGGTAATCAAAGTTCTCAAATTGACGACCATCGTATTGAATCTGCCGTAGATATAACGAAACTCGTCGTTCTTCTCATGCTCGATCGCGATATTCAGTTGGCCGCGCTCCACATTGCGGAAGGAGCCTACCAGCTTCTGCAGCGGCTGATGAAGCACGCGGTATATCCAATACGTGAACAGAACCACAATACCCAATGACAGCAAAGTCATGATCCGGAACAGCCATTTGTACATTTCGAGCGGATAGTAATATTCATCATCCGGGACGTACACGATCATAATACTGCCCAGAACCGCGGATTTTTTGAAGGCGGCGACATAATGGCGCCCGTCTACCGCCACATCCGTCATCAATCCTTTGTTCGCATTCGATTTCAACGCATTGGCGTACATGACTTCGCGCATCTGCTGCGCGCTCTTCGCGTAGCGCTCGCTCTGCAGCTCCCATGCGTCGCTGACCAGCATCGCCCCGCCCGCCTTGTAGTTCGAAGTATTTTCCAGGAAGGCGTGCAGTTGGGAGAGAGACAGCTCGGCAGCCAGCAAAAATTGCTCTTCTTCCTGGCCGTCCGGCGGATTGGACCTGTAATAATTGCCCATAAACAGGCGGTTGTCGATCGCCTTCCACAGAAGCCCGTTCGAGAACAGGTCGGAATGATTGCGGATCAGGTCGATGGTCCCGTCCTTGGCAAGATGCAAATTCCAGCTCGGGAAAAAGACAATCACCTGATCCACGAATGTGTTCATCGTTTGAATGTCGCCGGTAAACTTCTTCATCTCCAGCATAAACTCGACCTGATCGTTTTTATCGGGATGGCTCAGGCTGAATTGAACCGTTCTGACCGCCATCTCCACGGTAACCCGCTGGATATAATATTCGACGCGGAGCATCTCCCGTTCGAGCCGCAGCAGGTTCTGTTCCGTAGTCGCAAGCAGCGCGTCCCCCATCTCTTTGCGGTTCTTGTCTTCCCCCCAGCTAATAATGAAGTACGTAATGAAATAGAGCGGGATGAACACCGCAATGAACATGATCATCAGCTTTGAATAGATCGAGGTATCCCTTCGCAGCAGTCTTCTCGCGGTTCGATTGCGCATGGTTCCTCCCGCATCAGCCTGTATCAAATTTCTGTGCGCCCGGGCTGGAGCTTATTTCCCGTCTCTTGCAGCGGCCGCAACATAGATATCGTGAATATCCTTCATGCCGAGCTTGTTCAATCCGTCGATGTAATCATCCCATTCGCTCATGGGCCGTTTGCCAATCATGAATTTCGAGATGTTCTCTTCCATATATTTGCCGATGGCCGATCCGATCAAGGAAACTTTTTCGTTTTCCGCTTCGTTGAATTTGGGCACCACCTGCACGGGAGCCAGGTACTGAACCGCAACGTCATACGCTTTCTTCATATCCTCGGACATCAGCGAGGTGTTAACCTCGTCGTCAAACCACAGATCGACGCCGTTGGCCCGGATGCCGGTTTTGTTCGTCAGTTCAAGCATATTGGTAGCGTCGATGATTTGTTTCTTGCCGTCCACGATATTGTAGGTAACGCCTTCTTTGCCCCAGCTTGTCGCCTGCTTGCCTTCTTCGGTGTAGTGCCAATCGATGAGATGGAACGCGCCTTCCGGATTTTTGGCGTCCGCGGTAACGCTCATCCCCATTTCAAAGATAACCGCATAGCTGTTATACACGGCTCCGCTCGGACTTGCCGGCGGCACCATCGCTGCCCACGTATAATTCGGGTCGGATTTACGCCCTACCGCAAGCCACCCGTCCAGACTATCCAGGTAACTCAGTTGAACAAAAGTTTTATTGTTATGAATAAGCTCGTTTAATTGCTCGCTTCCCATCGTGAGAAAATCGGTGGCGATCAGCTTCTCCTTGTAGGCGGTTGAAATAAATTCCACACTTTGCTTGTACCCTTCGCTGGACGGTCCGTACACCCAATCGTTGCTTTTCTTGTCGTAGTACCAGCCTCGATCGGTCTCGAACGACGCCGACAGCAGCGCGGGCGCCCAACCGTTGAATACGATAGGATAACTGTCGGGGTACAGCTTCTTGAGTTCCCGCAGCACATCGAGCAATTCCGGGTAGCTTGCAGGCGTTTTCAGATTGTGCTTTTGGAAGATATCTTCTCTGTAAAAGAAGCCGGACTCCAATTGAGGGTAAGCGCCGGGGTTGGCCGTCATATACAGCGCCCCTTCGGAATCGACGAGCATCTTGTAGTAGTCCGGGTTTTCATCGAGCCATTTTTTGAAATTGGGCATTTGATCCATATGCTTGTTCAGATCCACCAGAGAGCCTTCCTGCCCGGCCTTGTGAGCGCGTGAAGCCCGCTCTACATACATCATATCAGGAAGATCTCCGGATGCCAAAGTCAGCTCCCACGCTTCCCAGAATTGCCCGGGATAGGCGCTCGGCTTGATCTGGACGCCTGCCTGTTCCCGATAAATATCCCAGATCAGCCAATTGTCCTTGAACGGAGCGTTAGGGTGATTTTTGTAAATCGCCGTTACCGGACCCCAATCCTTCTTTACGGGCGGATTGGCGGATGCTCCCGGGGTTTCCGTCTTCTGCGCCGCGGATTGACTCGGCTCGGAGGTGTTTGCCCCTCCGCTGCTGCATGCGACCATTACCGTAAGCGACAAGATGAATGAAATCAGAATGCCTGTCCATTTTTTCATTTGTCCAACACTCCCTCGGCAGCTAAATTATAATCCCCCGACCGCATGCGCATGCTTATCGTTCAAAATCCAGGGATTTATGATCATCATTATACGGGTGGACACGATCGGCGAATATAATCTAGTCATGACTTTTATGTACATTACATTACAATGCGGGGATTCGGAAAGCTCGCCGGATCCCGCCGGGTCATTAACATTATATCAATGTAAAAACTAGTTTATATCCTGCCTGATTCTATCCCTTCTATACTTAAGGGGAACGATAATCCCGTTAAGCCGAAGGAGTTTTTCTTATGTTGAAAGGTGTGAATCAATGGTGCTTTGCCGAAGGGACCCCTCTGGATACCGTGTTTGCCGTCAGCAAACAGGCCGGATATGACGCGGTGGAATTAAACTTGTACGAAGGTTCCGATTCGATCGGACTGCATGTGGACATTACGGCCGCGCGCGCCGAGGCCATCGGCAAACAGGCGCAAGACCACGGTGTTCAGCTTCGCAGTCTGTCGTGCGGCTTGTTCGGCAGCATGCCGCTGTCCTCCCCGGACGAATCCGTCCGGGCCAGAGGGCGGAAGCTGATCGAGAAGCAGATTGAACTGGCCGCCTTGCTGGGCATTCGCTCCATTCTTGTTATTCCCGGTTTCGTCAACAACGATGTTTCCTATGAAGACTGCTACAGCCGCAGCCTGGAGGAAATGAAGAAAATCGTCCCCTTGGCCGAACGGCGCCATGTGCTTGTCGGCATTGAAAATGTCGGCAACCGCTTCCTCCTCTCCCCGCTGGAAATGATTCGTTACATCGATGCATTGGATTCGACCCATGTCGGCTCCTATTTCGACGTCGGGAACGTGCTTCCCTTCGGAGGCATTCCGCAAATGTGGATCCGCTTGCTGCGCCGCCGGATCTTCAACGTACACGTCAAAGATTTCCGTCTCCGGATCGGAAACCCGAGCGGACTCGTGCCTCTTCTCTCCGGCGACACAGACTGGCAGCAGGTCCGGGAGGCGCTGCTTGAAGTGGGTTATGACGATACCGTTACCGCAGAGGTTGCGCCGTATGCGCAGGCGCCGCATCAGGCCGTGTTCGACAGCGCCCGCCATATCGAAGTGATTTTGGGCGGCGCAGCCCGATAAATGCGCACAGATTCCAAACAAGAAGGGGAAAACCAACCATGACAGTTCATATTGCTTTTATCGGAACGGGCGGCATTGCCCAAAGTCACAGGGAGCATATCAGCCAGAATAACAAGGCGAAGCTTGTCGCCGTATGCGACATCCGCAAGGAGACTGCGGAGAGTGTTGCCAGGGAGCATGGCGTAAACGCATACACCGATTATATGGAGATGTTGGACAAGGAGAAGATCGATGCCGTCTTCGTCTGCGTCCCTCCCTTCGCTCACGGCACGATCGAAGAGGATCTGGCGGCAAGAGGCATCCATCTGTTCTCGGAAAAACCGGTCGGACTGGATCCCGAGCGCGTGGCCGGCAAGCTTGACGTTATCCGAAAATCGGGAATTGTAGCCTCTGCGGGATATTGCCTCCGCTATCTGGATATCGTCGATCAAGCCTTGGATTATTTGGAGGACAGAGAGATCGCCATGACGCACGCCCATTACTATTGCGGGCTGGTCGAGACTCCCTGGTGGCGAGTGATGGCCAAGTCCGGCGGCCAATTGATCGAGCAAACGACGCATATCGTCGATTTGATCCGCTGTCTTGCAGGCGATATTGAACGGGTATATGCGAGTTCGGCGCTGCGCGTCATGCAGGATGTGGACAACCTCGACATCCCGGACGTATACAGCGTTAATCTGAAATTCGCTTCCGGCGCCGTCGGCAGCCTGAATTCCACCTTCACGCAGCCGGATATGAGAACGGCAGCCGAAGTGTTCGGTCGGGATTATCGACTGGGCATCTATAAAAATGTTTTGGTTATCCGGGACAAGAACGGGGAGCGGGAGATCAAAGCAACGGTCAATCCCTACAAGGTCCAGGACGATGCCTTCATCGATGCGATCCTGTCGGGCGATGCCGGCAAGATCAGAGTCCCTTACGAGGAAGCGCTGAAGTCCTTGCGCGTATCCGTCGCCGCCAACCAATCCGCCGCGAGCGGGTTGCCTGTCATGCTGGAATAGTCTGTTCTCAAGCGGGAGGTGCGCCATGTTAAAGATAGCCTTAATCGGGCTCGGAACGATGGGCAGCATTCATGCCGACACCTGGCATCGAATGGACGGCGTCCAGTTGACTGCCGTTTGCTCCGCGACACCGGAAGCAGCGAAGGCGGCAGCCGATCGTTACGGCGCCGCCGCTTACGGAGACGTCGATGCGTTGCTTGAAGACGGCAATTTCGACATCGTCGATATTTGCCTGCCCACCCCTCTCCACAAGGAAATTGCGATTCGCGCCGCCGAGAACGGAAAGCATGTCATATGCGAGAAGCCGCTGGCCCTGCATCCCGAAGATGCCAGGGAAATAGCCGAAGCTTGCGAGAAGCATAAAGTGCGTCTGTTTGTCGGTCATGTGCTTCGCTTCTGTCCCGAATATGCGCAAGCCAGAGAACTGGTGCTTGGCGGCGCGCTGGGGCCGGTCGGGGTCGTTCACTTGTCGCGCTCCGGCGTCTATCCGCTCGGCTCGGGGGATTGGTATGCCGACGTCCGGCGAAGCGGAGGCTTGACGCTCGACATGCTGATCCATGACCTGGACTGGCTCCTCTGGACGTTCGGCCGTGCGGAGCGTGTAACCGCGCAGCGCATCTGCCATCGGGACAACAACAATCGCATGGAGATCGTCTCGGCTGCGATCCGGATGGAAGGCGGGATCATCGCCCTGATTCGGGGAAGCTGGGCCTACCCGCCCTTCGAGACTTCATTTGAAATCGCCGGCAGAGAAGGCGTGCTTGTCCATCATAGCGGCGCCTCCACTCCGCTGATCTTCAAGGAGACGCCCTCGCCCGACAGCGGGAATCGCCAAGCCGTATCCATCCCGAACATCTTCCTGTCCAAGGACCCGATGGCGCGGCAATTGTCTCATTTTATCGAATGCATTCAAGACGATAAACCGGCCTTGATAACGCCCGCCGAGGCGATCCGGGCTCTGCAGTTGTCCCGAATCGTCATTCGAGCCGCCGAGTCGGGTCAGCCGATCGATCCGGGAAAGGAGCGCAGTTCATGAAACGTATTGGGATCATCAGCTTCGCGCATATGCACGCATACAACTATGCCTCATTGATCGCGCGGCACGCCGAAGCGCAATTAACGGCGGTTTGGGATGACGATGAAAGGCGCGGCAAGGAAGCCGCCCGGCAATACGGCGGGCAATACTATCGCAGTCTGGACGAAATGCTGCTGTCCGCGAATGTGGACGCCGTGATCGTCTGCTCGGAAAACACGCGCCATTACGAGCATGTGATGGCGGCGGCGCGTGCGGGCAAACCTGTTTTGTGCGAGAAACCGATCGCGACGGAAATGGATCACGCCGAAGACATGATCCGCCATTGCGCCGAGCGGGGAGTGATTCTCTCCGTCGCTTACCCCGTGCGGCACGCTTATACGATCCGCAAGCTTAAGGGCATGATGGAGGAAGGCGTATTCGGCAAAGTTTTGGCCATTCACGGGACAAATCGCGGAAAAAATCCGGGCGGATGGTTTGCGGACGAAAGACTGTCGGGCGGCGGCGCGGCTACGGACCATATCGTGCATCTGGCGGATATTTACCGTTATTTGCTGGGTGCCGAGGCCACGCGTGTATATGCCGAGCTGGACACCAAATTCCACGATATGAACGTCGAGGATTGCGGAATCGTCATGCTGGAATTCGAGGGCGGCATCCAGGCTACGATCGATCCAAGCTGGTCGCGGCCGGGCGCATTTCCGACATGGGGAGATTTCACCCTGGAGATCGTCGGCACACGCCTCTGCGCAACGCTTGACGTCATGAAACAATCCTCCACGCAATACAGCAGAAGCGACGTTCAATTGCGACCCTGGCTGGAGGATGTCGATCAGGCGATGATCGACGATTTTATCGCCTGCATCTCTCAAGGCCGGGCACCGGCAGTCGACGGCCATGCGGGCCTGCAAACGCTGAAAATTGTCAAGGCGGCTTATCGCTCCAGTGCCGAAGGCCGGTATTGCGAAATACTTTAGAGATGGAGGCCGGTGAACATCATGGATAAGCCCTATGCGCGCTCTCCCCTCTCCCCGAAAACGAACTATTGGCGGAGGGTAATCGCGAGCAAGTATTTGATTTTCATGTCCCTGCCGATGCTGATCTATTATTTGCTTTTTCAATATTTGCCGATGTTCGGCATTATGATTGCCTTCAAAAATTACAACGTCAGGAAGGGCGTCTGGGCCAGCGACTGGGTCGGCTTCAAATATTTCGATCTGTTCTTCAGCACGCCCGATTTTCTGATTTTATTGAAGAATACGTTTCTGCTCGGATTTTACAGCATCGTCTGGGGCTTTCCGGCCCCCCTGCTGCTCGCCCTGCTGATCAACGAAATCAGAAGCTCTGTCTTCAAAAGGTTCGTACAGACGGTCAGTTATCTTCCCCATTTTATTTCCAATGTAATCGTGGTCAGCATGCTGACGATGTTTCTGTCTCCGTCGGGAGGACTTGTGAACTCGATTATAGGCTTGCTCGGGTTCGAGCCCATCTATTTCCTGTCGCTGCCCGAGGCGTTCCGAACGATCTATATTTCCTCCGGCATCTGGCAAGGCATTGGCTGGGGAACCATTATCTATTTGGCCGCGCTGACGACCGTCGATCCGCATCTTTACGAATCGGCCGATATCGACGGGGCGGGAAGATGGAAGAAAATGTGGCATATTTCCATTCCATCCATCACGCCGATCATCATTTTGCTGCTGATCCTGAATATCGGGGGGCTGCTGTCCACCGGCTTTGAGAAGGTGTTCCTCTTGTATAATCCGCTGACCTACGAAACCGCGGACATCATTTCGACCTATGTGTATCGAACAGGGCTCGTTAACGGCAATTTCAGCTATGCTTCCGCGATCGGCGTATTCAACGGCGTAACGAATCTGCTGCTGCTGCTTGCCGCCAACTATTTATCCAAAAAGTACAAGCAAGTCAGCTTATGGTAGAGGGGAGCGAATGTCGTGAAATCAGGTAAACCGGACTTGTTCACCATTATCAATACGATTTGCATGCTCCTGCTTATTTCGACGATGATTTACCCCTTTATTTATATGTTGAGCATTTCCCTGAGCAGCCATGAATTCGTCGTTAAAAATGAAGTGTTCTTCTGGCCGAAGGGGTTTACGATGGAATGGTACGCGAGGGTATTCGCCGACGACCGCATCTTTATCGGTTATCGCAATACGATCATTTATGTCATTATCGGCACGATATCCTCCCTGATTGTGACTTCGCTGGGCGCGTTCGCGCTGTCCAAAAGCCATATGATAGGGCGAGGCCCGCTCACCTTCTGTATCGTCTTCTCCATCCTGTTCAGCGGCGGGATGATCCCGACCTACCTGGTCGTCAAATCGCTGGGGCTCATCAATACGATGGGCGCGATGGTGCTGCCGAATTTGGTCAGTTCCTTCAATGTGCTCGTGTTCCGCGCCTTCTTCGAAGGCCTGCCCGCAGAGCTCGAAGATTCCGGAAAAATAGACGGGGTGAACGACTTCGGCTATTTCCTGCGCATCGTGGCGCCGCTGTCCAAAGCGGTGTTTGCCGCGATCGGCTTGTTTACGGCCGTTGCCATCTGGAACGATTTCTACACCCCCTTCCTGTATATCAAAGACCAGAGCCTGTACCCTTTGCAGGTGTTCCTGCGGGACCTGGTAATTGCCGGACAACTGGACATGGAAGCGACGGCTGCGCAGCGAACCAACAATACGGATACGGTCATTCAATCGTTGAAATACGCCACCATTATAGTCGGCACCTTGCCCATCTTGATCCTGTACCCATTCCTTCAGAAGCATTTTGTCAAAGGGGTGCTCATCGGCTCGGTCAAGGGATGATCCGCAAAGGGGCATCTTTCAGTCATCGCCGGATGATTGAAGGATGCCCCTGCTCTACTATTGGCCAAATTGCCTTGGAGACAGTTCCCGCTTCTCAAGACCGCGGACCTTCGCGGTATTCCAGCGGCGTCACATTCGTTATTTTCTTGAAAAAACGGATGAACGCAATGCTTGAATTGTACCCCAAGGCCTGAGCGATTTCGTGTATTCGCAAATGGCTGTTGCGCAGCAGGTCCTTGGCCTTGTTCAGCTTGGCATCCATAATATAATCGGATATCGACAATCCCGTCATCTCCTTGTACAGCCTGGACAGGTAGGACGGATTGAGATGGACGACTTCCCCGAGCCGGGGCAGCGAAATATCCTCGTGCATGTGATAATGAACGTATTGTTGAACTTCAGAGACGATCCGGTTTGTTTTTTCGTCCTTCCCGGACAAGTCGGATTCGAATATCAGATTGGCCAGATTCTCAAAATATTTTTCGAAATCGCCGTGGATGCGGCCGGGATCCAGCACGAACAGCGGCGACAAATCGAATTTGGCATGAACGTCCGTCATGATATGACGATAGTTCAGCGTGGACAAAAATATCGAGGCCAGAAAATAATAAGCTTCCATTCTGGCATTTTCGTTCGTTGCCGCCTGCCGTTTGACGAATTCCAGCAGCTCCTTGTACAGCTCATAAAACGCTCCTTTCTGGCTGTTGCGCAAATAATCGGAGAGAAGACCAAACTGCCCGTACAGGAAAGGATGGATGGAATGGGCTTTCGTTCCTTTGCCTTCCCGGGCCGAGCTTTCGTGCTGCAAGAACTCCTCGTCCGTGAGCAGCAGCTCGCTGGCGAAGCCGATTCCCCTTTTCAGCATGAACAGCAAGCTTTGGAACTTGTTCGGCAATTCCTCCCATTGAACGGGGCGGCTGCCGAGCAAAAAAGAAATGCGCAATTGCAGCAGCTCCCGGCAAGTTTCCTGCACCGTTTCAATCGTGCCGTACAAAAACCGGGAAGCCCGCTTCCAAGCTTCCTCATCCAACAAATCCGCTTGTTTCGGCTGCAGCAGCCATACCAGATTCATTCGCTCGAACGGCGTATGCAAGCAAAGTAAAAACTCGGAGAAATATTCTTCCGCTATATTCGACACGGCATACATCAGCAAGGTCCGGTCGGATACGCTCATCAGTTGCTTCCAACCGTCCATCCTGGCAATTAATACGAATACCGGCTTGTCGGCTTCCAGCGTAATATTGTAATCGGCGAATTGATGCCGCCGGGATTGCTCCGACTTATGAAGACCCTCGATGATCTCAAGCGCATACTCCTTTTGATGGGTCGACTTCGCCATATTCATCTTCATATGCGCCCGCTCGATCAGCTCCATATTTCTCAACTCTGCGTTCAGCGTCTGGATCGCGCGCCGGATCGCTTGAACCGTGCGTTCGTCGCCTTCCGTTTTTAGCACATATTCAAACCCGCCCTGATTGATCAGCTCTTTCGCATACTCGAAATCGTTATAGCTCGTCAGGAAAATTACCTTGCATTTCGGCCATTGCTGCCTGATTTCCTTGAGCAGATCAATCCCTGTTTTCACCGGCATTTTAATATCCGTCAACACGATATCGATCTTGTTGCTGCGGAGCACGTCCAGCGCTTGAAACGCCGAATACGCCTTGAACAGCTTCAGCTCAAGACGCATGTTGCGATGAAGCATGTCCATCAAACCATCCGCAACTATTCTGATATCGTCTACGATCAGCAGTTTGAACACGACAGCACCCCCGCTCGAGCGTTTGGATCTAATTATAACGCATGGAAGCTTCAGCCGTTGCTTTCGCCGCAAAGAGGCGATCCTCCGGCTCGAAGCCGGAGAGACCGCCCTTTGGACGATTCAATGATTCACCGCCGCCTGTATGCCATCGGCCGGCATTCTCTTGCAGCGCTCAGCGGTTTCGCGCATAAGAGAGCGGGCCGGGTCCGTAACCGGGGAAGATTTCATTGATCCGGGCTATGGCAGACTCATCCAGTTTGATTTCAACGGCCCTGATCGAGCTTTGCAGTTGCTCAATCGTGCGGGGGCCGACAATGGGGGCGGTCAGCCCGGGATGCAGAAGAATGCCCGCCAATGCCACCGCGTCCTCGCTCTCCCCGATTTCCTTGCAGAAGTTCGAAAACATCTCAATCTGATCGTTGAATCGATCGACTTTGGATGAAGAAAGACCGGACAGCGTCATATGACTTCTGGTATTCTCGACCGGCTTCCTTGCGTTTCCTCCCAGCAATCCGCCATTCAACGGGCTGTAGGCAATGACCCCGATGCCGTGCTCGATCGCCGCAGGCAGCAGTTCCACTTCCGGCATTCTGCACATGAGGTTGTAGATATGCTGCTCGGACACGAGACCGAATTTGTGGCGCAGCTTGGCTTCGTATTGCGCTTTGACCAAATCCCGCGCGCCGAAATTGCTTGAGCCTACGTAGAGAATTTTGCCTTGGTATTGCTGAATGTCGAACGCTTCCCACAATTCGTCCCAGGACGCGTGGCGGTCGATATGATGCATTTGGTAAAGCTCGACATGGTCGGTTTGCAGCCGACGCAAGGAAGCTTCGAGATTGCGGCGGATTTTAAAAGCCGACAGGCCGTCGGCCATGTTAGGCCCGTCTTCCGGCGGGCTTGCGACACCGGTGAACACTTTAGTCGCGAGCACGACCCTTTCTCTGCGGCCGCCCCCTTGAGCGAACCACCTGCCGATAATCTCTTCTGTTCTGCCTTTGCCATAATTATTCGACGTATCGAAAAAGTTGATTCCGGCATCCAATGCGGCATCCATGATGTGAAACGCTTCTTTCTCGCTTGTTACGCCGCCGAAGTTCATTGTGCCCAAACATAAACGGCTGACGCGCAAGCCCGACTTCCCCAAATGCGTGTATTCCACGGTTGTCCCTCCCGATTCGGCTATACTATTACTTTAATGCAGCCGGACCGGTTAAGAAATATTCATGTGATTACATTCATATACACATCGCGACTCCTCATTGGCCGATCCGGTTCAAAACCGTTTGAAATCCGCCGTTCCCATACAGCAGACAGTTTTTTATCCTCGAAACAATCGCGCTGCTCCGGTTCGTTTCGTCTATGACTTCAAGGTAGGTCGAACCATTCATCAGCATTCTGGCCACCTCCAGGCGCATCGCCAGAGACTGCAATTCTTTAACCGTGCACAGATCGCCGAAAAATTCGTAGCACTCTTCCCTGGTTTGCAAGCTTAATATGGCATCGAACAATTGATCCGCATCTTTATTGATTAATTTATCGTGAGGCATGCCCCGCTCCTCCTCCACACCGTGCAAGATACGAAAAAGAACCCGCATTTTAATTGTAGAAACGAAAGCAATTTCCTGCAAACCAGTGCGCAGATGCTTGGACTCTTTAATGCAATACAGCAATTGTGCGTTAAAACACGTGCTTGCGAACGTTTATCGCCTGTATTACAATGCATCTAACATAAAGCTGCATCAAACCGAATACAGGCGATGAAGGAAAGAGTAAGCGGTGATTAGTACCTTGCAGGGACGGCGTGCCATCGACTGAAAGCACCCGAGCGAACACCCCGCCGAAGTTCATTCCGGAGCCGGCTTCTGACAGCTTGCCTCGTTATGCAAGCCGTAGGAATCCCCGTATCCCTGCGTTATCAGGGTCAAAGTGAGGAATGCGTCTGCTGTACAGCGCATTTCTAATAAGGGTGGTACCACGACCTCTCGTCCCTTTCCGGCGAGGGGTCTTTTTTATTTTCATAAAAAATAGGGAGAGATTGATGATGAGTCAGGGACGTTTGGAGGACTTGCGCGTAAAACTGGACGCGATTAATCTGCAATTGCTGGAGCTGTTGTCGGAACGGGCTCGTATCGCTCAGGAGATCGGCCTTGACAAAGAAAAACAGGGCGTTCCGAAGTTCGACCCGGTGCGCGAAAAACAGATGTTGGAACAACTTGTCGCTCACAACAAGGGTCCTTTCGACCACGAAACCGTCCGCCACCTGTTCAAGCAGATTTTTCAGGCTTCCTTGAAGCTTCAGCAGGCCGACCACCAGAAGCTGCTGCTGGTCAGCCGTAAAAACAAGCGCGAAGATACCGTCATCACGCTTGGCGACGTGACGGTAGGCGGCGGGAAGCCGATGATGATCGCCGGCCCGTGTTCTGTGGAAAGTTACGAGCAAGTGCGTCAAGTGGCCGCCGCGCTCAAAGCAGCCGGCATTACCGTGATGCGCGGAGGCGCGTTCAAGCCGAGAACATCCCCTTATGATTTCCAGGGGTTGGGCGTCGAGGGGTTAAAAATTCTCAAAGAAGTTGCATCCGAATTCGGACTCAAGACGATCAGCGAAATTGTCGATCCTGCTCATATCGCAATGGCATGCGACTACATCGATGTCATTCAGATCGGAGCCAGGAACATGCAAAACTTCGAGCTGTTGAAAGCAGCGGGGGATGTGAGAACGCCGATATTGCTCAAGCGGGGACTTGCCGCCACGATCGACGAGTTTGTGCATGCTGCAGAATATATCGTGTCACGCGGGAACAACCAGGTCATGCTGATCGAACGGGGAATTCGCACCTACGAGAAGGCGACGCGGAATACGCTGGACATCTCCGCTGTGCCGATCCTTAAACAAGAAACTCACCTCCCCGTTCTTGTAGACGTGACTCACTCTACAGGACGCAAGGACATCCTGGCTCCATGCGCCAAGGCAGCCTTGGCGGCAGGCGCTGACGGCATCATGGTTGAAGTGCATCCCGACCCGGCAACAGCATTGTCCGATGCCGCACAGCAATTGAATATTGAACAATTCAACCGGTTCTATACGGAAGTTAAAAATTCGGGATTGCTCTAAAGATAAGGGGCTGTCTCCAGGCAAGGGCAGCGTATGGCTGCTGTTGACCTCCGGGGACAGCCCTATCGTCGTCAATGTCGGGACCAGCTGTATAAATAATTTTTGTCTTCAATGGCATGCGCGGCCTTGACGACCTTCAGCGGACGGAAGGTGTCGAGCATAACGGCCAATTCTTTCGTTTCCGTTTTGCCGATACCGGCTTCGATCGTACCGGGGTGCGGACCATGCGGGATTCCCGCCGGGTGCAGCGTTATTGATCCGACATTTATATTTTTGCGGCTCATAAAATTCCCTTCCACGTAGTAGAGAACTTCGTCGCTGTCCACATTGCTGTGGAAATAGGGCGTGGGAACGGCTTGCGGATGATAATCGTACATTCTCGGGACGAACGAGCAAATAACGAAATTGTACCCTTCGAACGTCTGGTGAATGGGAGGCGGCATGTGGATGCGGCCTGTAATCGGCTCGAAGTCCCCGATATTGAAAATATAGGGATACAAATAGCCGTCCCACCCCACGACATTGAACGGGTGACGGCTGTAAATGTGGGCGTGCAAGCTCCCTCCGGTTCTCGTCCGGACCTCGAATTCTCCAGCATCCGTATAGGTTTCAAGCGTCTCCGGCAAACGGATGTCTCTCTCGCAAAACGGACTGTGCTCCAACAATTGACCGTGTTCGTTGCGGTAACGCTTCGGTGTTGAAACGTAGCTGTTCGTCTCGATAACAAGCAGCTTGGATGGCCCCGGATCAGGAGCGACTCTGTAAATCGTACCAATCGGAATGACGATATAATCTCCCGGCCTGTACCGAAGCGTGCCAAACATCGTTTCCACCCTGCCGGTGCCGTAATGGATGAAAAGCAATTCGTCGCCGGAGCCGTTTCGATAAAAATAATCCATAGGTTCCGTCAGGTTGACGACCGCCATGAGCACGTCGTCGTTGCCGAGCACATAGTGCCTGCCGCCAACCGCATCCCCCTTGTCCGGATGGGCGGACGTGTTGAAATGGCGGTAACCGAGCGCGCCTTGCTCTTCGTATTCCATATCGAGTGACCCTAAATATTGCGCTCGCAAGATTTCCGTAGGAGCCGAATGATGATACAGAATGGATTGAATCCCCGAGAAGCCTTTGGTGCCCATCACCTGCTCACGGTATAATGTACCGTCCTCTTTGCGGAACTGAATATGTCGTTTATGGGGAATCTGCCCCATACGATGATAGAACGACATCGGAAAACCTCCCTTTCTCTACGGTTGTTGCGGGGACGGCAAGATGCGTCCGGTTACTTCACCGAATCCGACACGGTATCCATCCCCTTGACACCAGCCGGACAGCGTCAACTGATCGCCGTCTTCCAGCCATACGCGCTGCTCGCCGTTGCTGAACCGGAGCGGCTGCGCGCCTCTCCAGGCCAATTCCAGCATGCTTCCCCGGCTTTCCTTCCCGGAGCCGCTGATCGTCCCGGAGCCCAGCAGATCGCCGACACGCAAATTGCAGCCGCCAACGGTATGATGAGCGATCTGTTGCGCCATGCTCCAATACAGATTGCGGAAATTGCCGGCAGAGATGCGCTCTGCCTGCTCCATGCCTTCGCTTTGCAGGTATACCTCAAGCTGAATATCGAACGAATGCGGGCCGTCATGCCGCAAATAAGGCAGCGGCTGCGGTTCCTGTTTCTCGCCGGCAACCCGGAACGGCTCCAGCGCTTCGAGCGGAACGACCCAAGGCGAGATGGAGGTTGCAAAGCTTTTTGCGAGGAACGGCCCAAGCGGCTGATACTCCCAGGACTGGATATCGCGGGCGCTCCAATCGTTGACCAACACAAGTCCGAATATATGCTCCTCCGCGTGCGCAATCGGAATCGGACAGCCCTGTTCATTTCCCTTGCCGATAAACCAGCCGACTTCGAGTTCAAAATCCAGTTGCTTGCTCGCTCCGAACATCGGGGCTGCCGCTTCCGGCGGCTTCTGCTGCCCAAGAGGACGCTTGATATCTGTGCCGCTTACGACGATTGAGCTTGCACGGCCATGATAGCCGACGGGCAGGTGGAGCCAATTCGGCATCAGTGCATGGTCTTTGCCGCGGAACATGACGCCTACATTCGTTGCATGATCCCGCGAAGCGTAGAAGTCGGTGTAATCTCCGATTTCGACCGGAAGCAGCAAGTCAATTTCCGCCTGCGGAACAATCGCTCTTGACCGTAACTCCGCATCGTCCCGCAGCTTCGGATTATCGCTTGCCAGCAAGCTTTGAATCTCCAGACGTGCCGCTTTCCACGCTGTGCTGCCAACTGCCATAAACGCATTCAGCGACGGTCGGTTCCAAACGCTCCCATTGGCTTCAACTGTCGATTTCAGATGTCCGGCTTCTTCCAGCGCCGACAAATCCAATACATAGTCGCCAATTGCAACGCCGATTCTCGGTTGACCGCCGGAGCGGGGGCGGAAGACGCCGTACGGCAAATTCTGAATGGGAAAATGATGGTCCGGCGGCACCTCGATAAACGAGCGCAACATCACTGGCGTCACCTCTGTTCGAATGGATATAAGTCACGCAACTCCTCCCGGGGCTCGTCAAAGCTGCAGCTCCCGTAAGCGCACAGCACGCGGCCACGAAGTTTTTCCACGAGTCCGGCAGAGACCGGGAGCTCCCGCCAGCCAACCTCCGCTTCTGAAAAGAAGAAGCTATCCGGATTTTCATCTGCAATAATTCGCTCGATCTCTACGACATTCAGATGATGGGCATGCGCCAACAAACCCGCAATGAAAACATTGAGGAAACCGTGCATTTGCGTCTGCACTTCTTCCCTGTACATGCGAACGGGATGATGAAGGCCGGCCGTAAATTTCATGGCTAGCCCCCTGTCCCGGCACTCCGCCAGAAATACGGCAACTTGCCCGGGAGTCGGGAAGGCGTCTGCCGCGACGCCGCCGGTCCTAAGCTTGACACCGAGCTGCAAATGACCGCTTGCGTTAAAAACCGCGATTTCGTCGAGCGCTTTCCGGATGCCGGCTTCCCACTTGTCATAGAGCGGGCAGGTCATTTCGCAAAACAATTGGAGTCCTGCCGCATCCGCAGTAGATGCGATGTTTGCGAGCAAGCTCCGGTCAATCGCGACTGGGGGCAGCGGAAGCTCGAGCATACCGATATGGATCGCAGCGCCTTGTGCGAGGCGGAGCTTATGAATCTGCTGCAAGCCGTCCTGCAACAGATTCATGGTTTGTTCCGCGTCTCGGCTTCTGCCGATGACGACCGATAACGGCAACGGGCGCCCGGCGTTGAATAGATGCATATACGCATTCAACTCCGGCAATTGAGTCGCCGCAACAACAAATTTGCCGAGCATCCAAGCATCCTGCCCGCTCTGATAGGAAGCATAGTTGTGAATGGCCGACTCGAGAGGCAGCGCCGCCGGCGGGAACAATCCCGCATAATCGATCAGTTGTGCCATGAAGGCTTTCGTGCCGGAAAACATGCCGTTACCACCCCCTGTCATGGCAAGCAGGCACGCAAGTCGAGCTTGCGGCCGGCTTTCGCGCTGTCGATAGCGCCGAGCACCATCGCCATGCTCTTGATATTGTCGCGGCAGTCGGTCTCGGCCTGTCTGCCTTCGTCCAGCGCTGCGAACATCTCGTCGAAGCAGCCTTCATGGCCGGAGCGCCCTTGCCACTCGAACGTCGCCTCCACCCGCTCACAATCGCGATTGAACTTGCCTTCCTGATTTCCGGCGGCGACCACTTCGGCGTACGGCGCGCCGTTCCCGTCCCAGATCGCCGTTCCCCGCTGCCCGGTAATCCGCCACTGGGATTCCCACGAGGTCGGCGCGCCTTCCGCGCACCAGGAGCCGCGATAAGTGAAGACCGACCCGTCCGACATCTCGTAGATGCAGATCGCGGAAGCGTTGCCGGCATACCACGATCCCGGCGGATTGAACTCGTGACAATAGACGGTTGCGGGATCGGCCCCCGTGATGAACCGGGCCTGATCGAACGTATGGATCGCCATATCCAGAATGAGCGGGCTGTCCATTGCTTCGCGGAAACCGCCGAAGCGGGGACCCATGAAGAAATCGGCACCGACGTGTCCGATTCTGCCGATCGCATCTTTCGTCAGCTTGCGGAGCGCGCGGATGTTGGCGTCATACCGGCGATTCTGCATCACAGAGTAGGAGCGGCCCGTCCGCTCCGCCAAGGCGACAAGCTCGCGTCCTTCCGCCATCGATTCGGCCATCGGCTTCTCGCCGAACACGTTCGCGCCGAGCCGCAGCGCCGTGGAGCAGACGTTGAAGTGACTGGCCGGTATCGTAACGTCGAATACAAGGTTCGCTCCGGTACGCTCGAGCGCTTCGGCCAAATCCGTATAGATGCCGCAGGACAAGCCGTGCCGGTCCGCCATCGCCTGCGCGAACTCGGGCTTGATATCCACCAGGCCGACGATCGTTGCGCCTTCCCGTGCCAGTGCGTCCTTCACCCACTTGTTCGCCATGTTGCCGCAGCCGGCGATCACGATGTTGTATTTGCTCAAGTCGTTACCCCCTCTGCCTGCTTGACTTCGGTCACAGATTGCCTCGGCGGGCTTGCTCCCGTTCAATCGATTCGAACAAAGCGCGGAAGTTCCCTTCGCCGAATGTAGTGGCTCCCTTGCGCTGGATAATCTCAAAGAACAAAGTCGGCCGGTCAACGAGCGGTTTGGTGAAGATTTGCAGAAGATATCCCTCTTCATCGCGGTCTACAAGAATTTTGTATTCGCGCAGCTTCTTGACATCTTCGTCGATCGTACCTACCCGATTGGTTAACTCTTCGTAATAGTTGTCCGGCGTTTGCAGAAACTCAACGCCGTTCTCGCGCATCATCTGCACCGTTGCAATAATATCGTTGGTCAGCAGGGCAACGTGCTGAACGCCGGGGCCATTGAAAAATTCCAAATATTCCTCGATCTGCGATTTGCGTTTGCCTGTAGCCGGTTCATTGATCGGCATCTTGATGCGTCCGCCGTTGAACAGCACCTTCGACATCAGCGCAGAATATTCCGTACTGATGTCCTTGTCGTCATAGTGAATCAGATCTTTAAAGCCCATGACACGCTCGTAGTAAGAAACCCATTCGTCCATTCTCTCCACATTGCCGACGACATGATCGATGCCGATCAATCCGGCGCCCCGATAAGGAACCGCCATCTCCGCAGCCTGATAGCCCGGGGCGAACAGCCCTTTGTAATTTTTTCGTTCTATGATCGAATGCACCGTATCGCCATAGGTGCCGATAATCGCTTTCTTGTAAGTACCGCATTCATCCGATAGCTCCTGCGGCGCCTGGATGGCAATCGCCCCCCGTGAGATCGCCTCCGCGTAAGCCTTTTCAACATCGTCCACTCGAAACGCAATGTCCTTGGCGCCTTCTCCGTGCTTTTTGATGAACGATGTAATCGGATGGTCTTCCTTCAGCGAGCCGGATATAACGAAGCGCGCTCTCCGCTGCTCAAGCACATAAGAGACTTTATCCCGCTGACCGGTTTCCAATCCTGCGTACGCGACAATCTTGAAGCCAAGCGCACGACACATAAAATAAGCAGCTTGCCTGGCGTTGCCAACATAAAATTCAACATGATCGAAATCCTGAATCGGAAAAAAATCTTGCTGATTCTCCACAATGTCAATCGCTTCTTTAGCCACGTGCAGTCCCTCCTGAGATATAAATCACACCAGTGCCTGATTGCCATTATATTCAGGCTTCCGAATTCCAGCAAAAATGTACGATGGTGTGTGCATGTGTCGATGCGGTCATGCTCTAATACGGTGAATGGATAAAGCGATCCTTGAAAACAAATAAAGACGCCCTTCCCTTTCCGGAAGACCGCCTTCGAGAAAATCATTTATTCAGTGCGATTAGTAGAACGATCCTTAAGTAAGGTTACTCAAACTCTGTACCCGGGTTTTGCCGGGTTAGAGACAACGTGTGCAGTGACTGAGGTGCTGTAACCGGTTTTTGTCGGGTTAGGGACCACGTTCGCAGTCGCTGAGGTGCTGCAGCCGGGTTTTGTCGGGTTAGGGACCACGTTCGCAGTCGCTGAGGTGCTGCAACCGGGTTTTGTCGTCTTTCTTGGATTTGAAGGGCATGATATCTCTCCGGTCGTAATGTTCTATGAACATTACACCACAAACTTTTTTGGGAATATAGTTGCATTATTTATGGATCGTTATACTAGGCACGAAGCTCTTTCGTCAACTGTTCAAAAATATCTTCATCCTCGTTTAATGCTATAAACTTGCCGTCCGCCTTGATGAACTTCTCCATGTAACATTGGCCGCAATTTCCAAGGCAATTTTTGATTTCAATACAATACTCGTGCTGCTTCTCAGCAATTTGACCCAATTGCGAACAGACGGCAGCATCGTTCGAACTGCAAATCTTGATGGTTAACACGGCAACGGCTCCCTCTCGCAACGACTTCGAGGACTATTGTAGGAGAGAGCCAAGCGATCCGCAAACAGGTGCGCCAATGCGTGCACACTGCAACGCCTTAAAGCAAATCAGGATGGTCCGGGAGTTACAGCGGAGCGAGCTTGATCATGCGGTAACCGCCGGAGAAGAGGGCGCGGGTGACATACTGATACCGCCCCGGCGCGAACTCGTCCTTGTGCGAGAAGTGGACATGCCCGCAGAAGATCGCCAGCAGGTTACCGTATTCGCCGCCGGTAACCATCGCGCGGAATGCCTCCGTGCTCTCATCAGCATCCCGGACGCCCCGCTTCTTCCGGGCATCGGGCTGCCAACCTTGCGCAGCCATCATGAGCGGGGCGCCCCAGACGTCCTTTACGGCTGCAACCAGCGAAGGAATGTACAGCGGAATATGCATGAACAGCAAGCAAGGAGCGCCGTCGGCCAGTTGCTCGCGCACGAACGCCAATTGCCCGGCTGTAATCTGATAATTGCTGTTATCCACCGCAATGGGCTTGACGCCCTTGACGTTCAACACTTGGCAGGCAGGGCTATGATTCGTCAGCTCAGCGAAGCGGGGATAGTACCGCTGCCTCGTCTCGTCGTTCCAGGCGAGATGGCGATAATGCCAGTCATGATTCCCCAAGGTGAACAAATAAGGGGATTCCAGCGTCTTCACGGATTGGCTCAGCGCCTCCAGATTGGCAAACGACGGGTACATCATCATATCGCCGGTGAGCACTGTGCCGTCTACTTTCCGGAAATTGGCCAAACGAAATAAGCTGTCCAATCTGTACGGCCTGGATACCCCGCGCAGATCGCAGTCGTTGTTGCGTATTAGCCGTTCGTTATAGCGCAGATGCTGCTCCAGCACGTCCTTGCCTTCGCGGTCGTCCACCTCGATCAGGTGAGCATCGGTCGCATGCAGGAGAGAAACCGGCTCGCTCAGCCCTTCGACCTGAATGAGGGTTTCTTCCAGATTCCCCGTCTCCGTAAAACAGGCTTTCATCCTATCCCTCCTTACAGCCGATCCGTCATGACACCCCGGCTTCGACTGTCGCTCTCGCGCTTCTGCCGGATATAGCCGGACAACAGTTGCGGCCAATCGGTCTGAATAATATCGATTCCTTTATCAATCAAGACCCCCCATCCTTTGTCCGGGTCGTCCATAATCGAGATTCTGTCATCATAGCCGGCATAGAGGACGGTATGATCATCGAAGTTAATCGCGTTAACCCAAACAAACAGACCTTGTTGCTGGATCGAGCGGATATAGGATTCCTGTACGAACCGGCTTTCATTGGTTGTCGCGAGAAGCTCTACCCCTACCAGGTTGATGCGATGTCGTTTGACGATCTCAAGCTCCTCTTCCGAACTTACAATGGGCATATACATGTACTCGGTCGAACACGATTCAAGATACGACAGCAATGCCGGTTTGACTCGGCTTTTCAGAATGATCTGATCCGCCATCTCGTATTGATCGACCAGCTTCAACACTTCAGGCCAGTAGTCCCACGCCCGATCGATATTGATCAAGGTGTCGCCTTTGAAACGCTGGAACACCGCTTCCAAGCGTTCAACTTTGTATGAGGTCCTGAAATACTTCAGCTTGTCGATAGAGGCGGAGGACATTTGCTTGATGTTGGTTGTTTCATTGCACAATCTTAATTCATTGCCGTCGTGGAACGTGTACAATACGCCGTCCGTGGACATAATGACGTCTGCCTCAATGATGTCGCCTCCTTGCCTGATCGCTGCGACATAGGCAGGAATCGTATTTTCGATCAGGTTGCCTCCCGGGCTGCCCCGATGTACCGCAATGAGCGGCTTCTTCGACGCCAACCTTGCCCCGAGTTTCGCGTTGATTCGGTCCCTTTGCTTTATTGCCGTCAAATGCGAATGCTCCTTCCCTGATCGCCTTGTTCAATCTTCACGCATCGATTTACTTATAAGCGATATAGTCTTGTACCCGATCGACCAGCACGCCGTCGACTCCCCATTGCTTCCACAAGGTCAAATTGTCCGGACGGGTCCAGCCGATGGAGCCGTCATGTGCCGATCCGCTCATCACCCATGCTTCTTTGCCGGCTTGCTTGATCTGCCTTGCGGCATCGTGACTCAGCCAATTTTCCCAGAGCCGGATCGCATCGGCAGAGCCCGTCAGGAAATCCGCTAGCTGATCTGCACGCGGCATGAATGCCAATGTCATCATTCGTTCATTGAATCTTTTCACTTGCTCGATATCCTCCGGCGCAGTCACGCCGATAACCGCCTTGTCTTCATAATCCGCTTGCCTGATTAGCTGCAAAATAAGCTGCAGCCTCTCTCCGCCTTCTTTGACGTGAAACAAAATCGGCGCCACTCCCGATGAGAGCACCTCTTCCAGCGTGTGCGGATGATAGTTTCGGTTCCCTGCAAACGTCAAGCTCCTGAATTGTTCCGCCGTCATATCCGCCAACTGCCGGTCCACGCCGAACAAAGCTCCGGCATCCCGGTCATGGCTGATGACCGGAACGCCGTCGCCTGCAAAACGTACATCCATTTCGACCATGTCCGCACCCAATATCAGAGAATGTCTCGCAGCCTCAATGGTCAATTCGGGAAACCGGTCTTTTCCAGCCCGATGCGCGAAAATCTTCATTTCGCCAATAACGCCGCCAGGCGGTCAGGGGCGTTCACGGTCATGCCGACCACACCGGCTTCCAGGCAGTCTTTCATATGGATATCGTTGCGAATTCCCCATGCCCGCACCTCGCAGCCGAACTGCTCGGCCTCCTGCACCAGCTCCCGTGTGACGATGCTCGCATTCGGACAATATTGTACGGCCCGGACCTGCCGCAAAAGCTGGCGCGTCGGCTCGTCCCACTGTTTGGTCAGATACCCCAACCGAACCTGCTCGTCCGCTTTGCGCATACGCGTCAGCGCGTCCGGATCGAAGGAGGTTACGGTCGCCCGCGCATACAAATTCCATTCCTTGATTCGTGCGGCCAGCGCCTGCTCCATGCCGGTCTCCTTCAGTTCGATGGCCAGCAGAACCGGCCGCCGCGCAAACTGCTGCAGGAACGTGTCCAGCAGCACCAGCGGTTCTCCGCGGTAAGCGGCAGAAAACGATGAACCGGCGTCAAGCCGGCTGGCCTCCTGCCAAGTATAGGCGGACAAATCCCCCGTGCCGTCCGTATTCCGATCGACTCGCTGATCGTGCTGCAGCGCGATATATCCGTCCTTCGTGGGGCGCAGATCGGTCTCGAGGCCGTTAGCCCCCATCTCCAGACCTTTGTAGAAAGCGGCTAATGTGTTCTCCGGCGCGTACTCGGAAGCGCCCCGGTGGGCCAGATTCATGAACATGACGTTCTCCCACTCTCCGTTTGCTGAATTTGTCGCTTAATCTCCTTGCACATCTGCTCAAACACTAGTATAACGATCCATAAATAATGCAACTATATTCCCAAAAAAGTTTGTGGTGTAATGTTCATAGAACATTTCGACCGGAGAGATATCATGCCCTTCAGATCCAAGAAAGACGACAAAACCCGGTTGCAGCACCTCAGCGACTGCGAACGTGGTCTCTAACTCGACAAAACCCGGTTATAGCATCCCAGCGACTGCGAACATGGTCCCTAACCCGACAAAACCCGGTTATAGCATCCCAGCGACTGCGAACGTGGTCTCTAACTCGACAAAACCCGGTTACAGAGTTTAAATAACGTTACTTAAGGATCGTTCTACTAGAAACAATCCGGCAGTCAGTTAATCTCGCAGTCGACCATGACATGGATCGTTTCTCCCTTATGCTCGTTGCGCAGCTTGAATGCCTTGTCCACTTCTGCGAGCGGCACAACATCGGTGATCATCTCTTCCGTATTGATCAATCCGTCCAGCACGAGCTTCAAGCCTTCTTCGAAGTAGCGGCGGTTGTCGATATCGCGCTTGGGTTCGGTAGAAAAAATATCAAGCCGCTTCTTGTGAACCTTGAAGAAATCGACAGGCTTGTGACAGGTCCCGATGCAGCCGTACATGACGATCCGGCCGTTCTGAGCAGCGGCATCGATCGCATCGACCATGCCCTCGCCTTCCAGCAAGCACGGGATGACGACATCGAACCCGTTCGGAAAGTCCCGCTTGACCGCATCCATCGTGCTCGCATGCTCATTCGGCAGCTTGTACGTATGGGTAGCGCCGTATTTTCCGGCCAGCTCCAGCTTCTCGTCGAACAGATCCGTGACGACCAGATTGCGCGGACTGAAGAGGCTGACGACCTGGGTCATCACCAGACCGCTGACGCCTTGCCCCATGATGAGCACATCCTTGTGAGGAGAAATTTCGGCAATTTCCGCGGCATGAATAATACCGGGGAGAACTTCGATCAGCGAACCTTCGATTAACGGCAGCTCTTTCGGCAGTACTTTGACGGAGAAGGGGCTGCAGCATACATATTCGGCAAAGGCTCCCCATACGTAACGCAGCGCGACATGGTCGCCTTCTTTGAGGCCGATTACATTTTTACCCAGCTTGTCGATAACCCCGGCCACTTCATGCCCCAACCTCGTCGGGTAGCTTAGAAATTCAGGCTCGCGCGCCCCTCTGAACACCTCGACATCGCTGCCGCAAATGCCTACCCACTTGATCTTGACTCTGACTTCACCCTCGAGCGGCTCCGGGATCAAAGCGCGCTTGACCGTTATTTCCCCGATTCCTTCCATGACAGCGCACACTTGCGTCCCAGGTCCGTCATAATCGACCAGTTCCATGGAAGGCGTGGACATTTTGCGAACCATGCGTTCAACCACCCTTTCTGATCACGGCTTCTCCCATACGGATAAATCGGCGGAACGAGCGAGACCGATTCGGCAATGGCCGCGCCCGCGATACTGCTCAAGCTCGGTATTGCCTGCGTACAGCAAATAAAAATAGCCGTCATACTGCCGCCAATCCGCCATAAAGCCCGCGTTCGAATGATCTTTCGTATTAAAGCCTTCGAGCGGCACGCGCAAACGCCGTTTGTCTGTCCAACGCAGCCAGTGTTCGGGTGACGCGCCGTCGCCGTCCATCGTGAACAAGTACGTCTCATGCGGCACGGAGCAATGGGTTGCCAGCATGCGCCACGCGCCGTCGATGCACAGCAACTGGGCATTCTCATAAATGCCGTCAAGCTGCGCCTTGCCGATCAACCGCCAGTCATTTCCACCCAAAGCAGATGCGACAGCGACCGGATTGCCGACTTGCCGCTCTTTCCAAGTTAAATAGTACCGCCCCTCCGAATAGGCCAATACAGCGTCAATGGACCGCACGCCTTCGGTCAGCATCGGCGCCAGGCGACGCACGTCGCTCCAGTGCATCAGGTCCTGCGACTCTGTATAATAGAGCTGATTCGGTTGGCCCGGCACATCCCCCCACGCATTGAAAGACAGCACGTACCTGCCCTCGGCCTGCAGGATGCTCGGCGAGCAGAACCCGCCTACGCCTTGCTCCAGGCCGTCCCAATCCATGAACGGTTCCGAATAATGAACAAAATCCCGCGTCGTCACTCCGACGATGTGCGTACGGAACGGCTCAAGCGCAAAAGCCGAAAAGTACAAATAAAACAGCCGCTGCTCCTCTTCATAATAAACGCAAACATCCTTGACCGACCAATGCTCATAGCCAAGGATCGGATTGGCCAGCCCGGGCCAGTCGATAAACGGCCGATTCTGCTCCACGCCTTTCCCTCCCGAAGCCTGTTACTCCTTCGAATTCTGATGCTCCTCGCGAAATTGGCCCGGCGTCATCCCTTCCATCTTGCGAAAATACCGAATGAACGTAGACGAGCTCTGGTAGTTCAACTGTTCGGCAATATCCGCCACCTTCATATCGGTATTCCGCAGCCAGTCCTTCGCCTGACGCAGACGGAACCCGGCCAAGTAATCGCTGAAGCTGTACCCGGTCTCTTTCTTGAACACGCGGCTGACGTACACCGGGTGGAAATTCAGGCGGGCGGCGCATTCCTCCAGCTGCAGGTCGCGCTTGTACTCCTGCCGGATCATATGCATCAACGACTCTGTAATATTGACGGATTTCGCATGGCGCTCGGTGTCAAGCACCTCCATGATCGGCTCCAGCACTTCCCGGTTCAGCCAATTCGCCGCTTCCTCTACCGTGCCCTGTTCACGCACATGATCAAGCAGAGTGCCGACGCCGAACAGTTGCCTTGCCGTTCTGCCCGAGGCGTGCAGCAATTCAATGACGTGTGACAACAGTTCGCTGATCGCCAGTTGGTATTCGAGCGGCGAAGGGTCGCGCGCCACCACCTCGGTCAGAAACTCATGAAGCGCGCGCGCGGCTTCCTGCCGATCCGCGTTGCGGACCGCATCCAGCAGCCGTTCCTCCACCTGTCTCGGGAACAGGGCCGACGGCTGCTCCCTGGCCTCGATTTCATCGATGAACAAGATGACATCGGCGCCCAGATTGATGCGGTAATGCAAGGCTGAAACGGCTTCTCCGAACGCTTCCGGCGTATGCAGCAAATGACGGTACGGTCTGCTGATGCCAATGCTCACGCTTACCCCCAGCACGTTGGAAATATGCTTCTTGAGCTTATCCGCCCAATCTTCCATCTCCGCATGCAGATCATCGGCAGGTATCGTATCGCTAAGCAACACCGTTGCCGAGGAGCGGTCCAGCGTGATCGGATCCAGCCGCTTGTTTGCAGGCAATATTTCGCCGACGATATTGCTGATCGCGAACAGCAGCAGATCGTAATCTTTCTTCTCATAGCGCGTTCCGTCCAATGTGTCGATCTGCACCGCGATGGCCGTCAGCCATTGCCAGGATGGGGCGATCCCGAGCAGCGGCAGCTTCTCCTGCAATTCGCCCGCGGAGATTCTGCGCAGGAACAGTCGCAGCACCAAATAGTGATTGAGCTGAACCTGCTGCTGCTTCAGCTCTCCCTCCAGTACAAGCTCGTTCTTGAACATGCGGCGGAGCCGGTCTTCGATATAGCTGAACTCGTCATCGGCCTTCTCGTCCTGTTCCTGGCGGGACAGCTTGCGCACGGATTCATAAAGCTTTCGAATCGGCAAGTAGACGCGTCCGGATGTCCAGTAGGCGAAGGCGGCTGTCAGTCCGATAATCAGCAGGGACGTGTATAGTGTAAACATGCCGATCTTCCGCGACTCCGTCGTAATATCCTTCGCCGGGCTGAACGACAAATAGTACCAGTCATTGTAAGTGGATTTCGTGAACGTAACGGAATAAGACTCCCGGCCTTTATCGGCTAAGAAATGACCGCTTGTCGCCCCGTTCAGCTTTGCCGCGAGCTGATCCACAATTGCAGGGTATGCATCGGCAGCTCCGGCCTGGCCCTGGGCAATCGGCGCAAACTCGCTGTTCAGCACGACAACCTCGCCGATCAGATTTTGCTTGGTGACCAGATCGGCGAATCGGGAATAGGACATTTCCAGAACAAGCAGTCCCTTTGGGGATTTCAGATTCAATACGGTCGGCAGCTTGCGCACATACATGATCTTATCGTCGCGCTTGAGCCAGAAGGCCGGCTCGTCGCGTTCGCCATAGCGCTCAAATCGCTGCCGCTCCTCGGGCGTCTCTTCCAACCGTATGAACCCGTCATTGCCCATCGTCCAGCCATAGTCCAGATTGACCATCGTCGCATTCGTAATGCCGAACTGCACGAACTGCAAGCGATGCAGCTCGGTCGACAGCTCGCGCAAGATATCGGCGTCCCGGAATGAGGTCACTTCGTTCAGCGCGGACGATGTCAGTCCGGAGCTGATGAATTGCGTTGTCAGATGCTCCACCGACATCAACAGATGCTCGATGGACATCTGTGTCTGGGACAGTACCTGCAAATTGCCTTCGTTCACTTTCTTCTGCAGCGCATTCGTCGATTGATGATAGGACAGCAGCCCCAGCACAACGACCGGTACGACGCCAATCAGCAGGCTGTGCCGCAAAATCCGCCACAAATATCCCGGTAACATGGACAAGTTCCTCCCCGGACATGAATGCATGGCTCACCCGCATCCGTCATCATTTCTGTTATCATACCACTTTGTGATGATGACCAAGGAGGAACTTGCCGCGCACAACGGATGTCCGTTAACCGTTAGCCTTGGCAAAATCCTCGGCGTACTCTTGAATCACTTTCTCTCCGCCGGCCTTCAGCCATTTGTCGATCTCGCTCTTGAATCCGTTCTCGTCGATCTGGCCCATAATGAACTTCACTCTGGCGTCTTTGATAATATTGTCCAGTTGGGCTCCCTTCTCCGTGTAAGTGGCCGAGAACAAGGGCAGCGTCGGATTGGCGACGGCCAGCGACTCCCTCTCTCTGTTGGATTCATTGGCCTTGACCCGCAGCGGATCGATATTGCCCTCTTCTTCTTTCACGTCGCCGTGAACCTTCATCTCGCGGTACGGCCTCACTTCCGTATCGTACAGCTTGCTGTCAATAAACTCCTTCTTGCCGTCCACGATCTTGTAATGCTTCCCTTCAATGCCCCAAGCGAGCGCGGTGGCAGCCGGATCATCGGCCAGCGCGTTGAAGAAACCAAGAATTTGCTTCAATTCCGCTTCCGTCTTCACGCTGGATTTCGGAAACAGGACCATTCCGTTATGACCCGGACCCGCAAATTTTACATCGCCATGCGCGCCCTTCAGCAATCCGATAAAGTCGGTTTCGGCGCCCGGAATCGTCTTCTGCAGGGAGACGCGGCGCGGAACGGTATTCAGGCTGACATCCAGCTGCATACCCGCTTTTCCTGTTTCGAACGCGGACACCCACTGCGTCTTCTCCGTCACGGCAAAGTCCTGATTGATCAGCTTTTCATCATACAGCTTCTTGTAGAACTTCAATGCGTCCACGTACTCACCCGTCATAAAATCCGGCGTGAACTTCCCGTCCTCAGCCTTCCAACCGTTCGGAGCGCCGGACGCTTCCAGAATGATGTCGAACAGATTCATGGATTTATAGTCATTGGCGCCCAAGGTGTCATTTTTGCTATTGCCGTCCGGATCATTATGGGTAAAAGCCTTTAACACTTCATACAGGCTGTCGAGATCGGTCGGCTCCGCCAGTCCCAATTTGTCCAGCCAATCCTTGCGATAGATCAGCCCGTCTCTCACCAGCGGACGTACGCGAGGCAGACCATAGGTTTTGCCGTCAACCGAGATGTTCTGATAGATGATGGGATTGATCTTGGCCAGATTCGGGAATTCCTGGATGTAGGGACCGATTTCCCAGAACGTCTGATTGCGGATGGCATTCTGAATGGACGGGTCCACCATGACGCCCATCGCTTTGGGCATCTGCCCGGAAGCGATCGTTACATTGATTTTCTCTTTCGCCGCAGCGGAAGCCAGCCATTCGAATTCGAGCTTGACTCCTGTCGCCTCCTCAAGCAGCTTCTGCATCTCGCTGTTCTTTTGCGGCGGTTCCACTGAAAGTTGTCCCATGAAAGACAATACGAGCGGCTCCTGCGGCTTCTCCGACGGCGGCTGCTGGCTGTTCGGTGCGCTCGAACCCGGTGCAGGCGAAGATGCCGAATTCGATTCCTTGCTCGTACCGCAAGCGCTTAATAACAGAATGCAAACAAGAGCCAATACCGATATTTTTACTTTCAGACTCATTTTTTCCCCTCCATGTCGTTCATTCTCATTTATTTGAAAGAAACGAGCTTGCGGCCGCGAAGCCCGGATCCCTTCAAACCGGTGTTGTGCCTTGGCGCGACTTTCGCGCTCAACCTTTGACCGAGCCCAGCAGTACGCCCTTCGTGAAATGCTTCTGCAAGAAGGGATAGACAAGCAAGATCGGAATGGTCGAAATGACAATGACCGCCATCCTGATGGCTTGCGGTTGAATGATGGTTTCCTGATCAAAATCAGAGGAATCGCCGAAGTTGCCTTGGGCCATAATGACGATTTGACGCATCAGCACCTGTACCGGCCACTTGCTCGCATCATTCAGATACAAGATTGCATTGAAGTACGCGTTCCAGTGGCCCACGGCATAGAACAGCGAAAATGTCGCGATGGCCGGCAAGGAAAGCGGCAGCACGATCCGCACCAGAATCTTCAAATCGTTGGCGCCGTCGATTTTGGCCGACTCTTCCAAGCCATCGGGAATTTGCTGAAAGAAGTTTTTCAGCACAATCAGATTGAAGGCGCTGATCGTGCCGGGAATGATCAATGACCATAAGGAATCGATCAGCCCGACGTCCTTCACGACAAAATAGGTCGGGATCATGCCGCCGCCGAACAGCATCGTGAACAGCACCAGCAAGAGCAGCGGACTTCGTCCGATCAAGGTTTGCTTCGCCAACGGATAGGCCATCAGCGAGGTGAAAACGATATTGACCAGCGTCCCCACGACCGTAACATAGATGGACACGCCAAGGCTGCGAACAAAAGTGTTGGTCGAGAAAATATAGCGATAGCCATCCAATGTGAACACAGTAGGCAGCAGCGCTTCCGTCGCAGAGAACGAGGAGACGATCACATACAGAAACGGCAGCACCGTCGCGATGGCGACCAGCGCAAGCACAGTGTAATTGAGGATATCAAATGCCTTCTCCCCGCGGGTACGATGCAGTTCCATCAGTATACCCCTTCCTCTCCGAAGCGCTTGGCCAGCCTGTTGGCGCCAAGGACGAGCACAAGGCCAATCGCCGATTTGAACAAACCGACCGCCGAGCTGTAACTGTATTGTCCTTGGGTTAACCCAAGCGTATACACATAAGTGTCAAACACTTCCCCTACCCCGCGGTTCATCGCATTCAGCATCAGGAAGATTTGCTCGAACCCGGTATCCATAAACTCTCCCAGCCGCAAAATCAGCAAGATGACGATCGTGCTGCGAATGGCGGGCAAAGTAATATGCCATACTTGCCGCAGACGGCCGGCTCCATCCATGCGCGCGGCTTCATAGAGCTGCTGGTCCACGCCGGACAGCGCCGCCAGGAAGATGATCGTGCCCCAGCCCGCTTCCTTCCAGATTCGCTGCCCCATGATCAGCGTACGAAACCAATCGGAGCTGAGCAGAAACTGCACCTTTTCCAGTCCCATCAGAGCTAAAAGTTCGTTAATTAAGCCGCCCTCTGTCGTGAACAAGATATAAAAGATACCGACGATAACTACCCAGGAAAGAAAATGGGGAATGTACACGAGCGTCTGAATGGAGCGCTTGTACAGATCGGACCGCACCTCGTTCAGCAACAGCGCAAGCACGATCGGCAAAGGGAAGAAAAACACCAGATTATATACGGCAAGCAAAAAGGTATTGCGGAACAGCATCCAGAAGCTGTCGTCCGTGAACAAAGTTGCAAAATGCTGCAAACCTACCCAATCGCTTCCCCAGATCCCGCGTGTAGGCTGATAGTTTTGAAAAGCCATCAGCAGCCCCCACATCGGTCCGTATTTGAAGATTAAAAAGAACAACAATCCAGGTAAAATCATCAGGTATAGCCAGCTGTCTTTGCGCATCTGCTTCAACATCCATTTATATCTTCGGCCTTGTCCCTTAGCGGCTCTCGCCGACAACGTTGTCTCCAATCCCGGGCCTCCTCTCCTCCGTGAATAACTTTATTGTAGGGAGGCCCGCAAATTTCGGTCAACATGCACGGGATAACTTCATGCTCGCTTGACGCGCTCCCGTTGCGCTTCCGTGCCCGAGATAAGGTGCATAGGCACCAGGCAACCTGCCTCTGACAGCATTCACCCCAAACGCAGCAAAGACCGGCTCAGCAAGATGAGCCGGTCCTTTTTGCGGTATGCCGGAAGCGCTTCTACATAACCATGCACGATTCAACCTATTCGTCGGATCCCTCGCCGCTTGGGCCGAATTTTTCCGCCTTCTCCTTCACCGATCGGTAAACGCCTTTGTATCGTTTGACATCTCGCTGAATGCGATTCACTACCTCAAGAATGCGCAATTCTCCAGCCCGTCGATGCAAGTAGGACCAGTCCAATTCATCGTAGTGTATCCCCATCATCCGCAGCGCCCATTCCCTCGCATCCTGGTCTTTCGTGGCGTCGAATCGCATAGTCCGGTCAAGAATAACATCTTCGATTCCGACAACAACGATCGGAAGGCCGGTTTCCGGGACGATCATCTCCCGCATATGCTGTTCCGAATCTTCCATCCTTCCTGATGGAAATTCAATATAGATATCAATGGCAGAATGATAATAATCTTTACCTATCTTAACAAATCCGAGTTCCGTCATAATGGCTTTATAACCATCGACGTCCTCCGATTTGAGGTCGATGTCTACAGTAGCATAGCGGCCTTTGGTATACAATGCAACAGCAGTACCGCCAACAAGAACAGGTTCGAAGAGACCTCGATCCGCAAAAGCTTTCGAAACTACACTGCAAACTGCCAATCGCCTGTTCAACTCATTTGGAATGGACGCCGCTTGATTCAAACGCTTCATACATTCATTCACGCCCAGCCCTTCTTTCCGCTCTCGACTTGGCCAACGGGAACTCGCCAGGACGGATTTCGCTGCGGATCTGCTCGATCTCCATGGCCAGCACCATGGCTCGCTTCAGTCGGCTCCGCTTCTTGGTGGACGGAAGATTCGGGATGACCGCATCGCTCAAGAAGAAAGTCGCCTCGGCATCCTGTCTGTTTAAATAATCGGCCACGGTACCTGACTTGATCGCCTGTCGCTTTCCCATCGTCATTTCGCCCCTTCCTGATCATCATGTTGTTCGTACACGAGTTGTTTCTCTTATTATACACAGGAAAAAGGACCGCTGGAAATGCGTTTGCATCCCGTCGATCCATAGGATAAGTATGCGTATGGCAAACAAGGTTACCGATTCAGCAAACTCCCCACGTACCGCAGCAGTTCGTTCGCACACACCGGGCAGTAGCCGTGCTCGTCGATGAGCCGCTTGGTCACCTCGTTGATGCGCTTGAGCTGGTTCTCGTCCGGCGTCTTCGTCGAAGTCGTAATTTTCACGATGTCCTTCAGGTCCGCGAACAGCTTCTTCTCGATCGCTTCCTTCAGGCGCTCGTGCGTGCTGTAATCGAACTTGCGCCCCTTGCGGGAGAACGCCGAGATGCGAATCAGAATTTCCTCGCGGAACGCCTTCTTCGCGTTCTCGGATACGCCGATCTGCTCCTCGATCGAACGCATCAGCCGCTCGTCCGGGTCCATTTCCTCCCCTGTCAGCGGGTCTTTGATTTTCGCCCAGTTGCAGTACGCCTCGATATTGTCCAGATAGTTCTCGAACAAGGTGCGCGCGGACTCCTCGAAGGAATAGACGAACGCCTTCTGCACTTCCTTCTTGGCCAGGTTGTCGTACTCCTTGCGCGCCACGGAGATGAAGTTCAGATTTTTCTCGCGGTCCTCCCGCGTCAGCGAAGCGTGCTGGTCGAGCCCGTCCTTGAGCGCGCGGAGCACGTCAAGCGCATTGATGCAAGGCATGTCGTGCTTGATCAGGGCGCTGGAAATCCGGTTGATGACATAGCGCGGATCGATGCCCGACATGCCTTCTTCCGGGTACTCGTTTTGCATCTCCTTGAGGTCGGTTTCTTTATATCCCTCCACTTCCTCGCCGTCGTACATCCGCATTTTTTTGACCAGGTCCATCCCTTGTTTCTTCGATTCCTTCAGCCTGGTGAGGATGGAAAAAATGGCGGCGGCGCGCAGAGCGTGAGGAGCGATGTGCACATGGTTCATGTCGGATTGGCCGATCAGCTTCTGGTAAATTTTCTCCTCCTGCGTTACCTTGAGGTTGTAAGGCACCGGCAGGACGATCATCCGCGATTGCAGCGCTTCGTTCTTCTTGTTCGCGATAAACGCCTTGTATTCGGACTCGTTCGTATGAGCCACGATGAGCTCGTCGGCCGAAATGAGCGCGAACCGGCCCGCCTTAAAGTTGCCTTCCTGCGTCAGCGACAGCAGGTTCCACAGAAATTTCTCGTCGCACTTGAGCATTTCCTGGAACTCCATCAAGCCGCGGTTCGCCTTGTTGAGCTCCCCGTCGAACCGGTAAGCGCGCGGGTCGGACTCGGAGCCGTATTCGGTAATTGTCGAGAAATCGATGCTGCCCGTCAGGTCGGCGATGTCCTGCGACTTCGGGTCGGACGGGCTGAACGTGCCGATGCCGACGCGGTTGTCCTCCGAGATGAGCACCCGCTCGACCGGCACTTGTTCGATGTCGCTGCCGAATTCGGTTTTGAGCCGCATCTGGCAGGACGGGCACAGATTGCCTTCGATGCGAACGCCCAGCTCCCGCTCCACATCCGTGCGCAGCTCGCTCGGAATAAGATGCAGCGGTTCTTCGTGCATCGGGCAGCCTTTGATCGCATACACCGCGCCCTTATCCGTCCGCGAGAATTGCTCCAGCCCTTTCTTCAGCAAGGTGACGATCGTCGATTTCCCCCCGCTGACCGGCCCCATGAGAAGCAGGATTCGCTTGCGGACGTCGAGTCTGCGGGCGGCCGAGTGAAAGTATTCCTCGACAAGTCGTTCCATCGTCCTGTCCAGTCCGTAAATTTCCCGTTCGAAAAACTTGTATTGTCTGGCATTCCCCGAATTCTCCACACCTTGCGCCACAATCATCTCATAGACGCGGGCATGAGCCGTCATCGCCGGCGCGGGATCGCGGCGCAGCAATTCGATATAGTCCCTGAACGTTCCCGACCAGCTCAGCTTCTCACTCTCGGCCCGGTAATCCGCGATCCGTCTGAATATGTCCATCCCGCTTCCTCCTTGCTCTGTTGTCTGGCGCTGTCGCAAGTATTACAATCCTATGCGGCCATGCTGACGAAGTTGCCCCTATTCCCCAACTCAGGCATGATATAATGTGTTCGACAAGCATGGAAAGAGGGGCATTCGAGTGGCTGTCGTCCGCGAAACGGAACTTTATCCGCCGGTGAAAAATTTTTTTGAAATGCGGGGCTGCGAGGTCAAAGCGGAAGTCCGCGGGTGCGATCTGGTGGCGGTGCATCCGGCAGACCAGGCGATGACCATCGTCGAGATGAAGCGCATCTTCACGCTTCCGCTGCTGCTGCAGGGCGTCGACCGACAGAGGACCGGAGCGTTCGTGTGGCTGGCCGTCGAGCGCAATCGCGCGAAGCGCGGGGCGCACAACCAGCGATACCATGAGTTGACTGCGTTGTGCCGCAGGCTGCGGCTCGGCTTCATGACCGTCACCTTCTACAAGACCAAGCCGCCGGTCGTCGAGGTATGGTGCGAGCCCGGCATCGCGGTGGCCATGGCGGGCGCGGCGAGCTCTGCCGGCGCATCGGATGCGGCCGGCATGTCTCTTGGGGCCGGTGCGATTGGCGTGCCCGGCGCATCAGGTGCGGACGGTGCGATTGGCGCGCCTGGTGTGACAGATCAGGCGGGAGCGGCTGCAATGGTGGCTGCCGAAGCTGCCGGGGCATACGGCGATGACTTGGGGGCGGCGCCGGTCGCGCGGCGGTCGCGCAAGGCAGCCGACCGGCTGATGCGGGAATTCGCGGGACGCAGCGGCGACTACAACACGGGCGGCAGCACACGGCGCAAGCTCGTAACCGCCTATCGCGAGCGGTCGCTCCAGTGCGCGCTGGCGCTGCATTGCCACGGGCCGTCCGCGCCCAGGCAAGTTCGCGACTGGACCGGCTGCGCCAATCCCGGCACGCTGCTGCGCGATAATGTATACGGTTGGTTCGCCCGCGTGGAGAAGGGCGTCTACCGGCTGACGCCTGCTGGCGCGCAAGCATTGCGCGACTATCGGGAAGTCACCGAAGTATGGGCTGCGCGTTTGCCGTGGGCCGCACATTGGGACTCCGGCAGCGAATCAGGTACAGCGTCTCAATCGGGCGCGGAACGGCCAAGGAAATCCTGAACGGTATCGAACAGCCGTTGCACCCCCTGCTTCATCTGCCGTTCGTCGGTATCCGCGAACGTCAACCGAATCGTATTGGGCTTCGGATCGACCGCATAAAATGGCGATCCGGGCTGGAACATCAAGCCCCTCAGCCAGGCGCCGCGCAGCAGCGCCTCCCCCTCCAGCCCTTCAGGCAGTGTCAGCCACAGATGCATTCCGCCGTCGGGCTTGCGCCAATGCAGCCCGGATAGCGGCTGCTGCGACAGCAGACCGGTAATCTGCTCCATGCGCGCGCGGCAGCGGATCCGAATCATGGCGGCCTGCTCCGCCAACGGCTGATCCGCCAGCAACTCCGACAATGCCTGCAACTCCAGCGGCGACAAGACCAGGCTGCCTGTATCGACAAGATCATCCGGTTCCGGGAACCACCTGCCGAGCGTCTTGGCAGGTCCGAGCGCCCACCCGAATTTCATTCCCGCCACCAATCCGGGAGGCAGTTGGCCAAGAGATACGACACCTGGCTCGATAAGCGAATTTGCGCTGTAGCCGTGGACGGCATCATCATAAACAAGAGGCTCCTGTCGGTCATCTCGCAGCATCAGAACACCCGCGTCGAGGCACGCGGCGGTTATCGCTTGCGCTCGCTGCCGCGGCCACGCTCTGCCTTCCGGATCGGAGCAGGCGGGAGCTGTATAGACCAGCCGTGGCTTATACCGGGCAATGGCGGCTCGCAGCGCATCCGGATCCATGCCATGCATATCGCCGGCCACCGCGCCAATCTGCAGCCTCGCCTTGCGGAAGATTTGCAGCGCCGATCGCGATGTGAGCCGGTCGACCAGTACGACGTCCCCGGCAGTCAGCGATTGCCGGATTAACCTTTGCAAGACGGCGTCTGCTCCCCTGGCCATGATCAAGCTTGCCGAGCTTCGCTGCGGCTTGCTTCTCCAAAGCCAATCCAGGATGACCGATTGCAATCGGTCGACCTGCTGCTGCGACATCGCCAAGCCTGAGGCGCCCGCGCCGCAATCGGCAGCCTTGGCCAATCTTTCTTCCCATTCCGAGGCAGGGATCAACCCCTCTCTCGGCCAGCCTCCCATCCAGTTGATGATCTTGGTCATGCGCTACCTCCTGACCAACTTGACGTCTGTCACTATCCTATGCGGGGGAAACGCTCCGATGTCCTCGCTGCCTTCCCCGCTTCGCCGGGCCGACGGAATGCGAGCGTGTTCACAACAGAGCAATCGCTTACGGATTTTAACGGTTTAGAAATTATTGCATTTAAGCAACAATTCTCCTCCTCAACTACGAAGGACCGCCGAATTATTGCATTCGAGCAACAATTCAGCCGACTTTCTGCCACACCTCCATTATTCGCTTGATTTATTGCTCGAACGCAATAAAAATAGTTATCCCAACCGTGAATCGAGACTTTTATTGCTCAAAAGCAACAACTATGGATTGTGCACCATTTAGGTGATGGCGGCAGGCGGCGAAGGCACTTATTTCGTAAGCGATTGCCCTGGTGTTCACAACATTTTACGTTTTCTTTTTGCTAAGGGTTGGGTATAATAGAGGCAGTTAAGCGGAGGTGTGCACAATGTTCCTGGCGGAAGCGACCGAACGGTCGATCGAACTCTTCAACATGTCCGGAAAATTCTGGGTTGTTGTGGTCGTCGCGGCTTTGTTCCTTGGCGCGATCCTGACTTCGTCGTTCAACGACGATAAGACCAAAGGACTTTGATTGGAACTGAAATAAGCCAGGCTCGCCTGTCGATCGGGAGCCTGGCCTATTTCTTTTCGTGCCCGTGCAAACAATCGCCCGCAGCTCGCGCCTGGCGGCATATCGGGCGATCTTTGTAACGTGCAAAATCCGCGGGCTTACAGACCTTGCATGTCCTTCATGCAAGCAGCGCATACATACCGTTCTTTAAATTCTCCGACGCCTTCCATCGACGAACAAAACACGCAGCGAGGGCGATAACGCTCCAGGATAATATGGTCGCCTTGCACCAATATTTCCACTGGATCCCCTTCGTTCATCTGGTAACGTTTACGCAATGATTTGGGCAATACGATACGACCCAATTGGTCGACTTTCCGGACTACGCCTGCAGGTTTCAAAATCTGTTCCTCCCATTCCATGGCATTTCTAGCTAGTAAGCTGAAACCTTTTAGCCAATCTATATGTTTCGATAACGATCGCCGATTTCCTTCTTACGACTTTATTTTCTTAGTATCTTGCAAATTTCGACATAACCGACGAATAGATGAGGAACGTGCATGAAATGTCAAACACGATCCCAAACTTACTCCATGGCCGCAAATCCCGTCTGCCGAAGCGCTTCATAGACAACGATGGCAGCCGTATTCGCCAGATTCAACGATCGGACTTTGTCCGTCATGGGCAACCGCATGCAAGTTTCCGGATGTTGATCCAGCAGCGACTGGGGCAGTCCCTTTGTCTCCTTGCCGAACACGAAGAAATCTCCTTCGCGGTATGCAAAATCGGAATAGCGCTTGCTCGCTCTCGTACTGGCAAAGAAGAATCGGCCATGCGGGTGCGCCTGACCGACCTCCTCGAACGAATCGTAATACGTAATATTCACGGCATACCAGTAATCCAAGCCCGCCCGTTTCAGGATACGGTCATCGGTCGAAAATCCAAGCGGACGAACCAGATGCAGATGGGTGCCGGTCGCCGCGCAAGTCCGGGCGATATTGCCCGTATTGGCGGGAATCTCCGGCTCCACCAGCACGATATGAAACGGCATGGCTCCCTCACCTTTCATCCCGCTTAGCCGTTGCGCTGCCGGAAGGACTGCATGAAATCGGTCAGTGCACGAACATGCTCAAGCGGCACCGCGTTATAGATGGAAGCCCGCAAGCCGCCGACGTCGCGATGGCCCTTTAGCCCGACAAAGCCGTTTGCTGTCGATTCTTTGACGAATTGCTGCTCAAGCTCCTCGCTGGCCATCCGGAAGGTGACGTTCATGATCGAACGGCTGCCCGCTTGCGCGCACCCTTTGTAGTAGCCGTCGCTGCCGTCGATTGCCTGGTACAACAATTCCGCCTTCTGACGGTTCACGCGCTCGACCGCCTCGGCTCCGCCTTGCTCCTTCAACCATTTGAGGACCAGATTGACCATATAGATGGCAAATGTAGGCGGCGTATTGTAAAGCGAATCCTTCGAGGCATGCGTCTTGTATTGCAGCATCGTCGGGACGGTCAATTCCGGTTTGCCGATCAGATCTTCCCGGATGATGACGATCGTAACGCCCGACGGCCCGAGATTTTTCTGCGCGCCGGCATAGATCAAGCCGAACTGGGCAACGTTCAGAGGACGGCACAAAATATCGCTGGACAAATCGCCGACAAGCGGCACCGATCCCGTATCCGGATAAGTCGCCCATTGGGTTCCGCCGATCGTCTCGTTGCTGGTCAGATGCACGTAAGCGGCATTTTCCGGCACTTGCAATTCGCCCGCATCCGGAACCCGCATGAAGCTGTCGTCTTCCGAGGATGCGGCAATCGCGACATCGCCGAACAGCTTCGCTTCCTTGATCGCCTTCGTCGCCCATGCGCCCGTATTGACATAAGCGGCCGTGCGCCCTGGAGCAAGCAAATTCATCGGCACCATGGCGAATTGCGTGCTGGCGCCGCCTTGCAGGAACAGCACCTTGTACCCGTCCGGAACCTGCAGCAATTCGCGCAGCAGCGCCTCCGTCTCATAATGTACGTGGTCGTAGGATTTGCCGCGGTGTGACATCTCCATGAGGGACATTCCGGTTCCCTCGAAATCGACGAATTGCTCCTGCGCCTGCTTCAACACTTCCAGCGGCAGCGCAGCGGGCCCGGCATTAAAATTATAAGCGCGGCTAGCCATGAAATTCCCACCTTCGTTTTCAATCATGATAGGCTTATCATAACAAAGGGAATCCGCCGGGGCAACAGAAGATAGACACATATTCCGTGAAAAATGTGTTATTTCCGAACGAATGAGGTGGTTTTGGTGGATAATCTTCGTCTTTTTGTCGGAATTGGTCTGCCGGAGAATATTATAGAACGGCTTACTCTCACTCTCGGCCGAATGAAAGCGGAATTGCTCTTTCGCAAATGGACGCATCCCGCCGATCTGCACATTACGCTGCATTTTCTCGGGGATACGCGATATGACCAACTGGATGCCCTTCGTGCCGTTATGGCGGGAGCCGCTGCCGCAACGCCTCCGGTGCGGCTGGCGCTGACCGCGCCCGGCACGTTCGGCCCGCCGCACGCGCCGCGCATTCTGTGGCTGGGCGTCGCCGAGCGCGACATGACGGGTAGCGGTGCGACGGAGAGTGCTGTCAAATCGTCTGTCTCTTCCGCATCCATCGTGACGGATAAGTCCGGCGAGAGCGGTGGATCTGGCGGGTCTGGCGGGTCTGGCGGATCTGGCGGATCTGGCGGGCCTGGCAGGCTGCGACATTTGCACGCAGCGCTTTCGCCTGGCCTCGCTGCGGCTGGCTTCGCGCTGGACGAGCGGCCGTTCCGTCCGCACTTGACGTTGGCGCGTCAAGGCGGTGCTGGCTGCGACGAAGAGACAATGCATGCGGTATGGCTGGAAGCTGTTGCGATCGCCGCCGAGAACGGCGAGAGCGAGCCCTTCTCTTGGATCGCTGACCGGGTTACACTATTTCGTTCTCACCTGGGCCGCCGTCCCAGCTACGAAAGACTCGAGGAGTGGCAGTTTACGGCGCTGTAGCCGGGTTTTGTCCGCTTACGGCGGTTGGTGGGTGCACCGCGATGCTGTAGCCGGGTAACATCTGCTTGCGGCGGCGGGCGGGTGCATCTGCGGTGCTGTAGCCGGGTTTCATCCGCTTACGGCGGTTGGCGGGCTCGTCCGCGATGCTGTAGCCGGGTTTCGTCCGCTTACGGCGGTTGGTGGTGGGGGCGTCTGTGGCGCTGTAGCCGGGTAACATCTGCTTACGGCGGCGGGCGGGTGCATCTACGGCGCTGTAGCCGGGTTTCGTCGGCTTGCGGCGGCGGGCGGGTGCATCTGCGATGCTGTAGCCAGGTTTCGTCCGCTTACGGCGGTTGATTGGTGCGTCCGCGGTGCTGTAGCCGGGTTTCGTCCGCTTACGGCGATTGGTGGGTGCGTCCGCGATGCTGTAGCCGGGTTTCGTCCGCTTACGGCGGCTGGCGCGGCGCTGTAGCCGGGTTTCGTCCGCTTACGGCGGTTGGCGGGCTCATCCGCGATGCTGTAGACGGGTTTCGTCCGCTTACGGCGGTTGGTGGGCTCGTCCGCGGTGCTGTAGACGGGTTTCGTCGGCTTACGGCGGTTGGCGGGCTCGTCCGCGATGCTGTAGCCGGGTTTCATCCGCTTACAGCGGTTGGCGGGTGCATCCGCGGTGCTGTAGCCGGGTTTCGTCGGCTTACGGCGGCGGGCGGGTGCAT